>Ga0114922_10000930_pt1 | contig 27997 bp, 22 predicted proteins | sample AartaG_FD_100975 | JGI IMG/M metagenome (GOLD analysis project Ga0114922, IMG submission 100975) | Deep subsurface microbial communities from Aarhus Bay to uncover new lineages of life (NeLLi) - Aarhus_00045 metaG | ecosystem: Environmental > Aquatic > Marine > Oceanic > Sediment | place... | reverse complement strand
GAATTGGGACCTCCGGTTTCACGGGCTCTGTGGTGTCCAGATACGGGACTTTCCTGTTGACCATGCACAGCTCCTGGCCAACGCACATTTCAACGCATTGCACTTCGAGTTGGCTGTCAACGCAGATGGGATTGTGGATGAGCCGTTGTACCGGGCCGTGATGCAGGCCTGCGAACGAGCAGGATTCGCGTCCAGGCGGGGTGGCGGATGGGATTCGCTCAATCACCGAAATCTTTCGGGGTTCCTCTGGATCGGCAAACCGGACGACGACCTGGAGAAATTGGTCTGGAACGCGCTCAAACTGGTCCAACTCGTCGGGATGGTCATTCCCAAGCCCTATTCGCCGACGCCAGGCAGTGAGGATTATGCGCTGTTGGAATCCCAGGTTGATTGGCTTGAGCCGGAGGACATTAGCCCCCACCGGTTGCCTTTCGCCGGGCGGAACGGGATCGAGGAGAGCGACTACGAGGACTTTTACCGGATGACCGGCTTTTTGAACCGTAGGGTTCGCAGCCACACCTTTGACTTTTTGGGCGATACCTATCTGGCCAAGGTGATCCGGCAATCCTTAGCTGGCAGGAGGTGGGCCATATGAGCAAGCGTGCATTGCTCATCAATCCCCCGGTGTACGACGTGCAATACTGGGCCGAGTGGAGCCAGCCCCACGGATTGCTCAAAGTCGGCAGCTACTTGAAGCAACAGGGATACGAGACACGGCTGATTGACTGCCTGTTCCCCGACGCCAGGCGCAACGTGCGCAAAAAGCACAAGTCAGTGGTCGAGCTCTGTTCGGCAGCAGACGAGGTTCCCTGGCAAAAGTTCCGCAAGGAAGGAGGGCGGCTTGGCCCCAACCAACGCCTCAAGTTCATCTTTGGCCCCAACCTGAATGACCTGCGCCAGGAACTGATGACTATGGCGGGCATAACAGAAGTCCAGACAGACAGCGATGGGCCAGTCTGGAGACAAGGGCCGCTCCCGGAGCTCACCTTTGTCCCTGACGAGATATGGATCACGTCCATCATGACCTATTGGTGGGAAAGCACGGTGGACGTGGCGGTGCTTTGCAAAGAGGTATTCCCCTCGGCTCAGGTGCGTATCGGCGGTATCTACCCCACCCTGGCTTCGGAACACCTGAAGGACAAACTGGCCGGACGAGGATTGTCGTTTGAGATCGTGTTGGGCTGTGACCTCGATCTGAACGACGAGCGCGACTCTTCGACAAGCTCAGGGCGAGACCTGATAGTGAGAGGCGAGATCCCCGAGGCGTCCTGGCTCGATCTGGACCTTGACCTGTACTACGAGCCGCATATCCCCAACTCGCGCTACTACCACGGCCCTGGGCCGGACGAATCAGGATACAAAGCCGGCCTCACCAACAGGCATAACTACGGCCCGCCCTACGCCATCCTCACCACCACACGGGGCTGCCCCTTTGACTGTGCTTATTGCGCCCAGCGCGCCTATAACCTCTACGACAATCTGCGGGTGCGGCAGGCCCTATGGACCGATGACCGGGGACGGAACCGGGCCGTCCGCACCCGAGGAAGCGACCTGGCCCTGAAGGAAATCCGCGACAAGTTTCATCGCTACGGCATCCGGCAGTTTGCCTTTTACGAAGACAACTTTTTGATCGAAAAGGAGCATTTCCGGGCTATTCTACAGGGTATCGTAGACGATCCGGATTTGCGGGGCAACGTCCATTTGCACGCGCCCGAAGGTATTGAAGTGCGGTTGATTGATGCCTCGCTGGCCCGGTTGATGCACGAGGCGGGGTTTGAGCGCGTCTACCTGCCTCTGGAGAACATCAATGCCGAGGTCATCAAGTCCTGGAACCGATCGCACTCCAACGTCCAGATGTTTGAGCACGCGGTGCAGAATTGCGTGGACGCCGGCTTCATCCTGCGCAATATGCAGGTCAACGCCTTCCTGCTGTTCGGCACGCCGGGCGAGGACATCCGCGACGTGGTGGACAGCATCATCTTCGCTTCCAGCCGGATTGGATCGGTAATTCCGATGCTGTTCACGCCGGTGCCGGGGTCGGCGCTGTACGAGGAATATCGCGGCTATCTGTTCGACGAGATGGGCTTTGACCTGGAGCACCTGAACGGCAAACTGTTCCCGTTCCTGGAGTTCAACCGGCGGCAGTACCCGGAACTGACGGTGCAGGACTACCTGGACCTGGAGGCGCTGATGTTCCGCGTGAACGCCCAGGCAGTGCGGGGGACGTTTGATATTGGGGGGGAGAATAGGGTGTCGAGAGCGTTTGGGAAGGCGGTACGTGCGGCATCATTTAGCCCTCGAGAATGGTGCCGAAGCACTTGGAGAAACCAACGGTCGTCCTCGCTATCCCACGTTAGGTCTTTTCTAGTGTGATCAGAAATGGGATCTTGAGATCTCATTGAGATCGCTTTCTTAAGGAATCGCCCTGCATTCCAATAAGTGATCTGTCGAACTACATTTGTCCCCAGTAAGCCGCTAACTTGTTGAGCAAAATCTCGGACCCTATTGACACTCTCGGGCGCTTCCTCTCTACCTGGAACGTTGGAAACATCGCTGTTGACCAAAAAACGATCGCTAAGGCTTGGATACTTGGTTACCAGTTGAGCTGCTTCATTAAAACCCAGCTTCCCGTATCGTGGCTGCAAAGTCAGCCCCAAGTAGACACCAAGATCGGCAAAAATCTCAATTTTTGTCGCATTGACATGATCGATGACGATCAACTCAGGGTCAGGCCTAATCTGGATCAACAAGTCTCGTACAGTCAAGACCGCGGTCTGCAAATCGCCAGCACCGCCAAGTGATACTCGTGTAGGTGTATGGATGATGGCCGGGATAGCGTGTTTTCTCACCAGTGACAGTTGCCTACGTAACACATTTACTCCCAATACATCCCGGCTGTCGTTGAATCCGATTTCCCCCAGTAGTGTAATGTGTCCTGCTTCAATCAGTTTCTCTAACTCGTCCAAGATTCTTTCGGCTTCAGACACAGATGTGAAATGTACTTGCGGGTGGATTCCAAAAGCGAACTGAATGTTGGGCATGTCTTGATGTGATTCAACTTCGCTTCTCAATTCCTCAGGGTTAAGTCGCGAATTGTATTGCAGGGATAGGAGAAAAATCTTGGAAGAAAGACAGGCAAAGTGTGCAGGTGTCCAAGATCGTGTATGTGTATGAGTATCGATATACTCGAACACTTCAAAGCAGTCTATAGGCATTTGCATTGCTAGCCTTTTATACTGTGATGGCCTGCTGATTCACTTAAAGTTTTCCCTGTTCGAAAGTATTCTTGATATCTAGCCTTCTGCTGTTCAACGTTAGGATTCAAATAGGACAGAGGTTGAACTGACAGAATCTCGTTTTCCAGACTCTCATACAAATCCCAAAGCAAGAACTCAAAGAGGCCCTTTGTCAGTACGCAGGCTCTTGGGTCAACTTGGGTAGTGTCGCCATATAGACACCAGCTATCGTAAGCGCACCCGCCTCCACACATTGAGATAGCAAAACAGCCCTGGCATTGCGGCAAGTCAATTGAAGATCTCCCAGTCCATCCTGGAAATACGATCCCGTTCTCCCCGTCGTGGATCTGCTCGATAGCAACTTCAAGCGGCTTGCCTTGTCCCATGTTAACCATAGGTACTTTGCAAGCGCCAACATAACCTCGCGAATCGACTGTAATTCCCAAACCACTTGCACTGCATTCTCGCAATCGGGGAGTGTTGCTGGCGAAAGGCACAATTTTTCGCGACATTTGCTCAATGAATAAACCGTGCTTTCTCGCTATTTTATAGGCTCCTATCAGCTTTTGAACGTATTGTTCCATAGGAATCATTTGGGGGTTCGGACTATCTACAAGATAGTGGGAAAAGTTCAACCCAAGACTATCGGGGTTGAGGCTAAGGAAAAACCGAATACCCTCGCCATCCAGATTTCCGACATTGGCCTTATTCACAACAGCGGAAATTCCCACCTGACATCCAGACCGCTTATAGATTTGGTATCCTTGCATTGCAATGTCAAAGGCGTCGCCCTTACCTCGAAATCGGCGTACACTATCTGAAGAGTGGGGGCCGTCCAAGGAAACCAGCACCAACACGTTATTGTGAGCTAAGAATTGAGCCCAGGTCGGTGTTGCAAGTGAGCCATTTGTGAAGAATACAGTTCTTACATTGCCCAATTTCTGGGGCGCTGTCTCAATCACATACTTCACGGTATCCAAGTTGAGCATTGGTTCTCCACCAGTGATGATGACCGTCCTGGCAGGTGAATCTGAACTTACCAAATCAAAAAGCTCCAGAGCTTTTGCCACAATTTCAGGTGTCATGGATAGGTTTCGGAAATCGGGGTGCATATTTCGTTCAATCTGACAATAGGCACAATCGAAATTGCACTTGTGCGTCACCAACAGCTTCAAAGTGTTCGGGCGTACTCGCTCTGCTTCACGTTGGAATGCCCGAAAAGTAGCTTCTTCATCTGCTTCCAGTGGTACAAGCATTCGGAGCTGGCATAGCTTCTCGACAAGCAGACGGATACTATCTCTGGATTCAACTGAATGCTCCGACAATACAGATGCTACAATTTTGCCCCCCTGGAATGCTTTGACAATTCGATTTAGCTCCTCAGTCCCGAATATTTTCTCTAAAGTAAGTGCGTGGTAAAGAGACGTTCTTGATCCACGCTCGAATGTGTGGAGATAGACCGAAGGGCGAAATACACCCTCGTCGCAAACTGAATCGCCATTAGCGTTCAAATTCATTTCGCTCCTCACATTTGTGAACAGGAGACGGATGTCACCGTCTCCTGTAACTCTGAATCTACACAGTGTGGCCAAACAAAGCGGTTGGATTTCGTTGGACTATGTGGGTTGGACAATCAGGGTACATAGATAAGATGAGTGGACATAATCCTGTGGCTGATTATCAGTGCTGAATTGACAAGAGAGCTTGACTGTCTCCCCACGGATAATTGGGCAATACGAATCTGGTTGCGTCAGACTCCCCTCAAATTTCCTCCGGGCAGCGCACCCGCCTCCACAGATACTCAGGTGCTCACAGCACTTGCATACTTCGGGTACATAAGAGATAGACCGGAACTCTTCGCTCGCGTATATCATGCCAGGATCTGAGCAAAACTCATCCAAAGTCACATCTGAGGTCGGCCAGTAGACACAGGGAATTACCGATTTGTCCGGCCGTATCCTGACGCTCGTCTTTCCACAGGGAGAGCCTTGTATGGTTGAGAGGTGTAGCATTGCATTGATAATGGGTTCACTGCTGGAAACCAGGGCCGCGTGATCCAACAGCACTTTCACGGCATTCCAGAATTGCTCGTAACTCGGGCAAAATCGCTTTGAGCGAACAGGCTTGTAAACATTGATTCTGAGAGCAACCCCAAAGGATTCACATATATGCAAAATCGGTATGATTTCATCAACGTTGATGTTCATCAAGCACATTACCAGGCTCGCCTCTACGTTCAGTGAGAGGCTTCGCTCAAGCGCACTCATAGCGAGATCCCAGGCTCCATCTCCTCTAAACGTATCAAACTTCTCTCTAGTCGCAAAATCCAATGAGATGTCAAGGTCGTGAAGAGCCGTAAGCTGGCTATCGGTGAGCATTTTCACGGTATATCCATTGGAAGTGAGGCCTGTATCAATTCCTTTCACTAAAACGTAATCCAATATTTGGGTGAAATGAGGGTTAAGCCCATTTTCTCCAGTTCCAAAATTGAGAGCTGAAATAGGCAGTTCAAAAAGAGGCTTCAGGTCGACTAGTTGTAAATCACGACCTTTGAGACCTCTTGAGTAACAATGTTTACAGTTCAGGTTGCACCGAAGTGTCGTACCCAGGCCTATCGAGAACGTCTGATTGTGCTTCGTCATATTCAGCTTTTTCCCTGCAAATCAAGATGATGCAAAGCAATCTACGCTGTTGTGTGTTGACATACGACCCGCAGACCCTCCAACCGGAGAATCTCTGGGCACAGGGCCTTATAGATGGCACAGTTTGGCGACTTGGCATCATAGCGACCCGTGGATCGGTAAGTCGCCAGCGGGCATCCGCCAGAACACCAGTAGCGCCACTCGCAGCTACTGCACTCTTCCTTCTCATCCACACTGAGGTTTTGAATTCCTCTGGTTGCTGCACGGACTTCAGCTAGCGGATCTAAAGCAGAAACATCAGTCACCGGATGCTCGATGTCCATCTGGCATTTGGCAATCCGACCAAGATGGTCAACAACGAAATAGCTGACACCGACACTACAAGGCCGTAAATGAGGCACAGCTAAATTTACTTGGTCAGCAAGAGAAGCCAGCAGGCTTTGTCTGGGCAGATTTGCCTTGATGACACGGTAGGTGGCCTGCATAGTCTCAATAATGTGTTGGTCTTCTAGACACAGGTCCTCAGCGGAAGCAGAGTAGTCGTTTTCACGGTAGAAGTTGATGCTAAATGGTAGGCTGCGCTCCTGTAACCATGCAACGAGTTCTGGTACACCATTCGCATTGCGACCGCTGACGGTGATGGATATATCAGGAATCAAACCGCAGGACAAAGCCAAGTCAATAGTGCGGGTAACGATGTCAAATGAACCATTCCTATCAAGGAGCCGACGATGACAGTCGTGATAGCATCCCAGGCCATCAAGGGAAACCGCCAACCGCAGACCCAAAGTCTGCATTTCTTCCAACATCTGCAAAGTGACGCCAACGCCATTACTGAGTACAAGACCGTCCAGTTCTAAATCGTGCTGTGAAGCAAGTCTACTGGCAAGGCTATGCAGCCTGACAATCAGCCGAAAGTTTAATGTAGGTTCACCTCCAGCATACTTGAGTTTTACCTTGCCGTACTTATGCCTCGCCGCCGAGCGGAACACCGCTTTAACAGCAGATTGGCCGACTTCTTGGGACATTTCCTGTGGAGTCTTCGACAAATAGCAATAGTCGCATCGTAGGTTACACGCATTGGTAACGTGCAGCCAAGCAGTAAGAGTGCCCAGGCTCTCAATAAGCTTCGGCAACGAGTTTGCCTCCGACACAAGAATACCTAACGTCACCATCCGTTTCAGTGTTCGCCGTATTTCTTCACTGCCCAAGGCTCGCTCCCAGGTGACGGGAACGTTCTCCAATGACCGCGGGGACTTGAAATACTCGATCAGCGCGTAAGCATCGCGACTCACTATGAAGGGAGCGTATTTAGTCCAGGGCGTATGGATTAGATGATAGCCATCGTCTAATTGAACGTTCAAGAGAGGAACGGCCCGATAACCACCATTAGAAGGTGAAGCTTGGTCAGAAGGGAAAGAGATAGGCTCGCTGCTTGGACAAGCATCACATTGTCCTGCTGGATAGGATGCCGACGGACTCGAAGAGCAACTCAGAATCAGCAGGCCTTGTCCCAATTCATTGCTCTGAGGCATCGCCGGCTCCTTTCCCAATCCAGTTGAGGAAAAACCGCAAGGCTTCAGGATGGCCTAGTTTCTTTCCTTTCCAGGTGCTATACAGACACTCGCCCAACTTTGCAACTTGCTCTCGAGGGACTCCCAAACGCTTCATCAGCCCGTCTATATCCTTGAGTTGAGCGGGGATGGCGAATTGTGTATAGGATTCGTAAGCGAGAAGCGGAAAAGCTTGCCGATAACACTCGCAAGCTCGAGTAATGTCCTCTGGCGTAGCTTGTAAAGCTAAATCACCCAGATACTTCAACAGTCGCCCCTTCACGTCTGTATAGCCTGTATCGGGCCACCTCTTGTTGAATTCGTCATATCTTTTAGCGAAATCATCTAGTTTTTCGAAATTGCCTCTCATTCCAGCCAATCTTATCATGTCTCCCAGATCACTGAACTCGAAGTAAGGGTCTGCAGTCCGTAAGCTAATCTCATAGCTACGTTCCAGACAGGCTTCAGCCTCGTCAAGCCTGCCTTGCTCGGTATGTACATGCGCTAGTTGGTGCAATATGTTTGCCTCGTCCTTCTTTATGCCAATCTCCAGTGCCCTTCTCAAGTCCCTTTCAGCCTCGTCAAGATCTTTCGATAGCCAGCAAGTCATTCCACGGCCTAGATAGATCCGACTCAACCACTCCAGATCATTGGTAGGTTCAAAAATGCGCAGGGCTCGGTTGAAATACTGAAATGCTTTGTCAAATTGCTCCGCTTTGCGGTATGTCGTTCCATAGACTTGATAAACTGCTCCAATTCCTCGCGCAAAATCAAGCTCTCGCCAAATGTCTAGGGCTTGGTCGCAAAGTGCTAGAGCTACCTGTGTGTTGAGTCTAATACCATGAACAAAAGCCAGGTTGTTCAGAATCCAGGCTTCCCTTAATCTATCTCCCCGTTTTAAGGCAATCTCAAGCGCGCGTTCGTATAATTCCATAGCACGGTTGAGACTCCCGCGTACACGATGTTGCCACCCTAATGCATTCAAAGAACGTGCAAGCCATTCCTCGAGATTGTGCTCCTCACTGATTCTCGCGGCTTGTTCAAGGTGAGCAAGTCCATTTCTGTCACCCATGCGAATTTCAGCATTGCCTAATTCGATCAGCATATCAACCTTTTGTGCAGGGGATATGTTCTGTCTATCTAGCATCTCGAGCAATAAAGCTCTGCAATCTTCATACTTACCGACATCGAGCATATGTTTCGCCCGTCGGATATCCACCGCGCACCTCTGCTTAGGCGAAAGTTGCTCTGCATATTGCTGTACCAGATTGATGAGTATATCCCTAAACGAATAACGGTAGGCTCGGGTGGCATAGTCAAAGATGCTAGCGAACGTTTCCACACCTTCCGCAACGTCAGTAAAAAGAAGATGCTCCAGTCGTTGTCTCTCCACGAGTAGAAGGTCTTGTTCTAGCGACCCTCTTCTTAATGAGATGTCCAGTTCGGCCTCTGTGTCCTCCTTCTGATGTGCTACCTTATCCTCCTCACTAAGTTGTGCAATCTGTTCCTTGAAGCCACTGGCTTTTTGCTCAAGATACATAGCTGCTCGACGACTGTCTCTGCATCGCCGGCTGCTGTCAGGGTCTATTTCGGACCACAACGTATTGACCATACGTCTCATCTCGTCGTGCAAACTAATCTGATCATTAGGGAGCGATTTTACAAAGATGTAGGTCTGAGCCTCCCTAAAGAGAGCCTCTGCTTCATCCTCGGGGAGATTCAATAGCGCGGCGATCATGGCTGTGTTGAGGGGATAAACACGACACATTGCCAGGATCAGGCGATCCATTTGGGTGCGAATTTGATCAATGTGACGCACCAGTTGATACTCAAATTCCTTTTGCCGTTTCTCCATCTCCTGATCGGGGAGTTGCTGAAGCTCCGTTACGCTCTCCTCCACCAGCCAGGGTAGTTGAATTTCACGGGTCATCCATTCTACTGCCAGATCAATCAGGATGGGACGTCCATGCGCCAGTAACAGCAACTTCTGAGATATCTCTGGGGCTAGGGTGACATGCAACATTTCTTGCTTCTTCCGCAAATACTGCGCGCTTGTCTCTGCCTCTAGTGAGGAGAGTTTCATGAGTTGCACATCTTCGCCCATCTCGGGCTGAAGGTCTTCCAAGATCGTTTTGGCATTACGGCCCGCTATCAGCAGCACAACGTTTTCCAGTTGGAGTCCGAGACCGAGTAAATGGTTCCAAACATCCGATCCTTTTTCAAGAGCATCAGTTGTATCGAAAGGTAGAATAACGCGTTGTTCTACTGACACCTGGTTGAAATTGTCTATGAAAACTTGATGCACAAACTCACGTTCTTGAGTCAAGCGCTCGAGGCTCACCCCAGCCGCTTCCATTTTGTGGTAGTCGCGCAGCCCACGTAGATACGGTTTGAACTCTCTTTCACTCAGCAAATGAGCGATTCTGCTCCCCACATTCTCTGAAACGAGCAAAGCACGGTCATCAAAGTCAATAATGTTAACAGTGAGCAAAGCTCTTCGCCCAGCATAACGCTCACTCACCTCTTGGAGCAAACGCGTTTTACCAATACCGCCCTCTCCATGTATACAAATAACACGCCGAGTGCCCCACTCTCCGATCCAGTGTTCGATTTGGTCCAGCTCGTTCTCGCGATTTATGAAAGGAACTTGTTCACCCATTATGGGCTCCTTCTTGAGTGAAGAACTGCTCAATCCGTTGAAGCACCTCTTCGTATGGTGCGCTGCTATACTGTTCCTCGCGTAGATAGTAGTTCACTGTGAAGCGGAATTCCCAGTCTTCCTTGAGTGCTTGTTTAAGAGCGTTTCGCTCCACGCGCCAATTGCGACCAGTTACAAGCATCCGTAGAGCCTTAGGAATTTCCACATTTAGGAAAGTCTGGCGAATGACATTTCGTTCTTGTGGCTCATGAATAGCTACAGCGTGCTGTTGCAGCGCCTGAAACAAGAGCTCAATGGCCCACATCTCTTGCATTTGAGTGGCTGGATCTTGAAGATGGGCTGCACAGGTGGATTGGGCCTCTTTGCAACGTATGGAGAAATCTTCGCCTCCCAGTTCCCATCGCAGTCGAATGGCCAGCAGGCGGCGCGTGATATCATCTCGAAGCAGACGGATTTTCCAATCAAACAGGTATGTGTTAGTCAGCTGATCGGCCAAGTCATGCTTTTCCTCTTCCTTAACCAATTGTCCGAGAACCTCATAGTCCATATAGCGAAGCAGGCTTAACTTGTCGAGCACTTCTCGTAGCCGACTGGGTTGAACACCATTGCGGGCATCTTCCACCACGCTACGCACGATTCCTTCCCAGATTTGCTTGCCAAAATACTTGAGGAAGCGATCTGGTGGAAATCTCTTTTCTCTGTACATTTCGAGTGTTTGCGCGATGCAACCAGGGTGCCCCCCCGTAAGGTACATTAGGTGAGCAGCGATTTGGGCGATGCTATTCTCATCATGACCAATGAGATACTCTCTTGCAGTGTCCCGGACTATTTTGTAAGTGAAGGGAGTGAGTCGGCGGATCTCCAAAGGAAGTGAAGATTCTCGGACTTCTTTGCTACCGGCAAGATAACGTCCAGACAGAACAACCCGAAATCGGTTATGTTCAGTTGCAAAGAATTCCAGGGTACGCAAACTCTCTTGGATGGTTGGGATAAGCTTTTCGAGCAATTCTGGCAAGAGTGGTAGACAGGGGCTTCCCTCCAGGTCTATCAGCAAAACGAGTCCTGCCTTAGTTATATCCTCAAGTCTCTGTCTCTGAAGCTCCCCAGCGAAGTTGAGGGCTAGTCGTTCCGCATCTTGCTCTAGGGCTATATCCCTACCGAGCCCAAGCTGTTGAGCCAGAACATCTACCAACTTGGGCAGCGTTCCATCTTCCTCCACTGATGAATACGCACAGACCCAATGCTTCTCCTTGAAACGTCGCTCAAGTTCCCTTAGCAGTTCGGTCTTCCCGTACCCCGCTGGCGCATCTAGCAAATAATATGCCGGAGCATACGAGGATAAGATCAGGTTAATCTCATCTTCTCGATTGGTGAAAGGAATGCGCTGAGGGGGAGCAGATGGTGGAGGATGCGCGGGCTGTGCCGCAGGGGCAACATCATTGCTTGAAGGCTTTCGGTCGGCACAGTGCTCACCGAGATAATTCTCCAAGTCAGCCAAGCGATCCAAACGCTGCACAGCGCCAAGGAAGTCCCCCCGATTCAGTGACTCGACAGGAGCAGGTAGATGACTTTGCTCTGCGGGTTTCAAAAATGATCTGACCAAATCTCGAAACTCAGAATCGAGCAGTTTATCGAGCCAGGCGCGCAATCTGTTGTACTGGTTGTGCATGTCCCCCCCTTTCTCAACAGGAGAACCGATCAGGATACTTCTCACATAGATAGCGTTCTACCTCACCAAGTCGCTTCAATCGTTGCATTGCACCCAAGAAAGATCCTCGGTCTATAGTAGTGACAGGAAGGGGAAGTCGAGTTTGTTCAGCAGGGGAGAGTAGTGATCGAACCATATCTCGAAATTCGTTATCCAATAGCTTGTCAAGCCAACCGCGCAATTTATCAAACTTGTTCATCGAGTTGTTTTCTCCTGTTAGATCCACCCTTGGTCGTTTCCGCCTGCTTACCGGAGGTTGCTCGGTTGGAGACTGAACAACGGAGGGTACGTCGCTTGGGGATCCCTGCTGTGGCTCCGATGTTATCTTCGACAGACGTGCTTGTATGACAAGACCAATTACGCCTACTACCAATGCGGCCAATGCCAAAATGCCCATTACTCCCAAAGCCACATACATGGGCGTTGGAATATCTGGCGCGATGCTGTAGACGCCGAGCACAAGGATGACAACCAATATCCCTATGCCAATGACGAACAAATAGTAAGGTTGTCCTACTGGAAGGCGCTGTATTACCTTCGAAAGTGCTTCAATTAGCGTAGCCGAAACACCATCTGGCCTTTGTGGTTGTCGAGGCGTAGGTTGTGTTGATTCGTTCATAACTGTTCCTTACGTCTGTCGCTTTTCGTGTGAAGAGAGACGACGTTTTGTGCATAACCACGGGAAGTTCTGTTACAGGTGCGCGACGTTGTCAGCGGCGTGCCGCACGTTTGAGTCGTCCCTGCCAACTGGAACACCAGACGACGTTCGCTGACCAGGGTGTCATTGCCGCGCACGATGACGTCACTGGTTTACCGGTCAGGGGTGATGACAGGAATTATATCCCAAACCACAACTCTGTCAATTTGCGCCCCACGTTACGCCCCATCAAACCGCCCGATAGCGTGTCCCTCTGCCGGTTCCTTCGACTCTTACCCACCCTGTCTTCACTAAAGCCTGCAAATCTCTAGATGCGGTGTTCTTGGACACATTAAATAACCTCCGATAGTCCGCGTTGCTCAACTCCTGGCTTTCATTGACCATCAACCGCAAGGCCTCAATCTGCCGCTCATTCAACCCCAAGGCGCGCAGGTCGGTCACGCTTTCTTCCGGGATCAAATCCAGGATACGATCGCCAGGGCCGTAGAACGTGACGGCAAAAAAGTTGTCCAAATCCTCCAGGTGTGGCTCCGACAACCCATGCTCGCGCATCAGGCGTCGCATCCGGGCAATACCGGTGCCCCACTTTTCGATGTAAAAGATGTCGTACAGAAAGTTGGCGATAAGGGGATTGCGCAGGACATGCTTTCGCTCGATGTTGGCCAGCGTCACGCCCGGTGGTAGCCCACCGGGGCTGTTGACCTCAATGCGATCGGCAAAGACCATAATGCGCACGCTGGCCCCTTCGATGCGATAGTCGCGGTGACAGACGGCATTGCAGACCGCCTCGCGGACGGCTTCGTAGGGGTACTCGGTCACCTCACGGCGGCGAAAGCCCACGATCTTGGCAGCCAGGCGGGTGTTGCGGCGGATGAACTGCTCAGCCGCGTCAATCAACTCCGGCAACGTGCCATGCAAATCAGCGCGGTCAATGAAATGGGTCGTGGACGTGCCCTGAAAGCGGGCCACGCGCACCTGGCTGTGGGGAATCCACGCCTGCGGGTCGCGCCCAAAGAAGAGAAGCCCGGCGCGGGTGGGAATAAGCTGGCCTGTCTGTTCAACCACCGCGCCGAGTCCGGTCAGCAGGTCTGGCAAGGGGACGTCTGGAGCAGAGATGCCGCGCCTTTCGGCTCGCTGCGCCAGGTACCAGCGGACGCGCTCTTCGTCCAGGTCGGTGTAGCGCGCTTCAACGACTGGCTGACGGCCAAACGCGGCACGGCCGCGTGTCAACAACAGTCGCTCGTACTCATCCCGCTTGAGTTGCACGTCGGCCGCGCCTACCCGTTTGTACGCGCGTCCCTCGGCCAGATGAGGGCGATCCTCACTGGGGACAACGCGAACGACGATCACCACACGTCCTTCCACCGTGACGTACTCTACCGACGGATACACGCCCGGGTCGGTCACGCCGGTGATGCGGTTCACGATGCGCTCTCTGGTGGTCTGACCTACCTCGACACCAACGACCTCGCCTGAATCGCGCACACCAAAAAGGAGCACCCCGCCGTCGGTATTCGCAAAGGCAGCCACGGTGCGCGTGGCCGTACCCAATTCGGCCAGCGAACGCTTGAATTCCAGTTGTTGCCCTTCGCCCTGACTGACAAGTCGTAAAACGTCATCCGCATCCATAGCTTCTTTGGCCTAGCCCACGCTTCGCTTCCCCCAGGCTTGCTCTTCCTCGGCTTGATTTGCACCATCGTCACCACAACTTCTTCTTGAAGTCCGTACCTCCTTGTAGAGCGTGATGGCCGCCAGCTTATCAATGTTGATATGAAACCATTGAACCTAAGAGAGGGCAAAGTTTTGCTCATCCTCCTCCAATTCAGAGATAACCCCAATCATGATTCTCGGGATCCCAAAATCAGTTTGACAGAGTTCACCATCGACGCAATAAAACGCGGGCAAGTTCAGGATGTGAGCCAGGGTCTGGCGGCTAGGTCTACCGGCTATGTATTCTGCGGTCCTTTTCAGCCGCACCGAGAAATGCATCATCCTTGTGCCTCGGTTTCCTTCATAGTAGATCGGTTTGAAATGCTCACATTGGTACCAACGGGCAGAGAGCCTTCCAACCAAATAGGGTACATATACCTTCAGACGAGCCTCTCCGAGTTTATGGTTCAAGTGGGCTTGAATTGTCTCATCGGCAACGACTCCCAGTTTTTCCAGCTCCCGTTCAATATCGTGGAGAACAGCCTGAATTTCTCCACGATCCTCGTTATCTAGATTGCACGAGACCAATAGCAGAAAGTGTTGGCCCTTCTCTGCTTGCTCTTGAAATAAGCTTCCTATAGATTCAGCCCTCCTTGCCCGGCCCGAATCATTCTTGTAGATTATCCCTCCAGAATAGTCAAGGGATACCACATCAAAGGGATACGGTATAGGATTGCCAAAACTGTCTTCACCATTAAGCAAGATTTCATCCATGTCGCCTCTGAGGAGCTCCAATCTATCCGCTAGACCATGTTGCATAGCTGTCAACATGAGGTCATGTTGGTAGCGATACTCCTCACCGGCTCTTCCTCTTTCCACGACACTGAAATGCTGAAAGTAGTCTTGCCATTGCAGGACATCGGTCATTGTGCTTGCCGGCAAACCCAAGTAACGAAGGTCACCTTTGCGATCCTTGAAATGGCGCTCTATCAAACGCATGTCCATTTCGCGCACTTTTTGCTTGTTTGGAGTAAAGGTATCACGTACCACTTCTCCACCCTTTATTCCCCCCCATGCGTTCTTCAAGCGCAACATGGATTCGCTTCACCAGTCGCTCGTAACGCTCCGACTCGTCACCAAACTCATCTTTCAGACAAGTCACAATGATCTCGTAAACGTGGGCGGCTTCGGGTCCCAATTTGAGAGTCTGCTTGATGTCATAAACGCCTACGGTAGCTTCTCCCGCCTCTGCCCCATCGAGTTGTCTTATTAGTTGATGGCCTCTCTCAATGACCTCTTCTCCTCGCTGCTTGACTTCCTCTGAGGCATCACGCAGTCGCTTCTCAACATCCTCCATAGCGCTGCGCACAGCAAACATTTTGTCAAACTTCACTTCTCTGGGTATTTGGCCATTTTCAAGCTCGCCCTGCACGCCGCCGATAACTTCCTCTGCCCTGAGGACATATTCTTGGGCTCGCCGCCGGGCAGAGCTCTTACCCGCGATCCTGTTGAGAGTCCGGCTAATCTGGACACCTTGTTCATAGAGTCGGTCACGCGCCTCATTTTGCTCAAAGTTATCGCGTTCTGAGGATGGAACAACATCTGGGTCACAGACGTGAATTTCACCGAAGAAGTAGAACGACCGCTCGGGGCTAGACCGCCACAATGTAATCCGAGGTAATTGGTTGGTGCCCACAGCAAAGTTCTTGACGCGATAGAACAGACCACGCCTTAGCCTATCCCCAAGTTGCCCTTTCTTCGTATGTTCACAATACCAGCAGAAGGACAAAGGTTCCGAGTGGCTTTCCCCCTCCCCTTTTCCCTCATCTATCTGCTGTGGTTGCCCATCATCACTCCACACAAATATATTCTGAGGTGATTTCAGGTCGCTCAGATAAGGCTTGAAGATATGTTGTCCGTTTAGGCACAGGGACACTGTATCATAGTCAGAAACATACTCTCGCAGCCATGCATCAATCACAGTGCAGTATGGGAATTCTGGATTGAAGGCAACAGGAACATTCATGCCAAGGTATTCCGCCAGCTTGTCCTCATCCATCAATGATTTGGAATCATCCTGCACCTTGTATAGCTCAACCAGAGTGTAATGTCTACCACGTTCTTCGTCCTCTGTGGTGATATTGGTGTGAGAGCGGATCAACTCATTCAGTGGGATATTCTTACCGTCCATCTTCAGAGTGAGAATGTGGGCGAGCATCTCATTAGCATCAAAAACCAGCTTATACCGCTCAGCAACTCCGGCTGGCGAGGACGTAACAATGAGCTTTTCTGCTACAGAGATGCCAGACAACTTGCCAATACCACGGAAACCCACTCCTTCACCAGTACGCTTCTCTGAGTAACCAACATAGCGATATTGACTGATCTTGGCCCGGTCCATTCCAATGCCATCATCATAAATGAAGATAGATGGTGGAGAGATATTGATATGAACTCGTCCATAATCAGGCTGCCCCGATCTCCTTCGCCACGTACGAATCGCATCATATGAATTCTGCACATATTCTCGGATGACGTGGAATTTGTTGGGATACAGACCCCGTGTTAGAACCTCGATTATGAAGCCATAGGCATATTCTTCTGTTTGAAGGACAATTTCCTCAGGCTCACGTGTCAAATCTGTCATGGCTCCTTCTCTTGGCTCATGGTGTCATTATTATACATTCATGATGTACGAATCACTCACGCCTCACTGCCACCTGGCTTGCTCTTCCTCGGTTTAATCTGCACCATCGTCACCCGCTCCACGTCATCGTCCACAAATGCTGCTTGCCCCGTGCAGACGATCTTGTTGATGAACACCCGGCGGTCAGGGCGTGGGGTATGATCACATCGCACTGCAAAGGCACCTCCATATCCAGCACGGAAGGCTGTTGCGAGGAGGCAGCTGACGACGACCCTGGCTGCTGGCCCTCCTTCGCCCACTGGATTGACGGCTCTTCAGAAAGTATACTCCAAACCACAACCCTGTCAATCTGCGCCCCACATTATGCCCCATCGGTAGCCATTACGCCCCATCAAACCGCCCGGTAGCGTGTTCCTCTACCAGTCCCTTTGACTTTTACCCACCCCGTCTCCACCAAAGCCTGCAAATCTCTGGAGGCGGTGTTTCTGGACACGTTGAACAACTGCCGGTAATCCGCGTTGCTCAACTCTCGCCCCTCATTGACCATCAACCGCAACGCCTCAATCTGCCGCTCATTCAGTCCCAGGGCGCGCAGGTCGGTCACGCCTTCTTCCGGGATCAAATCCAGGATGCGGTCGCCGGGGCCGTAGAATGTGACGGCGAAAAAGTCGCCCAAATCCTCCAGGTGTGGCTCCGCCAGCCTGTGCTCGCGCATCAAGCGGCGCATCCGGGCGATGCCGGTGCCCCACTTTTCGATGTAGAAGATGTCGTCCAGATTGTTCCCAGTATCGTCCTCTAGTCGTCCGGTGAATCATCCGCTGCCGGACGATTCCATACGTAACGGGTGCTACGCCCCTTACCTTGCCGCACAGCGATCCCCTTGGAAATCATGTTTTGCAGGTCTTGATGGGCTGTGCTTTTTTGCACTCCGGTCAGAGTGCAATATTCGCTTCGCGTGATCTGCCCATAAGTCTTGAGATATTCCAATGCCCTGGCCTGGCGTTCGTTCAACCCCCAGCGGGCAGCTTCGTCGGTGGGGGGAACAGTGATTACCGCGATGCCTTTGACTGGCCGGACAACAACTCCCGTAACCGATTGAGATCCACACCTGGCTCACCCGCCGCTGCAAACGAGACAGTCGCCGCCACGGACTTTTCCGCCAATGCCTGAACGGTAGTCGCCGGCTGAACCGTCAGGTCTACCCCGGTCAATACGTCGTCCAACACCGTTTCAAGCAGGGCCATCGCCCGACGCAGACGGCGATCTACCTCCAGCATATCCCGATCGGTGAGTGCACCAGCACGATGCACCACCAACGCCGGCTCGACAGCGGCTACCTTTGGCCGCACGAACGAGGGTTTGAGCAACCCGGCCGACTTCCAATTGGCCAACAGGTAGTCTATGGCCGGATTGGCCTGGGATAATTGGGAAGAGACGTAGGCCAGCAAGAGTTCCGGCCGGGCCGCATGGTATGCCTCGCTGCTCACCACCACGGCCGGCCGCGTCTTGGCGGCGGAGAGATCAGTGTAGGGGAACGGGATCAGAACCACGTCACCGCGCCGGAACGCCATAGAGTTCTCTCCAGTTATCGTAGATGGCATCCTCGGCGTTGTCCCAGTCCCTTTGAAACGTACTCAGGCTCATAGCCGCCCAGTCTGCTTCCTCCCCTGGTTCGCCTGTCAACACGCTTTCCAGCAACAGCTTGGCCAGTGTCAGCCGTTCTGTGCTGGTCAGCCGCTCCACTTTGTTGAATATCTCGGCTACTCTCGGCGGAACGGTCTCTACAGCTGCTCCCATTCCTTCACCTCCGTAACTTTCCTGAAAAGCACCTGTCACGCCTCACTCCCTCCTGGCTTGCTCTTCCTCGGCTTAATCTGCACCATCGTCACCCGCTCCACGTCGTCGTCCACGAAGGCCGCTTGTCCTGTGCGGGCGATCTTGTTGATGAATACCCGTAACTCGGCGCCCATGTAGTCCTTGGTCAGCCGATTCAGGGCGGCCTTGTCAACCGCCGTGGTCAGGGCATGGGAAATGATCACGTCGCACTGTGAAAGCACTTCCATATCCAGTGCCGCAGGTTGCTGCGAAGAGACGACCAGCGATAGCCCCGGTTGCCGGCCCTCTTTCACCCATTGGATCAACGCCTCTTTGCACAGAGTGGATTTGCCCGCCGGGACGAACTGGTGCGCCTCGTCAATCAGCATCCAGACCTTGCGCATCCCGGCCTCCAGCCCCAGTTCCTCCCGTCGCCGGGCGATGCTCCGTTTGCGGAACAGGTTGCGTGTCAGCGCCGAGAGGATAAGCGGTCGCCGGCCGTAGCGCCCTGAAGCGATCGTGCTCAGATCCAGGATGTTGACAACGTGCGGGTCGAGCAGTTCCCACACCTCGCGGTAACGACTGTCCTCAAAGAAGCCCCACTCCTGCGCTGTGTCCAGCCGGTTGACCAGCGCATCCACCGTTTTCGGCGCCGCCCGGCTGTCCAATTCGATTATATCAATAATGTGCGGAATGAAAAAGTCGGTGCCATACTTCTTCCTGCAAGTACGGATTGCCTTGTAGAGCGCGATACCCAGCGGCTCGTTGATGTTAAAGTCGAACAGGTCACACCAGGCCTCGGGTGAGATGTCGGATGGATTGAGCCGCAGTTGCTCGAATACAACGCCCCGTTCTTCCAGTCGCTCCACGATCTCGCGGTCGCCGTAACGCACCACCGGGTCACCAGGCACCAGCACCTTGACCGGGAATCCCTCGGGGCTTTCACCCCACTCCCAGAGCGTTCGTTCCTGCTCGTAATTGGGCAGCGACATGGTGTGAAAGATGCCCATCGGGTCTACCACGAGGGTCACCACATCGTCTTGGCGGAACAGCTCCTCGATCAGCACACCCATGGTGTACGATTTGCCACTGCCGCGTTTGCCGCAGATGGCCACCGCCCGGGACTTGCTGGCGTCAATGTGGACGTCGCCGTTGTCTTCCAGGTTACGGCCGATAAAGAGCACTAGATGACCTCCAGCTTGACAAAGGGCACTACCGATTCCTGAAACGAGATGCCGCCGTGCGTGCCCCACTCCAGTACGGTCAGCGGCTTGAACAAGTACGGGTAGGCCAGCACAGTGTAGTTCTTGCCATAGCAACTGAACTGCCTTGAGTGGGAAGTCAAGAGCGTACCCTCGGCGTAGCGGTGATGACCTGCCCGCTCATCCCGGATAACGACCAGTTCTTTTCCCGTTTTCGGTTCCGGTCTCCACAGGATGCCGTGGTCGGCGGTGGCATAGACCAGGGCCGTAGCCCCCATCTTTTGCAATCGCTCGACCAGCGCCAACAGCACATCCTGGTAGAGATGTCGAGCCATGGCCTCGACGGGAGGTCGCCCACGATGGCGGTGGCTGATGGCATCCAGGCCATTGGTCAGGATTTGGACATAGGTCTGCTCGTTGGGCAACCTGCCCAGTGCCAGCAGGACCTCCTTGAACTCATTCACCTTGACCATCTGTGTCGCGGGGTCAAAACCGTGAAAGAACAGGTTCGTCAGTGTGTTGCTGCGATCCCAATGCGCGAACCCCATCCGCTTGTGGAATCCCTTTTCAAACAGCCGGCGGGCAATCGGCGGCCGGCCCACGACGTTTCGAAAGCCGACCGGCGTGATCGTCGGCCCCTCAACCAGGCAGCTTTGGGCGCCGGGGTAGTCCATCCAATCGGTGTAGGATAGCCCATCAATCAGCAACAGGACGATCACGTCCACGTCCAGGTCCTCTTCGATGCGAGCGGCGACGTCGGACTGGGAAAAGGCAAAGCGCCGTACCTGGTCGTAGTTCCGGAACAGACAGCAATTGAACCGGTCGAGATCGGCCGGCGCCCTGGCGTTCGTCTGCACCACCGGCCAACGGTCAAAGTAACTGGTGACCGGCCCCAGCAGCACCGTCCGCTCGACGGGCATCGGCGCGGGGTCATCCACCCGCTGCACGTACCGCCAGATGTCCCGCTCGACAGCCAGGTCCTCCAGCTCGGCGAGCAACAGTGGCTCCCCTTCGTACACGACCGGGGTACGGTCCAACACGGCGTCGAGTTGCGACATGATGGTGACCTGCCTCATCTCCTCTTCTCAAGACGGATGATGATCTGGTTCTTCTTGAAAAGGGACGCGACCAACCGCATTAGCTCGTCCATAGAGAACTTGTCACCATCTGCTGCCAGCCGGCTGGCGATGACCACGCTAAGATCGGTCCCCCTGGGGTCTTGGAGTACATCCAGAACGGCTTCCTCTTCGGGCGTGGGATCGCGCTTCCGCAGGATGCCCCGGAGGCTTTGCTCCACCTCCTGAATGGCGGTGCTTAGCCCACTCAGCGCGTCCCCTAACGAGGCAAAGCATTTCTGTTGCCGTACACACTCATCATGGACTTGTCTCTTGACTTGAGCCAACTCGTCCCTGACCTGGCGAATCTGCTCCGATGGCTCAGACACATCCGCACCTACCACCTGTTCAGCGTACAGGGTCTCGGTGCGATAGCGCTCCAATTCCTGTTCCAACGACTGGGCGTGTTGGAGTGTCTTTTCCAGAACCTCACTATACAGGTTGCTGCGCGAGGTCTCGGGATCAAACGGGTCGAATGTGGCGCGCAAGTTGAACCGGCCCACCCCAAAGGTCTTGAGTGTCTCCTCGTAAAACTGCTTGGCCTCCATAAAGATCTCGCGTCGGTCACGCAGCCAGGCGTCAATCCGGCCCTGCACCTCCTTGATCCGATCGGTATATATCTCGTGATGCGCGAGGGCTTCCAATCGCTCCTTATGGAATCGGTCTACGATCCCGTCAAAGATAGTTTCCAGTTCGCGTTTAAACCGATCCTCTTTGTAGGAGGCTTCACAGCCAAGAGCCTCACGATACGCACGGGATGCGACGTTGAGGACGTTGGACCAGGCTGCATAGCTTTGGAGGTATCCCTTGGCCGCCGCCAAGTCTGCCTGCGCCTCCGTCAATTCGGATTGCGCGGCCAGGTTGGCTTCGTACAACGTCAGCAGAGCTGTCGGATCGTGGGGAGATGCATTCGTCCAGGCATCCCAGGCCGTGACGGCCCGGTTCTCTACACTGCGAAACGCTGCATGGGTTCGCTGATATTTGTCTTTGAGGAGCACCTGGCACTGTGCCAGTTCGCCAACCCAACTCACGTCACTCTTCAAAGGACGAGCCAGGTCGGCCGGCAAACTGGCACGGACCACCTGCCCTGTGGCATTGCGGACCTTCTCAAAGCCAAGTTGAATCTTGTCCGCCCATTTCCTGGAGAAGCGGTTGAGCACATCGCGCAACTGCGTCAGTTGAGCCTGGTACTCCTCCAGTTTCTCAATGTCGTCGCAGGCCGAAACCCGTTCTGCCAGTCTGTCTGCCTCTGCGGAAAACCGCGCTTCGTCGAAATCGGGTATTTGAGTCAGCACCTCAGCCCGCTGGGTCAGGTCCGACAGCATCGCCAGAATCGCCTCCCGGCGCTCGTCAGGAGACTCCAGAACCTCAACAAAGTACTGCCGTTTGGCGTCAAAATCAACCAGACGGCGGGCCTTGAGCATCTGCAAAAGGACTGCTATCTCTTCCTGGCGGTATCCCATTCCCCGCAGCAGGTCGAATCCCCGATGTTGCCCCAGAACTTTGAGGGCCACCTGACCACGGGTGAGCTTTTCCTCACTGACTCGCAGGGAATCCATAAAGGCTTCTTCAGCCGGATGCAACTTGAAGCGGAGGGTCCATTGGGGGGATTGTCTGGTCCCGTACTTGACCTCAAGGACACTGGACAGATTCTCAGCCAGCCCACGGAAAGTTTGTACGCGATTCTCGCCAAACAGTGCCAGGGCCTCTCTTTCGGACAACTCCAGCGGCCGGTTCCCCCTCAAGACGCCCACCAAGGACGAGACCTTCTGAGACCCCAGCGCGCTCAAATATTTGGTGTATGCTCGCTCCCAGCGGCCGGTAGTGATGAGCGACTCGTAGTCGGGGTAGCGTGCCCGGCACATTCTGGAAAATACTTCCTCGGGCAACGCAAGACCTACCTTCGACAAGCCATCAAACTCTGCGTTCTCCAGCAGGCCCTCTCCGAACAACAATTGGACCGAGTAGTCGACCAGGCTGCGCACAAAGGGCGGCATCTGCATACGCTTTTCGTCCTCAGGGATGAGGTGCTCGTTCGCACGCAGATGTTGAACCAGCGCCAGCATAAACGCCGGGGTTACTTTCCTCAACGGGTATCCCAGTTCGCCAATGTAAGGAATGTTGAGCGGCTTGGAGGGTTGGCGCAGTAAGTTCAAGTGGAAGAGCGCCAAGGTTTCTGCTTTGTTGGCGCGCTCAATCCGCCCAGATGAGTCGTAATCGTAATCTGGGTCAAACCAGAATGCCAGGCCGAACTCTCCGACCGGCTTGACCAATTCTGCACGGTCATGGGATGCTCTGACCACCAACCGCCTTTCCGGGTACTTTCGGTCGAAGGTGCCTATGTACTGCCCGGCCACTTCGGAATCCGAAATCCACCCTTCAACCTGGTCCTTCCTGCGGGAGGACAACAACTGCTCTTGAACCACCACCTCCCGAAACGTCCGGAGCGCCGCATCCAGGTCGCGCCCAGATTCCGAATAGGTCTGGATGAAATCCTTGGTCAGGGCGATGAAACGAAATTCAGCGGGGCGTTCGGTGAGGGCCAGACCGCGTAACGACACACCCTCTGGGAACTTGTATAGGTACTCGGCGTACACCCGCCTCGCAACTTCATCCTTGGCGCCCTGCAAACCATAGCTCTCGAACCGATCTTCTGGACAGCCCATCGGGAAAGCCGCCATCAACTTGACCACCCGCTCTCCATCGGAGATCTGCTGTACCTCTTTGGATTGCAGGACCTCAGTCACTGCCGCAACCAACTTACCACCTGCATCGAAGGCGATCTGGCGCTCAAGGTACGCATCCATCAGATCAATAGGTGAAAGACCTCGGGCTGTCTGATCATAGTGGTCAATCGCGTACTGCATCGCTTCGATGACTGTACGCGGGCCGGCCCCCAGGTCACCTCGAGAGGCGATCTGCCCAATGCTATCCATCGTATCAGCGGACAGGACGCAGTCGGCTATATCCTCAAACTCAAACACCTCAGCGAATTTGCGCCACAGTTCGCCGGGAAAGTCCCGCTCATACATATTGTCCGTGCGGACAAACAGGTTGCAATGTTGCAGCCGGTGTTGAATGTCGGGGCGAATGTCGTTGATGATGGCTTCTGTAGGAAGCGGTAGACCAATCACCAGACCAAAACTACCCTGTCGGTTGATAAGGGGATTGAGCAACTCAAAGAGATCCTGCATGAACTCATCACGCGAGCGACGTTCGGCCATATACCGGCTCATCGTCACTTGCAGCTCATCGGTGAACACGACAGGGCCATAAAGGCGCAGGCTGTCACTTTCAAGTAACCGGCTGACTCTGGCCAGGAACTCGATGACGTCCTCTGGATGACAATGAAGGCGAACCTTCCCCCGTTCCAGGAGATCCTGAACTTTGGAGACAGGTATCCCTTCCTCGTCGGCGAATTCCTGAATGGATTTTTCGCGGTATCTTGCGTAGGTTTGGTCAAGCTGAGCCACTGTCCCAGGCTCAATCTGCCCCAGCCGATACCGTACCCAGGCCCAGGTTGCATCAATGATGTCTTGCAAGCGATGCCACTCAAAAGGCGGGACGGCTATCACACGCGCACACTCGCACTGCTGCCACAGGTGAATCGCCGTGCTCGTCTTCCCATACCCGTATTTGCCTGCAACAGCTCCGATGACCGTCCCTTTGTTCGTCTGTGCCCAGCGCAATAGCCTGGTCACATAGTTGGAGGTATCTCCCAGGGACATGTGTGTTTCCGCGTGCTCCAGATAGACCTGGTTCACAAAGTCAGGCGTACTGACCAGCTCGCGGGCGGTAAAGGTCCCGATGACCGGGTCCATTTCTCTAAGCTTTTCCAGACGTGGGTCTTTAGCCATGGACGCCTCCTATGAGCTTGAGGTGCTCCCAGAGGTTCAACGCTGAACATTCCGGCAGGCGCAAATCAAGGTTTCGAAAGAGGTTGGCGCGAAAGCAGCGGACGTCGTCGGCTGCGATAGTCAACGCAAACGCCGGGATGGTATCTTCGACGCGATACCGCGTGACGAGGATGACTTGTCGCAGGTCAAATCTGCGCATCCGGTTGCGCATACCACGAACAGCGGTTCGCTCAAAAGGAGCGTTATCCACAACCAGCGGGCGGTCGGCAGGGCGAATCAGATCGGGGGAGGCAACGTAATCCACCCGTCTTTCCTTGCACAGAATGTGCATCAGAAACGTCTTGCCAACCCCCTGTAGCCCATACAGGTTCACTACTCGGTGGAGACTGCCCAGGAATGGGAGTAATTCCTGATACACGGCAGACTGCGAGGGCATGAGCCAGGATGCATCGGAAAGGAGCTTGATCTGGTTCTCAACTTCGGTGCGCGAGTCCATAGCCGTCCTTGGCTCCTCAACTCAGCATCGGAATATCCACCGCTTGTCGCAAGATGACGCTGCTGCCCCATTCACCGGTGTGAATATCCATGATAGGGAACGTTCTCGAGGCCGTCTCAATCATTGCCACAATGCCGTCAACCGGGGCCAGACACAAAGGGCACAGTTGTTCTACGGTCGGGCGGTCCAATAAGAGGGGCGTTTGGACCGCTACGCCACGGGCAGCGTATAGATACGATACCGCCAGCAGAGCCAGTTCAACCGAGAACCACTCACGTTCCTGGCTGGCGACCAACTTGCCGTCCTCCAATACGAAAAACGGTGGAGACAATTCTCGCAGCCAGTTGCTCACTGCCCCAACCGTCTCGGTGCCCACCACTGGATCCAAGTCAGGAAATGTCTTTGCCGCTTCCGCTGACAGTTGTCCAAAGATAGCTCTTCGACGCTCAATTTGGGGTCTATCGCGCCAAAAGATCTCGCAAATCCTGGCATACGACCACGACCAGTAGTCCTGTTGGCCGCCGAGCTCCCAGGTAGCAAACAACAAGAAGTGCATGATGTCGCAATAGACTTCACGGCGGTACAGAGCCAGACTTCGACAGGCTTGACCACGCGCAGTCAGCGCATAGGTGAAGCGCGTTGCCTTCTCAAAGAGACCTAGCTTCTTACCCATATCAAGACTACGCCGGGCTGCATCCAGCGTGATAGAATATCCATCCTGGGCCAAGTGCAGACGCACAGATTCAGCATCGAACATCTGATCATCGGAGGCAATGCTCAATGTGCGCTCAATGCGCGCCGGGGTAGCAATGTGCTGAACGTGGAATGGAATTGAACTTCTGGACATAGACTTCATCCCCGTCATAGGTCGCCTGGGCTCTCCACACAAACATCGAGTACTGCTAACCAAAACTGTACCCCGCCACCAGAAGTGGCCATCAGCCCTCCCTTTTGCCCAGACAAAAACAGCCCATGCGCTGGCACTCCCGAAGAGTGCGGTGCACCGGCTGCCACAACCAAAAAGCAATATTTGACATTGGAAGCGGACCCGGGAACAGGCGTAGAGAACATTGTGGTACAGCCTCCCTCGATCAGTACACCACTCATGCACTGATGAATTGACTCACCCCGGCGCTGCCTGCGACTGATCTGCTGGCAGACTTGGCACTATTATTATAATACAAAACATCGCCATTGTAAAGTCAAAAAACCTGAAAACCCAAGGCAATCGCATTTATAAAGTCGTCCCTCACTAGCAGGCACAAAACCAGGATTCTATAGGGGTTTCGGCCCACTCAGGCCCTATTTCGGGCCGTTCTCAGGGAACGCAATCGCAGAACCGGATAGATGCGATTACCCTACCTGAGGGTCTTCGGGGCAAATCAGGGACACCAATTCACTAAATTTGCCATCAACCCAAGAGCGAGCTCCCATATTTAGCGCTTGTGTTGCACGCATTGGGGTTGATGAGAGATCTGGCAAAATCACCCCCTACCGCACATAATGTGACACTGCCCGCGGAATACTACATGTTAAGGCGAGCGTATCATGTTTGGGACAAGGGGGCAGTAACTCGTTTTCTTCCATGTTGCCGAACCTCCAACATACTGGTGTCATCTTTCGCGGGATTACTACATATTGTGGTATCGGTTCAGTGGCGGCAGGGCATTTCGAGCCCCGTTTTTACTCCCATAATGAACGCTATACCCCCGATTCCCCCTGTTTCTAGTCCCTAGCGTGATACGCTCACACGTGAGACGAGATGGCATCTCGTCCTACAAAATTCTCGCGAACAACGCAAATGTTGCGCGGTGATTCTATACAGGCTCCGGCCGCAACCAACGTGAGACGAGATGGCATCTCGTCCTACAAAATTCTCGCGAACAACGCAAATGTTGTGCGGTAGTTCTATACAAGCGTCCTGGTTTCAACCTCACGTCTGCCCAAGTCAGCAGTAATGAATCTTGCCATCCTGACCAATTTGTGGTAAAATATACACAGTCTTGATTGAACTGTCTAGGAAAACACAATGACCTTCCAGCCTGTTGCCAGCGAACTGAAGAACCTCCTTTGTGGCGAGCTCCTCTGTGAGAGGGGCTATTACCGCTTGGGAGGGCGCTGGCCTTAGGCAGGTTAGATAAAGCAACGATATCGTTGTCATGTAAAGCCTCCCCAAGCGGGAGGCTTTTTCCTTTGTGAGTGGGTGCGTTATTGTAGGACAAGTTGATAACTTGTCCAGGGGGCAATTTGCCAAATTGCCCTACACCTTCAGTGACGATGAAGGAAGGAGCGTAGCATGGACATCCAAATCTACAACACCATGACGCGCCGCAAAGAGGCTTTTCGACCCATTGAGCCGGGAAAAGTGAGGATGTATCACTGTGGCCCCACCGTCTATGACCAGGCGCACATCGGCAACATGCGCACCTACGTCATGGCCGACGTCGTCCGGCGCACCTTCGAGTACCTGGGCTACAGGGTGCGGCAGGTGATGAACATCACCGACGTGGGCCACCTCATCTCCGACGCCGACGAGGGCCAGGACCGCATGATGGTCGGCGCCCGGCGGACGGGCCAGGACCCGTGGGAGATCGCCGAGCACTTTACACAACTCTTCTTCGACGACACCGCCGCGCTCAACATCCTGCGCCCGCACGTCGTCCCCAAGGCCACCGAGCACATCCCAGAGATGATCGCCCTGGTGGAACGGCTGGAGGCCCTGGGCTACACCTACGAAATCAGTGACGGCATCTACTTTG
>Ga0114922_10000929_pt1 | contig 28029 bp, 21 predicted proteins | sample AartaG_FD_100975 | JGI IMG/M metagenome (GOLD analysis project Ga0114922, IMG submission 100975) | Deep subsurface microbial communities from Aarhus Bay to uncover new lineages of life (NeLLi) - Aarhus_00045 metaG | ecosystem: Environmental > Aquatic > Marine > Oceanic > Sediment | place... | reverse complement strand
TTCCATGACATCCTGCCCGGCTCCAGCATCACGCCCGTTTACCGCGACGCCGAGGAGGATTACGCAATATGCCAAAAGCTGGCCGGCCGCACACTTGATGCTGCTATGGATCAGATCGCTGCCAGGATAAAGACGGAAAACAAGGGCTGGCGCAGCGTACTAGTGTTTAATCCCCTCTCCTGGGAGCGGGACAGCATAGTGAAACTCGCTCTGCCCCAGGATGCGCCGGAGATCCTTTCCGTCACCGATCCGTCGGGGAACACTATTCCCAGCCAGGTCGTGGCCGGCAAGAACGGTCTCGACAGAAAGCTGATCTTCATCGCCCGCGGCGTTCCCTCACTCGGTTACAAAACCTATTCGCTGTTCGAGGGAGAGATCGAGGCAACATCACCATCGTTGAAGGCCGGGGAGTACGCCCTCGAGAACGACTACCTGCGCGTAGAAGTCAATCCCGAGACGGGCAATGTCAGCAGCATCTATGACAAGAGCAGCAGCACTGAGCTGATTTCCGGTGGGAGCGAAGGCAACCGCATCGAACTGTTCGAGAACTTACCGTCCAGCTGGGACGCCTGGAACATCGGCTATACAGGCCGCTCCTGGATTCCGGAGAAGCCCGATTCGGTCGAGCTGATCGAGAACGGGCCGGTGCGCGCCGTCATCAGGGTGAAGAAGAGCCACTTCGGCCTTTCCAAAGCCAACAGGGCGCCCACGTCCGGTTTCCCCTCATCGTTCTTCACGCAGGACATCATCCTCTATGCCGGCTCGCAGCGCGTTGATTTCGTCCTCCACACCGACTGGTGGGAAGACCACGTATTGCTGAAGATCGCCTTCCCGTTCGCCGTCGACAGCCCGCTGGCGACATACGAGATACCTTTCGCCTGCGTCGAACGCCCGACTGTGCGGGAAGAACCCTGGCAGAAGGCGCGCTTCGAGGTCTCGGTCCACCGCTGGGCCGATCTCTCCGACGGCAACCGCGGCGTCAGCCTGCTCAACGAGAGCAAGTACGGCATGGACACCCTCGGCGGTGTGATGCGCCTGACGATCCACACATCGCCGATCTGGCCCGACCCGATTGCCGACCGCGGCAAGCATGTCTGTTCCTATGCGGTTTACCCGCATGCGGGCGACTGGCGTGCAGCCGGGACGGTCAGGATGGGGCAGGAATTCAACTTACCGCTTGTCGCGCGGCTGTTCACTCCGGGAGAAAACGGCGAACTGCCTGAAACCTTGTCGTTCGCAACCACGGGCACCTCCAACGTCGACCTGACATGTCTCAAGCGCTCCGACGACGGCAAGGGCTACATCTTCAGGTTCGTCGAAACCGCCGGCCGGGAAACCGAAATTGCCGCAACGCTTCCGGCGGCGATCGTCTCGGCGGAGGAAGTTAACCTGCTGGAAAACGCAATCGGTGAAGCGCGGTTCGACTACGAAAAGCTTCTCTTCACGATCAAGCCGCACGAAGTAAAGAGCTTCAGGATTGAGCTGCAGTAAACAGTAGTGTGGGAGCGGTGCGTTCGGCATCAATAGACCGCTAAACTGAATCCGTGGCTGACAGTGCGGGATTTATACCTGCGACTGTGTGGTCTGCCTGTGAGTCAGCAGGCTCACGACAACAGTGAAAATCAGCGAAGCGAAGAACGCCGGCACGATCTCGTGGATAACCGCCTTGAGCCCGGGATTGAGACCCCAGACAAAGGTAGTCGCCGCTCCGGCGAGCATCCCCGCCAGCGCACCCCAACGGGTGCATCGCCTCCAATAGAGCCCGAGAATCACCGGCGGCCCGAAACTGCAACCGAGGCCGGTCCAGGCCAGCAGCACGAGGAAATTGATATATTGCGAGCCGAAGATGCTGATAAGTACGCTGATACCGCAGAGAACGATGACCGCTAAGCGGTTCAGCATCACCATCCGCCGCTCCGGTAGTTCCCGGCCGCCGCGCACGATCCGCTGGTAGAAATCGCGGATCGCAGCTGATGCGGCTACCAGCAACTGGCTGTCGGCGGTCGACATGATGGCGGCGAAAATAGCTGCGATCACCAGCCCGAACAGTAGCGGCGGCAGCTGGCCGGCGAGCATCGGGAAGATAGTCTCCTCGTCGGCGCCCGGTAGCGCCTCCCGGGTCTTGTAGATCGCCCGGCCGATCACGCCGATACTCACCGCTCCAACACCCATCACGCAGTTCCAGAAGAAGCCGATCCAGCCCGCGCGCTTGAGCTTCGCCTCGTTCTCGATGCTCATATAACGCACGATGATGTGCGGATTGCCCGGCGAGCCCAGGCCGATCCCCACCCAGCCGATCATCATCCCCATCGTCAACGCAAAGGGATCGAGCATCGCCGGGTTGAGCGCTGCGACGATCTCCCCCGGCCCGCCAGCGCCCAACATCGCCATCAGCGGCAGCCCGACCAGCGCGAAAATCATGATGAACGCCTGCATCGCGTCGACCAGGCTGACCGCCAGGAAGCCTCCGAGGGTGGTGTAGATTAGGATGACCCCGCCGGTGATCAACGCGCCGATCCAATCCTGAATGCCGAAGGTGGCGCCCAGAGCCTTGCCGCCAGCAACAATCTGCGCCCCGATATATGTCACCATGAAGACGACAATGATCAGCACCGCCACTGTCCGCAGCAAGTGAAAGCGGTCGCCGAAGCGGCTGGCCAGATAATCAGGAATCGTGATGTCACCCCTCGCCTCCGTATCCCGCCGCAGACGGCGCGCGACCGTCCTGAACAGTAGCAGCTCGACAACCGTATACCCTGCCACCATCCAGATTGCGCTGGCGCCGCGCAGGAAAGCCACACCGGAGACGGCAAGCAGCAGCCAGGCGCTTCGTCCGCTGACCACAGCGCTCAGTGCTACAACAAGCGTTTTCATCTTGCGGCCGCCGAGCAGGAAATTCGCTTGCGCCGATGAACTGAAGCGTGAGGTCAGCACTCCTATCGCTACGATGACAAGAAAATAGACAACAAATGTGCCGATGGCCCAGGGATCGCCTGCGATCGTGGGGAGTTCAGCCGGATTCATTGCTCGAACCTTTTTTCAGTTGTTACAGCGGAAAAGTATATTTGCCCGGCTGAATACTGTAAACAAATCACATCCCCGTGCGTCCGTACATTTGAGCCCGCCGAGGCTGACGCGGCTGGTCAATCGCGTAATCGGCAATAGCAGGAGCAAATGAACTTTCCGAGGCAGATGTTGTCAAAATAGACAATGAATCTAAACAAAGCCCGAGTACTAACGAGGCAGGGATATGTTTAAATTTAAAAGACTATTGATTGCGATATCGGCCGCCCTGGCTTTCATTTTTATATTCTCCTTCAACCAGGTTGGCGTCCAGGCCGATATGCCTGCTCCTCATCTATCTGCTTCCGCGGCCGCCGACCTCGAGAGTTTCTGCAAGTCGCTGTGGGTTCACGAGGGAGCACAACATAAGAATCTGGTGATCTTCCCCGTGACCCTGCGAGCCATGCGCGACTCGTCCCACTACACCACGCTCGATGAAGCGCTGGAGAGCGGGAAAGTTAAAATAACCGAAGTCGGCTCAGGATCAGTGCCTACGCTCCATATGGAAATCCTCTCGACCGAGCCGTTGTTTTTCATGGCGGGAGAGGTTGTCACCGGCGCCAAGCAGGACCGCATTCTCACCCACGACCTGCTGTTCCGCGGCTTCAAGGGCGGTGTTGATCTTCCGGTTTATTGCGTCGAGCAGGGCCGTTGGACTTCCATGAGCGACAGGTTCGAGGCGGGAAAAATCCTCGGCTCGACCGCGCTGCGCCAGACCGCGGTGATGAAGGAAGGGCAGCACACCGCCTGGGCTGAAGTCCAACAGAAGAACGCAGATATGGACGCCTCCACGGCCACCGGCACGTTCCAGGCCACATACGACAACGAGAAATACCGGAAGGCTGAGTCCGAGTTTATGGACAAACTGCGCGACATCCCCTCGATGCACGGCGGACAGGTTTGCGGAGTTGTGATCGCCATCGACGGCAAGGTGGTCAGCGCGGATCTGTTTGCCAATCCCTCCCTTTTCCGCAAGCTTTGGCCGAAGGTGCTAAAGGCCGCGATCACCGACTCGGTTACAGCCGGCGGATCGGCGACCAGCGACAACACCGCTGCTCGGGAACTCCTTGGCGCAGTGCTCAAAGCGAAGATTGCTGCACAAGACAATCCCAGTCAGGGGCAGGAATTCACGCTGAACTCCGATAATGTGCAGGGCAGCTTTATCCGCTCGTCAAAAGGCGTTGCGCATCTGGCTCTCTTCACGGGGGCGATCAAGCGGGCCGCTCCCTCAGAAGATGAGGAGCCCCAACTGCAGATACAGCGCCAGAATCAAAATAACCGCCTGCGTGACCGGTCCTCACGACCGAACACGCAGATAAAAAGGGAACCTTCCTAAACCCCCTTACCCCTTTCCCCAACTGCCACCCTCGGCAAGCGCGCCGTCATCGCCGCCCGGCGTTGGCGGCGCACTTTTCTAAGTGAAAAATATCACTGAATCTCTCCCACTAAGTGATAGTATTGATAATTGGTTAACCATATATTTCACGTTGGAGTAGAGCAATGCCTCGCGGGATACCCTTTAAGCCAACAGCGATTTTAGCTGTCGTCTCGCTTGCTTTCTTCTTGTCTGTGAGCACCGCAGCCGATGATAACTTGACTCTATTGGGCAGCGACAAAGGCCGGAATGTGTCGGCCGAAGGCGAGATCACCGCTGTCAGCGCAGGAGAAATCTCCGTCGGTGGGGTGACATTCAAAATCACAGCGGAAACAAAGATCATCGGTGGAACGTTTGACGATCTCGCCATTGGTGTCACCGTCAGCGTCAAAGGTCAGAAAGCGGTCGACGGCAACGTTTACGCGAAGACCATCAAGATCAAGGACAAGCCCGATCGCAACAGGAACCGCAAAAGGATGGCTATCGGCGTCATCACCGACATCGGGGATGGCTTTGCGACAGTATCGCTGGACACGGGGGATACCTTTGACATCTCCCCCGATCAAAAAATTATGGGCCGCCACGGCCTCAATGCCAATGCGAGCAACCTCCATGTCGGCCTGACGCTTCATGTACGCTACGTGCCTTACAAAGAAACTCCCGAGAGCGGTGCAGTTGGCAAGGCTACCTCGTTAAGGGTGCGAGGCAAGGAGAACGTCAAAGGCTTTATCCAGGAGGAAGCAAGCCCGACGGCTGATCTGCCGTCTATCGATGTCGGCGGTGAAACTTGCTACTACGACGACATCACCGTTGTCATTGGCGCCCGAGAAAATGTAACCGCGCCCGGCGAGCTGGCGGTGGGGACCTCGGTCCACGTTCTCTCTAACCCTCTCGCTGATGGTTCTCATCTTGCCAACAAGGTGGCCGTCGACAACGCCTCAGATCGCAGCGGAAAACTCCAGCGCTATAAAGGCACCGTCAACGGTATATCGAGCGAGGGTGGTGAACTGATCAGCTTCACCGTCAACGACGAGACATTCCTGGTTGATGAGAACACGGTGTTTAACGTTGCCAAATACGACGGCCCCTTCCCTGTTGAACTGTTTGAGGTTGACTTGAAAGTAATTGTCAAAGCCAAGCCTCAGGCCGATGGCTCTCTGCTCGCACTCTGGATCAGGGTGGTCCTCCCGGATTATGTCTATTGTGGGGAAATCGAGGCCGTCGGCAGCGACTCTATCAACCTTCTTGGCAAGCAAATCACCGTTACCGAGTACACGGCGTTTGTCGAATTCGATGTCGAAGACATGTCGCTGGAAGATCTCGGACCGGGAGACAAGATCGAGGTCCTGGTGCTCCTCTGGCCCGATGGGACCCTGGTGGCCTCAAAAATCAAGTCTTGCGACGACGACAACATCCATGTGCGCGGCCCGATCGAGACAATCACTCCCGACGGCGACGATCTGAAAGTGAAGATTGCCGGGGTTGAGATGACTGTTACGGCGGAAACGGTGATCGGCAGCAAGGACGGCATGTTCGCGGCCGCGGACTTGAAGACCGGGATGTACGTCGACGCCTGGGGCGCGTATGATGAAAGCGACAACCTGATTGCCTTCCGCATCAAGGTACGCTGAACGGCTGTCCTCAAAGGAAAAAAATGACGGCGCCGGAATTATCCGGCGCCGTTTAATTTTATCTAGCGAGGTATTAGCTCTTTGGTATCGTGAAATAAAATGTGCTTCCTTCACCTGGCACCGATTCAACCCAGACCTTGCCGCCGGCGCGCTCGACGATCCTTTTCACGATCGTAAGGCCGAGACCGGTACCTGAGGCGTGCGTGCCCGATATCCTGTAAAAAATATCAAAAATCCTGTTCCGCTCCGACGGATCGATTCCAACACCGTTGTCCCTCACCGAAAACAGGTATTCGCCCTCCGCCTCATGGCAGTCTATCGAAATCTCGGGCGCCCTGTGGGATGCGCGGTACTTATACGCATTCAAAACCAGATTCTGGAACAAGTGCTCCGTTGCATCAGGGTGGAGATTTATAATCGGCAAATCACTCGTATGAGTATGGATTTCCTCGCCTCGATGCGTCGCTCGCAGGTCCATGAAGATTCCCTTGACCACGATCTCGACAGGAGTCTCGTATACCTGCTCATCATCCCAGCTGCCGGCGCGCGACAGTGAGAGCAGCGCACTGATGAATTCGGTCATTCGATCCGTGCTGCGCGTTATCAGCCTGAATTGCTTCCTGATGCCCTCCTCGCCGTTGATCGCCTTCTCTAGCGATTCGGAGCAGCTGGCGATCACGCTCAGCGGAGACTTGAGGTCGTGCGCGACCGTGTAGACGAACGATTCGAGCTCAGCGTTCTTGGCGATCAGATCGCGCTGTAATATCGCCTTCTCTGTGATGTCCTCGAAAACGATACCGGCATAGCGCACCTCGCCATCCAGTGAGATCGGGAAGGCTAGGGCGCGCACTATCTTCTCCTCATCGACACCGGGGTGCTTGCCGTTGTGGTTGTTAAATTCGGCGAACGGGACTGTGACTATCTCGCCTTTAAAAGCTCGCTTCACCGCGTCGACGAGGCCGGTTCGGAGCATGCTCTGATCGCTGAAGAAGTTGTGTTTGCCTATGCCGACTATATCGACCGGTGAGACACCGAAGGCCTCGCTCATCGCGCGGTTGATTTTTACAGTCCAGCCCTGGTCATTGACGATCTGCATGCTCATCGGAGAATTATCGATCACGGCATTAAGAAAGCTGTTGGAGCGTTCGAGCTCATTGCGCAACCGCATACGCTCGGTGACTTCGTGCGCGCTACCGCAGATGGCCATAATGTTGCCGTCGTCGCCGGTGATGATGCTCGTTGTGATACTGATGGTCAGCTCACCGCCGCTCTTGCGCCGAATGACGGTGATCCAGTCCTCGACCGACTCGCCGCGGAAGTGTGCCACGATCGTGCGCTCGGCGTCCGCGCGGGACTCGACATCGGGTAACAGCCTGTCCAGGAAACCAAGCTCCCGGGCTTCTTCGCGCGAATATCCCGTCAGTTCCTCGGCTTTTCTGTTGAATAGCACCATGCGCAAGGTGGGATCAAAGCCAAAGATCGCGGTGCCGGCGGAATTGATTACCGCATTGACGAAATCGAGATGGATAAGTTCTTCTTTATCTAATTTACCGGCTAGAGCGGGCTGCAATTCCACCGGGAGAGGATAATTATGGTCGCTCATGAAGCGGGCGAGGTCGCCAGGGGAGATTCGGCGCACCCCGCCGGGGGTCATGGCTGCCGGCAGCGCGCCGGCGTTAACCCAGCGGATGACGGTGCTGATGTGCACGCCGCACATACGGCTGACATCTGCTGTAGAATAGAATTTATGTCCCACTTTTACGCCCGTACAAAGAATACGCGGCAATGCTAACAATGCTAACAACAATTATAAAGCTAAGCGACGTAATACATGCCTACACATAAGTCCTTTGTTCTCCATCGCTGTTCTTCATGGTAATCTGGAGAGAGGGGAGGCCGAATTGGCTGAAGGACGGATAGTTTCGGGATTCGCGCGCAAGGACGAGCTGACTTTCGAGCTGACTCTACGCCCCAGAAAGCTCAACGAATACGTCGGCCAGGAGCGCATCCGCGAAAACATCCGCGTTGCGATCGAGGCCGCGTTGGCGCGTGGCGACGCGCTCGACCATGTCCTCCTCTTCGGCCCGCCGGGATTGGGAAAAACCACCCTCGCCTATATCGTCGCTGCCGAGATGGGCGTGGGTATCCGTACGACATCAGGCCCGGTGATCGATAAGGCAGGTGACCTGGCGGCCCTGCTGACGAACCTGAAAGAGAGAGAAGTCCTGTTTATCGACGAGATCCACAGGCTCTCTCCGGCTATCGAGGAGATCCTCTACCCCGCTATGGAGGATTACCAGATCGACATCATCATCGGCCAGGGTCCGAGCGCGCGCTCGATCAAGATGGACGTCCCACCATTCACCCTCATCGGCGCCACTACCAGGGCAGGCATGCTCACCAGCCCTCTGCACGGCCGCTTCGGCATCGTCCACCGTATCGGCTTCTACAACGTCGACGAGCTGGAAACTATCGTGAAGCGATCCGCGGTCATCCTCCAGGTCAGAATCGATGAGGACGGAGCCCGGCAAATCGCCCGCCGCAGCCGCGGGACGCCGCGCGTGGCCAACAGACTGCTGCGCCGGGCACGCGATTACGCTCAGGTCCGAGCCGACGGTATCATCACCGGCGAAGTTGCCGCCTCCGCGCTGGAGATGCTCGAGGTCGACCACCTCGGATTCGACGAACTCGACCGCCGCATCCTGCTTTCGATAATCGAGAAGTTTGACGGTGGACCCGTCGGCCTCAACACTCTCGCAGCAGCGGTCAGCGAGGATAAGGACACCATCGAGGACATCTACGAGCCCTACCTGATGCAAATAGGCTTCCTCGAACGCACTGCCAAAGGGCGCGTTGCAACACGCCTGGCATACGAACACCTCAAGAAAAACAGTCCGAAAAAGGATTCTTCCTCGCAGGACGGCCTCTGGTAACGCCCTCGGAGGGCTCAGGCTGAGTGCCTCTCGACAATTTCCCTTACCGCCGCCACGACATCGTCGACATCCGCATCGCTCATCCCCGGCCATATCGGCAGACTTAATACTCTGCGAAATACGGCGTCGGCATTGGGAAAATCTTCCGCGCACAAGCCGAAGCGATCGGCATAGAAACGCTGTAGGTGGAGGGGTATGAAGTGGACGCTGGCGCCGATCTTCCTTTTTCGTAACTCCTCGATGAAGGAATCGCGGTCGATTGCGAGCTTCCCAAGGTTTAGCTTGATTACGAACAGGTGCCACGCATGCTCCCTTCCGGGTAGCACCTCCGGCAGCTCGATCGCGTCCAATCTGGCCAGATTTCGCCGGTAGCGATCTGCAATCTCAAATCTTCTGGCCAGCAGCTCTCCCCGTCGCCTCAACTGCACCAGTCCGATAGCCGCTTGAGGCTCGGGCATGTTGTATTTATAGCCAACCGACTCGATCGAATAGTTCCAGGTTCCCTCTTTTTTATCGCGGAATTCCCCCCCGTGGGTGATGCCATGAAGCCGCATTATGCCCGCCCGGCGCGCAATCGCCTCGTTGTCCGTGGTCAGCATCCCACCTTCGCCGACCGCCAACGTCTTTGTCGCATAAAAGCTGAAAGCCGCGGCATCGCAAAGCGTGCCCACGTTGCGGCCTTTGTAGGAGGCGGGGAAAGCGTGAGCAGCATCCTCAACAACGGCAAGCCTTTTATCTTCGGCAAGCTGGAGAATCGGGTCCATTTCGCAGGCCTGCCCTCCGTAATGGACTGCGACTACCGCCTTCGTGCGCACTGTCACGGCGCGGGCTATTTCTTTCTTGTCCATCTGGAGGGAATCGGAACGGCAGTCGACGAACACCGGCCTGGCTCCCAGATAGATAGCAGCCTCGGCTGTGGCGGCAAAGGTCATCACAGGCACTATCACTTCATCGCCCTCGCCGATACCCAAGGCCTCCAGTGCCAGGTGAAGCGCGGCCGTGCCAGAGTTGACCGCAATGGCGAATTTCGAGCCGACAGCCGCAGCGAACTCCTCCTCGAACCGCTTTACCCGCGGGCCGCTACTGATCCAGCCCTCGCGCAGCGCTTCCACGACTGCGGAGATCTCATCCTCTCCGATGGACGGATTATGAAAGGATAGTAACGTGTCCCTCTCCCTCATCGAGTTTCCGCTTCCTCTTTGATAATACGGGGCAGCTCAGGAGAAAGTAGGAATTGCTTCGGAAAAACCACTTGAGTGCGGAGCACAAAATCGCCCGAATCGAATTCATCCTCGAAGACAAGTTCCACCTTGTTTTCGCCATGGATGTCGCCATAAATCCAGATCTCGTGCTTCGAGTCATCGAAAGGGCCGAAGCGGCTCCGGCGGATCATACCGGGGTGCCCGAAAAAAATCAGAACCTTACCGCGGTCGGAACGCCAGCCGCGTTCCAAATCCAGGTCGTAGTAGAAGTCAGCGAACTCAATCCTTCGTCGAAACAGCTCGCGAAGCTCGTTGTAATCGGTCTCGGGCGAGGGATCCTGATTCTGCCAGAACTCGTTAAGAAAACCGTCTTTCTCCTGTTGAGAGGCAAGCTGGTCGAAAGCTGCGCGCTGCTCGGGTGTGAACAAATACTCGTAGGCAGCATCGATCTCCTCGCCGCTCATCTGAGGCAGCAACACAAATAGCGCCAGTACTGCAGCGGCTCTCACTTTACGCTCTCCGAAAAGTGGACAGCCACCATCGTGATATCGTCCTCGGCGGGCTCCCCGCGCGTGAACTCGTTGACCTCCCGCTCGATAACATTGAGCCAGGCAACGGGATCGAGATGGTTGTTGCTTAGGGCAACCAGGCGGTCGAAGCCGAATTCTTCACGCTCTTCCCCTTCGCCCCGGGCGGCTTCCGTCACTCCATCCGTATAGAGAAGTAACCTTTCGTCGCCGGCGAGCTTGATTTCCTCCTCGCTATACTCTGCCTTGGGAAACATCCCGACGATCGTGCCGCTTGCCTTCAAGGCTTCCACACCGCCGTTGTTGAAAAAGATCATCGGGTTATGCCCGCAATTGCAGTAGCGCAGACGCCGGGCCGGCGGATCGATCTCAACTATTGCCATGGTGGCGTACTTCGAAGGCAGGGTTGACTGGTATAGAAGTCCGTTGAGCTGGCCCGCCATTTGTGCCGGGCTCTCATAGCAGCTGAGCAGCGCATGCAGGTAAGCGTGAATCGCAGCTGTGATCATCGCCGCGCCGATTCCATGGCCGGAGACGTCGGCGAGCACTATTCCAAGTTTGTCACCAGGCAGATCGAGGAAGTTATAATAGTCGCCGCCTACGTCTGAGCTGGGCACGGCCCGTGCATCTATTTCCACGCCCGGTATTTGGGGATTCTCCTGAGGAAGAAAACGCTGCTGAATCTGAGCCGCCAACTCGAGTTCCCTGTGCGTACGCTCCTGCTCGAGGCGCTCGAGATGGGCACGGGCGTTCTCGAGTGCGATCACCATATGTGCCGCCAGGGCTTTTAGGTACTCGATGTCGTTCTTGTCGAAGTTGCCTTCTTTTTTGTTGAGTAATTGCAGCACGCCCAGGATCTCGTGCTCACCCTTTACCAACGGTGCGCAGAGCACCGACCTTGTGCGAAAGCCAGTCAAGCGGTCGAATTCGGGATTGAACCGTGGATCGGCGTACGCGTCGTGGATAATCACCGCCTTGCCGCTCTCTGCGACGCAGCCCGAAATCCCCTGTCCTATCGGAAGCCTGATCTCGTCGATCTCGTCGCCACGCAGGATGCGGCTGAACAACTCGCCCTTTTGCTGGTCCAGCAGGAATACGGTCCCACGCTCCGCCTCTATCTCCTGCAACGCAACGTCGAGAATCACGTTCAACAACTCATCGAGATCGAGCACGGAGGTCAGCTTTTTGCTCGCCTCGATTATTGCACGCAATTTTTCCAGATCGCTTTTCATGCCAACCCCGACACTTCGCCTCCCCCACCTCCAAGCTCCGAGAACGCTTCGGACTCAGATTTCTTTATCTCGATCATCGCGAGACCCATCATCTCAAGCACAGCGACCACCTTTTCGGGAACGTTCGTGGTGATCATGCGCCCGTCCATCCTCTTCAGCTGGCTGTGCAAGTTAATCAGTGCGCCGATGCCCGAACTGCCGATGTACCTCACACCGCTGAGATTGACGATGAATCTCTCAAAGTTGGCGCGCAGCAGTCCGGTTACGCGCTCCTCGAAAACCTCCGATTCGCGCAGGAACAAGTCGCCGTGGGGACGAAGGATCGCCACCCCGCCACGGGTCTCTACGACAAGGTCGAACAGTTCAAAGCCCCTTTCGAATTAGAGAACAAGTTTGGACTACGGAATCTCCGCTTTCAAGTCCAATCGCGAATAACAGGCAGGTAGTGAAACCGAATCATAGCAATAAATCCGCTGACTCTCCGCAAGTTAAAGTAGATCTTCCCGCCCTTCGCGCTCGAGCATCTCGATCAGGGCGCGTACGTCCTGGCTGCGCTCCTTGTCGCAGACAAGCACCACATCACCGCGCGAGACGATGACAAGGTTCTCGACTCCGATCAACGCCACGTCCTTCTCTCCGCCCGAGACAATATTACCTCTGCTGTCGATCGAGTAAAAACCGCGGTCGGACCGGTTGCCGGCTTCGTCCGCTTTCCAGAGCTTCTCCAGCGCCTTCCAGCTTCCCAGATCGTTCCAACTGAAACTGCCGGGCACGCAAACAACCTTGCCCGCGTTTTCCATAACGGCGTAGTCAATCGAAATCTTCTCGAGGCCGGGATATAGCAGCAGCAAGCCTTTGGCGAAACCCTCGCTTCCCGGATCAGGCAGCTTTTGCCAGATCGTTTCCCACAGCTCCGGCTGCTGGCGTTTGAATTCGGCCTCCAGCGTGTCGGCGCGCATCACGAAAATCCCGGCGTTCCACAGGTGCCTTCCGTCGTTAACGTATTTTTGCGCGTCCTCCACCTCGGGTTTTTCGATAAAACGATTAACTTTTCGAACGTCGCCCTCGATACCACCACCCATCTCGATATAGCCGTAACCGGTCTCAGGCCATTCCGGCTCGATCCCGATGGTGGCGATCACACCCTCTTGCGCTGCCGCATCAGCTGCTGCAGCCAGGCAGCGCCGGAAGCCTTCCGGTTCTGCAACGGTGTGGTCGGCAGGCAGCGCCGCCATGACTGCTTCTGGCGACCTTGCGCCAAGGACTCGCGCAGCCAGAGCCAGCGCGGGCGCAGTGTTGCGCGCCGCAGGCTCGATGATGCAGTTCGACAACGGAACTTTCGGAAGGTGCTCGGCAAGCAGTTCGCGGTGGCCGTGAGCTGCCAAAAGAAAAATCCTTTCCAGCGGCACCAACCCTTCGAGCCTGTCGACGGTCTGCTGAATCAGCGACCTCTCGCCGCCCAGGCGTAGGAATTGCTTTGGCTTGCTCCGGCGGCTGGCAGGCCAAAAACGGGTGCCCGAGCCGCCGCACATGATCACTGCATTTAGCTCCACTCCCCTGCCTTCTACACTCATTCCCCTACCTCGGTGCGCCGGAATCGGGGCGCAATTCTAACAGCGTGTGATATAATTCGCCAACCCGGAACGAAATCACGCCATGGCGCAGATGAAATCGATTAATCAAGGGAAATAAAATGGCTGACGGCAATGATCTCGGCGAGACCATAGTTGCTCAGGAACCCCAAAGCGACCTCGAAGTCCTGCGCGAGCAGCTTGCACCCAAGTATAAGGTCGAGAAGAAGCTCGGCAGCGGCGGCATGGCCGACGTCTACCTCGGCTTCCACACCCAGCTCAAGCGCAAGGTGGCGATCAAGGTGCTGCCTAAAATGTTCACGCGCGACGAAGGTATGGTGAAGCGCTTCCTGCAGGAGGCCGAAAGCGCCGCGCAGCTTGAGCACCCCAACATCATCAGCATCTACGACATCGGTGTCGCCGGCCACCTCAACTACTTCATCATGGCCTACGTGCCCGGCGGTACGCTCAAGGGCCTGCTCCGCAAGAAGAAAAACCTCGACGTCAAGACCGCGGGACGGGTTGTCGCGCAGATGTGCGGCGCCCTGCAGTACGCTCACGATAAGGGAGTGGTCCACCGCGACATCAAACCCGATAACATCATGTTCGACGAGCGCGACAACGCCATCCTTACAGACTTCGGCATCGCCAAGGCCAAATTCGCTTCGAAGATGACTGCCACCGGCACGCTGATCGGCACGCCCCACTACATGAGCCCGGAGCAGCTCAAGGGGCAGGAAGTAGACGGCCGCAGCGATATCTACAGCCTCGGCGTGATGTTCTACGAGACTGTCACCGGCCGCGTACCTTTCGAGGGTGACGACACTTATGCCGTCGGACTCAAGCACATCCAGGAGCCGCCCGTCCCCCCCTTCAAGCTCAATAACAAAATCCCTGAGCCGCTAAACGATGTCATCCTCACCATGCTTGCCAAAACGCCGGAGGCCCGATTCCAGAAAGCCTCCGAGGTTGAGGAAGCGATCAAGGCCGCCCTCGGAGAGGGTGGGCGGTCTCCCGATTCGAGCATCGCCTCAGGCGCGGAAAAAGCCGTTGAAACATGGCGTTTGGAACGAACCCAGATCGAGGCCGACTTTGAGCGGATGAAAGACACACTCGGCGAGGCGGCGCCCGGCGTGACGCCACCGCCGCTCGGCAAGGTCGAGGAGCAGATCACAGGCGGCCGCTCGTCTGTTGGCACATCTTCCCCGGCACCGACGACAGCCCGTCCAGTGGCCACGCCCCCGCCACCGACGGTGGAAGGAGTGGAGGAGAGAATCACCGGCGACGGGCCGGCAGTCACCGGCGTCGGCCGTGGCAGGCCTAACCTGGTGCCGGTCTTCATCGGCATCGGAGGTGCAGTCGTTGTTCTAGTGGTCGTTGTGGTTGTGCTCGTACTCGCGCTCGGTGGAGGCGCCCCGGACAGGGGCCGTTCATCAAACCGCTCACGCGGCGGCGACGAAAGAGAAACTTCTTCGACAACAGAATCGACAACCGAATCCGCTGCGGCGGCCGTTTTCGCGGGCCGCGAAATGCTCTATCTCGAACAAAACCAGCAGCGGCCGGTGCTGAGGGAAATCGATAGACCGGAGGCTTCATCAAACGCCATCGACGCGCAGCTCTGGACCGATACCAACAACTATGCCGTCGCTGTCAAACCGAGCCCCGACAACTCGCAGCTGCTGGTCGAGTGGAGCAACGGCAGCCTCTACACAGTCGCCTATGGCAGTTCCGATTATAAGGAGATCTTCACCGACCCGATCGGCCAGCGCGCCGGGCGCAAGTACGCCTCGTGGTCGCGCGACGGGCGGCGCGTCGCCTTTGTGCGCAAGCAGGACAATTTCGCTTACCTCTACGTCATCCCCTCAACCGGGGCCGGCACTTCCAACATCGAACCGATATTCCGTTACCAGGGGCAGATCGTCGGCCCGGCCTTTTCGCCCGACGGCTTCGAGATCGCCATCGGCGTCGTCGCCGAGTCGGTCAGTGAGCAGTCGAGCCTGCTTCTTCTCGATCTCGAGGCGGAGGTGTGGGATTCACTGGAAGACTACGACGGCCGTATCGACAGTCTCGACTGGTCGTACGACGGCGACCTGATCGCCTTTACCCTCTCGTCGAAGGTCGGCAGCGGGATTTACGTCTTCGACCTCAATGACGAGATAGGATTTAGTGTCACTGAAGGACCCGTTGACATTTCGCCGCTGTTCTCGCCCGGCGGACGCCACATCGTCTTCGCCTCCAACCGCGGCGGCGGCCACGCGCTCTGGGCCGTCCCCGCTCGCGGCGGCACAGCCGTCCGCCTGACACAGCAAGCTCCCAGCGGAGTGGCACTGGTTCCCATCGGCTGGAAGTAGTTGTTGAAGGGAATCAGAATCACTAGAGAAGCTACGCATCGGCCTTCCGTACTTTCTTGGAAGGCGATTCCGTCGATTCTTTGCTTCGTTTGAATCTGAATCTGAGTTGTTTCCCCGGCTTTTTCTGCGTGACGCGCCGCGATATCCGCCGCCGGCGTTTTTCCTGCCGAAGGAGTTTAAACGCGCGTGCCGTCGAGACCATCTGCTCTTTCATCTCGCGGAAGGTGCGGCGGCGGCGCAATACCTTTCGCAGCTCCGGCTGCATACCGCGCCAGAACTTGCCGATGTAGCCGATCATGGAAACTATCGATAGAGCCATCACCAGGTAAAGGAACGCCAAACCGAGCACGTAAGTATGAGTCGACAGTATCAGGAAGCCAACTGCGAAGACCTGGGCGAACATTTTGTATTTGCCGAAGCTGGAGACTTCGATCTGGAAGCCCTCAGTTGCGGCAATCAGCCGCAAGCCCGACACAGCGAATTCGCGCCCCAGGATGATCACCACGATCCAGGCCGGCGCCAGCCCAAGCTGGACCAGCGAGACAAACGCGGCGGAGATCAGCAGCTTGTCTGCGACGGGATCGAGTAGCTTGCCGAGGCGGGTTACCTCGTTGCGCAGGCGGGCGAGATAGCCGTCGAGCACATCGGTAAACGCAGCAACGGCAAATATCGCCAGCGCTATTATGCGGGCATTGAGCGTGAGAAAATCCTGCTCCGAGCGCCCGGTGAGCAGCACAGCCACCAGCAGGGGCACCAGGAAGATGCGCAGCAGCGTTATATAGTTGGGAATACTCAACGTCGAAACCCCTTCACCCCGGCCTGAATACAGTAAGGGCATGAATTACCGCGACCAGCCGAAGACTTAAGATATGCGTGACCAGCCATTCCTGTCAACGCTGTGAGCGACAGATCGCAAATGAGATCTTCTCCGGAACCTGCTGCTTTAATTGATGTGAGAGCTGCGGTGGGAATCGGCATCCCCGAATTGGATTCCACCTGCCGGGTGGGTATTACTGTTTTTGGGGAGGTTTCTTGCGGCCCTCTTTCTCTCTCTCCTCCTGCTCCTTCTTCATCATCTCATCCCACTCCTTCGCAGCCTCGTTCTCCAGCCGCATCATCTCCTCGTCGAGCACGTAGGACACTATCACCTTGTTCCCCTCGGTAGTTTCCACCGACTTGCTGTTCTTGTATTCGCTGCTTTTCTTCTCCAGTTCTCCCTGACCCTCGTAGCCAGCGGACAACACATCCTTCATGCTCCGGACGTATTCCTCATCCTCAAACACGAAGATGTACGTCTCCGTGATTTGCCACTCATCGAGCAAAGTTTCACGCACAGAATATATGGGAAGCTTTTTGTTCGTCTCGATCATGTAATCGATGACGTCCTGATTCTTTTCAAGCTGCCGCAACGCTTCCATCTGGATCGCCCTCTCCTCACCATGCATAGAGAGGGACCATTTCTGGCCCGCATCCTCAAGCACATCAAGCACTTCATCGATGTTTTCGTTCATCAGGATGTTCGGATGCGTTCCGAAACCGGACGCAAGCAAAATCTTCACCTGGTTGATATCTGCAGCCGCCAGCCACTCACCCAATCCAGTGGCCGCGCCGTAGATCCGTTCATTCCCCCCTCCGGCACCTCTCCCCCTGTATGAATATATCTTCAGACCCTGATACCTCAGGCCCGTATCTTCAATTTCCCCGCTTGCCGCTGCCTCGCTGACCAGATCATCCAGGTAGTCGAACTGATACACGAACAGGTCCGACATTTCGCTGTTGAGCGAAGCTATCGTTTTTTCATCAAGACTCTTCAACCACTCCTTGTCGATTGACAGCCTGAGGGTCGTGGCTATCGTCACCCTGATGTAATCCCCGAACGACTCCGGAAGATTCAGTAATCCTCTATCTCTCGCGGCGAACTCGTAATGATCGGAATAGACCTTCCAGGCTTCTTCTTTCTTCAACGCATCCAGATCGACGTGACTGATGTGGCTGTACCGGCCTGCGGGAAACCAAGAGAAGCCAAGCTCTTCCACTTGATCAACAGCAGGGCAGACATTCATGAACAACATTGAGAGCACAATGTTAATCATCATATACATCGCAGGTCTCCGACAGTTTCATGGAGGGATGCAATTTTACCCCTTCGGTTTAGCGGCCCGCCTATCTGTCTGATTGTCTCGGATCAAACTATACCTGCCCGCTTCCGAGGTCAACGCCGCCCACCGGGGGCTAAACTTGCAGCCCGGAAGTGCCGATAAATTAAGTGAGGGATTGACGCAGTTCGAAGGCAGCTCTATGTCTTCTCTGACTCTTGTGCCTGATCAGCTTCTTTCCACGCTCGGGCGGACGACGTCCGGTGCGACGGATCTGTCTTCGCAATCCGGCACCACAGCGGTGAGAGACAATATCGATACTGGTGCCGCTTCCGAAATTTCGACGGAATCCCCCGCTTCACTTTCCTTACTCCCGGCAGGGAGCGGAGCGCTGCAGAGCTACCGTTTCCAGCAGCTCAGCCTCGCTTTCCGCTCCGTGGAAATTGCTGCACAGCGGACTTCCGTCTCCGGCGGCGTGATGCGCACTGCCTCGCTGCTGGTGCGCCGCATAACTATCGACATCAAAATCTCATCCGCCGTGCTCGAGCGCTACGCCGAGAGCATATCCGCGCTTCAGGAGAGCGATCCTGAGATGATCGAGGACCTGCTCGAATTGATCGGTTTGCTGGATGAATCGACCCCCGACATGCTCGACCCGTTTTTCGACCGCCTGCGGATGATCCTCTCCGGCGACCCCGGCGCACAGGTTGCCCAACCGGAAGGCGCAGCAGTAGATATCAATGTCCCCGTGCCCGAAGGAGCGGAGACCGGCGAGCAGGTGAGCGTGTTTTTCTTCCATGTGCGCGTCAGTGTGACCAGCATTCAGTTCAGCAGTACCACTCAGGAACGCAAGTCCGATCCACTGGTGCTCGATCTCGATGGCGACGGAGTCGAGTTAACGTCCCACGAGAGCGGCCGCAAGTTCGACATCGATGCCGACGGCAAGACTGACCACACGGCCTTCGTCATCGGTGGCGATGCCTTCCTCGCTCTCGACCGCAACGGTAACGGAGCAATCGACGATGGCTCCGAGCTCTTCGGCGATCAGCACGGCGCGGCCGACGGTTTCGCCGAGCTGGCCCGCTTCGACGAAAACAACGACGGCGCGATTGACCTCTCCGACTCGGTCTTCAGCAAGCTCTTCCTCTTTGACGGCGACAGCCTGCGTCGCCTGGCTGATGCCGGCATCGTCTCCATCCTCACCTCGATGGACCACACCGAAGACGAGGAGATCAACGGCAACAACATCCTCGGTTACAGCGGCTTCAGCCGCGCCAACGGTTCTTCCGGCTCCGTCGCAGAGGCTCTCCTGCGCTACGTCTGACTTTCCAACCCTCCCGACAGTTCACCGTAAAAATACAGCAGAGTTTTTATCCAAGGGCCTCAAAGTCTACTCAGCATGGATTAGAAACGACTCTGCGATGCGGTATTTGCGCGGCACCATCCTTTCACAGCTGGGGCTTGATCCGGTGCGGCGGATCAGCCCGGCTTATGTAATAATCGTTATAGTTACGCGGCACCCAAGGTTTTACTATATTCGACAATAAGTAAGAAGGAAGAATTAGATGTCTGCCGCGAAAACAATTTGGAAAATTCTCGCCGTTGGGCTGGTCGCCCTTGCGCTCACCGTTATTTTCCCCCTCCTCGCCCAGGAGGACCAGCAGGACGCCGGCAAGCGCTACGCCAGGGGCACGCGGGAGATCGAGTCGCGCATACTGGTGCAGGCCGAGCGTTACCTCAAGGGCAAGCAGATCCTGCAGGTTTCAGATGAACTTCTGGCGGGTTTCATGCCCGATTACGTCGAATTCTATGTCGACGGCGAGCTGGCGTCGATTGACCGCGACGCGCCGTTCGAGGCGACGGTCGACGTCGGCGCCTATACTAAGAAGCACTCAATCCTGATCGTCGCAGTGCGTGAAATCCCAATCGAACCGGCGGAATTGGAAGAGGCGGCAGAGGCCGTGCAGGCAGCAGGCGGTACGTTCAAGATCGCAATCATCAACCCGCAGGAGGGCACCTACGTCCTCGGCCGCACGCCGATCATTGTCGAGGCTGAGTTCGAGGAGGAAGGTTCGCGGCTGGAGACGGTGCAATTCTTCGTCGACGACGAGCCGGTCGGGACGGTAACTCAGGAGCCGTGGGAGCTGGTCCACGACTTTGGCCGCCAGTTCAACGGCTGCCGCATCAGCATCATCGCGATGGACAACCTCGGCCGCCGGGCCAGCACCGCTGTCACCACAGCGCCGCTGGAGCGCAGCGGTTACTATGTCGAGGCGCGCGTTGTCACGCTCGATGTGATTGTCACCGACAACCGAGGAAAACTCATCGGGCAGCTCACCAGGGACGATTTCCAGGTGTTCGAGGACGGCGCCGAGCAGGAGGTCCGCTATTTCAGCTCCGAAGAGCGACCGATCTGGGTTGCCGTCCTGATCGACACCAGCGGCTCGATGCGCGGCGCCAAGATCCGCCGCTCTATCTTCGCCGCCCAGCAGTTCGTCAACCAGCTCAAGCCTGCCGATCACGCGATGGTCGTCACCTTCGGGCCCGATGTGCAGGTGCTCAGCGAATTCACCAACGATTACGACAAACTGCTCGACCTCATCGGCAGCATCGACGTGATTCGGAACGCTCTCACACCCCTCAACCAGTCACTCTACGAAACGATGGACAAGTTCAAGGACCGCATCGGCCGCCGCGCGATTATTGTGATCTCCGACGGCGCCGACACCGCCAGCAAAGCTGGCCCGGAAGAAGTCCATGAGGGAGCAAAGAAAGTCGACGTCAGGATCTATGGCATCGGCATCCGCCAGGTCGGCATGGAAGGCCGCCTGGGCAGCCTCGACGATCCCGCCGCTTACCTGATGCGCGGCCTCGCCGACACAACCGGCGGCGACAGCTACTTCCCCACCTCCACCAACGAGTTCCTCAACATTTTCCAGACGATCGCCGCCGAGCTGCGCAGCCAGTACTCGCTGGGCTACGTGCCGGCACGCGCGGAGGACAACCGCTACCGCAGCGTCGAAGTGAAGCTGAAGCAGCGCGGCCTGATCGCCCGCACTCGAAAGGGCTACTATCCCGACGAGGAAAGATAAGCCCCGTTATTTCCGTAGACTATACTAAGAATATGCGCAACCAGTGCATCCGCTAACTGTTCTCTCGAGGAGAGAATCGGAGGGGGTCGCAAATGGTAAATCCGCGGTGGATAGGTTTTTTCGCGCTGATTCTGCTATCCGCGGTTACGGTGGTTCGGCCCGGAACGGCGGCAGAGGAGATTCAGTCCGACACGTCCCTACCTGAAAAAAGCTTCGCAGTCAGGATCGTCAATCCTGCTCCCGGCAGCTATGCCTTCGGTCGGGTCCCGATAATCTTTGAAGCTGATTTGCAGCCGGGCGTCCGGCTTGCCAAGGTCAGCTTCTTTGTCGACGGCAAACCCGCCGGCACAGTTACCCAGGCGCCGTGGGAACTTATCTACGACTTTGGTGACGAGCGTAAAGCGCGCACAATAAAGATTATCGCCGAAGACAGTCTTGGCCGCACCGCAGAGTCTGAGATCGCCACTTCGCCGCCCACAGAAAGCGATTTTCGCGTCGGTACGGTATCGGTTTCGCTCGACGTCACTGTCACCGATGAGCGAGGTAAATTCGTAGCCGGGCTGGAGAAGGATGACTTCAAAGTCTTCGAGGACGGCCGACTGATGGAGATACTCCATTTCAGCGCCAGGGAGAAGCCGCTGCTGGTGGCTATCGTACTCGACACCAGCGGCTCGATGCGCGGCAACAAGATGGACCGCGCCGTCGAGGCGTCGCAGCGCTTCGTCGGGCACCTCAAGCCGGAAGACAAAGCCGAGGTGATTGTCTGCGGGCCTGTCGTCAGGACGTATAACGAGTTCACTGATGATTTCGAGTATCTGATCACGCGAATCGGACGGATAAAAGCAAGGACAGGCGCCGGGACCCCCTTGAAACTGGCGATCCAGCGCTGCATCGAGTCGTTCGAAGGGCTGGATGGACGCAAGGCAATGATCGTCATCTCCGACGGCGCAGATAACTCACTCAGGCTTACGCCGTCCGAGCTCTACGACAAGGCCAGGCGCGCCGACGTTAAGATCTATGCCATCGGCTTCCAAGACGCGCGCTACGACCGCGATAAGTGGCTGCAGAACTCCAAGGCCGCCAAGTTGCTGATGGAGGTCACCTCGCTTTCCGGCGGCAGGGCGCATTTCCCGGAGTCTGCCGATGAATTACCCACGATCTTCGATTCCGTTTTCGACGAGCTGCGTAGCCAGTATTCGATCGGCTACGCTCCGCCGCCTGCCAAAAACGACCGTTGGCGTTCACTTGACGTTAAGATCGAAAAAGCCGGCTTGGTCGTGCGCACCCGCAAAGGTTATTACCCACGGGACACGCTCAGGGCCGCGTACAATCACAAATAAACGAATGGCTATTCGGTGTGCTTCTGAATATCGCTGAAGTCTTTCCGCGCCAACGCGATCCTGGCCAGCACCGCCGCCCAGAGCGCCAAACCAGCGACGAAGATTTCGTAGTGAAACGGCCCAATATCCCCGGTTGTGATGATCCTGACCGAATCGAGCATGAAGCTGATCAGGATCAACACCCAAGCCCCCAGCACGGCGAGGATATACCCCTTCCTCAGCGCCACGCGGCCGGTCTTCTCCTCGATCCAAACCAGGACAATCGCTGAGAGCATGAGAAACACCGATACCAGCAACGGCGTGATCACAGGCCCGGTCCACGGCACCGGCAGCAGAAACAGCAGATCGGGGGTCAGCAGCGATTGCGGCCAGCCCTCGAACAGCAACAGCCACAAGTAATAGAAGATGTCCCAGACACCGAAGGCGAACATGAACCAGGCGAACCGCCGCCACCAACTTCGCCCGGCGAAGAAGGCGACGGCTGCGAGCACGATGATCGTCGCAAATTCGCGACCCAGTTCGACGATCAATATCCCTGAAGGCCACTGCACCAGTGGGAAGGCAAAGCCCTCGGGATAGAAATGATAGTGCAGGTAATACACCACAGCTGACTCGATCCAGGCGAAGGCAATGGAAAACAGTGTCAGCCAGAAGAATGTCGCCCTCAGTGACGGCAGCTCGCGTTGGCTCATTCTCCGAAAACCCTCCTGAAGATCGCGTCGACATTTCGCAGCATCGAGTGTGGATCGAAAAGGTCGTTTAACTCCGTCGGCGTCAGTTTCGACATCACTTCCTCATCGGCGGCGAGGAGGTCCTTCAGCGGCGCTAATTCCTCCCAGCAGCGCATCGCGTTGCGCTGCGTTGCAGCGTAAGCCTCCTCTCGCGTCATCCCCTTGCGCACCAATGCCAGCATCACACGCTGCGAATAGACCAGGCCGCGGGTGAGGCCCATATTCTCCAACATCCGCTCCGGGTAGACGACGAGGCGGTCGGCGATCTTCATCAGCCTGCGCAGCATGTACTCCGTCAGGATGCAGGAATCGGGAAAGATCACACGCTCGACCGAGCTGTGGCTGATGTCGCGTTCGTGCCACAGCGCAACGTTCTCCATCGCCGCCAGGGCGTTGGCGCGCACGACCCGCGCCAGGCCGCTGATGTTCTCGCTGCCGATCGGGTTGCGCTTGTGCGGCATCGAAGAGGAACCCTTCTGCCCCCTGGTGAACTCCTCCTCGACCTCGCGGATGTCCGTGCGCTGCAGTCCGCGAATCTCGACGGCCAGCTTCTCCAAAGTACAGGCCAGCAGAGCAAGGGTGCTGAGGAAGGCTGCGTGTCGGTCGCGCTGCAGCACCTGCGTCGACACCGGCGCCGGTTTTAATCCCAGCAGCACGCAGACGCGCTCCTCGATTTCCGGTCCGAGATGGGCATAGGTACCTACCGATCCTGAGATCTTTCCGAAGGCGAGACCTTCCTTCGCCGCCTCGATCCTTTCACGCGCCCGGCCCATTTCCTCGAAATAAAGGGCGAATTTCAGCCCGAGGGTCGTCGGCTCGGCATGGATGCCGTGCGTGCGGCCGACCATCACTGTTTTCCTGTGCTCCAGAGCGCGCCGTTTGAGGACTTCGCGCATCTCGTCGAGCCGTGCGAGAATCATCTCCGCTGCTTCCTGCACGACCAGGCAGAGCGCGGTGTCGATCACGTCGGAGCTGGTGACGCCGTAATGGAAATATCGTGCAGGCTCGCCTACCTGCTCGGCGATCGATGTAGTGAAAGCGACCACGTCATGCTTGATTGTCTCTTCGATTTCGGAGATTCGCTCGACATCGATCCTCGCCTTTGCCTCGACTTCATCAACGGCTTCGGCAGGGATAATTCCCTGCTCTCCGAGCGCGCGCATGATCTCTATCTCCACCTTCAGCCATGCGGCGAAGCGGTTCTCGTCCGTCCAAAGCCGCCCCATCTCGGGATTCGTGTAGCGCGGTATCATGCCTTCCCCCCCGCCGGAACCGGGAATCTTACCGAACGAGAATGAGGAACCACAAATGCTCTGTCCCGGTTCAGGACCGTTGATATAACTTGACACTACCGCAGGCGCACGTCAACCAATTCCCCTCCTCAGCAGAGGCGGATTGAACGAGAGGGAGTGCTCTGTTTGGCGACGACTATCTCCGGCCCGTAGAGCCCGGCAGACCGGCTGACAATCTCTGAGTGAGCCTGCAACGCCAACTCCGGCGTGTTGTTCTGCTGGGAGAGGTGGGCGAGGAGCACCGCGACCAGATCGGAGGATGCCACCTTGGCCAGCAGCTCGGCCGACGCTGAATTGCTCAGGTGGCCTGTACGGCTGAGGATGCGTTGCTTGATCGGCCATGGATACGGCCCGTAGAGCAGCATGTCGGGATCGTGATTGCTCTCCAGAACGAGGATATTGCATCCCTGAAGGTGGTGGGAAGTGAGCTCAGGCGCGTAGCCGAGATCGGTGACGTGGCCCAGCTTTATACCGTTGCAGCCGATGATAAATCCGAGTGGGTCGGCGGCGTCGTGAGGCACGGAAAATGGCTTGATGTTGAGATCCCCGATGCAGAATTCTTCACCGGCGCTGATGTGTTCTATACGGGTGAGTCCCATTTCGTCGAACCGGCCCGAGGCGAGTGTCACTTCCGAAGTGTAAACCGGCACGGGATGGCGCTTGCAGAGCACGCGAAGGCCGCAGATGTGGTCGGTGTGCTCGTGGCTGATGATGACCGCATCGAGCCTGGCGGGATTCCAACCCGCAGAAGCCATCCGCAGCCCGAGCTGGCGGTGCGAGAAACCGGCGTCGATCAGTATCGACGTCTGCTCTGAGCGGACCAATGTGGCGTTTCCAGAGCTCCCGCTACCCAGGATCGTTACCTCGATCATGTCACGATCCTAATCGCCGATGGGGCCACGTGCAATCGCTTTTGTAGTGAGTGAACCGAAAGGCACAACAGATTGTGTGGGCAACAGCGGGAAACGAGGTTCTAACCGGTCAATTGGGAAATATTTTGGCCAGACGTTCCCGCCAGCCGTCCTGGTTACCCACGGCAGCCACGGTGAACGGTTTACCATGAATGATATCGCCGGCAATCGCCGCAACGTCGTCGACAGTGACGGCGTCCAGCTTGGCCAGCACTTCATCCATCTGGGTCACAGCGCCGAAATAGATCATCTGGCGGGCGAGGAAGGCCATGCGGCTTGCGGTGTTCTCAAGGCCGAGCATCACGTCGCCCTTGACGAATGTCTTGACGCGCTCGATGTGGGCGGGATCGATATCGCCTCCGGCGACGGCGTGCAGTTCCTGCAGGACCACCTCGACAAGCTCTTCCACCCTGTCAGGGCTGGTAGCGGCATAGACGCCCAGCAGTCCGCAGTCCTTAAAGGTATTGGTGAAGGAGTTGATCGCATAAGCCAGGCCGCGGCGTTCGCGGACGTGCTGGAACAACCGCGAGGAAATCGAGCCGCCGAGGTAGGTATTCAGCGTATCGAGAGCATAGCGACGGCTGTCGGTCTTGCCAAACGCGTTGGCGCCCAGCAATAGCTGGACCTGCTCCATCTGTTCGCGCTCGAGCAGCTCTGATCGTGGCCGGTACTCAGGCGGTGTCTCGACAGCCTGCCTTCCGCCGGCTTCCATTCCGCCGAGGTAGCGCTGAGCTATCTCGAACACGTCGCCGCTTGTTACGTTTCCGGCAACCGCCAAAAGCGTCCTCCCGGGACGATAGTGATCGTGGAAGAAACTGATGACATCGCTCAGGCTGAAGGACTTGACGGTGGACTCATTGCCCAGGATAGAGCGCCCCAACGGGTGGGTGTTAAAGAAAGTGCGGATGAAGGTCTCATGAGCAATCTCTTCGGGGGAATCCTGCACCATCTTGAGTTCCTCGAGAATGACCTCGCGCTCCAGCTCGAGGTCGGCCGCATCCAGTTTGGGATGGAAGACCACCTCTGTGAGCAGGGAGAGGGCGTCCTCGAAGTGGTCGTCGAGCACCTTGGCAATGTAGCTGGTGTACTCGCGGCCCGTGAAGGCGTCGAGGTTTCCGCCCATGCTGTCGATCGCCTCTGCGATCTCGAGGCACGAGCGGTGGCTGGTCCCCTTGAAAACCAGATGTTCGATCAAGTGAGACAGTCCCGCCTGCTCGTCGGTCTCGTGCCGGGAGCCTTGCCTCACCCACAATCCCAGTGAAACCGATCGCAGCGAGGGTATTTCTTCGACGGCTACCTGGAGGCCGTTGGGCAATCTCTCAGTAAATAATTTTTGTTCCATACTCTCCAATTCCCAAGCTACAGAATAGCTTAGAAACGCCGCGGCGCAAAGCCCGCAGATGTCTTGAGATGGCTTGCTTTTTCCATTTCACTCCACTATAGTTTGCCACCCGTGGTCCGACCCGAAAAGAACCTAAGAGATAGTAGGATATGGAGATCGACGCCGAACTCGTGGACAAGGTCGCTGCACTGGCAAACCTTGAATTCGACGAGCGGGAAAAAGAAGAGTTCGCGGAGCAGTTCGCCGGGATTGTCAGCTTCATCGAGCAGCTCTCCGAGGTCGACACCTCCGGCATCGACGCCGACGACATTCACGGCCGGCCGGATAATGTCCTTTCTGCAGATGCGTCAGAGACGCGGCTCGACCGCGAGCAGGCTCTCGCCAACGCGCCGGAGAGAGACGGGGAGTTTTTCCTTGTTCCGAAAGTGATAGCAGACGAGTAGCCACCATGGAAGAACTGACATTACAGCCAATCTGGCGTCTGCAGGAGCTTCAGCAATCCGGTAAGGTCGGCGCCGAGGAGATCTGCCGGGCATACCTCGATCGAATCGAAAAACTCGATGCCCATCTCGGCGTCTACCTCACACTGATGCCGGAGAAGGCGCTCGAGGCCGCGAGGAATGCCGATGCCGCGCGCGCCGCCGGTAACGATCCCGGCCCGCTGGCGGGAGTGCCCCTGGCGATCAAGGATAACCTTTGCCTCGAAGGCGAAAAGACGACATGTGCTTCGCGTATCCTTGAGAATTACACGCCGCCGTTCGACGCGACGGCAGTGGCGCGCCTGCGCGCCGCCGGTGCAGTGTTTCTCGGAAAAACCAACCTCGACGAGTTCGCAATGGGCTCATCGACGGAGTGGTCGGCGTTCCGCATTGCCCGTAATCCCTGGGACAAAGAGCGCGCGCCCGGTGGCTCCAGCGGAGGCAGCACCGTGGCCGCGGCTACCGGCATGGCTGCCGGCGCGCTGGGCAGCGACACAGGCGGCTCGGTCCGCCAGCCCGCATCATTCTGTGGAATTGTCGGACTTAAACCGACCTACGGGCGCGTCTCGCGCTATGGCCTGGTGGCGTTCGGTTCCTCGCTCGACACGGTATGCCCTCTCACACGCTGCGTGCGCGACGCCGCGATCCTGCTCAGCATAATGGCCGGCCACGATGAAAACGACAGCACAAGCCGCATCGAACCGATCCCCGACTATCTGGCGGCGTTGAACGGCGACCTGAAGGGTCTTAAAATCGGTATTCCCCGGGAGGCATTCGCCGAAGGCCTCGATGAAGAGGTCCGTACGGCGTTCGAGAAAACGCTGAAGTTAAGCGAAAGCATCGGCGCAAGCACCGCCGGCG
>Ga0114922_10000928_pt1 | contig 28036 bp, 24 predicted proteins | sample AartaG_FD_100975 | JGI IMG/M metagenome (GOLD analysis project Ga0114922, IMG submission 100975) | Deep subsurface microbial communities from Aarhus Bay to uncover new lineages of life (NeLLi) - Aarhus_00045 metaG | ecosystem: Environmental > Aquatic > Marine > Oceanic > Sediment | place... | reverse complement strand
TGATATTTGGAATGCATTTGAATTATCTTGGTTAAATTCTAAAGGACGGCCTGTTGTGGCAATGGGAGAGTTTTTATTTCCTTGCGAATCACCAAATATTATTGAATCGAAGTCGCTCAAGTTATATTTAAATTCGTTTAATAATACAGAATTTAACTTACTAAATGAAGTACAAATAACTATCGAAAAGGATTTGTCTCTACGGGCGGATTATCCTGTTAATGTAAAAATTATTCCAATTACAGAAATAAAAGAAAAGAATGTATTTTCTGGTATATGTATGGATGATTTTGATGTTGCTTGTAATGTTTACATAGTTGAACCTAAGTTTTTACGTATTGGTAGTAAACGAATTGTTACCGAAGTTCTTTATTCTGATTTATTAAAGTCTAATTGTCCTATTACAGGACAACCTGATTGGGCAAGTGTGCAGATTAACTATACTGGTCGGCAAATAGACTATCAGGGATTGCTAAAGTATATTATTTCATTTAGGAATCACGATGAATTTCATGAACAGTGTGTGGAACGTATTTTTGTAGATATTATGCGAAAATGTTCTCCTGAAAAACTGACAGTTTATGCTCGTTATGTTCGCCGTGGTGGATTAGATATAAATCCCTATCGAAGCACGGAAGATGATGGTCCACTAGAAAATGTGTGTTTAGTTAGACAGTAATATTATTTTTTAATACCGTTGCTTTCACGTCATTCCCACAATTCTCCTTGTCATCCCGTGCAACTTTTTTCGTCATCCCGCGGCTTGACCGCGGGATCCAGTGCTCGCCTGCACAGCTGTTAACATCCTTGTTGCTGGATTCTGGCCAATCCATGGCCAGAATGACGATTTAAATTCTTTGACGCCTATGCGTGTTAACGAGGATGACTTTCCAAGCATTTGTACAAAAAGGACTCGTTCTTTATACTGTATTGTCATTATCATTGCTTCTCTTAAACTTTGTTACATGCGCGAATATTTTGAAGCAGAAATGCGATTGTTAAGAGATGCAGCTCAAGAATTTGCAGAGAAATATCCCGAGCAAGCGAGTATGCTCAATTTACACGCTTTACAGGATCGTGATCCTTATATTGAACGATTATTAGAAGGTATCGCCTTTCTTACTGCACAAATTAGACAAAAAATCGATGACGATGTTCCAGAAATTAGTGAGAGTTTATTATTACAATTGTGGCCACATTTACTTCGACCATTTCCATCTATGACCGTTGTGCAATTCAATGCGCGTTTGGGTCAACTGCAACAGACTTATGAGATAACAAAAGGGACTCTATTACAGAGTCAAATGGTGGGTGAAAAAGATAATAAGCAGGTGTGTAAATTTCGAACCTGTTATTCAGTCAATGTAAATCCTTTGCACATTAATGATGTTTGTATTACCGATTCCAAAACCGGGGGAAGTTTGGTTAAATTACAATTTCAGGTTGATGCAGGAATTACAGCTGATAGCTTGAATTTGAGTGATTTGCGTTTGTATTTACATGCAGATTCAGCCTTAGCGCTGATTCTATATTTTGCATTGGTTGGACAGACCGAGCAAGTTGAAGTGTCATTTCCTGAATATCCAATTTCCCCCAATATTATTTTGGGTAATCAGGAATGCATTTGCCCCAGTAATTTTTCTGTTGAAGATTGTTTATCGCCAAAAACCGGGCGAAGTTTTTATGGCTTTCATTTATTGCACGAATATTTTTTATTCCGTGAAAAATATTTTTTTATAACTCTGCAAGGTTTACAAGATTTAAAATGGCCTGACCATTGCCAACAATTCACTGTGATAATACACAGTAAATCATTATTACAAAAAAATTATCAAATAAATAAAGAAACATTTCGTTTACATTGTACTCCTGCGATTAATCTTTTTGACACCGCAAGTGAGCCAATTGAATTAACTCACAGAAAGTACGAATATCCAATCGTAGTAAATGCAGACGATTTAGATGCCAACATGCTTTATAGCGTGGATAGTGTACATGGCACCACTAAAGCGAATGGACAGCGAAACATTTATCATCCTATGTACAGTTTTCGCCATAAAAAAGATAGTGGCCGCTATTATCATGTTGTTCGCCATGACGGCCATGGTTATTTAACAATTAATAGCAACGAGGATTTTTCGTCTGAAAATTTATCGTGCGCTATTACTGCTTGTAATGGATATTATCCGCGACGTTATTTACAAGAAAACCAGATTAATATACCCGTATCTGGTTTTCCCGATTATATTCAATTCAAGAATATTACTCGGCCAACCCCGATGTACATATTCCCCCGGCAAAAAGATTATCGTTGGATTTTAGTTTCGCATTTGTCCTTAAATTATAGTTCGCTAGCTGATTTAAAAACTCTACAACAATTATTAAATAATTATGATTGGAGTTGTCGTCAGGAAAATCAAAAACGTATTTTGGGCATTCATGCAGTTGATGTAGAAACTGTTGATAAAATACATAAAGGCGCATTAACACAAGGTGTTAAATTTACTTTAAAAATACACGAAAATAATTTTACTTCTTTAGCTGATATATATTTATTTGGTTTAGTTTTACATCATTTTTTCAGCATGTATGCAAGCATCAATTTTTTTGTTGTTACTAGCATCATTTGTGATCCATCTAATAAGGAATTCTTATGGCAACCTTTGCACGGCGCAAACTTCCTGATTTAGTCAAAGATATTATCAAGCATGGATCGCAATATAATTTTTTTCAGGCGATTCGTTTGTTGGAAAATGATTGGCTACCTAACGATTTATCTACAAATACCGTTAATAAGAATCTTCAATTAATTTCTGTGTCGGAAATTAGCTTTCCAGCTGCTGATATTAAAGAATGTACTATTGATGACGACAATAAATTGAAACTAAAGTTAACCTTTATGGGATTATGCGGGGTTGATTCGCCATTATCACATTATTTCTTGGAATACGCCCAAAGGGATGATGAACATGCAAAATGTGTAAGTGATTTTTTGAACATTTTTAATAATCGTTTGTATACTTTTTTATATTTGATTTGGAAAAAATATCGTCCTTTTGCTCATATAGAAAAATCTCCTTATCTTGAATATTTAAAATTTCTATCAGGAAATTCACTAACAGCTCAGGATGGAAACGAATTTGCATTTGCGGGTTTATTGGGTTCGCCGGTACATAATGCGGTTGCTTTAACTGGTTTAATTAGTGAATATCTGAACGATGTTCCAGTTAGCGTGCAACAATTTGTTCCATGTTTAATTAATCTTAAATCAATTTTGCAAATCGGCATTAGTGAAATATGCCTTGGAGATAATGCAATATTAGGAAGTCAAATAGTAACTATGACGCAAAAAATAATTATACAAATCGGACCACTTGATAATCAGCGTGCAATACAATTGTTTCCAGGACGAACAGAAAATCATCATTTGAAGAATTTAGTATCACGCTATCTAGGACCAACTTTGCAGTTTGATATTATACTAATCATTAATATCATTCATACCCAATGCTTAAAGCTTGGAGCCGATGACATCAAGCTTGGCTGGATGAGTTGGTTAGGCAAATGTGCCCATGAAAATTATCGGATGCGAATTTAAGACATAATTGCCAAAAAATTATGGTTAAATTCAAGCAATGTGCTTAAGGTCTTCCAACAGAGCTTCAAAATCAGTTTCGTGTTCGACTTCATCACCTAATATAGACAAAACCATGTTATAGGTTATTACATCTTTATCTTTGGTTATTTCCAACAAATGATTATAAGCTTCGATCGCGCAACGTTCGCCTTCTACTCCAAGTTTAATAATTGCTTTTACGCTAGGATCTGTTGGCTCTAAATAAGCGCAATTAGCATGTTTATTAAAATTATTTGGATTGGTAAGCGGAGTACCGCCAAGTTGGATGATTCTATCTGCTAACATTCCCGCGTGCTTTAATTCATCGCCGGCATGTTGTGTTAGCTCCGCAATAGCTGCATCCCGCATCGGCCCTATCACAATTTTGCTGCTTACCCAATATTGATAATAAGCAAACCATTCGTCTGCGTAAGCTTTGTTTAGCAAATTAACCAATTCGCTAACATCAAGATTAATAATATCTGTTCTAGTCATTCCCATATTTATACTCCTAGTTCTAGCTGATGGATTTACAATTATATAAATATAGTAATGGTATTGCAATGAAGATTTTTGTTTATATAGACGGTAAATTGTGTTACAAGATAGTTTCGTCTATAAACTTTGGAGGATTTAATTATGCCATGTGGACCATGCAAAAAAGAGAAGAAGACTAAAAAAACTTCTCGCAAAAAGAAAAAATAACCTGTAGGGAACAGGCATGCCTGTTCCCTATGCTCTGTTTCTGCAAATATGTCTATATTTAATTTGTTTTGATGCACAATGTCTCGGTATTACTATTGGAAAGATGACGATTTTTATTTAGGCGTATATATTCAACCAGGTGCCAGTAAGAATGCAATTGTTGGTATATATAATGACAAATTAAAAATACAATTGACCGCCAGACCTAAAGAAGGGCAAGCCAATCAGCAATTGATCAAATTTATTGCCAAATATTTTGAAATTCCAAAAAGTCATGTAAATCTAGTCAAAGGAGAACGAAGCAGAAATAAATTATTGTGTATTAAATCTTTTAATGATCTAAAACAAAGACATAAGATAGTTGCAAAACTAGAGCAATTATCAATATAGAATGAATACCTGAAATTGACATATATGTCAATTTCAGGTATTTAAAACACGTTCATTTTTAGAATATAGATTTTAAAATAGAATAAAAAAGCGTTTTTATTCGATAGAGGAAGCAATTAATTGCCCGCAGGAAGCCTTAATGTCGCTACCACGAGTTTTGCGGGTTATAGTATTTATGCCCGCTTTAAGCAGAATATTGCGAAAACGTTCGATAGCTTCAGTATTTGAACAGCGGAATTTACTGCCTGGAAAAGGGTTAAACGGAATCAAATTTATCTTACAGCGAATTCCTTGTACTAATTTTATTAATTGATGCGCATGCTGCTCGCTATCGTTAACTTTATCGATCATTACGTACTCAAAAGTAACAGCTCGCCGCGGATCTTTAAAATAATTCTTGCATACTTTCATGAGCTCATTTAGAGGATATTTTCTATTGATGGGCATTAATTTATTGCGCAGTTCGTCATTTGGCGCATGCAGTGATACAGCCAGTGAAGCCTCGTTTACTTCCCGCAGTTTCAATATAGCTGGAATAATTCCAGCAGTGCTTAGTGTTACTCGGTACTTTGATAGTCCGTAGCCATTATCACTCATCATGATATCCATTGCCATTACCACATTATCAAAATTTAATAGCGGTTCTCCCATGCCCATTAATACCACATTGGTGATTATTCGTGGCGTACCGAAACCTTCTTTTGAAAATCGTTTGGTTACCATCCATAATTGGCCGATAATCTCTCCAAGTTGTAAATTGCGTTTAAGGCCAATTGTTGCTGTGGCACAAAAGCCGCATGCTAATGAACAGCCGATTTGCGACGATAAGCATAAAGTACCGCGGTTTTTTTCGGGAATAAACACTGCTTCTATGTGATTGTTATCATGTAGCCTAAATAGCCATTTATAAGTGCCATCTTTGGACACTTGCTCGGAAACAATTGATGGAAACTCGATTACTGCGCAACTACTCAATTTTTCTCGCAATGCCAGACTTAAGTTAGTCATCGCATTGAAATCAGTTATTCCCTCATGATGGATCCATTTGATAACTTGGACTGCGCGGAATGATTTTTCACCAGAATCAATGAAGAATTTCTCAAGGTCCTGCTGATTATAGTTGGCTAGATTAATCATTATCTAAAATGAGCTTACTAAGAAAATGTGAAACTGGGTACTGGCTCCGATTCGGGTAATTGTTTTTCTTGAATTCCTGCCTTAATTAATTTATTTTTTATGTAATTAAGAGTATTAGAATTATCGCCCATTTGTTTTATAAGAGCATCGATTTCTTCTCGACAATCCTGTATCTCTTTGTCGATATTAGGATGTTTCGCGGCGAATACTGGAAAGTTTAGTCCACAAGTTAATAGTTTATATTGTTGGCATAGTATTTTGAATGTAGATTTATCACGATACGAGTTAGAGTAATCATTTTTTGGTAACCACAATGCTTCTTTAGCATCATTAAATAATTGTTCTGCTGCTATTAAAAATTCCTGGTTTTGCTGTAATTCTGCAATTTTTAAATGTGCAACGGCACAGTAATATGCAGCCACAAATTTTTTTACTGTTTGGATTTTCATTGCTGAAGCAAATAATTTAATTGCTTCATTAAGTTCTAATAAATCCTCTGATCGGCTTAATAATATTGCTAAATTGTTCATTATTACGTTACAGTGTTGCCAATGCTCATAGCTTGTTTGGTATGCTGTGATAGCGTTTTTTCTTTGTCCACATTTTCTATAACAATAGCCTAGGCCATTGTAAATAGCAGCTATGATTTGTTTTGTTTTATCATCATTTGTTTGTACAGTACTAATTTCTTGTTGAGCTTCTTGATGCTTTTCTAAAGCTTGCTGAAAGTCTTTTTTGTCTGTTAACACAAATCCCAGGTTAGATAATATAACTGCTTTGTCTAAGTTTTGATCTGTATTTTCTAAGGCTACCAGAGCCCATATGTTGGGATTATCACCAAGGTCTTGATCTTTTAGTGTTCTAGCAATGATAATTTTTAAATTATTTGCAGCGCATACAAATTGTCGTTTTTGTTCTGTTTTTGGGATTAGCTCAAGCTTTTTATCAATACTTACTAGTTCATTATACAACTCACCCATTGTAATAGGCGTGGTAGTTTCGCGTTTATAGTGATTAGTGTATTGATTAGTTCTGTAGCCCTCAACACAGGAAATTATGTTATAAGCTATTTTTAATAAATTAATTTGAGTGCTTATCTCTGTTTGCAGTTCTTTATCTTCCTCACTTGCTAATTGTTGGGTTTCTTTTAATAAATTCTTTAAATTTTCTATTTTACTTTCTATAAATTTCCTATCATCTTCTATATCTTTTCTCATATAAAGACTACATCTTACAAATAAATTTGGCAAGGGATGAAGGAACATCAGTGTTGGTAAGCTTTTATTAATTTCTTCTATGCTTTTTTTGAACTCTTCATAAGCTTCGTTCAATGTTTTCATAGTGTTTCTCCAAGTTTTAGATTTTTTTATGAGTATGGTTTGATTATATCATTTAAGTAACGATAAGGGCTAAAGTAATCTATTATTCTACTAAAATCCCGAGCCTTACCTTATGAAACCGCGTAATGTGTAAAAGCTCTTCAGGAATTTATAACTAGTTCTAAGTTTCAAGATGGGAAAAGCCGGATAATTAACGAATTAAGGAAATTGGGTGTAGAGGATCCTACTCCATCTTTTTACATGCTTAAATTTACAATCCAAATCTGTTGACCGCATAAATATTTTCACACCAGCTGTGACAAAAATGTTCGGGCAGGGACAATGATTGGAAGTTTATGCAGAAAACAATCCTTGTTTACATATTCCATATCAAAAGCCACTTGAAAAGCATGTTTTGCACCAGTCAGGCGTTGGAATATTGCTAAGTTTTTACTCAATGATACGTTATGAGAATTTTTAACCTCAACTAAAAACCACGGATGCTGATCTTTAGTTACTAAAAAATCAACCTCACGTTTTTCTTTATCGCGTATAAAATATAAGTCATAATTGCCGAATCCGCTGTCGGTCCATAAATGTACAGCTTTTAATAAATGGCTGGCAACAAAATTTTCCATTTTTGCTCCAGAATTTTCTACTCTCGACCAATCCCATAGATATACTTTGGGTTGTTTAATTAGTGAGCGTGAAATATTAGACGTCCATGGCTTAATTGTGAAACAATAATAAAACGAGGCTAAGATATCTAACCAATTTTTAATAGTATGAACAGAAACCTCTACTTTGTTTGCTAAACTACTATAATTTACAAGTTGACCGATTTGGTGTTTAAGCAAAGTAACGAGTTTTTCTAATTGTGTTATTTCGAAAATACGATGCAAATCGCGCAGGTCTTCGCGGAATAAATTTTGCTGCCACAAATTTCTCCAACGGTTATAAAAGCGTTTGTTTCTTTCAATAAATACTTCGGGAAATCCCCCATAAGTTAGTAATGCTTGAAAGTCTTTGTCAGAAATTTTCATTGGATGCTGAATTTCTTGTGTTGGTAAAGTTGTTCTGATGCATTCTGCGACAGAAAGTGGGTGAATACGATAAGGGAAATATCTACCCATCATACTGTCCCCACTGGATCGATAGATATCTAACTTAGCACTGCCAGTAACGATGATTTTTACTTGCTCACGATAGGTATCAAAGAAACCTTTTAAGAAATTTTTCCAGTGAGTGTATTTATGGATTTCATCAAAAACAATTAAAGTAGTTACGCTGCGTAATTCTTGTAAACGAAATTGCTCAGCAATTGCTTTTGGTCCTTCTAGAATTAATTGTTTATCATTATAGTTATCCCAGTTTAAGTAAATGAACTTTTTTGCTAAGGATTTTGCTTTTGTAGCAATAGTTGTCTTACCAACCTGGCGTGGGCCAGCCAAAAATAACATTTTGTTATATTTGGCAAGATGATCAAGCACAATTGCGTCATATACACGTTTCATAATTATTCCTTAATACCGACCATTATGAACCATTGTTCAAAATAGTCAAGACCAATTTGAAGTCATATTCAAAATGGTCGGAAATATTTGCTGAAATATTTCGAGAATATAATGAGCTGTATCGCAATTATGCATTTATATAGTCATCACCATGGTAATGAGCTACTTTTACGCTGCCTAATTCTCAACTTAATTAATCAATTTGGTATACCTGACAGCTATCCGGTTGCTTAATCTATATGGGTAACAACACAAATTCTATCTAAAATCGATTTACCCAACAACGCCCAAGCCTTTGAATAAATATTCAAATTTAAGATTTCCTTAAGATAAGGGTGCTATATTTATGGTACAAACTATGAAAAGTGAGAAAGAATATGGTGAGATTTAAATTAGATTTTTTGACAAAATCTGCAAAAAAGATTTTAGAGCCTTTTGAGAATCTTCGGAAAAAAGGAGATGAGGGTATTACAGAATTTTTTAATCAACAGTTGAAAGTAGATGCTTTTTACTTTGAAATAGGTCGAGGTAAGAATGCTTTCGAAATTTTTGGTGGTCGTATAGATGAAAAATCAAAAAAGGAAGGGGCAGGAGAAGACAGAAAATTTAATGAGCTATACGCTAATGAAGCTGAAAATGATAAGGTTATCAAAAGAGGAGGAGAAGTAGCTGAGTTTTTTATAGAAAGATTAGGGAAAAAAGGTGTTGATAAATCTACAGCACAATTTATATTGATGTTAACAGTTGGACAGGGAGAAGAACATTTAAGTCTTTTACACAAGGCAGGTGAACTTATTTATTCTCAACCTTTGTTTAAAAAACTCTTTGAGAATTTGGGTTGTAACGTTGATGAAAAAAAGATAAAAATAGATTGTTTAAATGACAAAATTGAAATAGTTTGTGAGGCAGCTTTACAAAAATTTGACAGAGAGATTAAATCTATTCCTATCGAATTTATTATTCAAGTAAAAAAGGATTTATCTTCTCCAATTGAAGTAAGCTTTGAAATTGAAAGTAAGGAGTTTAAAAAAATTCTTGACTATTTGAATTATCTTGAATTACGTAAATTAACGAATGCTCAGGCAAAGATCGATGTTTATAGAGAATCTTTTAAAGAGAAAAGACGTGAATTAGAAGAGGGTGAGGGAAAAATAATTGGAGATCAAATAAATAAATATCGTGTGTTACCCGACAAAGTTTTTAATGATTGGTGTGTATTAAGAACGAAAACATTCCAGAATCTGGTAGATTTATACAAAGAATTAGGGCATATGTTAAACACTTCCCCATATCTTAATGGTAATTATGCGGAAGGTTATGAGAAAGAATTGGTTAGATCACAAAAAAGACAAATTATTAATTTAAGAAATGAAATTAAATCATATTGTATTAAGAAGAAATCACCATTTTTACGCGGACCATTCTACAAATTAGGACAGTTTTTTAGATTTATATTCGGTATAAAAACTGATGAAGACAAAATACATGATAAATTGGTTGCTAGTAGAAGGATAAAAGTTATCAATTCATCTGTTCTAAAATTACAATATCAATTACTGGATGGTATCCTACCATCACAGAATATTCAACAACTTTCTGATTTCAAAACAGAGGTTACCAAGTTAATAAGTACAACAAATTATTATCTTTTACCAGAAAAAGATGAAAAAGATTTTAGGGAAAATATTAGGAATACTCAGAGAATTATCGAAGAATCGATGAATTTTCTAAAATTTGATCGGGATAAATCGGTTTTTACTAGTGAAATAATTGACCATATAAAAAGGTATCGACAACAGCCAAATGATGAAAAGAATTTTATTCAGCTAGCCATGAAGGCTAAATTTGTAGTAAGGGGAATTTTAGTAAGGAAAGAATTGATGGACATCAAAAACGATGATTATTTACAGAGAAAGTTAATAGATTGTTTTACGTCAGTGGATATTCAGCAAGTAAAAGACTTTGTAGGAAGTTTATTGACAGAACAAAATATAGAGAGAACTCCACAAAATATGTTGAATGAAATTGATAGATTATCAAATAGCTTAAAAAATACAGCACGTACTTTTGATATAAATAGTGAGTACATCATTAGTTTTTTAGTAGCGATGAGACGTAAAGTAGAGGAAAGCCTACAAGAGTCATGTATCGAAGCTGATAGCCATAGTGAAATACTTCTAGGGCTGGGTGGAGTTAATCGTGCCGAGGTTGGAAGTGATATAGTACTTGATAAATCTGAAACTACTTCTGAAAGGGATGAGTCTGAAGTATCTGATGAGGAGGTTGTTAGAAGATGTAAGCAGGGAGCTGAAGAGTTACGAAAGTCAGAACAAAAGACTGAAGAGTCACAAGTGTCAGGATCTGAATTGATAAGTCCACAAAAAGAAGAAAATGTGATAACTTCAGTGCGTATAGAACCGTTGCAATTTAATTGTTCCTAAGTATAATAGAACCTCTATAGAAAGAAGGATAAATATTTATTATGACTGTTGCTCAATTACCATTTTGGAAGTCAAATCAGTATCAAATTTCTGATGTTAATTTATTGCAACAACTCCAAGAAAAGGATCAAAGACTTCGAATTCGAATAACTAAATTAACTACACAACTTGAAAAGTTCACTGAAAACTATTTAAAAATTAAAGATAAGATTCCCAGAAGGCAAGAACAATTGAAAGAGTGTGAAAACCGATTAAGATTCTATAATGGAAATCCAAATTCTAAAAATGTTCAAATCTATCAAAAGTTATTGTCTAGAAAGGCTGATTTAAGAAAAAAATTAGAGATGTTCCATGAGGCATTGGAGGAAATCCAGCCAGAAAAATTGATCGAACAAAAACAAAACGAACTTAAGGAATTGCAAAACGCACTTGCATCAAATCAAGAACAACTATCTCAAAATATAGCTCGTATTAATTTTTAATTTTGCCCAATTTCGTATCGCACCTAGTCCATTTCAAGTCTTAATCTCAAAAGCATGCTGCAGCAGTAGCCTGAAATTTGTAATTTAATTGTTGATCGATTTGCTAATATTTCGTATTCTGGAACTAAAGGGTCACTCTAGAAATTTAAAAAAAGTCATCCTCGCGAAAGCGAGGATCCAGGGCATAAGGAACAGGCATGCCTGTTCCCTACAGTACACAGGAAGGACTAAAAAAGCTTTTTAGGTAAAAAAACTGAATTTCTAGAGGTGTCTTAAGACTCAATTTTGTTCGGAGAAAATTGATGAGTTTAAAAATCGTAGTATTAGTAAAACAGGTGCCAGATACCAAAAACGTAACCAGTGACGCTATGACGCCTGATGGCATAGTCAATCGAGCTGTTTTGCCAGCCATTATTAACCCTGAGGATTTGAATGCACTTGAGGAAGCATTAAAAATTAAGGAATCAATTGGGGCGATCATTACTGTAGTTACGTTAGGTCCTCCTGCTGCAGTTAAAGTGTTAAAAGAATGCCTTTATCGCGGAGCTGATGATGTTATTCTGGTAACTGACCAAAAATTTGCTGCATCCGATACCCTTGCTACTTCTTATGCGCTGAAGTGTGCAATAGAAAGGATCGGTGACTATGATTTAATTTTCTGCGGGCGCCAGGCTATCGATGGCGATACCGCTCAGGTTGGTCCACAGATTGCTGAGAAGCTTAATATTAACCAGCTTACCTGTGTATCTGAAGTTGTCACTGCTGATAATACTAGTATTGCGGTACGGAAAGCTATCGAAGGTGGGTATGAAGTAGTTCGAAGTAAATTTCCAGTGTTGATAACTGTAACCGCTGATGCCAATGAACCGCGTTCACCGAGTGCTAGACAAGTTATGGTATATAAGAACATTACCACTAGATGTGCCGCATCTAATGATGCCTATATGCATCCTGATTTAAAGGTATGTAGCCACATTAAAGAGTGGCACTTTGATGATATAAAAGCTGATCCTAAGTCATGCGGCCTTTCAGGTTCTGCGACTAAGGTTAAAAATATCGAGAGTGTTGTGTTAGCTGCAAGAAACATAAGGCAAGTTTCAAATGATGAGATAAGTATCAGCAATCTTGTTAATGAGCTTGTTGCGGAACATATTTTGGGATAGGTGAAAATATAATGGGCAAAAATAGTGTTTTGGTATTTGTAGAGCAGAATAATAAAAAGATAGCTGATGTAAGTCTGGAGCTAATATGTAAGGCTTCTCGTCTTGCTGAACAACTTAAAGTTTCTGTAGAAGCTGTCACTCTCGGCCATGATATGAAAAGCGAGTTACAAGTATTAGGACATTACGGATGTGATAACGTCTATTATATAGACGACAAGCGATTAGCATATTTTACCTCTGTACCTTATGCCAAAACGATAGCTAATATTATTAAGAAATACCAGCCGCAGATTGTTTTATTCGGAGCTACAACTATGGGACGTGATGTTGCCCCTCGTGTTGCCTCACAACTGAAATGCGGTCTGACCGCTGATTGCACAGATCTTAAAATTGGTAACTACGAATTTGCAGGCAAAGTCTGGGAAAATATTCTGCTGCAGATTCGCCCTGCTTTCGGTGGCAATATAGTCGCTACGATAGTTTCGCCAGAAAGCGTACCGAGTATGGCGACTGTGCGCGAAGGCGTTATGAAAATGTCTGCGCCTGATAAGTCTCGAACAGTTAACATAATTGAAGAGAAGTGCGAACTATCTAAAGATGATTTTTTAACAGAAGTTTTAAAAGTAGTTCGTGAACAAAGAAAAGTCAATCTTAAAGCGGCAAAAATAATTGTTGCCGCTGGCATGGGAGTTACAACACAAGAGTCCTTGGTTTTAGTTAAACAATTGGCAAAAGTTCTCGGTGCTGAAGTAGGATGTTCACGTCCTGTAATAGATGCTGGCCTATTAGAACATGAACGCCAAATTGGCCAAACTGGTACTACAGTTCGTCCCAATTTATATATTGCTTGTGGTATCTCTGGACAGATTCAACACTTGGTAGGCATGAGTGAAGCAAATCGTATTATCGCTATAAATAGTGATCCTAATGCACCAATTTTTAAGGTTGCACACTATGGTATTGTTGGTGATCTTAATGATGTTATACCAAAAATGATTAAGGCGTATAAGGCAAAGGTTTAGGAGAGAAGTGTGGCAAATTTTTATCTAGATAATAGCGACATTCTGTTCCATATGAAGAGTATGGATATTTCGCGTATTGTAAATTTAAGGGAAGAGAATTTTATAGAAAAAGATATTCTTCCAGAAGCTCCTGTCGACGTTGAAGATGCTGTTGATAATTATGATAAGGTTCTTGAGATAGTAGGAGAAATAGCTGGTGAGTTTATCGCTCCTCGTACATCCGATGTGGACAAAGAAGGAGTTCGGCTCATTAATGGAGAAGTATCTTATGCGCAGGGAACTAAAGATGCAATTGACCGCCTCAAGAAATCTGATCTTACGGGCATTACACTGCCTCGAAAGTATGGCGGATTAAATTTCCCAAAGACTATCTATGCTATAGCAATTGAAATAATCTCACGTGCTGATGCGGCATTGATGAATATCTTTGGATTACAGGAAATCGCAGAGACTATTTATAAATTCGGTTCAGAAGATCAAAAAAAACGTTACTTGCCTCGTTTTAGTAACGGCGAAGTTATGGGTTCAATGGCACTTACTGAGCCAGATGCTGGTTCTGACTTGCAGTCTATTACCCTTTCCGCACATCAAAAAGATGACGGCAAATGGTATCTCAATGGTGTCAAACGATTTATCACTAATGGCAATGCGCAAATATCTTTAGTCATGGCGCGTTCTGAACCAGGCGTAACTGGAGGGCGCGGTATCTCGTTATTTATCTATGAGCGTAATAACAATATGCGAATTCGTCGTGTCGAGGATAAACTTGGAATTCACGGTTCGCCAACTTGTGAACTGCAGTTTGATAATGCTTCAGCTGAATTGCTCGGGCAGCGTAAATTCGGGCTGGTTAAATATACTATGTCACTTATGAACGGTGCTCGTTTAGCTGTTGTCGCTCAAGCTCTTGGTGTTGCTGAAGCAGCTTATAGGGAAGCGCATAGCTATGCTAAGAGCCGAATTCAGTTCGGTAAACCAATAGGTGAGATTACTGCAATCTATGAAATGCTAACAGACATGAAAGTAGCAATCGAATCCGGACGTTCGTTTCTTTATGAAGCAGCACGTATTGTAGATATTAAAGAGTGTATTGAAGAAACTATTGAGCACCATCCTGAGCAAAAGGCTGATTTGCAAGAAGACTTAAAGCGTTATACCAAGTATGCCGCATTGTTTACTCCTGCGCTTAAAACGTATTTGACTGAAAAGGCTAATAAAATATGCTATGACGCACTGCAGATACATGGTGGAAGTGGTTATACTAAGGATTATAGTGTTGAGCGCCTTACTCGTGATGTTCGTATAACCAATATTTATGAAGGTACCACACAACTTCAGGTTTTAGCTGCAATAGGTGGTATTGTCTCAGGTGTTATCTTTGACATACTCAACGAATATGAAAGTGATTATGATTTTTCTGCGATTGCTGATGGTTTTAATCAGGCGAAAGAATTACGAAGCTATCTTGAGACTGCCATTGTATATATTCAGGAAAAAGAGGATAAGCTTTATCAGGAATATCATGAGCGCCGTTTAGTAGAAATGGGAAATGATACAATTATCAGTTTCTTATTATGTATCGATGCTCTGAAATCTGATAGAAAGAAAAAAGTCGCTCAGCTGTTTATTGCCAAAGCCCTGCCGCGCTGTATGGCGATGAGAGATTATATTCTCTCTGGTGACAGGAGCATGCTAGAATTTCATGGTGATGTGGTAGAGTGATTTTTTAAGGATTAAGGTTTATAATACTAATATATAAATAATCAAATAAGGAGGATTTATATGGCTTCTCCAAAAAAAACGTTTTTGCAAAGCAAAGTTGGCGAGGTATTCAAGAGAATACATGAAGCCGAAGAAGTGATACGTAACAATCCGCTGGATGATAAAAAGCAAAAAGAAAATCTGCGAGTTATTACTACCTTCAAAAAAAATATTTCAAATAATTTTCAGTATGTATATGCAGCAAGAGAACTGGCAAGGTGCATTAATAATTTAGAATTTGATAGTAATGTAAAAGGTAAGATTTTGGGTGCATATAAAGCTCTAGTTCCATCTGATGCTTCAGATTTGGAAGCTACGTATAAGTGTCAAATAGGGATGCAGAAAGAAGAAAATGTGAAGAAAACGTTAGAAAAGTTATCTGGATCGATAATAAATCTCACGAAATTTTTAGCTGTGGGTGATTTGTTACTACCTGACCAATTAAAAGCTTACAAGGTGCATAAAGAATTCGAAGAACTCAAACAAGACACAAAATATAAAGTAAAAGAACATCCGTCACAATTAAATACTACAATTAAAGCTCACGGCGTTACAGTTACAATGCAAGGAGACCAAATTAGTATTCCTGGAAAATTTAGTTGGTTATCCCAAGAGTATAAAAACGATATTGCTAAGGCTGCTGCTCTAACAGCGGCAGAGAAGGGATGGAAAGAAGTAACGATACATATGGAGAATTATCAAAATCGTCCTAATGATGCTAGAACATTCATAGCAGCTTTAGTTAAACAAGGTTTTTTATTGGGTAACATTTATATATATAATCCTCAGAAGGCGAAGCCCAAAGTTAAGGTTCAAGATGCAAAAATTAGAAACGGTGAACCTTTGCTTAATAAGGATCAAAAAAAGCGGTTTCAGGAAGTAGGAAAAAATAAGGATAATGAAGATAGAAACAACCTTCGTAACCTTAATTTTAGAGATAGTGAAGATAATCCTATAAAAGAACGCAATACTGAGTTAAACTATCCTTCTAAACTTAAACCTGAAAGTTCTTCTTTTGCTCAGATACTTTCTAGACTTGTTGGACATTCTTCAGAAAATACTCAAAAAAGCAAAAGACAACCTCCTGTTAGAAATGCTTCCGATTATGTGTCGCATCATAGGAAACCTGATTCAAATCCTGATATTTCTCCAGCATCCTCAAGTGATAATACGCCAGCTGGACCGTCTGAAAATGATCAACAACCTGAACAACCTAAACAACTCAAGGAACCTGATATTAGTAGCCTTCAGGCATTTATATAAAACTAATGTAATTTCTGTAAAGTATATTAGATGGTGATAAATTTTCTGGCAGAATTCGGTAGGGAACAGGCATGCCTGTTCCCTACGTATTGGATCCTCGCATTCGCAAGGATGACCAACACGTATTCAAGGATGATCTGCACAGTATTTATGCAACAAGACCTGCAATTTATGTAACAACACCTGGGCTAAAAATTATTATGCGTTTTAAGGTTTTCTTAAGGTTCAGGTGATATCCTTATAAATAGTAAAATTATAAATAGTAAAAAGTATTATTTTGTGATATGTGAAGAATATTATGAAAAAGAATGGAGCTATTAAAAGATCATTTAAATCATTAGTAAACGTACGTCGTTGGCTGGCCTTGGATGAGGTAAAAGGGCACGGAAGAATGATTGTCTCTCTTGTTAAAGGATTGACTAAATTTAAAAAAGAACCTTCCTTACCTGATGAAACTTTTGAACAGGTGATGAATCGTTTGGGCTTAAGTGAACAAGACATCAAACAGCGTATGAAAGTGCGATTGCATTTAGTGGCTATTTATTTGTTAATAGCTTTTGTTCTGTTTATTTATATGGTGTATACCTTCGTAAAAGGTCATTTTCTTGCTGGTTTTTTCAGCACTTTATTAATTGCATTAATGTCAGCTTATGCTTTTCGCGAACATGTTTGGTACACCGAAATGAAATATCACAAATTACATTGTACTTTTAAAGAGTGGTTAACGTTGGCTTTTAATAGGATGAATATAAAGAAATGAAAAGTTATATAAAGCGTAGTATCTGGTTATTTATTTTGAGTTTTATTCCGCAATTTGCATTTGCCGGTTCTGATCAAATATGGCCGGTTGTTAATACTTTTACTCCTGCTTCCGGAGACTGGTCTATTGATTTTTTACGAATGATGTTTGGCCAAGTAGGCAATGTTTTAACAGGTGCGCAGCAGACTATCATTGGTAAATTATTTAGCGTATTTAACGTTGCGGTAATGGGACTTGTCGCTATTGTAATAATTTATGTGATTATAAGAATTGTCATGGATGCTTGTATTCTTGGTCCTGAACTAAGGCAGAAAATAAGCCACTGGGTTGCAGTGCGAGTAGCAATTGGTACCTCTTTGTTAGTGCCTTTTAAAGGCGGCTATTCAGTCATTCAAGTTATTATCATGTGGGCAGTAATGCAAGGGGTTGGTCTTGCCGACCATGCATGGACAACTGCTGTAGATTATCTTAAACAAGGTGGCAGTATTTTTGTATCTAATCAACAGGCCGCTGATTCCAATAAAATTAGAGGACCATTAATTGATACAGCGCAAGCTTCTGATACAAAAGATGCTGATCCTAGTAAAGTAGGGACTATTGATGTGTTGAGATCGCTGGTTGCTATGCATATTATCGAACATGATATACAAGAGCAGCATGATGCGCTCAAGCAAGACATGCATGATCATCCATATAATTATCCTAAAGAGGGTACCCCTGAATATAAAGAATTAATGGATAAATATAGTCAGAGAGTTTCATTAAAAATTAATTATGATGATACTGCGCAAACAGCCACTATTCCTTACTCTAATGATCCAGATTATAGTAAGTTTAATGGATCCTGTGGCGTTTATAACTGGAGTGTTAATAATCATCCTATATCTAATGATCCTAATAAAGCTAAGCAACTTAAGGAAGAATATGAAAGCGCAAAAGAAGCAGGTTTGAAGCAGATGGCGCTGGATCTGGATCCATTAGCCAAGAATCTTGTAAATCAAGCTTATGAATATAATGAAAACAAACGAGAACCGGTTATCGGTGGAGCTGTACAGATTTTAAATACAGCAGGGACATATCAAACAATTCTTTATCCGTCTGTATTATTCGCTTCCGCTCTTGAGAATGATAAGAATAAAGATTTAAGTAAAGTTTTGACAAGTTATGGTTGGGCGGCTGCTGGTAGATATTATTGGCAGATTTCTCAAAACCCAGGTTTTAAAGGATTTGATACTGATTATAATAAAAATAATTATCAAGTTAGTATTGAAAAATATCCTCCTGCTGAAAAAACTAAAGTGGTTAGTGATACAGATAGAGGGCAAAGTTATAACGAATTATATAAAAAGTTAAAATTGGAAGAAGCAAAAGAGGCATTTTCGACGGCTTCGCAGTTTATCAATGGATCTACATCCGATCAAAAAGATGGATTACCGAGTGGTATTCATTCCCAATCTTTTAAGATTTTGGAGAATTATAATAATAATGTTGAAAAGAAGTACACAGGAAATGAAAAATTACCGGATTTAAATTCAAGCAAGTTTTTTGAAAATAGTAAGGAAAATAAGAAGCACTTTCATCCTCATGCATATGATTTGGCATCTCTTATTTTGAAAATTCAGGTAGATAAAGCGGTCAATGAATGGTTTGATTATATGGTGGATTCTAAGAACGCTTTTTTATCGCCTATGACTAAGTTGCAAAAAATGGGTACAACCTTAATGGATCGAGCATATAATGTTTGGCGTAATTTGTTTGCCTCAATTGCAGCGATTGGATACGAAATTGTTGGCGGTTTATCTGCTTCAGGTATTTTAATATCCACGACCGCTGCTGCGACGGGAACTCCGTTTGGTGTTGCTGCTGGTGCGGCATCATTAGGAACTACCCTTGTTGCTGCTGGTAATTCATTAATATCCTTGGTTATGTCTATATTCTTTTTTACTTTGCCTTTGGTAATAGCAGTAACTGGTCCTATGTTCGTTACTGGAGCGATTTTAAGCGTTTATCTTCCTTTGGTTCCATTCATGTTCTTTACGTTCGGAATCATAAGTTGGTTAATTTTTGTAATTGAAGCAATGGCTGCAGCGCCGTTGGTAGCTCTGGGAGTTACTCATCCAGAGGGCCATGATTTAATGGGTAAAGCTGAGCAGGCTTTAATGCTGTGGTTGAGTGTTTTTCTACGTCCAATAGCTATGGTAATAGGTTTAATAGCCGGTATAGTGCTCATGTATGTTGCTGTGAGCGTGTTAAATGCCGGATTTGGTGGAGTTGTTGAAGATATTTTCAATGGATCTCCTTCTAGTGCTTTTAAAGGCATTACAGTAATACTAATTTATACATTTATTATGGTTGCGTTGGTCAATCAGTGTTTTGGATTGATTTATCTAATGCCTGAAAAGATTATGCGCTGGCTTGGATTGCATCCGGAAGGCAGTGATATACCTCACCTTACTGAGAGCGTTAAGAGCGGTGTTACACCGTTTATGCAAAGTACTGCAGATGGTGCAGGAAAAGTTAGTGGCGAGAGTTCAAAAGAAATCGGTAGGGGTATTGGTGCAGTCAGTGAAAGTGGATGGAAAGCGCGTGAGGCAAAAGCAAATCTTAAAGATGCAAAAGCAGGGCGTTTTGGCAGCTCAGATGCAGGTCGTACAGGTCTTACAGGAGGTGAAGGAGATGGCTAAAAATAAAACTCCTAATCCAAAACTCTACTTCCAGCTGCTAGGATCTTGAATTCTCTCTCAGGGATGATGCCTTCTTCAAATTTCTTTAGGGCATCCACAATCATTGGCTGCCCTTTTTCTTTTACTAAATTTCTAGTTATGGCAGTTACCTGAGTAGGGTCTGCTTCTAGTAAACGGTTACGTACCTCTTCATTGAATATTAGATACTCACGAAGGGCTACCCGTTTGCCATCTACTGTGGGTACCAATTTCTGCCATATAATAAGCCGCAGAGTTTCAATAATATCGATAGTTCGGCCGACACGTTCTTCGCGAGGAAATGTGCCAACCAAACGCCGAATAGTTTCGGCAACTCCAGTGGTATGTAAAGTTGTATACACCGGGTGTCCAGTAAGCGCTGCCTCAATAACTGCTGCGATAGTTTCTTGATCCCTGGCTTCACCGACTAGAATTAACCGCGGTTTGCGGCGTAGGGCATTGCGCACTCCAGCTGCAAAACTGGGTAGATGGCGAGGAATCTCCGATTGGCTAACTATAGCTGTAGGTTTTTCGATAGCATCATAGACGAATTCGATCGGAGCTTCATAGGTTAATATTTTACGGTTGCATTCAGGGTCTTTGGCGATATCGCCAATAATCGATGCTAATAGAGTTGTTTTTCCAGATCCGGTAGCTCCAGTGACATAAACAACTCCTTCTTGGGGGGCGATAGCGTCTATAATATCTTGCGGTAAATTCATTGTGGATAATGGCGGCGGATCTGATGGAATGGTGCGCAGAGTAACTTGTATAGCATGGTGTCCTGCTACCTGGCAGCCAGTGCCGTTCACTCGGTAGCGGTAACGTTCTATGCGGCTTGGCCTGAATTCGTAATGAGTATCTACATCCCGGCCGCTTAAAATTTGCGCAGTACCGTTGGGGCCGTAAATAGCATTTAATATGTCGCCTACTTCTGTGTTGGATAGTTTGTGTTTGGTAATTTTGTACAGGCGCCCATAAATCTCAACAGTCACTGGCTCGTCAGTTTGCAGAGTAATATCTGATGCCTCAATTTTGGTACAGTATTCAAGTAGCTTATCTACGTCGGTTGCACTAAAACGCAGTGATTCTTTAGGCAGTTGATATTTATTATCCATGGTTATTATATTTCTTTTTACAAGTGCGTTTTATTCGTTTAGCAGTTCGTTTTTTAGTTGGTTTTGCAATTCGTTTATCTTTGCCTTGCAGTGAATATAATCGTGCTTTCCATACTTTGCTGTCGGATTTTAATTCCGAAGTAGCAGTGATTCTTAGGACTTGATCGTTAATTCGTAATCTGTCGCCACCACCAGTTATACCTAAATCTGCGCGGGAAACAAATGGCGGGCTAACAATATTTTGAGCTAGTAATTTACGGTATAAAATCATCCCTAAATAGTCTCTTTTTAAACGGTTTACATTAATAGTAAGAATTTCCTGTGCCTGATGTGTTCCTTCATTCCAACCAACTAGTACATATTGATTCCAGAGATCACGTTCTTGATTGCTTTTTGGTAATAAACTGTTATCAGGAGTCTCTGGTGGGGCGTAATTCATTAATAAATAATCACGCCAGCTAGGTATCGTAGTCACAAAATGCGCCGCTTTGGTTATTTTATAAATTCGGTCAGCAAGACGAATACTGTAATCGCTATCTAAATTTAGTGAACCTGCGCTTTCTTCAAGAACCGGAGGCATAACGTTGTGGTCTAGCATCATCGCTTGAAAATTAAAAACTTGTGATAGTATTGGTTCTTGTTCGTTTAATAAATCATTAATTTTTTCAGAATTTTTGGCTAAAGCTGCTTGAGCGCCAATACTCCTTGCGGTATCTTTTATTACTGTCATACGTATATGGTTTTCTTGGTATCGAGGAGCAGCTGCAAATGCTGGAATTTGACTCGGGACAGTTTCTCGTTGTGAATTAGCGCAACCTGTAAGTAACAAGATCACAACAAAGCTATAAATTAATTTTATGTTACGGCAAGAGTACATTGAGTTTTTCTCCTACATCCTAGCGTAACGTAGTTCTATAATTCTGCTTCTTGGATAAACTACAATAGTTGCTCTGTTGCCACATTGGTAAGCCGCATTGCGGACAATAGTTGCTATTGGAACTTTTTGTTCTGACAGTGAAACAATGATTGGTATGAATGGTGCTTTACCTAGGACGCGTAGTTTATAATAAGTAACTCTGGCCGTATTTTTTAATAAAGGCTCTATGGGACCGGTCCAGTCGATAGAAGCTAAGTGCCCCATTCCAAGCTTATCAGCATCTGGTAAACCGGGTAATTTTACAGCTGGGTATGCGGCTTTTTGTATTTCTGCTAATTCAAATAAGGAATTTTTTATCGAAACTGATGCATCTGCTAATTGAGCTTCTGCCTGGCGCATAGTATCGTCTGTTGTAAGCAGACTGACAGCGCTTCTTTGATGGGTAGCGCAGCTAACAAGTAAAAGTGAAGATATAATGATTAAATATGTTTTGATTCTCATAATCCCTCAACAAATTTGAAAATTATTAAAAACTATGGTTATTGAAGCAAGAAGTGCCCCATTCTGTCAAGTGTTAAGTAAATTTCATAGGATCGTTTTATGTGCTAAACTTATTAGTAACCACTCGCTTGTCATCCTCGCGAAGGCGGGAATCCAGTAGGGAACAGGCATGCCTGTTCCTACGTCATGGATCCCGCGGTCAAGCCGCGGGAAGACGAAGAGAGTTGCGAGATGACGAATAGGTGTAAATACTTATTAAATAAAGGTAAGAAATTGGAATAAATATGCAATACCCTTCTCCAGATGCACATTGGCGTGATTCGGCAAGGCCAGCACGGTTTTTCATTTTTGATGCAAAAGCCGCTTTTCCGATGTTGCTATTTTTACTTCATATCAGATTGTGGACATTTATAGTAGCAATTACCGCCACGTTGTTTTTCACTCTGTTAAATCGTTATGGTTTCAGTGTGGAAGTATTTTTAAGGTGGTTGCGATCATTCTTAGCTGGACGAAGGAAATTGGCTATTCCGTGGTGGATGAATTAAAACTGGATTTTGTTTATGGATTTGAGCAACAAACTTTGTAATATCGCAAAAGTTTTAAAGGCTAATTTCACTTTAAATAATCAGCCGATTAGTCACGAGGATGTTTTTTCCGCAACCGGATTATTACCGGCAATTGCTAAACGTGCTGACCAATTGTCTTCTCTTTGTTTAGGTTATGGAATCGGTATTTCTTTTGAAGATGTAGAAAAATCGAAACTCGGAATTAAAGTTAAGTTTGATGATGTTACTCCAAACACATTGCGTTATCTCTGCATTATGGATGTTATCTGTGAACTCATGTTATCAGCGCCGTCACGGGACCTAACCCCTTTAGACGAATTAATGTATGATTAAATATTTAAATAAATCCTCTATAAGATAATGCCTCAGTTAAATGTTCACTACGAATATCTTTACTATCAGCGAGATCAGATATAGTTCTGGCTATTTTTAAAATGCGATGATAAGCACGTGCTGATAAACCGAGTTTTTCTGTAGCTGCTTCTAATAAATTTTTGTTGTTTGTGGTTAATCTGCAAATTTTTTCTACTTCCTTGCTGAATAAGACCGAATTGGATTTATTCTGTCTTGCTAATTGCTTATCTCTGGCGGCAATTACTCTAGAGCGGACCTGGCTAGTTGTCTCGATGTTTTGGCTGTTAGTTTCGGATAATGCCCCTTTGGGCAATGAAGGCACTTCTACATGCATATCAATACGATCCAGCAGAGGTCCTGAAATTTTAGCACGGTATTGCTGAATTTGTTTTACTGTGCAACGGCATCGTCCTCTGGAATCCCCTAAATAACCACAGGGACAAGGGTTCATCGCGGCGATTAGTTGAAATTGTGCAGGGAACAATGATTGGTAGGAAGCGCGTGAGATGATTACTTCACCGGATTCTAAGGGTTCACGCAGAACTTCCAACACTTGGCGATTGAATTCCGGCAGTTCGTCCAGGAATAAAACCCCATTGTGGGCTAAAGAAATTTCTCCTGGCTTAGGCGGATTGCCGCCGCCAACTAAGGCTATGCTAGATGCAGTGTGGTGTGGTGCTCGAAATGGCCGTTTACGCCATTCTTTTATATTGAATACTTTACCGCAAATAGAGTGAATTGCGGCTGTTTTTAATGATTCATCATCAGTCATTTGGGGTAAAATACCGGAGAGTCTGCTTGCTAGCATGGTTTTTCCGGTGCCAGGCGGCCCAACCATTAGTAAGCCATGTTGCCCAGCCGCGGCTATTTCTAAAGCTCGTTTGGCATGATGCTGACCGCGAACGTCAGCTAAATCTAATTCAGATATATCAGGAAATTTTGTAGGTAGTAATTGGTGTTTAGCGAGTTCTTGGTTTCCTTTTAAATGGCTGCAGACTTCTAACAAATGTTTTGCCGGCAGAATGGAAATATCACCCACTAAAGATGCTTCATCGGCGTTATATATAGGGATTATTAAACTGCGGTTGATTTTTTTTGTAGCAAGGGCAAATGGTAACATTCCACTAATTGGGCGCAGTTTCCCCGATAATGCTAATTCGCCTGCGAATTCATAATCTGCAAGTATATTGTGAGGAATCTGTCTGGAAGCTGCAAGAATACCAAGTGCAATCGGCAAATCAAATCTTCCCCCTTCTTTTTTGGGCAGATCGGCAGGAGCTAAATTGATGGTAATGCGTCTGGTGGGAAATTCAAAATCGGTGTTTAATAAGGCACTGCGTACCCGGTCCTTGCTTTCTTTTACTGCGGCCTCAGGTAAACCGACAATTGAAAGTGATGGTAGACCATTAGAAATATGTACTTCTACTGCAACAGGCGGCGCATCGATACCGGAGCTAGCGCGGCTGTGAACAATTGCTAATGGCATGTTTTAGTGTTCCATCGGATAAAAAATATAATATAACTCGTATTTATTTCCACTACACTACCGTGTTTTTTCTGAGTGATTTGTTATAAAATCTATTATCTATTTTTACCAGAATCAACAAGCACAGCTGTGATTAAATTTAATAACGTTAGTATGAAATATAAAAATGGCCATGAGGCCTTGCGTCATATAACGTTACATATTGTTAAGGGAGAAATGGTTTTTTTAACCGGACATTCTGGAGCTGGTAAAAGCACGTTATTAAAGTTAATTATGTTATTAGAATCAGCAACACGAGGGCAAATCACTGTCACAGGAAAACGGTTCGATCGCTTAGCAAAGTGGCAGATTCCTTATTTACGCCGTTCTATAGGAGTGATTTTTCAGGATCCGCAGTTATTGCTTGAGCACACTGTTTATGAAAACGTGGCTTTGCCGTTAATAGTTTCTGGAGCAAGTTTTAAAGAAATCGATCGCAATACACGAGTGGCTCTAGATATGGTGGGACTGCTAGGTAAAGAAAAACATTATCCTTTAGCGCTTTCATGTGGTGAACAACAACGAGTTGCAATAGCTCGTGCTGTTGTGAATCGGCCTGCTTTACTATTAGCAGATGAGCCGACTGGTAATCTTGATCCACAGTTATCAGGTGAAATTATGCGTTTGTTTGAAAAGTTAAATCAGGCAGATACCACAATGTTAATTGCAAGCCATGATTTAGCGTTGATTGCTTCAATGCAACACCGGGTATTAACCCTTAAGCGAGGTATGCTTGTTAATAAAGATGAAAGTTAAATTTAAAATGTATTGTTTCGCTCATATGCGTGCAGCATTTTCCGGCTTAGGGAGATTATTTAGCTCACCATTTTCTGGTCTTCTAACTATTATGGTAATTGGAATAGCTTTGGCCTTACCAACTTGTCTTTATATTATGTTACAAAATATACAGGATTTAACTCAGGGTTGGAAAAACAGCAGTACCCAAATTTCTTTATATTTGAAGAGCGATCTTTCTAATATACGTACTCAAGATTTATTACATCAACTTCGAACCAATCCAGAAATTGCTGATGTCAGTTATATATCTCCACAGCAAGGTTTAGAAGAATTCAGTCAAGTTCTAGATACTCAAAAAGTTGTTAGTTTGCTACATAAAAATCCGTTGCCTGGAGTTATATTGGTACAACCAATACTTTCTTTGCGGTCCCCACCGGTTATAACGGTTTTATTGAATTCGTTGGGGAACTTGCCTGAAGTTGACAGTTCTCAATTAGATTTAGAATGGTTACAGAGATTAGGTAATATTATTAATCTAGCTAAACATGGGGTTTATGTTTTAGCATTTCTACTGGGAATCGGTGTGTTATTTATTGTTGGTAATACAATTCATCTTGCTACTCAAAATGAACGCAAAGAGATTTCAGTCCTGAAATTAGTTGGTGCAACTAATGCTTTTATTCGGCGTCCATTTTTATATATTGGAGTTTGGTATGGTTTATTTGGAAGTATAATTGCTTTGATTTTAGTATCGATTATTCTGTCTCGGTTGCAAAAGCCGGTAGCGAAATTAGCAAGTTCGTATAATAGTGGTTTCTATTTGCATAATTTAAGTTTCAGTGCGACTTTTTGTTTATTAAGCATTAGCATATTATTGGGGCTAATCAGCTCATGGTTTGTAGTAAATAGAGAGCTGAAACATACGGCTTAGTGTTTTATTTGTACAAAATTAACAATGGGCTTCTTTATGTGAATGTTTCTTTTCTAGTTTATGCTCAGCCATAAAGTTCATAGCTGCTTCCGCAAGAAATGCTGACCTATTATTACCACTATGTTTTATATATTTGTCTATTTGTTTTAAAAATAGTTCCGGTAATGTTATATCTATCCTTTTGGTTTTATTTTTGGGTATTTTAGCTAAGTCTATATGTACTATAGCTAAAATAGCATCTTTTAGATCCGGATTATCTAAATGTTGTTCTAAAGGTTTTTTAATTGGAATAGGATCTCCATCTAACAATAACCCCTCCAAATGACATTCAATAGCCTCTTTAGTATTTTTTATTGCTTCTTCGACATTGCTGCCTGCGGAAAAACATCCAGGTAAATCTGTAACAGTTACCCCGTAATCACTTTTGGGATCTTTATGTATAAATATCGGATATTCCATAAATGTTACCTCTTTTTTAACCCTGCTTGTTTAAGTATGCTTTGAACAGTTTTTATTGGTAAATCCTTTTTAGGATGGGGTACAGTAATTTTACCTTTTTGAGTATACACATAATACACATTATAGTCAACTTTTATGATTTATGTAACAGAGATAGGGGGTAAAAATCTTATAACAAAGTAACAATTAATAGAGCCACGATGTTAACGATTTTAATCAGTGGATTTATTGCTGGACCCACTGTATCTTTGTATGGATCGCCTACAGTGTCGCCGGTAATTGCAGCCTTATGAGCCTCACTGCCTTTAGCGCCATGAGCCCCTTCTTCAATATATTTTTTTGCATTATCCCAAGCACCACCACCTGTTGTCATCGAAATTGCTAAAAACAAACCAGTAACGATGGTTCCCATAAGTACACCACCTAAAGCTTTTGGCCCAAGTAAAATGCCTACCAATATTGGTACCAATACTGGCAGTAATGATGGAATAATCATTTCTTTGATCGCAGCTTTTGTTAATATACTTACAGCTGCAGAGTAGTCTGGTTTTGCCGTACCCTCCATAATTCCAGCGATTGTTTCGAACTGGCGGCGCACTTCTATAACTACTGAGCTTGCTGCACGTCCCACAGCTTCCATGGCTAGCGCACCAAACAAATATGGAATCAAACCACCAATGAATAGGCCGATA
>Ga0114922_10000927_pt1 | contig 28043 bp, 26 predicted proteins | sample AartaG_FD_100975 | JGI IMG/M metagenome (GOLD analysis project Ga0114922, IMG submission 100975) | Deep subsurface microbial communities from Aarhus Bay to uncover new lineages of life (NeLLi) - Aarhus_00045 metaG | ecosystem: Environmental > Aquatic > Marine > Oceanic > Sediment | place... | reverse complement strand
CCTAAATTCCTTAATCCCAAAATTTGTTCGTCGGCACAAAAGACGTAGTATTCTGAAAAATCTTCTGCCAGAAAAAATACGAATTCTAGAATTAAGGTACTAATACCTTGCTTACGAGATCTGCCAGGGCGTTGACAAATACCTGGTCGTCACTAGCCGTCTTGGCACGCAGCAAGGTGATGCCCGCCCGCCTTGCCGTCTCCGTTGCTTCGATATCAAGGTCATACAACACCTCGATATTGTCGGACACGAACCCGATCGGCATCGCAACCACATGTTTGACCCCGCGGGCCCCAAGATCTCGCAAGACATCGTTAACGTCTGGCTCCAGCCAGGGGTCTTGAGGCCGTCCACTGCGGCTTTGGTAAGCCCGTTGCCAGTTTGCATGATCTAGCTTTCTGACCACGGATGTTGCCGAAAGATCCACCTGTTTGGCATAAAGCTCGACCTTGGGATCAATATACGGGATGCTGTGGGCGGTGAAGAGGATATGGGCAGCCTGGCGATCTGGTGCGGGGAGTTGTTCCAGGCAGTGCTTGACCTGGTTTGAGACGGCCTCGATAAACCCGGGATGGTCGAACAGCGGCCCCGTATACTCAATACTCAGGTCAACGCCGGCCTTGGCTATGGCATTGGCGACATCGGTTTGATACTGATCCCAGCTCGATCTGCTCTGGTACACAGACATGATCAGACCCACTGCCCGGATTACCCCATCCCGGCTCATCTGCTGCACGGTGTCTTCCAGCAGCGGGTGCCAGTTACGCATGCCTACGTAAACTGCCAATGGCATGCCCTGATTCTTCAGTGTCGCTTTCAAGGCGTGTGCCTGGCGCAAAGTGACCTCCTTTACTGGAGATCTGCCCCCAAAGAGCTCATAGTGACGGGCAACGGCCTCAAGGCGTTCCGCTGGAACACGGCCCTGGGTGACGTTCCTGAGAAACGGGCGGATATCTTCAACCTTTTCCGGTCCGCCAAAAGCGATTACTAACACAGCGTCGAATGTGTTCCGCTTATCCCTCATGGTTTCGTGAGACCTTTTTTGCAGCAATCCCGGTCGGGTATAAAACCCGACCCTACAACTGGACACCTTCGTCTCTCACAGAGAGCACACACCAGAGCCTCAGAGTTTCTTAGGCTGAATTGCTGACCCCGGAGGAATATGCTGCGCATTCCACAGGGCAGGGAGGGCAATTCAGCTTAAACGGCCACGGTATCGCATGATATTTCCGCCGTGTTGGCAAAACCCGCCCATTTGGAATCATAAATCCTCCGCCTGTGGCGGAGTGATCGTTTGGCCTGATTTTTCCCACTCAAAAAATCAGGCCAAGAAACTTTCATCTCAGTGCTCTGTGGGCTCAAGCGACCAAAGGGAGCGGGCGAGAGGCCCCCGTCATCGGTCGCACTTTGGCTGTTGTCATCTTGCTGACAGTTCGTGGACCGCATCCACCAGTTCGGCCACATTTTCCGGAGGCATATCAGGCAAGATGCCGTGGCCCAGATTGAAGATGTGTCCGGGTCGGCCTGCGGCCTTGTCCAAAATGGCCTGGGCCTGAGCGCGTATCTCTTTAGGCGATGTGTACAAAACAATGGGATCCAGGTTGCCCATGACAGCCACGTCATCACCGAGCATTGACCAGGCATCTCCTAAGTCCACACGCCAGTCGAGCCCGATCACATCGCCACCCGCTTCTTTCATTAACGGCAACAGTGCCGGGTTGCCTGTACTGAAATTGATCACGGGCGCGGACTTGTCAATTCCTTCAATAAGTCGCTTAACGTGGGGCATGACATACTGCCGGTAATCATCGGGTGACAGAGAGCCGACCCAACTATCGAAAAGCTGGACCGCATCGGCCCCCGCGGCAATCTGGCCGTTAAGGTATTCACTAAGGATCTTTGTCAGGCGCTCCATCAGTGTATGCCATGTAGCCTTGTCCCGGTACATCATGGTTTTGGTCTTGGCATAATCGCGTGATTTTCCGCCTTCGATCATGTAAGATGCAATCGTGAACGGTGCTCCCGCAAAGCCGATCAGCGCAATATCGGGGCGCAGGGCCCGGCGCGTGATCTTGATGGCATCAAACACATAACTCAGCTCGTTCACGTCAGGGTCGTTCAACCGATCCACGTCGCCCGGTGTTCGTGTGGGATTATGGATGACAGGGCCTTCTCCTTTGACGAATTCCAGGTTCAGGCCCATCGGCTCGGTGACAAGAAGAATGTCCGCAAAAATAATGGCCGCGTCCACGCCAAGGCGATCTACGGCCATCAATGTCACTTCGGCGGCCACTTCCGGCGTTTTGCACAACTCCAACATCGTCCATTTTTTCCGAATTCTCAGGTATTCACGCTGATACCGCCCGGCTTGCCTCATAATCCAGACGGGCGTGTAAGGAGTCCGTTCACGCCGGCATGCCTTCATAAAAACAGAATCTTTGATGGTCGGCTGTCCGTCGGCACCTGGCTGCCACACCATGTCAATGCGCCGCCATTGATTGGTATCAACCCGGTTCGCAAAAGCTGTCCGTTTCTTGTAGAGTAGATCGCCGCCACGGCGCGCCATCTCACGCACCAGGTGTACCATTTTCGGGGTATCAGGTTCGTAATCCACGGTCAATCCTTGCTCGGTGATGGCCCGGCTGGCAATGGGTCCCACAGATCCGATGCAGACCTGTTTGAATGCCTGCCGTAGTTTGCTTTCGACGCCATCCATCCTGGCGACCTGGAAGAGATGCCGCACCTGGGTTGCACTGGTGAACAAAGCAAAGTCCGCACGCCGGGCGTCCCCGCCGATGATATCCTGCATAGCCCGGCGAAGCGGTTCCAAATCTTCCGGCAACTCCCATCGATAAACAGGCACGCTCAAGACCTGAGCCCCACGTTCCTCCAAGGCCTTGATCATCTCGGGATTTGACTGCCCATACTCTTGGATAGCCACTCGCTTGTTATGCAACGGATATTTTTCGTCGAACGTTCCCAGTAAATCGGTCCATGTGTACGGCTTGGGAACAAAAATCGTCGGCGCAAGCCCCATCTCCCGCAACGCGGCAACGGGCTTGGGCCCGAGTGCAATGATCTTGACCGACCTAAGCGCTTCAATGAGTTCCGGGATGGAATATTTAGTAGCTACCGTTTTGACTAAAAGTCGCGTGCCAACACCAGTCATGAGAATGACTAGATCAATCCAGCCGGCAAGCAGAAGCTTGGCAAACATGAACGCTTCACTGTTGTGCTCAAAAGGAATTTCTCGCATGCTTGGAGCAATCACCGGTTCCCCTCCAGCCGCCTTGATCAGCTCGGCCATCTCAGCGGCTTGGCGACTTTCAAACGAGACAACACGCAGGCCTTTGAAATCAATGGGCATGATAATCCTCTCAACAGAAGGCTATTCGTGGCGGGCCTTGGAAATGACGTCTATGTGGGATGACAAAAACGCGCCCTTCACGTGCACCGGAGCCTGTTTGGCAGCTCCAAACATTTGTAACTACTGAAAAGAACAGCATTTATTTTTGTAAGTATAGGAAAAACACGGATGTATGTCAAGGCTAAACACGGATTTGCGAGTGTTCCACTATCCCAATTGTGAGCGGGGCGAACTGAGTTCTTATACTATATATAGCATGGATTGGGGAAGCGGATTCAATATATACGTCTCTTCCCTTTTAAAGTTGAAATCCGGAGCACTCTATTCTATCAAGGTTCATGAAAATTGGCACCCTGGTCTTAGAGAATCCCCTTATTCTCGCCCCTATGGCTGGGATCACCCAGCTCCCTTTTCGACGGTTAGCCAGAGAAGCTGGATGTGCCTTAGTCGTCACTGAGATGGTAAGCGCGAACGGTCTTGTGCACGGCACAAGAAAAACCGTAGAGCTTCTGGTAAGCCATCCCAGCGAGCGGCCCCTTTCGGTCCAAATATTCGGGGCAGACCCGGAGGCCATGAAAGAAGCTGCTCAGATAGTACAGAGCGCAGGTGCCGATCTTCTTGATGTTAACCTGGGGTGTTCAGTCCGGAGGGTGATCAGACAGGGGGCTGGTGCTGCCCTGATGCGCGAACCAGAAAGGCTGGAGGCGGTCTTGAAGGCAATCCGCAGCGCAGTCAGCCTTCCCTTGACCGTCAAAATGAGAACGGGTTGGGAACCTTCAGGAGAGCAGGCGATCAAAGCAGCGCGTATCGCCGAATACTGCGGCGTTGATGCTGTAGCCATCCACCCCAGAACTGCCATTCAAGGCTTTAGCGGCAGGGCAGACTGGTCTTTAATCGCCCGGCTCAAAGATTCGGTTTCTGTTCCGGTCATAGGCAACGGCGACATTCACGGGCCAGACGATGTGCTCAGGATGCAACGGGAAACCGGGTGCGACGGTGTTATGATAGGGCGGGCTTCTATCGGAAACCCCTGGATATTTGCCCAGGCACTGGATCTCATTCACTCCAGCCCCCCCAGACGGCCGGACCTCCCCAAACGCCTTCACACAGTGCTTTGTTACATCGAGTATTCTGTCAACCATTTTGGAGAAGGTAGGGCTGTGCCCATCATGCGAAGCCGTCTCGGGTGGTTTACCAAGGGTCTTCCACACAGCAGTCGTTTCCGGGCGACCGTCTCCCGTTTGAAAACCAGACAGGATATGGTGGATGCAGTGCAGGCCTATTTTGGTCACGTGCAAACCGCGGCCCGACGTTAGCCGATGCGACCAGTAGGCGGCTAACCGTAAGTTTTCATCCCGAAGACTCTATCCGCGGCGGAAAGCAATAGATTTTTTGGTGGCAATCGATTTGTGCCATTTACAGGGAGTGATGGAGTGTTGGAGTACTGGAGTAGTGGGTATCAAAAGCGGAAAGAACTGTTTCTATTCCGCCAAAACCATCACTCCAATACTCCACCACTCCAATACTCCAATCGGGACGAAGTCCCTATGTTTAAACAAGGGGGGAGGAAATGACTGGTCTTTTATTTATCGACGACGAGGAAGGGGTACGACGCTCCATAACGCGGGCACTGAAACGGGAGCCTTACACTATTTATACTGCAGAAAATGGCGACACGGGCATTAGGTTGGCTCAACAACACCTTTCAGAGATAACAATTGTGATCTCGGATTATAAGATGCCCGGACTGGACGGGATGGAAACCCTCACGCGGATTGCCTCCATTAATCCTGAAGTTACACGCGTACTGCTCACCGGTTACGCCACCATGGAAAGTGCCATTCACGCGACCAATGAGGGGCTTGACGGGTTTCTCACAAAGCCTTTTGACAATGTGGAGCTGCGGAACAAGATTCAAGAGATTACGATCAAGAAACGGCTCAGACAGTTCATCTCTCATCAAATATACCAAGAGATGAAGAGCAATCCAAGCATTATGGAACCCAGAAGACAAACAGTCACCTTACTCTTTAGCGACATCCGTGGCTTTACTCAAATGTCCAACAAGATGCCCCCGGAAGAGATCGCAGCCTTTCTGAACCATGACTATTTTACACCTCTGGGAGAGATAGCCTATCGCTACAACGGCACAGTTGACAAGCATGTTGGCGATTCCATCATGGTGATTTATGGGTCGCCCATATCTTACGAGGACGATATTCTCAGGGCGATTGAATCGGCTATCGAAATGCAGGAAACCACCCGGATCATCAGCCAGAAACTGCATAAAAAAAATGGATTGTCTCTGAACATAGGTATCGGTATTTGTACTGGTGAGGTGGTTACCGGTGTGTTTGGTTCGTTGAGAAAGAAGGAATACACGGCCTTTGGCATGCCGGTCAATATTGCCTCGCGCTTGGAAAAGCTGGCCAGGGGAGGCGAGATATTGGTCGCTGAGACGACCTACAAGGAGGTATCAGACAGGTTCCTTGCCGAGAAGATGGTGCCTTCCGTTGCCATAAAAGGTTTGTGTGATCCCGTGACTATCTACCGAATCCTGGGAAGGGCTTGATCCTATCGCTTCAACTTGACTGTATAGGAATTTCCTTTTTTTCTTTTCTCTGCCCACGCCGGACCATGTTTATGGGCATACCTGCCATACTTGTGAACGTGAACATGGCTATGGGGAATACGTTTATCGTCGACAATAATCTTCCCGCTAGCCATACACTCGATATAGCCGGTGGTCTCCAGGAGGAAGTCAATATTGTGGGAAACAACAATGTAGGAAAGGTTAAGGTTCTTTAGAATATCAATGGTTTTGTTTTCCGTTGTCTCATCAAGGCCTGTGCTTGGCTCATCAAGAAGCAATACCTCTGGCTCCATGGCCAGGACCGTCGCCAGAGAGACAAGTCTCTTTTCTCCCCCGGATAGCTTGTAGGTTATCCTGTCCTCAAACCCAGCCAACCCCAGGGAGTCCAATGTCGTTCGGGCAATCGTCTTGGCCTCGTGTTGTGACTTACCCAGATTTAACGGGCCGAAGGCAACATCCTCAAGAACCGTGGGGCTAAACAACTGGTCGTCAGCATCTTGAAAAAGAAAACCAATCCTTTGACGGACAATTCTGAAGTCCTTTTCCTCCTTGAGAGGCCTGCCGAAGATCTCGATCTTGCCGGAAGACGGCTTTAAGAGTCCCATGATAATGTGAAACAGGGTGGTTTTTCCACTTCCGTTCGATCCCATCAAGCCCATCCGATCACCCTGCTGGAATTGCAAGCTGAGCTTGTCAAGGGTCGGGGGCCGGCCCGGATAGCGAAAGGATACATCCTCGAGATTGATAATCAGGTTATTTTCGTCCATTCCAATACCCCTAATGCCAGGATCAAAGCCAGCATCAAAATGAGGGAAATGATATCCGTGGTCCTAAGGGAAAACTCACTAAGGCTATACAGAGTCCCTCTGAAACCGCGACACAGCATGGCCTTGTGAACCCTTTCCCCTCGGTCGGAACTCCTGACCAGAAGCATCCCCACCAAGTAGGCGAAGGTTTTATAGGTGTGCATGTTGGTTGCTGGCCGGAAACCTCGCACCTTCATGGCAGTCACCAGCCGGAGATACTCCCGGTGTATGACATGAATGTACCGGTAGGTGAAGAAAAAGAGGTGAACGATCTTTTTTGGGACTCTCAGTTCGTGCATGGCATAGCCCAAGGTAAAGATGGAAGTAGAGGCAACCAGTGCAATCAAGACAACCATAATGGCGTTGGATTTAATGCTGATACGCGCCGCATACAACACCCCCTCATGGGTGCCGACCAGTGGCCCCACCGAAAAGAGGGGCTCACCTTCAAATGTGAAGGGAAGAAAGAACCACAGGAGTATTACGAACATATTGACAGGGACGAGACGACGCACAAGCTGCTTCATGGGCAACCTGGCCAGCAGCACAATAGAGAGGCCCAAACCCAGGGCCGACATCAGAACCACGAAGCGGTTCGACACAGCCACGACAACAGAGAAAAGCAACGCCACAACGATCTTGACGCGTGGATCAAGCCTGTGAATCAGAGAATCACCTCCGGCCAATTCTTCAATCATCTGACGTTACTACCCTTTTCTTCGCCGGTTTGAGAAATATAAGGCAACCCCTACAAGACCAAAAATATAGCCTATGCCGCCTAACACTTCGCTCACTCTGGGGCCACGATCGAGGGAGTCGGCCAGCATATTGAGGATTGGGGCAAGCTTCCTGTCCAGGGACTCATCGATGAGGGCCTTGACCTCCTGTCGGCTCAACCCAACACCCGTAGGAGCGGTTAGCTCCTTGCTCGTTTTGGTGTCTATTGCAGGGGCGGCCTGTTCGGCAGCAACTTCAGTGCCAACTTCACGGGTGCTCCTGCTCTCAGAGACAGGGGCAACTGCCGTGATCTCCTCGGCCGATATCTTCCACTCTGCCATATGGCCCATGGAAGCCTTCAAGACAATTTTGAGGCCGGTCTTCTTGGGGACCTTGAAGGAAAACTCTCCCTGTTTATCGGTTTTGCCCTCAAGGAGTCGGTTTCCTTCCTCATCGTAAACGACCACCGAGGAATGCTTGGCCCTCTTACCTCCACTAAACTTGCTCTGCGTGTAAACCGTATCTCCTTCTACCCAGGCAAAGATCATGACCTTGTGGGCCCATGCAGGCGTGCCACAAAGGGCGAGCCATAAGGCTGTACAGAGAAGATGAGCCATCCACCGCCTGCTGCAGGCTACGTTAGGGCCAGGATGACGTTTTTGCCGCATATTCTCCCTCCAGTAACTCCGGTTTTACCCTCCTGAGAAAGAGGGCGCAAGCAGCCGTCAAGCCCCCCTCAATAAGCATTACAGGGAAATGGGCTGCCACCACCAGTTTGGCTGCAGCCAGGAAAGCCTCACCAGTCAAATACAAGGAAAATCCTACCAGCACACCGCTGATTAAAACAGCACAAAAACCGCAAGCGAAGGCCGTGACTGTGAATACGAGTTGTCTGGTGCCAATTCTCACACCCCATCCAAACAAATTGTAACAAATGACGGCAGGAAGGGCCATATTCAGAGTGTTCACGCCAAGTGAGGTAATACCGCCGAACTGGAACAGGAGGGCCTGGAGTGCCAGACCAACCAAGATGGCGGGAAAGGCCTTCCAGCCAAGGATGAGACCTATCAAGCCGTTAAGGATCAGGTGAACTGAAGAAGGACCAATAGGTACATGAACCAGGGAGGCCACAAAAAAAGCGGCTGACAAGATCCCTATCGATGGAATTTTTTCATGATCAAGGCCCTTCAGGCCAACAGCAACGCCTGCTGTTGTAAGAGCTGCACCAGCCATGAGAACGCTCGGGGATAACACCCCCTCTGAGATATGCATGCTTGAAAGAGTCCCTTTCTTGCTATCTGAAAATACGACCTATCTTGTGACAGTCCACCGGGTAGGGAGGTGAACCAATTACCTTTTCCTACTACTTCATATCATGGAATTTGACCCAGAGAACCGCTCCCAGCTCGATATCCTTGTCCTCACCCTTGTGTTTTTTCTTGGTGTCCGAGGTGTTCAGGGCGGCAAAACCCCACCAGCCGGCCTTGGGTGCGGCATAGGTAAAAACGCCGTTGCCATCTGCCTTGATGGTCTGAGTTACCATGTAATCAGTCGGAGCACTGTACTTGCCATCCTTGTTGCAATACTCGACCTCAACCTCGGCGTAGGGCACAGGTTTGCCATCCAGTTTAACGACTCCCTGGAAAACATTACCGGCGTAAAGGCCGTACGGTTTGGACAGGGGGACAATCTCGGTCTTGAGCCCAATCTCCTCGTCCCACCCCTCATCATCGCCAAAGGCGGTTACCACAGCTTTCGTGTAATGGATGATGTAGCAGTCCTCTGCTGGCTCCCAGTAGGGCTGGGGCTCCATATAAAACGTGTAAACGCCAGGTCGCTTGATCTTGTAACTTGTGGTCCATGTCTGATGCCCCTTGGTCTTGGAGGATTTGAGAGAGCCCAACAGGTCTGTCTCCTTGCCACCGACCACCACAGCAAACCTGGCAGGTTTGACCAGCTCCATGCCATGGCCCTCAAAAGGATGCCAGAACATAAGATCCACTTTGATATTAGTGTCTTCTCCCTGCACCACCATCTGATCGGAGGGTATGACCATCCCGTAGTGCGCGAAGGCCGGACTTGTCGCCAGAAGAGAAACCATCAACATGCCCAGAGATACCACTGCCGTGAAAAAACAACTCTTTTTCATTTTTTGCCTCCTTCCGACAAAAAAAGCCACGAGACCCTGTCATCTTCTGATGATCATTTGCCTTCGTGGCACTATTCTTGAGGTTTAATAATTGGGTTGCACCCTGAAAAACGAGCAGCTTCAGCAGCTCATTAGAATGCGTCAATACTAAGATAGAAGGCCTTTGTCAAGGGCTAGGACAAGGATTGTCCTGTTGAGCCGGTTCTGAAACGGGCAGACGGGACAACGGGCAAGCTCCATAAGCAACCGGATATAACCAATCGCTCCACTGCTACAATACTCCCTTGAGTGCGGAGGCTCGACGGTTTCCGGCTCGTGGAGCTTACTGCTCGGGGAGCCCAATTGTGGCGAAGCACCCAGGTTCTTATCTGAAAACCTATATTGGTGTCTATAGTTACTCAAATGTGGCATTTCTTTTCATAATGTATAACCGCAAATACCCGCCGTTCGGGAACCAGGCCTTGATCGAATGTGAGGTAACCGACTAGAAACTAAAAGGAAAACTTGGATTGCTTAGCAATTGCTTAGTTTGGCATGATCCTTGCTTTTCTGCTTAAGAGATGTAAAGACATGTCAATGGCAGGGTGGGGCAGGAAAAAGGTGGCAGCTAAAAACAGTTGACAGAAACTGTCTTGTTGGGGTATTATTATATTCAAAGGCACCAAGAAGGTGCGCTTTACTTTTCTTTAAACAACCTATTTATAGTAACGAATAGAAAGCCACGAAGGCCGACAAGACAAGCAAAAGCTTGTAATGTCCACGTGGCTTTTTTTGTGGTCATAAGGCATTGGGGTTTATGATCTATAGATTTTTACATAAATAATTTCGGATTTCCGGGATGAATAAGCCTTGTAAGCACTCTTCCAATATTCAGCGAGATAGTATGCATCACAAATCCCCATTCCGCATTGCGCCTGGCGGCTTGAGAACATCACCCCATTCCGCAATGCTATACGTTGTCTCTTTTCTTATCATGCTTACCATAGCCATTCCGTTGTGGCCTGAATCGACATGGGCGAGGAAAGATATTGTTAAGCGGGACACCAATAAGGATGGAAAGATAGACCAGATCGCCCATTTTGATAAATGCGGCAAGATCATCAAGCTGGAGACCGATAGCAATGCAGACGAGATCATGGACCGATTCCAGTATTATGAGGGAGAGCAGATCAAAAGGGTGGAACGAGACACGAATCATGACCAAAAGATCGATGCCTGTGACTATTTTGAAGCAGGCAAAAGAATCCGACATGAACGAGCGTCAACCGACACCGGTCGGGTTGAACAAATCATATCTTTTGATTCTGAGGAACGTCCTGTGAAGATGCAAAAGGACACCACAGGAGACGGCTTATTTGACAGCATTTACCACTTCAAGGAAGGAAAGCTTTCCCGTTCCACAAGGGATACGGATGGCGATGGCAAGGTGAATATCTGGCAAAGCTACCGGGATGATAAACCCCTTGAAAGACGCATTGATGACGACGGGGACGGCCGACTGGAAAGGATCACTTTTTACGACGTCGAAGGCCTTCCCAAAGAAAGCCATCACGATCTGGACAGAGATGGAAAGATGGAAGTGGTCCGCCTGTATCGCCAGGGCGTTTTGCGGGAGCAGAAAAAGGACCTGGATCAGGATGGCACGTTTGAGATCGTTACTCGCTTTGAGGATGGTAAGCCGGTTGAGCAAAAAAAAGATGCCAATGGGGATGGCCGCTTTGACATCATTACCCGTTTCAAAGGTGGAAAACCCTCATATCAGGAAAAGGATACCAACTTTGATGGCAAGAAGGATATTTTTGTCCATTTTGATGCCAAGGGCTATGCGCAAAAGATGGAGGAAGATACCAGGCACACCGGCCGGATTGACAGGATCAGGACTTACCGTAACGGGGAGCCTATCAAGGTGGTCTATGATGCCGATGGGGACGGGTTTAAGGAAACCGTGACGCTTTTTGAAAAAGGAAAGGCCTCCCTGCAAACCCAGGATAACAATAAAGATGGAAAGGCGGACGTTAAGATTTATTTCAACGCCAAAGAAGAGAAGGGCCAGGTCGAAAGCGATACCGATCTAGACGGGAAAACCGATACCTGGGAATATTATCTAAATGGGGAGCTTGCAAGGGTGGAAAAAGACGATGAAGGAACGGGCAAAGTCAGCCTAAAGGTCTTCTATGAGAATGGAAAAAAGTACAAGCTTATTCGGGACAAAGACAATGACGGTCGTTTTGAGATCACTCAGTGGTTCGACAAGTCCCCATGGTCCATGGTGATGGAGCTGGATGCGGACGGAGACAGAAACCCGGAGGGTCGCTATTGCTATGAAGAAAGCATCTTAAGGCTTAAGGAAATCGATGAAGACGGTGACGGAAAGCTGGATTTAAGAGAATATTACAATCCTGAAGGGAAACTCGCCCAGAGCGAAGAGGACGACGAGGGCGCGGGTCGCTTTACGATCACCTGGTTTTACAATGATGCTGAAGAGGCAATCCGGGCAGAAAAGGACAATAGCGGGGATGGCCAAGTGGACACCTGGTATTATTACCACAAGGGAAGCCTGGCGACCGTGGAGGAAGATACGAACGCTGACGGAAAGCCTGATTTGTGGGAGGAATACGACGAGTCAGAGGCCCTGGTGAAGCGTTCAAGGGATCTGAATTTCGATGGTGAACCGGATATTGACGAAAAAGCAGGTGAGCAGGTGGGAAGGTGAGAAAGTGGGAAGTGAGCAGGTGGGAAAGTGGGAAAGAAGGTGCAGTATCATTGGGAGTTAGAGGTCTATCAGCTGTTAGTTGAAGCGGCGATGCGAATCTTCGAGATATCAAGAACATTTCCGAGAGATGAGATTTATTTTTACCCTGTTAAATAATTGAGCATTCGTTTCCTACGAATTTTGATTTTAAACCATGGTGTAAAAACAAGAGTGAATTTACGTATTACTATTTAACAGGGCGAGCAGATCAAATACGACGTTCTTCTCGGTCTGTCTCCTCGGCCATTGCTGAAGGCTGGAGGAGAAGAAAATACAGAAATGCTTTTGTTAACAAACTAAACGAATCAGAAAGTGAGGCTGCAGAGACACAAGTCTGGCTGGAGTATGCTGTTAAATGTAAGTACCTGGAGAGGGGTATCGGCAAAAATCTGCATCAAGTTTACGATAACATAATCGGCAAGTTAGTCACTATGGGAAACAATCCTGATGCATGGTTACTGAAAACGAGGCTCCCATGATACACACTCCCTCACCTTCTCACTTTCCCACTATCTCACCTTCTCACTTTCCCACTTTCCCACTTTCTCATGTATTGGAGGGTTAAATAATATGATCGATTTTCTTGCAAAAGGGGGCATCCTTGTGGGGCCCATCCTTTTTTGTTCCGTGTTGGCCCTGGCTATCTTTCTGGAACGCCTGATCCGTTTTTCCCGGTTGCGGATTCGAGGTTATGGATTGGTGAAAAAAATTGCTCGACAGGTGAAAGACGGTGAGGATCACCAGGCCTATGAGGCGGCAAGCACAAGCAATACGCCTATGGGACGTATCCTGGTGCAGGCCATAGAGGTCTTGGATCAAGACCGAGAAACCCTGGAGACGGTCATTGTTCACTCCACAGAGGGGGAGGTCAGGGAGCTTTCTCGCTACCTCCAGGCCCTGGCCACCATTGGAAGCATTGCCCCGTTACTCGGTCTGCTGGGAACGGTTCTGGGTATGATCAAGGCCTTCATGGTCATTCAGCAGATGGGAGGCAAGGTGAATGCTGCTGTCCTTGCCGGGGGCATCTGGGAGGCCATGCTGACCACAGCTCTCGGCCTCTCCGTAGCGCTTCCCACTATAGTCGCCCACAGTTACCTCGTTGCCCGTGTCGATAAATATGAGGCCCAACTCCAGGATGGGACCGTGACATTCATCAAGGCCATAGGTAGCCGATTAAAAGGCCACATACATTTTCATCAGCATTGATGTGACTCGCTTCTGAGGAAGGCAACCATGCTTGTTCATCCTAAGCGCAGAGAACGTATTAAGGTACAGGTGCCGCTTACATCGCTTATTGATATTGTGTTTCTCCTTTTGATCTATTTCTTGCTTACCACCAATTTTATGGTGGAAGAGGGGATCAAGATCAAGCTGCCCCAGGCCAAGGCTGCGGCTCCTCAGACCGAAGAGGTGATTACCGTCTATGTGGATCAGCAAGGACAGGCCTTTCTTGGAGCCGAAGAGGTCTCCCTTGCCAGACTCTTTGACCGGCTAAAGGATATGATCGGGGGCCGCGAAAACAAGTTGGTCGTTATCAGGGCTGACCGGGCGGTGATCCTTAATAAAGCCGTAAAGGTTATGGATATCGCCAAGGCAGCTGGAGCGGCGAGACTGTGTTTGGCGACAGAGAAGGACTTCTAACTTGGAAATGAATTGCAAGGGGCAGATTATTGTCTCTCACAGAGTTCGCAGAGGCGCAGAGTTTTTGAGCGGAATCCTTGAGAGGAGGATTCCGCTCAAACTGCCATCCCGCTTCGCGGGACTTGTTCTATGCAGCAAATCATTATGTTGCCATTTGATGTCGGTGTGCACCAAGTGGTGAATGCCACGGGAGTGGCTGAGAGTTTTGTCTGATTTTTCGTCCTTGCCCCATTAAATGCTTGCCCTGTGAAATGCGAAGCCTATTTGACCGGGGCGGAGCCCATATTTAACCGGGGTCAAAAAATCAGACAAAGTATTCAATCTCTGAGGCCTCTGTGGGCTCAAGCGACTGCAAGGAGCGGGCGAGAGAGCTGTGAAACCTTTATCAACTCATAAAAGACGGCCCAACTGGCTTTTGCGCGGTTTGGTGGGCGTGTCGCTTGGTATACACCTTGTTATCTTTATGCACATTGCCGGGATCTATAGATCCAACGCGTTCACTTACATCGAGTTAACGTTGCAAGGTGTATCGAAACCGCCCGCAAGGAGCATTCCCAGGCCGCGTCACAGGCCCAAGGCCCCTCAGCCGCTTGATGTAAAAAGGCTAAAGGTCGCTCAGCCGGTGATGCCTCACCTGAAGCCGATAAGAATACAGCCTGCTGAAAAAGACCTGCCCGACAGCCTTGTGGAGGGGATCAGTATGCCGGATATCTCTGCTACTCCAGGTCTGAACATCGCCAACTGGAACCCCGGGGCGTCGGTAGAAGCCTCTGGCCACTATGCCACATCTCTTAGCTACCTGGAGATGGTCAGGCTGAAGATAGAAAGGCACAAGAAATATCCTGGTGCAGCAAGGGTGAGGAGCATAGAGGGACGTGTGACCATACGGTTTGTGATTACACCTGATGGGGGTGTCCGGGCGGTCCAGCTTGCGAAGACCTCCAGGCACAGTGCCCTCGATAAAGCAGCGCTCAGGGCGGTGAGGGCTGCTGCTCCATTTCCAAAGCCGCCCAGGCGGCTTTTCAAGGGGGAGATTCCCTTGGAGCTTACGATCGTGTTTGAGCTCACTTGAAGACAAAAGGGGGTGATAGAGAAACGTTTGGAAGCAATGAGTGAGGGCAAAAGTTCACCGTTAGCCGTTTTTCGTTCACCGATGGATAGAGGGCGACAATAGCCGCATATTCTCGATGGATGTGCAGTGCAACCCGTGCATTCCAAGATTCACCGACAAGACAAACTCAAGGCCAATCTGAAGAGGTATCCTCGCTGGGCGGACAACGGGCAGCGCATAACGGTGAGCGGGCACAAGCAAGGGAAGGCAGCAGGCACCGACCAGGGCTCGCGAGCTGCCTTCCCCGTGAAGCCCCCTCAGGTGAGGGATGCTCCGACCTATTTATACCACTGGAGCATTCCTCCGTCAATCAGTTGCCAGCAAATCATATGGTTGCCTGTTTCGTGGTAAATCTCCGAAAGAGCCCAAGCAAAAGGAAGGAGGCTGAAGGAGCTTGCTTTGGGCAGAATCAGGATTCCACGCATCGTGGAGAAAAGAGCTGTTAACTGTTAACTAATTGTCGAAGGAGGAGTTCGGAAATGAAAAGGACAACGTGTAGTCTTTTTATGGTTGTCCTCTTTCTCCTATCCATTCCAGGAGTCGGCCTTTCACAACAGGCGGAGAAAGAGGAAAAGAAGGTCTACAGGCTTGAAAAAGTCATCGTAAGAGATCATCCTCTAAGGGATGAGTCCATGGTCGTAACACCTGATGTTACGGTTATCAATGTGGAGAAGTTTCAAAAAGCAGGCAGGGTGCAGAACATCCAGGATATCTTGAGTGAGGCACTAGGAGTGGATGTGCTTCGCTCCAATATTACACCAAGCCCCTCGGAGACCGTCTATATCAGGGGTCTGGACCAATCACGAATCCAGGTATTCATGGATGGCAAGCCGATGAGGCTCATGGGGCGTATGGGTTACTATAAAATAGACTGGACCACCATGCCTCTGGATAACGTCGAAACAATTGAGATCATTCGCGGGAGTCATTCCCTTCTTTACCCTTTTTCCATGGGTGGTGCTATCAATATCATCACCAAAAAAGGAAAAAAAACGGATGAAGCTAAACCCGAAATATCGATGACGACTGAATTCGGCTCTTACGGGGCAGAAAGCTATGGTGCAAATGTATTGGGTGGTCTCTTTAATAGAATAGGTTACTCTTTTGCCGGGGCCTCCAGAAGAGGGGACGGGTACCTGAGGAACAATTATTACGACACAGACAGTTTCAATGCCCGAATCTCTTTTTATCTGCCAACAGGCGGGACCCTCAGCGGTGGATGGGACCACGTAGCGAGTAGGACGGGATATGCGGTGATAAATGACCCCGATGATCCAGCAAGCGACTTTGATCCAAGCTATCCAGTCGTTCAGGCAGACGAGGTCGATCAGTTTACCCATGACTATGAAGGAAGAGCTTATTGGGGTGGAGATTCTTGCTGGAAGAAGAGAACCAATGAATGGAATATCCTTGTTGAGCAGCCACTCGGTCCGGGAGAAGTGCGGGCCCAAGTTTATCAACACCAGTCTGAGCGAGACAGATTGTATTACACCTCAACCGAGGTACAAAACAAGCAGCTAGGTACAAAAGAATATAACATGGGTTATAACCTGGATTATTTGGATTTTGAGCTGATAAAAAACCACGCCTTTTCCATCGGAGGCGAATACCGGACTCAGGGCGATAGGGACAATAAGGACTATTACGAGATTTTCTCTGGATATTTTCAGGACGTATGGTCCATAACCTCTCCTTTGACTCTCACCTGGGGCCTTCGCTGGTATGAATTCCAAAGCGATGCATACAGGGCCGGATTCCCGGGACATGGGCCATATGGGGCGATGAGCAGGTCAGAACAGAAGGCTTGGGAGACTCGAAGGGTAGAAAATGAATGGTGTCCAAAAGCCCGGCTGGACTATGAACTTGATCCAAGCCTGACCCTGTATGCGGCTGTCAGTCGTGAAATGCGCACGCCTTGAATCTGAGACCTTTGGAGATGGGCGCAGGGTGCGTCCACAGAAGCATACATGGCGGCAAATCCGGAATTTGAAACCGAAACATCCTGGACATATGAGGTGGGCTTCTTGAAAGAACTATGGTTTGACACAAAGTTTAGAGCAGCTACTTATTACACTGATATCAGTGATTATCAACAACATAATTATGTCACTGGTGCGCCGAGTGCTCAAGTATATAACATCGATGTGGAGCTTTATGGCGTCGAACTGGAGCTGACAAGGAGCTTTACTCATGATCTGAGCGGCTACATCACCTATGCATGGAAGAATTGGTCTCAAGAAGATCACCCTTTTGATAGTGACCAAACCCACTATTTTATGCAAAACCAACCCAGAAATACGGTGACTCTGGGGCTCAGTTACAAGCTCTGGGAAGGCGGTGTAGTAACACTTAACTCGAAATACATAGATGAGCGTGAGAGTAAGAAGGAAATAGAACTAGATGACGTTATAACAGTTAACGTGGGTGCGCAACATACTTTCAATCTTACGCATTGCGACTTTACGCTGAAGGGCTATGTGAATAATGTCACTGACCAAGAGTATGAACTGCGTGCCGGTTATCCGATGCCGGGAATTACTGCTGGTATTCTTGGTAAGGTAAGTTTTTAGGGAGGTAAATCTATGAAGCAAATAAGACAGATCGTTCTGCTTTTTGCGGTCGTCATGGCTGCAGCCGGAGGGCTCTGGCCCTCCCGGGCTGCTGCCTGGGGCCGTGGTCACTTCTACATCATTGGTACCGGGCCGGCCGGCCCACGGACCGCGACACTGCAGGCCCTGGACACTATCAAAAGGATGGACGTCATTGTGGCTCCAAAACAGCATGTGAAGCTCTTTGGTGAGTATATGGCGAACAAACCTGTCCTGTTTGATCCGTGGACAGGAATTTGGGATTACAAAGGAAAAAAGCAAGACGAACTTAGCAAGGAGGAATTGGCCAAGTTCAAGGTAGAGCGCTTTCGGATAAGGGATGAGCGAGTGGAGCAGATCAAGTGTCTTTTGGTCGAGGGAAAAGACGTGGGCTTGCTCGATTCTGGCAATCCCTGCCTTTTTGGCCCCAGCCACTGGTATTTGGAACACTTCGACCCGGAGGATGTGGTTATTATTCCGGGCATGGGGTGCGACGCAGCAGCCATGGCCGCATTGGGGAAAAGCACGATCCCGGCCTATGATACGCGTTTTGTGATGCAGACGGCGCCCTTTTTCTTGATGGATCGGGACATGGAAGACCGCCAGATTCTAAAGGACCTGGGCAAGTACCCGACCACTATGATCTTTTACATGGCGCTAAGGGAGCCTGAGAAGCTTTTTGCAGCCCTTGGGGAAGTGCTTCCGCCCGATATGCCGTGCGCAGTGGTCTATTGGGCAGGCCACCCTGACCGGGAGCGCATACTGCCCGGAACCGTGGCTGATATGGGACAAAAACTTTCAAAAGAAAAGGAAAACTTCATGGGCCTGTTGGTCATTGGGCGTTTTCTGAAAGGCAAGCCGTATGAATCAGCCCAGAAGCGTCTTCGGTCGAAGCTAAAGTAAAACAACAAAACAAGTACTTACCTTTCGGGCGAACGCCGCCAAAGGTAAGGTGAGAACAAAACCTGGTTTTGAGCTGATGTGAATAGGAAAAAAGTTTTCAGCTATAGGAAAGGAGAAAATCATGAAAAGGTTTTTCATTGCTTTATCCGTCATAGTCTGCTTCTTTGCTGCGTCGCCCGTTCACGCCCATTTTTTGTGGCTCAACATTGACAACTACCAACCAGGGTTGAATGAAACCGTTCAAGTTGAAATCGGCTGGGGACACAAATTCCCAAAAGATGAGGTGATTAAGGAAGGTTTTCTGAACCAGGTGTATGCCCTGGATTCAAGAGGCGCAAAGATTCCTCTGAAGCAGATTTCCCCAACTGAATTTGAATTTGTCCCCATAGCACAAGGGACTTATATGATATCAGCAGATATCCACCCTGGCTTTCTCAGTAAAACAACTGAGGGGTATAAACTGAAGCCTAAAAAGGGATTGGAGAATGTGGTTTCCTGTTTTCGTTTTGACATACGGGCCAAGGCCATCGTGAATGTGGGGAACAGGGAAAAGATTGCGGACCAGCGTGTTGGTGATCTCTTGGAGATCATCCCGCTTAGGAATCCAATACATTTAAAGAAGGGGGAAATTTTTCCGGTAAAGGTGATCTATGATGGGAAAGCCCTCGCTTCTGTTGATGTCCGTGCCACTTACGCAGGCTTTTCAGACCAGCCAAATACTTTCGCTCTTAGCGCGATGACGGATAACGAGGGGATGGCCCGAATCAAGATCTTGGAAAAAGGAAAATGGTTAGTAAATGTGATTCACGAGGTTCCGTACCCGAATACTGAAGAGTGTGATAAGTATAGGTATAACTACTGCTTTACCTTTGAAGTGAAGTGATCATTACTTTTTAGGCGATGCTTCTGGTTCTCTAACCGGAACATGGGTGGGCTAGTAGATCGTTTCACAAATAACATTACAATTCTGTGTCCGCTTCACCCCCACCCAAACCTTCCCCTTCAAGGGGGAGGGCAGGGTGAGGGTGCATTGGCGGTTGTAAAGATAATTATGAAACGGAGTACTAGAAGCAAATTTTTATAAATCTTTGGGATACAGCATATAGCATAGCAAGAATTTGAGAGGTCGGGGATGATCCGAAAAAAATATATAGGTATGTATGTCTTGATATTGTTCTGCTTTTTTTCAGATTTTGCGCATGCTCACACCTACAAAATCTCGGTCCTTGTTGATACAGATATGGCGCTGGATGACACCAGGGCATTGGCCATGCTCCTTAACTCAGACATGGTCGATATCCCGTTGATCGTCACTTCGGACGGAGCGGCGGCCCCTCAGGCCGGTTGTCAGAATTTGAGAATGCTTTTGAGGTATTTCAGAAGAGAAGACACCTGGATTGCCGAAGGAAAGGATTTGGGAAAACCTGGGCCTCGTTGGCGGTCATTGTCCGAGAATGTGAAATGGCCTGAACCGCTTGGAGTGCCCAGCAAGGTGTCTGCGAGCCGTTCAGCTCCAGTGGAAATCGTAAACACCTTAGAATCCCTGGACGAAGATGTCCTTTATCTATGCCTTGGGCCTTTAACAAACCTGTCGGAGGCCCTGAGCCTAAGACCGGAGATCAAGGACAAGATTTCTCGTCTCATTTATTACGGAGCACATCCGGATGATCCGCTTCCAGGTTGGAACACGAATCGAGATCCGGATTCTGCCCGTTTTGTCTTTGATTCTGGCTTGAAGATCTATTCCATGAGTCTTCCCGAAGAAAAATTACTTCACTTTGACCAGAGCCTTTACAAAAAAATAGAAGATATGGATACCGCGGCAGCTCGCCTGGTGGCAAGTATTCACGCGACTTCTATCGTCAAGAAGCTTCTGTCAGAAGGGCACTTTTTCGTGTGGGATGAAATGACGGTGATCTATCTGAATCGGCCATCACTGTTCAAATTCGTGCCCGCAGCCCGTGGTTCCAATGTGATGTGCCTTGCAGCATTTAAGAACGAAGGGGTTTGTGACACGTATTTGAAACTCCTGGGCCATGCTGCGGATTTCCATTTGAGTCCCCGCCATTCAGTCGTGTTGAAAGTCTTTCCAAGTGATCCCTCGCACTTCCGGGAAGATGTCAGCCCATATGTGAAAAAAATTATTGAGAAATATGGCCTTGAAGAATGGAAGGCCTGTCTTCTGACCAATGAGTTCCATCGGCACTTAGGCATATATTCACTCATCGGAGCCAAGATGGGGATCAGGGCCAGAGAGATCCTGGAGGCACCCTTTGATACTTTGAGGGTCACTTCATTAGCCGGAAACAGTCCGCCCTTGAGCTGCATGAACGACGGATTACAGGTGTCCACGGGAGCGAGCTTGGGTCGTGGGTCAATTCAAATATCGGATCAAGAACCGCAGCCAGCAGCCACTTTCCTGTATAAGAATAAGAAGCTAACCCTGAGACTTAAACGGGCGTGGGTGGATAAGGTAAGAGGGGACATCAAGAAGACCCTGAAGGAATTTGGGGGCTTGAATCCGGAATATTTCTCCCGTATCCGGAAGCTATCCATCCATTATTGGCTGGGCGTAGATCGTCAAGATATTTTTAATGAGGTGATAGAATAATCTGAATTGCTTATGGAATACTTCTCGGAGATGTATTTCTCCTGGCAGAAGGTGGAATTCGGTTGGAATAGTCAGTGGTGCCCAAGGAGACCACCTCGGTGGCAACAGAAACCATAACGAAGCATCTAGTGGTCCTCTTGTTGGAGGAGTGCAATTTCTCATGTCCTCACTGCTTTCGCGAAGACGGGCCCATGTATCCTGGTTACGAACTGTCTTTTGAGCAGATGCAAGCGTGTCTGGCAGACTGTCAGCACTTACGAGAACTACAGGGCATCCACTTCTCGGGTGAAGAACCAACTTTATGGACAGATGGGGACTTGGATTTCGTCGATCTCTTGCTAGGGGTCGCCACGGCAGGCATCGGCGTTGGCTTCACAACGAACGGCAGCAGCTTCCTTGATCTTAATAAGTGCCGTAATTTCTTTCGCAGGTATTTTGGCGGCACAGGGAAGCCGCTTCACGTTCATATTACGACTGACACTTTCCATGATAACTTCGATGTCGAGAAAGGACGATCGAGAGGCTTGGACAATGTCATCAGATGTAAGGCAGATATGCCCTCCGAGAAGGCGCAGTCGCTGAGAATAGCGGTCCCTGTGACGCTCTCAAAAGACGTTAGTTCGTTGCTGCCGGATGAAATGATAGCCCATTACGAGCCCTTGGGGGTAACATTTAACTTCATGCCATTGGTGCCGCACGGCAAGGCAAAACTGCTCAAGCATCTATGCCCAGATTTGAGGAGTGACAAGCCGGAAGACCTAGGCGCATTCTATCGTTTTCATCGGAGAGTGGAAAAGAAGAAACCGGGTGGCAGATTCTATTACTTCGCACTTATTGACGACGCCTACTATTTGCTCAGCCCTTCGTGGCAGTGGCGCCAAGTCGGCAAACTTGGCGATTTGGACGAGGCTGCCATGGACGCGTACTCCAGCGAGACGAACGTGTGAGCCAATACCCGGGGTGATAGATTAGGTCTACGAGAATGCACCGAAAGTGAGCAGGCCAAGGCGCTGGAGCGGTCGCGGAAAAGCCGCGCCGCTGAGCTTCATCGCATTATGGATTCAGCAAACACCAAGTTGGGGGTTAGTCTCATTCTTTGCGGCCTGCTGTTTATTGGTCTGAGTGTTCCCCTGTTGAAAAGTTCAATAAAGATGAATAGGTGGTACGGGTTCCGCATAAGGAAAGCTTTTGAGTCAGAAGAAAACTGGTACAAGATTAACAAGTATGGGGCACAGAGGCTTATTATTTGGTCAGTAGCTATCATAATCACAGGAGTTGTTTTCTTCTTCCTTGAACCACGATTAGCATCGGCTATTGACGTCCTGCCCCTCGGTGTCTTCACTCTTATTGCCATTATTGAGACGTTATTGTACGCAAAGAGGCTTTAGGACTTTATTGGTCAATAACATCCGAAAGGAAACATGGCGAACCGACTGCATTTAGCTCATGGTTATTATATGTGTGTAATATAGCTTTTAAGAAAATGTTTTTGGGGTAATTATTTGCTACGGCTTTTGCGTTATTTTTGGGGTTCAAGTAAAGGCTAAAGGCGCAGGGCTAAAGGCGCAAGGCCTTATGCCTTGAGCCCGTCTATTTCCACGATAGCGTTGTCAACACTCTTTAATGTGCGGTTGCAACGCCCAAATTTTTTTCTGGAGGCCTATAGCTGGCGTTTATGAAGTAGCAAAAGGAGAACAACTCTGAAAAATCAACTGAGCAACCATGAGCTGAAACGAGAGATCGGCTTCTTTTCGGCAACTATTCTAGTGATTGCCAATATGGTGGGGACCGGCATATTCACGACTTCCGGTTTCATCATAGCAGAGCTTGGCAATCCTCAAACCATGCTTCTTTGCTGGTTTGTCGGAGGCATATTCGCTCTTTGCGGAGCCCTTTGTTATGGTGAATTGGGGGCCATGTTCCCCAAAGCAGGTGGCGAATACGTCTTTCTAAGGGAAAGCTTTGGCAAATGCATGGGTTTCCTTTCCGGTTGGATCTCTTTGATCGTGGGATTTTCAGCGCCTATTGCAGCGGCTTCCATTGCCTTTGCCACCTATTTTTTTCGCGCGCTGCCAGTCTCTTTTTGCCCAAAAATTGCCGTTCCTATCTTGGGGGTCAATATTCTCACCATATCACCCATTACCATACTGGCGGTAGCTATTATCATAATCTTTTCGCTGGTTCATTATCACAGCCTTTTCCTCGGTACCAGGGTCCAAAATGGATTGACCGTTTTCAAAATAGGCCTCATCGTTGTCTTTGTCATAGGCGGACTGCTTATTGGTGATGGCTCAAGAGGCCATTTTTCTGAAGGCATAGACATAAGCTCCGTGTTTCAAGACAAGTTTGCTATCTCGCTAATATTTGTCTCATTTGCCTACAGTGGATGGAATGCCGCTGCTTATTTAGGGGGCGAGATCAAAAAGCCGAGCAGAAATATACCACTTGCTCTTTTTACCGGCACATCTCTGGTCATGTGTCTCTATCTGCTTTTAAACGTTGTGTATATCTACTCACTTCCCGCAAAGGAGATGAGTGGGGTCCTTGAAGTCGGGGCGAAATCTGCCGCCTCCTTGTTCGGTGGCCATATGAGTAAATATTTTGGTGGGGCTATTGCCATAGGCCTTCTGTCCGTTTTAAGCGCTATGATTATGACCGGACCAAGGGTCTATTATGCCATGTCGAAAGATGGCGTCTTTTTTGAGCTTTTTGGTAAGGTGAATAGCCTTCACAGGACACCCGTATATGCTATCTTCTTGCAAGCAGCTATTGCCATTATCATGGTTATCAGCGCATCCTTTGACAAGCTTCTTATATATATTGGCTTTACGCTTTCATTATGTGCCATGCTCACTGTGGTAGGCATGATATTACTCAGGACAAAACAGCCTGCTTTGGCAAGAAATTACAAGACATTCGGATATCCTGTAACGCCATTGCTGTTTATCTTAGGAAACCTATGGATTATCTATTTTTCCATCAAGAGCAGACCCGTAACCTCCTTGTTCGGATTAGGAACAATCGGTTTGGGCCTGTTAGTCTTTCTCTACTTTGGTAATAAGGAAAAGCAAAGCAATGAAGTATAAAGGCTTGACGATCTTTTTTCTAGGCATCATCTTTCTTCTACCCCGAGTGATTTACGCTCACGGTGTGAGGGGAAAAGTAGATGCCGGAGGTGTGGTGGTCATCGCCGAATATGATAGCGGTGAACCGATGAGTTACGCCAGGGTAAAGATTTCTGCTCCTGGGGCAAGATTAACGTTCCAGTCGGGCAGGACAGATAGAAACGGCCGTTTCTGTTTCTTTCCGGATGCCAAAGGCGATTGGGAGATAATCGTGGACGATGAAATGGGACACCGGCTGGAGGTCATGGTGCCAGTGGATGAGACAATGGCATTGAAATCAGACCAAAAGACTGGAGGCAGGGTTGAAAGTTCTCTTTCCAGGTACGAAAAGGCTTTAATGGGTATCTCCATCATCTTTGGGGTTTCTGGGATTTTCTTTTGGTGGAAAGGGAGGAGAGTTTACAGAAGGAATGACCAAGAGTATTGCCTGCCACAGAAAATTCCATAGCACGAAACGCCCTGTTAGCTTAGGGCGTTGAACTGTCAACAAAACAAAAAAGCCACGCAGGGATTCTTTCTCTTCAGAGAAGGATAGCCTCCGTGGCTTCAGTTTCGGTAAACGTGAAGATAAGTTTGAACTAGATGGTCACAGGCTTCATGCCTGACTCATTATTTTCTGTAACACGGCTCCCTTGTTCTTGTCAATCGTTCTTAGGCCACGACAAGGAACAGGATGGTGCCCGCCACTCCGGACTATAGTACCTGCCATCGTTTACCCCGAAAGCTGCATTATTAGGGAATGGAGCGGCGCGCACCTTTTCTGGCAAGCACAAAAGGCGAACAACAGGGCTCGCCTTTTGCTGAAAGCAGATTCTACAGGAAGTTAGTGCGGATGATCGTGTGCTTCAGCTTCATGCGCTGGATGCACATGGTTGTGGGGACCGTGGTCTCCGGTGTGATCATGGTCATGCACGTGCGGTTCCCCGGCATGGGAATGCTCGTGGGAATGTTGATGCTCGTGTTCATGGGTGTGGGCGTGTGAGTGTTCGTGCGTATGAACCTCATCCCCGTGCCGGTGTTCATGGGCGTGTACGTGGGTGTGCTCGTGAGAATGCAAGTGCTCGTGTTCATGTGTTCCTTTCATGGTCAAGCCTCCTTTCATAGGATATAAAAGCCCTTCGTGGACTCAGATAATCAAAAATTATAACCCTTGGGACCAATTTGTCAAGCATGTTTTTCTGTCATGGATGGAAAAAATAAGTCGATAGAAGTTCTTGATTTTATTGTTATAATTTTTAATATTAACGCATCAAGAAGTCGCGTCTTATTTCAGTACACGACCATAGTTTGTGTCCATCCAGAAAACGAACTGCCCTGAAAACATCCCCGTAAGCTGCAATCGGCAGTTTCCTGCCAGGAAAACCTTGCATTCTGTCGGTGGATGGTTATCATTTTGACAAGAGAAGCCTGGTACCGCGCTATCTCGACACCTCATGTTGAAGCAGATGGGGCTGTTCAGCCCTCAGGTGTGTTCGATGCTTACTTTACGCAAAAGGAAAAGAATTTCTCAATGACATGGAGAAGCTTACTCGGTCGCTTCGGAATTTCTTGGTGAATAGCGCGACCAGCCACCCTCCAAGTGGCAAGGAGGTAAGTAACATGAAGAAACTGATGGACATTTTGGCGATCCTTCTTGTTGTTGTGTTCCTTGCTGCCGGCTGTGCCCCGGTCATTTCGAAGGGATTAAGGGCGCAGGTGGACAAAGAGATCCGTTTCGAAGAGGTGATCCAAAACCCGGAGGCCTATCAGGGTAAAGTGGTGGTCTGGGGTGGAGTGATCATTGCGGCAAAGAACTTGAAAGAGGGAACCCTAATAGAAGTTTTGCAAAAACCTACCGATATAGGTCGGAGACCGAAAGATATTGATCACTCGGAAGGCCGTTTTTTGGCCCTCTATGACGGGTACCTGCCTGCCCGCCATCGCTCTCACCACGCCGGCATCGCGAGGCTCAGTCGAGGTGAACGGGCTCAGCCGAGGCGGGCGGGGATGTGTCTATTTACGCCCGGGGAAGAGAAGTGACCGTGGCCGGTGAGATAAAGGGGAAAAGGGTTTTACCCTTGGGTGAAATCGAGTACACTTATCCGCTCATCTCGGTCAAGGAGATACACCTCTGGCCGCCTAAGAGTGAGGACCGGATTTATCCATACCCTTACCGGTATTATCCTTGGTGGTGGTATCATCCATACTGGGGTCCCTGGTGGTAATTAATCCCAAATCTGAACAAGAGCAGACCAACTACCTTTACCTCTTCGCAATGGAGACTCCCAATGCAAAATATCAATCATTATTTGCGCGAATGTATCGAAGTTGAAGTCACCATCAGTTAGATCACGTGACTTCCCATTTTCTTTGTCATCAAGAATACAACCCAGATAATTGCCTTCTGCTGAAATTCTGTAATTAAATTTTTTGGCAATCACTTCAACAACCATTGTTGGGTTTTTATAAGTTACGTTGACCTTCCAACCAAAAAAGCTCTGAAAGTCTTTACACCAGTTTTCTAATTGTTCCGCTTGTTGCTTGGTAATTGGTACCATTTGCACCTTATGAATCTTGATAAATTCGTCTTTGTCAAACATCTTAACTCCTCTTTTTAAAATAATTCATTGGCAGGGAACACCTTGTTAGCATAGGACCTTGAACTAGGAACAAAACAAAAAAAGCCGCGCAAGGATTCTTTCTCTTCAGAGAAAGATAGCCTCCGTGGCTTCAGTTCCGATAAGTGTGAAGATAGACTTAAGCTAAATCGTGGCAGGCTTCGTGCCTAACTCATATTTTTAGATAACATGCCCTCCCCGTTCTTGTCAATCATTTCTTTGGGCAAGTCAAGGCGATGCCCGGCACGACGGACTCTAGTACTCGCCCTCATTTTCCCCAGGAGCCAGATTATTAGGGAGCGCAACGGCACCTAATTTCCGGGCAAAAGCAAAGGGTGAACCATAGGCTTCGCCCTTTGCTGCAAGAAGGTTCTACAGAGAATTAGTGCGAATGATCGTGCGCTTCAGCTTCATGACCTGGATGGACATGGTTGTGGGGTCCGTGGTCTCCATGGTGATCATCGTCGTGCACGTGCTCATCAAAAAGTTGCGTTTTATTTCAGTTTCATGCCGTTAGGTATTTCTTGCTGACCGGCCTATCCAGCCTGATGCCACTTGGAAGAAGGTTTTGCGCAAAAATGATAGATATAGGTAGTCCGACCTTAGCGAGTCCGTAAAACATTTCAAGCTGTGCGGTTAGGTTTCTTCTTGCATTGCGACGAATTGGCAGGGTGGGCTCTGCCCACCATGGATGTGGGTTTCCTTTATTGGTGGGCTGAGCCCACCCTACAAGTGCCCTTGTCCTGAAATCTCTAATCAAACGAAATCATTGTATAAAACCTAACCGCACAGGTCCAAACATTTTATTTAGATTAGGCCACGAAGGCTGTCATCTAAGAAAAGATGAAATGCCCTCGTGGCTTTTTTTGTATGGGCTGCTGAACCATAGGCTTTCAACTTAGATACGAAAGAGGGGTAAAAAGTATTTGCCGCAATTCCTGAAGCATGTTAAGAACATGAACCAGCAATTCTAATTATGGGTTCTGGTCTGTTTCATAGGAATGCGCACCTCATAATCACGGGTATTGCATGAGACTAATAACCCACTGTCATTCTTAAATATAGTCGCTATAGACAGGGGCT
>Ga0114922_10000926_pt1 | contig 28045 bp, 24 predicted proteins | sample AartaG_FD_100975 | JGI IMG/M metagenome (GOLD analysis project Ga0114922, IMG submission 100975) | Deep subsurface microbial communities from Aarhus Bay to uncover new lineages of life (NeLLi) - Aarhus_00045 metaG | ecosystem: Environmental > Aquatic > Marine > Oceanic > Sediment | place... | reverse complement strand
TCTGCTCTATCGACGGAAATCCCGATTATTTCCATCCCCTGGTCTTTATATTCTTTGTACACTTCTATAAAGTGAGGGATTTCATCTTTGCAGGGAGGGCACCAGGTTGCCCAGAAATTTAAGAAAATTACTTTCCCTTTTAAATCTGAGAGAGAAATTTTATTTCCAGTATTGAGATCCTCAAGAGTGAACTCCGGTGCTTGAGGATAATCATCGCCAGGCACCTCAATTGTTTCTGCTGTAAAGCAGATGAAGAGCACCATAACAAAAGGAAGTAAAAGCAAAAACAATTTTTTCATCTTTATCTCCTGTGTATGTATATTAGACTGGCTGAATTGTCTAAAGCGCCCTGTCTGCAGTATGGATTGTTTATATTCTCTATTCTACCGTGCAGATCAAAAGAAAATTAAGGGCGAGATATTATATTAATTAGATAATAATTATAAGATTATTGTATTTTTAATGCAACTTATTTTTTTATACGAGATTTATCCCGATTTCGATGGCTTTTTTATTAAGGGGAATCAGATTGTGATGGTGTTTGGGAAGTGTTTCCTTTAATGCAAGGATTAATGATTCTTTCTTAACAATATGGTTGATCTTTATCAGGGCGCCAAGTACAAGCATGTTCATTACTTTGATATTTTTTAGTTCGTTTGTGGCTTTGTCAATTGCGGGCAGAGCATAAACATTTATATCGGTTCTGGTTGGAGGTTTCTTTATGTTGGAGCTTTCCCAAATGAGAATGCCACCTTTTTTCACCCTGGACTCAAACTTTTTCAGCGATGGTTGATTGAGTACAATAGCTACATCGTATTCGCTGACAATAGGGGATGAGATTGTTTTGTCGCTGATGTTGACTATGCAGTTTGCTGTGCCGCCTCTTTTCTCCGGCCCGTAGGATGGCATCCAGCTAACCTCTTTTCCTTCTTTCAATGCTGCGTAAGCAAGTAGTGTTCCCATTGACAGTACACCCTGACCCCCGAAGCCAGCAAAGATCATTTGCTCTAACATCTTATTTCCTCCTATTTACCATATTCTTTCAAAACGACAAGCGGATAATAGGGAAATACTTGCTCTTTTAGCCAGTTTAATGATTCCTCTGGAGTACACTTCCATCCTGATGGACAGTTGGATGCTACCTCAATAAATGTGGTTCCAAGGCCCTTTATTTGGATTTCAAAGGCTTTTCTGATTGCACGTTTAGCCTTCCTGGCGTTTGCCGGTGTATTGCAGCTTACCCTTTCCACGTAGACAACCCTGTCAAATTGAGAGACGATTTCTGCCATTTTTATGGGCATGCCGGTTGTTGCTACCTTTCTGCCGTAGGGAGATGTTGTGGTTATTTGGTCCTCAAGAGTTGTTGGGGCCATCTGTCCACCAGTCATGCCATAAATACCATTATTGATAAAAATGAAAGTAAAATTTTCACCTCTGTTACAGGCGTGGAGGGTCTCAGCTGCACCGATGGCTGCTAGGTCGCCATCCCCTTGGTAGGAAAAAACGATTCTGTCGGGGAGCATCCGTTTAATTCCGGTTGCCACAGCAGCGGCACGGCCGTGTGCGGCTTCTTGCATGTCTAAATCCAGATAGTCATAGGCGAACACAGAACATCCAACCGGGCAAACTCCGACTGTCTTATCCTGAATATCCAATTCCTCAATAACTTCCATTAGAAATTTGTGAATGGTTGAGTGAAAACATCCTGGACAATAGTGCATCCGTTTGGTGAGAAGCCCTTTCGGCCTTTTATATATTAGCTCGTATCCTTTTTTCATTGGTATTCTCCTTTACTTTATATGCGTCTTTATGGCATTAAATGTCTCATCAGGTGTGGGGACAATACCGCCGAGCCGGCCGAAAAAATGAACGGGTTTTTTACCGCAAACAGCCAGTTTGACATCCTCTACCATCTGGCCTGCATTCATTTCAATTGAAATAAAAAATTTCACCTGATCTCTGGATGCAAGCTCTTCAATTTGTTTTGAAGGGAATGGCCAGAGAGTGATAGGCCTAAAAAGGCCTAATTTAATTCCTGCTTCCCGGCCAATTTCTACTGCCTTTTTAGAAATTCGTGAGCATAGACCGTAGGCTATAACAATGACTTCAGCGTCATCTGTTTTATATTCCTCATACCGGACTTCATTTTTTTTGATTTTTCTATATTTTTCTTGAAGCTTTAAATTCCGCTTTTCCATAGCTTCAGACTCAATGAAGAGGGATGTGAGGATGTTTCTTTTTCTGTCAGGAGTTTTTCCTGTAGTTGCCCATGGTTTATTGGGTTTGTATTGAATAGGTTCAGGCAAGATCACTTTTTCCATCATCTGTCCAATAGCACCATCAGATAAAATTACTGCTGGAGTAAGGTATTTGTCAGCCAGTTCAAATGCCAGATAAACGTGATCCGCCATCTCCTGTACCGAGTTTGGTCCAAGAACCGGCGTGTAATAATCACCATGACCACCGGCCTTTGTGGCCTGAAAATAGTCGCCTTGGCTGGGTTGGATGGTTCCGAGTCCCGGACCACCCCGGACTACGTTGACAAGAACGCATGGTAGCTCAGTACAGGCAATGTAGGAAATTCCCTCCTGCATCAGTGTAAATCCCGGTGAGGATGTCGAGGTCATTACTCGGGCCCCGGCCCCGGCTGACCCGTAGAGCATGTTAACAGATGCTATTTCACTCTCGGCTTGGATAAGGACATAATTGTTTTTTGGCTCCTCCTGAGCAAGATATTCTATTATCTCTGACTGAGGGGTTATCGGATATCCGAAATATCCCTGGAGACCGGCACGAATGGCTGACTCTGCCAGGGCTTCATTGCCTTTCATAAATTTTATTTCAGTCAACTTTTCCTCCATATTAGAGAATTAAGCCGTCTTTTTATAAACTGTTATTGCTGCATCAGGACAGATTACAGCACAATTTTGACAGGCGATACACTTCTCCTCATCAGTAAGGTAGGCGTAGTGCAAACCAAAGCTATTTGTGTCAGATGTGTTAAGTGCCAAACACTCGGTCGGACAATTGATCACACATAAATTACACCCCTTACAATCTTCAACGGAAATTTCAACGTAGCCTTTTGATGGCATTTGTTCCTCCGTTATCGAATATCAATCTTATAGCTCGAAGTTCATCACTCTGTGAGAGTGGCACTGGATGTTAACAGCGGCTGGCATGGAGGCTATATGGCAGGGAAAGGCTTCGACATGAACGGCAAGGGCTGTGATTCTTCCTCCCATTCCCTGAGGTCCTATGCCCAGATTATTTATCCTTTCAAGAAGCCTTTTCTCCATGTCTGCATAGAAGGGATCAGAATTATGAGATCCAAGAGGCCTTCTCAAGAGAGCCTTTTTAGCCAGGAGAGCAGAGTATTCGAAGTTCCCGCCAGCTCCGACTCCAACAATAATCGGTGGGCAGGGATTTGAGCCCCCCTTATCTACAGTTTCAACAACAAAGTCTTCAATGCCTTCCATCCCGGCAGCCGGTGCAAACATCCGGACTGCGCTCATGTTTTCAGCACCTCCTCCCTTGGCTATAAACGTTACCTTAAAAGAATCACCAGGGACAAGTTCCCAGTGGATATAGGCAGGTGTATTATCACCTGTATTTTTTCTTCGGATTGGGTCCTCAACAACTGATTTCCTGAGATATCCTTCCTCATATCCTGTTCTTGTGCCTTCAGTGATAGCCTCCTTTAAACTTCCAAGGCCATTTTCTTTTTTAAGCTCAACATCTTCTCCGATTTCCACAAAAAACACAGCAAGACCTGTGTCCTGGCAGAGTCCTAATTTTTCTTCTTTGGCAATCCGTGAGTTCTCAAGAATTTGTTTGAATACCTCCTTTCCTGCTGGGGATTCCTCCTTTTTTTCCATTTCTTTGATAACTTCAAGGACGTCGTCCTGGAGTTCGAAGTTAGCTTTCTGAACAAGATCTTTTATTGTGTCCCTGACTTGGGCTAAGCTTATGACTTTCATAAAGTACCTCCGGGTAGATAAAAATTTGACAGGTATGAATTAAGTCTTAGTTTAGGATTCTGAAAAAAATCTGTCAAGGGTTAAATGTGATTATGGTCTGAGCTCGTTTATTTTTTTAGTTCTTTAGATTTATCGCCATCAGCTTCATCTCGGTCATTTCTTCGATCGCGTATTTTAAGCCTTCACGACCGAACCCTGACTCTTTCACTCCACCATATGGCATATGGTCGACCCGAAAAGTAGGGATATCATTAATAATCACGCCTCCCACATCCAGTGCTTCAAAAGCCTGGAAAGCTTTTTTCAGGTCACGTGTGAAAATTCCAGCTTGAAGTCCGTAGATTGAATAATTAACTCCTTTTAAAGCCTCTTCAAAATCTTCATAACGGTTAACAACCACAACCGGCGCAATTGCCTCCAGCCAGGAGATGCGGAGTTCAGGGGCAACATTTTCCAGGATTGTAGGCTCAAACATAGCCCCATCTCTTTTACCTCCTGTTATGATGCGCGCACCCATTTCAACAGCTTCTGTAACCCATTCCTCAGTCTGTTTTGCAGCTGTAATGTTTATCATGGGGCCTATATCGGTATCTTCTTTTAATGGGTTTCCCATTTTGAGTTTTTTTGTAGCTTCGACAAAATTTGCCATAAAGCGGCCATAGATCTTACTATGCAGGAAAATTCTCTGAATGGATATACAGATTTGTCCGGAATAAGAGAAGGAGCCTAGTATTATTCGTGGAAGTGCAAATTCCAGGTCTGCATCGGGTTCTATAACAACAGCTGCATTCCCTCCCAGTTCAAGTGTTACCTTTTTTTTAAAGGCTTTCTTTTTAAGTTCCCAGCCGATAGCCGGACTTCCAGTAAAAGTTAGCATTTTAACTCTTTCGTCATTGAGTAAAACTTCGGCTGCTTCATATCCCGAGGGAACGATATTAATTCCGCCAAAAGGATAATCCGTTTTATTGATGATTTCTCCAAGAAGAAGGGATGTTACGGCTACTTGAGAAGAGGGTCTCAGGACTACCGTGTTACCTGAGGCGAGGGCAGGGGCAACTTTATGGGCAACAAGATTAATGGGGAAATTAAAAGGAGTTATAGCGCCTATCACTCCGAGAGGGAAACGCCGCATCAGTCCCCATCTCTCTTTTATTTGAGCGCTGAGGTCCAGCGGAATGACTTCTCCTCCTATTCTTTTAGCTTCTTCAGAAGCTATTTTAAAAGTGTTAACCGCTCTCTCAACCTCCATTCTAGAATACTTGATCGGTTTGCCAGCTGAGAGAACTATTGACTTGGTCAGCTCTTCTTTTTTTGCTTTTATTCCTGAAGCAATTTTCTCTAAAGCATAAGCGCGTTCAAAGCTTGAGAGCTTTTTTATCTGGGCAAAGGCCTCATGGGCAGAAGTTACAGCTTCTTCCATTTGTGCCTTTTGGGCGAAGTGAACTTTTCCCACATCGCTCCTGTCAAAGGGAGATTTAATATCCTTTGCAGTTTCTGATGCTTCCCAGTCCCCATTAATTAATAATTTATATTCTGGCATCGTTCCACCCTCCTTTTTTATGTTTTTACGGGCAGGCACGGCAGTCTAAACCCGTGATTGGTTTAGGGTATTTATGTTTTAAATACATGACTCCGGTATAAAGCCTTCAGCATTTTTGCATCCTGCTCTAAGTTAGGGCTTTCACAAATGACCATTCCTTCTGCTCCAATATCTGTTAGTGCCTGAATCCAGTTTTCAAAACGAAAATCAGAATCTTTTAGATTCAAATGTTTTAATTCTCCTTTACTGTTGTACTCAACGCCTGAGATATGAATGTGCATATTTTTAATAGCTTCTTTTCCAAGTTTTTTTTCGATTTTTTTTAGAACCCGGCTGAATTCAATATAGCTATTCACTTTTCCTTCCCGGGCATGGATATGGGAAAAGTCGACACAAGGCAGCATTCCGTCCACTTCACGGCAGAGGATAAGAATTTCCTCAAGCGACCCGAACTGCGACCTTTTTCCCATGGTTTCCGGTCTGAGGATGACTGGGTTCCTTTCTGATCTTAAAATGGAGACAATCTCTTTTAGTCCTTCTTTGATGGTTTTGTGAGTTTCTTCAGGGCCGGAACTTCCGTAGTATCCAGGATGAAACACCAGACTTTTTGCGCCGCACTTCTTTGCCATTCTGGCCGAGGTTAGAAGTCTTTCCTGGCTTGACAGCCTTTTTCCTCTTTCGTTTGAGTTCAAGTTTACATAGTAAGGGGCGTGGGCACTGAGGCTAATATTGTAAGTTTTTGCTGCTTCTCTGATTTTTTGGCCTGTGTCGTTTCCCATTTTTACACCTCTTACAAATTCGACCTCGAGACAGTCGAGCTTCAATTGTGTGATTTGTTTGATTCCGGCAAGGGTTGAGGTTGTGGATGTAGATTGAGGTATACCCGCAGTTCCAAAAAGAAGTCTTTTAGAAACAGAGGTCATCGGCCTTTCTGTCTCCTGAATTAAGAAATTCACTCACTATCCGCATGGCACAAAATTCACCGCACATGGAACAGGCCGCTGATTTTGATTTCCTTTTCTTTCTGATGTTATCGAATTTATAAGGGTCAATTGCAAGCTTTTGCTGCTTTGCCCAGTCAAGTTTCTTCCTGGCTTCAGATATTTTTAGATCTTTATCAAGAGAGCCTTTTACACCCTTTACGACATCAGCAGCATGAGCAGCAATCCTGGAAGCGATGAGACCTTCTCTTACATCATCCGCAGATGGAAGGCCAAGGTGTTCAGATGGTGTGACATAGCAGAGGAAATCCGCTCCAGCTGCTGCAGCAATTGCTCCTCCTATAGCTGAGACTATGTGGTCATAGCCCGGTGCAATATCTGTAACCAGCGGACCCAGGACATAAAAAGGTGCTCCTTGGCAGACTCGTTTCTGGAGTTTTATATTCATCTTGACCTGGTCAAGGGGAATGTGCCCTGGTCCTTCTACCATAACCTGGACATCCTGTTCCCAGGCTTTCTTAACCAGTTCTCCTAAAGTTAAAAGCTCCTCAATTTGAGGCCGGTCTGTGGCATCCAGGATGGAGCCAGGTCTTAGTCCATCTCCCAGGCTCAGGGTTATGTCGTATTTATATGCAATCTCGAGCAACCGGTCAAAATGTGCATAAAGAGGATTTTCCTTCTGGTTGTGCAGCATCCATGCTAGATGAAAAGCCCCTCCTCGAGAGACAATGTCAGCAACTCGACCTTGATTTTTCAATCTGTTTATTGCTTTTAAAGTCAGGCCGGCATGGACTGTCATAAAATCAACGCCTTCTTTGGCTTGGGCCTTGATGACTGAGAACAGGTCCTCCTCCTTCATGTTCACGATAGAATTATGCTTTTCGATGGCATTGATGGCTGCCTGGTAAACTGGAACTGTACCTAAAGGAATCCTGGCTTCGTTTAGGATTGTCCTGCAGATTTTTGTGATGTCACCACCGGTGCTTAAATCCATCAGCGTATCTGTTTTATATTTTAAGGCAACTTTGACTTTTTTCAGCTCGTTTTCTACCTGGGGAAAATCTAAAGAAGTTCCAATGTTAACATTAACTTTTGTCCTGAGTTTCTCACCAATGCCAACAAGATGAATAGGAGAGTGATTGGGATTGTGAGGGATAACAACCTTTCCCTGAGCAACTAAGTCGAGCAAGATTTCAGGCGGAAGCCCTTCTTCTTTTGCCACCTTTTTTAGAGATGTAGTGATGTTACCCTGTCTTGCTTCTTTTATCTGAGTCATTGTGTCCCTGGATAAGTTTGGAATTAAGAGCTGTAGTATGTCTATTTCTAAACATTAAGTATATGTTACCTCTGATATCCAAGTCAAGAAATCTGACCCCATTGGATATAGTAATTTTGTATTTTATTTGTTAGCATTGAGAAGGAATGAATTTAAGGGTGCTTTTTTTCAGAAGAATTGCTTTTGTATCTCTATTTTTTTATTTTTCAATTTTGTCTTCCGGGATGCAGGATTATTCTCTTCCCGAAGCCCAAAAAGTCCTGAAAGCTATCGAAAAGATAGAAAGCGGGAAGTCAGCTGGAGAAAAAGGCCCGCTGAGAGAAATAGTTATAACTGAGAGCGAACTCAATTCCTATATTGCCTACCGGATAGAAACAGAAAAAGAGCAAGTCATGAAAGAGCTTCGCCTTAAACTATTCAAAAAAAACAAGATTGAAGGGAAGGTTTTAATCGATTTAAAAGGACAGAAAATCCCAAAATTGCTCCGTCCTCAGATGACATTATACTTTGGGGCTAAAATTGAAGTTAAGGATGGGAATATCAGATTCGATTTTAAAGACCTTTTTCTTGAAGAACAGCGTATTCAACCCACTGTTGTGGATTTGATCATATACATAGGCTCTAAGATAGACAAGACAGAACCCTGGGGTCTTAAAGATTGGTTTGTACTTCCTTACGGGATGAAAGATATCAAGGTTCAACGTCGAAAGGCAATTTTTTATTATTGATATCTAAATGGAATTTACTGAGAATAAACAGTTGCCAATAATTCATACAAGGTAATCCACAATTCAGAAGTCAAAAGAGAAAAAGACAGCTCCTGAAAGCTGTTTTGCAGGGATTTGATTGAGGATTGAAGGCAAATTGCTGAGGGATCTATGATAAGGGTTATAAGCGGAATTTATAAGGGAAAGCGGCTCAAAAGAGTACCTCATCCCAGTGTTCGTCCTGCACCTGATAAGCTAAAAGAAGCTCTTTTTAATATCATTCAGGAAGATGTGAGAGGGAGTATTTTTCTTGATGGATTTGCAGGAACTGGCTCTGTAGGGATTGAAGCCTTAAGCCGGGGGGCGGAAAAGGTGGTTTTTATTGATGAATATTATCCAGCTGTAAAAGTGATAAAAATCAATTTGGCGAAATGTGAAGCTGAGGAGAAAACACGGATAATTCGAAAAGAATTTAACCGTGCTGTTATTCAGCTTGCAAATGAAGAAATGAAGTTTGATTTAATTTTTCTTGATCCTCCTTATAAGCTTTTGGATGAAAGAAATCCCCTGAAGGTTTTAAAGAAAAGGGAACTCCTGAAGCCCAGGGGGAAGGTCATGCTTCGCCGTCATTTCAAGACCAGATTTATAACAAAGTATTTCGAACTCAAAAGGCAAATTTCCATTGGAGATGATACAATTTCATTTTATGAATAAGGATGAAAAAAACACGTCCTAAAAAGTCTCTTTTCTGGCGGGAAACCCCCGTATTTGACGAAAGAGAAATTATCACGAGCTTAACAGAAAAAGAAGGAACTTCTCTTTTCCTTGGAAGATACTCTTTGAGTGAAGTTGCTGTTGCCTTGAATAAGAAAAATTTTTTTAAAGAGGCTCAGAAAAGAAAATTGTGGCCCCTGGAGCATGACCTTGATTCATCGGAATTTCCTCTTCAGAGGTTCCGGATTTTTTATAAAAAAAGAAAGCCCGAGAATATGGTTGTTGATTTAAAAATAAAGGAAGGCGCATTTCGCCCCAAAAAAAGACTAACTCCCCATCTTTCCCATTCTGAGTGTAATTTTTTAATCCTGGAGTGGCTCACCCTCCAAAATCCTCTTATGGATTTCTCGGGAGAGAAATCCCCTTTGCCCGGCCAAAAGCATCCAGGGCTTAACCTCGGCAAAAAAGTGCTGGATATTTTTGTTTACTTGGCCCGACTCACCCAAAAGGATGGCATTCTGGCTTTTCCTTCATATTTCCATAATGCCTTGCTTTTTTCCCGCAATTTCCATTTCCTCAATCCAGAAAAACAGGGAGAAGTTTTTGCTATCAGAAAGTTTTTTCCAGAGATTCCCTTTAAACAATTGGCATGGATTGTCCATCTCAATTGTTTGAGGGATAAAAACGGAAGATATTATGAGTGGAGCGCAGAAGAGCAAGTCTATCCTTTAAGCAAGTCGTTAAAAAAATATTTTGAATCAAAAACATACAGAGAAAAAGCTAAGGAAAGTCAGAAAGACCTTAATTTTGAGATAAATTGGGAGTGTTATAAGAAAAAAATTAAAAAAATGGAGAAAAAAGGCTAATTAAATAAGGCAAATAACATTCAAAATATACTAGATTGTTTTCTCTTTTTTTTGGTGAGGCAATGAAAAATAAATATTTTTTCCCAGCCTATATTTATGGAATATTAATATTAATTAGTTCCTCTTTGAATATGGAAAGACTGGAAAAAATTCAGGAATCCAATAATTTTTTTGACATAATTCTTTCTGATTATTCTTTGCATTTTTTTGCATATGGGGCTTTTGCAGCGTTTTTGTTTTATGGATTTTATAAAATTAAAAGATTTCCCATTCCTTTTGTAAGAATTGGGTTTTATTCAACTGCATACGGCCTATTTATTGAAATCTATCAAATTGCCCTCCCTTATCGTGCCTTTAACATAAAAGATTTAATCTCCGATATTGTTGGGATAACTGCTTTCCTGGTAATTATTAGAGTATTTATCCTCAAGCGAGTAATGAATTAAGAATTAAATCACAATAAAAAAGGGACCCAAAAAAAAGAAAAAAAGACTGTCTCTTTTTTTATGGGGACTGTCTCCTTTTTGCCTCTTTTCTTTTATGCGGCAGTTTACTCTTTACTCTTTACTCTCCACTCTGATATAATTATCCCGTAAATTAAGAGAGGAAAGAAATGAAGAAAGACATTCATCCTGAATATATAAATTGTAATGTAACCTGCGCTTGCGGGAACGTTTTTACAACACGTTCTACCAAAAAAGAAATAAGAGTAGAAATCTGCTCCCATTGCCACCCTTTTTTCACTGGAAAACAGAAATTTATTGACAGTGCCGGCCGAGTAGAGAAGTTTAGAAAGAAATATGGCGATCTCCTGTCAAAAAAATAACCAAAATGTTTCAAGAACTCGAAGATATCAAGGAGAAATACCGCCAACTTACCCTCTCTTTATCTGATCCAGCCTTAACTTCCAATCCTCAAAAAATCAAAAAAGTCGCTAAAGAACGTGCAGATTTAAAGCCTCTGGTCAAAAAATATAAAGATTACCAGAAAATTAATAAAGATATCAGTGAATCAGAAGAAATTTTTATAGACCCTCAAGCAGAAGCAGAGATCAAGAAACTGGCTGAGGAGGAGCTCCGTGACCTGGGGGAACAAAAACAAAAAATTGAGGAAGAGCTTAAGATTATGCTTCTTCCCAAAGATCCTAATGATGAAAAAAATGTCATTTTGGAGATTAGAGCGGGTGCCGGTGGCGATGAAGCTTCCCTTTTTGCCCAGGGTTTGTACCGTATGTACTCACATTATGCAGAGAAAAATGGTTGGAAATTAGAAGCCATGAACACAAGTTTATCTCCCATCGGAGGTTTTAAAGAGATTATTATTAATATCAGGGGAGATAGAGTTTATTCGCAGCTTAAATTTGAGAGTGGGGTTCATCGAGTTCAAAGAGTCCCTAAAACAGAGGCCAGCGGCCGCATCCACACCTCTACGGTTACAGTGGCTGTCCTGCCAGAAGCTGATGAGGTTGATATTGAGCTGGATCCAAAAGATTTAAAAACCGAGGCTTTTGGAGCTTCTGGACCTGGGGGGCAGAATGTAAACCGTAATTACACAGCCATCCGAGTTACACATAAACCCTCAGGAGTGGTCGCGTCCTGTCAGGATGAGAAATCCCAGCACCGAAATAAAGAAAAGGCCTTGCGGATTTTACGCACACGATTGATGGATATTGCTCAGAGAGAACAACATGCTAAAATCGCTCGGGACAGAAAATCTCAAGTGGGGACAGGGGAGAGGAGTGAAAAAATTAGAACCTATAACTTCCCTCAATCCAGGGTGACAGACCATCGGTTGAATTTAACACTGCATAAATTAGAAGATATCCTTGATGGAGATTTGAATAAGTTTATTGAGGCTTTAATTCTGCATTCTCAGGCTGAAATGATGGAGAAAAGAACGAAGACATCTGCGTGAGTTGAGCATTCATTGAGCACTGTCCAGGAACTATTCCTGAAAGGAAAATCTCTTTTAAAAGACTTCCCCAATCCTCACCTTGAGACAAAGCTTCTTCTCCTCTTTTGCACTTCATTGTCAGAAGAACAGCTCTATTCCTCGCCTGATAAAAAACTCTCAAGAAGGCAGGATAGATGTTTTTTCAAGTTGATATCAAAACGCCAGGAAGGATTTCCGCTGCCTTATCTAACTGGTAGTAAAGAATTCTGGTCGATTTCATTTAAAGTCTCTTCTGCTGTCTTGATTCCACGCCCTGAGACAGAATTGATTGTGGAGAAGGTTTTAGAAATATCTTCGGGGGGAGATGAGACCATTGTGGACATTGGAACAGGATGTGGAAACATTGCTGTTTCACTGGCAAAAGAACTGCCTCGGGCAAGAGTTGTTGCTACAGATATTGAGCAGAAAGTTTTGGATATAGCAAAATTAAATGCTGCAAGACATAAACTTACAAGCATCACTTTTTCCCAAGGGAGCCTATTTTCTCCTTTAAAAAGACTTCAGCTGAATAGGAAATGCGACTTTATTGTTTCTAATCCTCCATATGTTTCAGAGGAAGAGTGGATGCGCCTTCCGAGGGAGATAAGATGTTTTGAACCTAAGAGTTCACTGGTGGCCGGGGAGACTGGAGTAGAAATCCTCAATAAGATTGTGGAGGGAGCTTTCCCTTATTTAAAACCTGGAGGATGTCTTTTAATTGAAATAGGAGAGGGTCAAGAGGGTAAAGCCCTGTCTTTTTTCAAATCCAGTTCAAACTGGGCAGAAGTGGATATTTTGAAAGATCTATCTGGAATTCCGAGAATAATATTAGGGAGAATCCAGGAGAATTCTCTTTGATTTTAAGGGGTGATTGAATTTGATTATCTAGTCTGCGATTATCTAAGAGAAAAATAATAAATGTGTTGCGTGATTACATCTTGTTTAAGAGAAGTTCTGCTTGACAGTATTACCGGGCATATATAAAATAAAAAAAATGCAAAGGAGCACTAAGATGGCAAACGAAAATAACATAAAAAAAGAGCTAAAAGAACATCTCGAGAAGGCTGTTCAGCTTCAGACAGAAATAGAGACATTAACAGGAAAGGTCCTCGAAGAGCTCAATAAAGCGAATGAATCGATCCAGAAGCTTGGAGAAGTCGGATTAGAGGCTGAAGAGAAAGTTGTAGAGGAAGAGAAGGAGGAGGTTGAAGAAGAACCTGAGATTAGAGAAGAGCCTGAGATTAAGGAAATGCCTGAGATTAAGGTTGAAGTCCCTGAAGAAGAAAAGGAAGAAGAAATAAGAGTAGATTTTGAACAAGAACTGGCAAAAGTGAAAAGAGTTAAAGAAATGTTGGAGAAACAAGCCGAACCTGAAGTTAAAGAAGAAGAGGCGGCAGTAGAGGAAAAAGCAGAAGTAGAAGAAATAGTTGAGGAGGAAGTAAGTCCGGAAGAGAAAATCGAAGAGGCGATAGAAGAAGCACCCAAAGAGGAAGAGATTACCGTTGAAGCACAAGAAGTGAAAGAGGCAGTAGAGCCTTCACCTCCAGAGGAGGCAGTGGAAGAGACCGTAGAAGAGAAACCTCTGCCTGAAGAGGAAAAAGAACCAGGTTTTGAGGCAGAGGGAACAGTAGAGGTCTTTCCTTCTTATATGGATAAGGAAGAGATAGTAGAAGAGGAGCCAGAACCTGAAGAAGAGAAAGCACCGGATGTTGAAGCAAAGGAAATGGTAGAGATACCCCCTGCTGAAAAAGAGATAGAAGAAGCCGTAGAAGAGAAGCCTCTGCCTGAAGAGGAAATGGAACCCGGCATTGAAGCTAAGGAAACGGTGGAATATACTACTTCTGAGGAAGAAAAAGAGCCGGATATCCAGGTGGGAGAAGGAGTAGAGCCTTCGCCGACTGAGAAGGAAATTGAAGAGGCTCTTGAGGAGAACTCCCTTCCTGCAGAAGAAGAGGAACCGAGTGTTGAAGGAAGCGAAGCGATGGAAACTCTGCTTTCAGGAAGGTGGAAGAAGCACTGGCAGGAGAAGGTGATGGCTGCAGCAGAGGAGGAGGGAGAGAAAGAAGAAGCTCCTGAGGAAGCTGAACCTCAGCCTGAAGAAGCGAAGGAGGAAGCTCCTGAAGTTGTGCCTCTAGCCGAAGAAATAAAAGAGGAGCCTGAGGAACCAGTGTTTCAGCCTGAAGAAGTTAAGGAAGAGGTTCCGGAAGCTGAGCTTCAACCCGAAGAAGAGACGGTGCCATCCACTCCAGAAGGAGAAGAAGGCGACTTTCAAGGAAGGCGGGCCTCTGATGTGGCTGAAGCTCTTGTAGTATTCAAAAAGACCGAACCTCCAGAAGAAGGCGCTGAGATCTACTATTATGAAAAAGATGAAAAAACAATCCTGGATAGTGAATGCATCATCCAGTCTTTAGATAATCACTTGGAAGAGGCAAAAAAGCTTTTTATAAAACTTTCTCAGACAGAAGCTCCAAAAGACCAATTTTTTGTTAAGCAGGAGATTATTCGACATCAAGAAGCTGTGCGGAGTGCTCTCCTAATAGGGGAAAGGCTGTTAGAAAAAGAATCCTGTTCCCTCCCCAAAATTACAAATGAGATTGTTAATGAGAGTTTTCTCAAAGAAATTCTTGAAAAATTGAGCATGGAAAACTGGAGCAATCAGGATAATTTTACCTTTTTTGATGAATACGCAGGAAAGATTAAAAGAGATTTTGAAGAGAAAACAACACCTAAGGTTGATTATTTAAAGTCAATATTAGAAGAATTAGAGGCTTAGCAGCAAGGGGGAAGCACAGACTGCCGTTCCCGCAGCGTTATACGTACGCTTATATTTTTTATCCTTTCTCTTAACAAGCTTACTTTGTTTTCGCAAAAAACAACAATAAAATGAGCTTACCATTTACGCCTAACGTTTTGTTATGATATATTCAGAAAGAGTTAGGATTACATCAATGGTTCGCGTGAGATTTGCCCCAAGTCCTACCGGACATCTTCATATCGGTGCAGCACGCACATCTCTTTTTAACTGGCTTTTTGCCCGTCATTGTAGCGGAAAGTTTATTCTCCGAATTGAAGATACTGATATGGCTCGCTCATCTGAAAAAATGAGCAAGGGAATTTTAGAAGGATTAAAATGGTTGGGTTTAAATTGGGATGAAGGTCCTATATTCCAGTCAGAGAGGATCGAGATTTATATAAAAATGGCAGAGGAACTTGTCCGGAAAGGCCATGCTTATTACTGTTATTGTCTTCCTGAAGAAATTAAGAATAGGAAAAAGGAAGCTCCTTTTGAGGGCAGAGACTGGAAGTATGATCGTTTTTGCTTGAAGCTTTCAAAAGAAAGAAAAAGGGAATTAGAAAAAGAGGGAAGGCCTAAAGCCATCAGATTTTTGGTGCCTGAAAGAGAGATAGAATACAGAGATCTTATTCATGGTTCTATTTCTGTGGAGACCAAGAATATTGAAGATTTTGTCCTCTTGAGAAGCGATGGGCTGCCCACTTATCATCTGTCTGTAGTTGTGGATGATTTAGACCAGGGAATTACTCATGTTATTCGGGGTGATGACCATATTTCCAATACCCCCAAGCAGATTTTACTTTACAAATCATTTGAATCTTCTCCACCCGAGTTTGCTCATTTAGCCCTTATTTTTGGTTCTGATAAGAAAAAACTGAGCAAAAGACATGGAGTAACCTCTGTTATTCAATTCAAGGAAGACGGATATTTTCCTCTTGCTATTGTGAATTTTCTATCCCAGATGAGTTGGTCTCCAGGTGAAGAGGAAAGGATTTATTCTGTAGAGGAAATGGTCAAAGGATTCTCTCTTGATAAACTGAGCAAGGGAAGCCCTGTATTTGATCTAGCCAAGCTTGAATGGCTCAACGGCCAGTTGATATCGCAGATGGAAGCTGAAGAACTTGCTCCTTATGTCACAGAAGAACTGAGAAGAGAAGACCTCTGGCAGGAAAAACTGGATAAAGAGAGGAGGGAGTGGTTTTTAAGACTCATAAACCTTCTGAAAGAAAGAAGCCATACAATTAAAGATTTCTCTGTGAGGGCGAAACCTTTTCTTGCTGATGATTTAAGCTATGATCCTGCTGGGATAGAAAAGTATTTAAAAGATGAAAGATTGGGAAAGCTGCTTCTAAAATTAAAGGAAGACTTCTTATTGATGGAAGATTTCACTTCACCCCATATCGAGCAGGTGTTGAGGCAAAGAGCTGAGAAGGAAGGAGTAAAAGCTGCTCTTTTTATACATGCTCTGAGGATGCTTGTTGTTGGCGAACCAGTAAGCCCTGGTATTTTTGAAGTGCTGGAGCTTGTTGGGAAAGATAAAACTATTAAGAGAATGGGTAAATTTCAAAATATATAGGGATTGTTTATTCTCATACAATATCATTAGGAGGCAATTATGGGACCACAAGAAAATAGTAAATATAAGGAAATAAAAGCTCCCCGGGGGCATCAACTTCAAACAAAGGGTTGGTCGCAGGAAGCTGCTCTCAGAATGCTGATGAACAATCTGGACTCAGAGGTTGGAGAAAAACCAGAAGAGCTTATTGTTTATGGAGGAACAGGCAAAGCGGCTCGAAACTGGAACTGTTATGAGGCGATTGTAGATAGCTTGAAGAAGCTCGAGAATAATGAGACTTTGCTTGTCCAGTCCGGGAAACCGGTGGGAGTATTTGAAACTTTTCCTGAGGCTCCAAGAGTTTTGATTGTCAATGCTATGATTGTTCCCAAGTGGGCGACCTGGGATGAATTCCGCCGGCTGGAAGCCAAAGGATTGACCATGTACGGCCAGATGACAGCAGGAAGCTGGATCTACATCGGGACGCAGGGGATTCTCCAGGGGACATACGAGACCTTGGCGTCTGTCGCTCGAACTCATTTTGGTGGAACGTTAAAAGGTAAACTGGTTTTAACGGCAGGCCTGGGTGGCATGGGAGGTGCTCAGCCTCTGGCAGTGACCATGAATGAAGGAGTTGCCATAGTTGTTGAAGTTGATAAAGAAAGAATACAGAGGCGGCTTGATACAAAGTATGTTGATACTATGGTGAGCGATCTGGATGAAGCCCTGGAACTTGCTAATGATGCCAAAGAGAAGGGGAAAGAGCTATCTATCGCCCTTCTTGGTAATGCTGCGGATGTGCTCCCTGAATTTGTCAGGCGGGGAATTACCCCTGATATATTAACCGACCAAACTTCTGCCCATGATGAATTAGACGGCTATGTTCCCCATGGAATCCCTTATGAGGAAGCATTGAGGTTACGGAAAGAAAACCCTGAAGATTATAAAAAAAGAGCTTATTTATCCATGGCTGTTCATGTTGAAGCTATGCTTGAACTCCAGAAAAGAGGAGCCAGATCCTTTGATTATGGAAACAATATCCGCGGCCAGGCTCAGAAGGCTGGAGTGGAAAAAGCTTTTGATATTCCCGGATTTGTTTCAGAATATATCCGGCCTCTTTTCTGCTATGGTAAAGGGCCTTTCCGGTGGGCAGCCCTCTCAGGGAATCCCGAGGATATCTATATCACAGATGAGGCAGTGCTTAGTGAATTTCCAGAAGATAAACCTTTGGAGAGATGGATAAGAAAAGCTCAAAAGCAGGTGAAATTTCAAGGGCTTCCCTCGAGGATTTGCTGGCTCGGTTACGGGGAAAGGAATCGTTTTGGCTCAATTATCAACCATCTTGTGAAAAAAGGGAAAATTAGCGCTCCTATAGTGATCGGTAGAGATCATCTGGATGCAGGTTCAGTCGCCTCCCCGAACAGGGAAACAGAAGGAATGAAGGACGGTTCAGATGCTATCGCTGATTGGCCGATTCTTAATGCGCTTTTAAATGCAGTCTGCGGGGCTTCCTGGGTTTCCGTGCATCATGGAGGCGGAGTGGGTATTGGTCTTTCCATTCATGCTGGTATGGTCATAGTGGCAGACGGCCAGGACTCTACAGAGAAACGGCTGGAAAGAGTTCTAACGGTTGATCCAGGCTTGGGTGTAGCCCGCCATGCTGATGCAGGCTATGAGGAAGCAATTCAGTTTTCAAAGGAGAAGGGAGTTAAAGTCCCTATGCTAAAACCATAACAGATGGAGTATTGGGTGGATAGACGCCGGCTGGATGGGAAAAGGAAGATTGGATTGGAAGGGTTAATCCAGCCGGACAAAGAGGGGTTACACAGAGATAGTAAGTCATGAGATAAAGTTTTGGAATAGGAAAATATCTGTTTTTTGTGTAGGGTTTTAACTCAACAATTTGACAGTCTAAGTCCTACACATCTGCTTTATATCGCTAACCTTTTTTAATTTTATGATAATTTCCTGGCGCATGCCGAGTCTGGTTTTTACTGACATAGTCGTTTCTGGTTTATAGGTATGTAGGGTCGGACCAAGCTAAAAATCTTAATACGCTTGTTGACTCGCTTTTAGCTCAAGGGATAGAGCGGCGGACTCCGTACGTACCGGTGGCGGGACGTTCTCTCCTGGCCGGACTTCATATTTTAATTCAAGAACAAGCGCCTTTTTCCATGCCTCTTCGTCAAGGACAGCGTCAACACTGATCTCAGACTCAGACTTAGGCACAATATAAGGGTCCTTGGTATTTCCTGTTCCATGGTTGCTATATTCGCTATCTTGCCCATATGTTGGTACCGGGGAGGGTATAAAAGTCAGGCAGAGTGTTAAGCTGATAACCAATACTATGTAGTGTCTCATAGTTTTTTTCCTCTCCAACTCATGTTTTTTATCAACACCTCATGTAAAAAGAGGCACAGAAGTTAAATTGTGGTTCTTGAAAGTTATTTGAAAAATGTCATATATAATATATACGCCTTATATTCCGAAATGGTTGCTATTTAGAAATATGACTTTATTTATAATATAAATTATCTCATCTTTTTTTAATAAGAAATTCACAATATTTTTGAATTTTTTTTATGAAACGAGGAAGAAACTAGATGGGCCGAAAGGTTCAGCAGAACAAAGCCATCTGGTTTGGAATCCGTCGTCCTAAAGCTTCTGTCCTCACAAATATTTTTTTAATGAATAACGTGTAAACCTATTTGTCCGATATTCCGTATATATATGAATGATGTCATCATGTAAAATTTGCCAATAAAGACAATTGTTCTGCTATTTTAGGGGATTTTCAGGAAGAATATAATGAAGTTGCGGATTCGCAGGGTGTTTTCCGCGCCCGGCTCTGGTTTTGGCTTCTTATCTTCATTTCTTTTCCGTCGTTTATAAAAAATTCTTTATATTGGAGCTGGATCATGTTCAGAAATTATTTAAAAGTTGCCGTGAGAAACTTAAAGAGGCATAAAGGTTATTCATTTATCAATATTGCTGGTCTGGCGATTGGGATGGCATGCAGTATTCTCATCGCCATTTTTGTTTTTTATGAACTGAGTTTTGATAAGCACCACGATAAAGCCAAGCAGGTTTACAGAGTTTGTGCACAATTCGGGCCCACTACTGATATGAGAGGAGCTTTTACTGCCCCTCCCATGGCCCAAGAGCTTCTTAATGACTGCCCGGAGATAATACATGCAGCTAGGTACAGTCCGTGGCCGCGAAATTACCTGGTTAGTACAGGGGAAAAGAAGTTTTTAGAAAAAGGAATTAAATATGCTGATGCAAGTATTTTTGACGTCTTTACAATTCCCTTTATTACTGGAAATCCCAAGACCGCACTGTCTGATCCTTTTACAATTGTCATCACCGAGGGCATTGCCAGAAAATATTTTGGGGAAAAGAATCCTCTAGGAAAATTATTGAGGTTTGAAGACAGGGAAGAGGATTATTTGGTGACAGGTGTTGTGGAGAATTGTCCGGATAATTCCCATTTTCGATTTGATATGATCGCTTCATATATTTCACGGCAGGGCAGTCGCGATACTAGCTGGATGGGCCACTCTTTATTTACTTATGTTGTTCTTCAAGATGGTGTTCTTCCTTCTCAACTGGAGGCAAAATTCCCGAACTTTATCCTGAAACATTTCGGGCCTCAATTTTTTGCACAGACTGGCACGCGCTATGAAGACTATCTAAAAGATGAAAAGAATTATTATGGATACTTCTTGGAGCCGTTGCTTAATATTCATCTAAGGTCTTATACCAACGAAAATTTATCGATAAAGGGAAGAATCATATATATTTATATCTTTTCGATCATTGCCGCATTTATTCTACTGCTAGCGTGTATAAACTATATGAATTTATCCACAGCCCGGTTTTCTAAACGTTCTAAAGAAGTAGGGATCAGAAAGGTCCTGGGCTCTGAAAAAAAACAGCTTATCTTTCAGTTTATCGGGGAAGCGATTCTGTTGAGTTTTATTGCTTTGGCATCTTCGATTTTGATCGTAAAAATAGTATTGCCGGCTTTCAGCAATCTTGCTAACCGCCAGTTATCTTTTCACCTTTTTGATAATATTTATGTTTTGCCTGTTTTAATCGGGTATGGTCTTTTTGTGGGTGTTTTAGCCGGGAGTTACCCTGCTTTTTTCCTCTCAACTTTCCAGCCCGCTCTCACCATAAAAGGCTTTGTAGCTAAAAAGGCTCTTGGAAATTTACTGCTGCGTAGGGTGCTGGTTATCCTGCAATTTTCAATAACTGTTTTCATTTTTCTTGGAACTTTTGTGATCTCTTCCCAGCTAAAGTATGTCCGGAATGAACAACTGGGATTTGATAAGGAACAAATAGTTGTTATACCTCGTGCCTATACCATGGGACGACAAGCACTCGCTTTCAAACAGGAATTGTTGAAATACCCCAGTATTCTTACCATATCCAACACTGAATCCCTTCCAGGAAGGCACTTTAATCCCAATGGGCACCGGTTGGAAGGGAGCCCGGCAACAGAGGAGCACGTCTTACACACCATGTATGGGGATTATGATTTTTTCAAATTGCTTGATCTCAAAATAGTGGAAGGAAGATATTTTTCAAAAGATGTTCCTACTGATGCTACAACGGCTGTTGTTATCAATGAGACTGCTGTTAGAGAGTTGGGCTTAAAGGAGCCTATCGGGAAGCGCTTTCATAAAGAATTTGGTGATGCTGCAGAAGGGGAATTCGTGACTATCATCGGTGTGCTTAAAGATTTCCACTTTAACTCACTGCATCATGAAATTCAGCCCATGATAATAAGGCCATTATCCGAAAGAGAATGGTTCTACACGTCCATAAAAATTCGTCCTGAAAATATAAGTGAGACATTAGGCCTGATAGAAAAGACATGGAAAAAGTTCAGCGGAGGCCAGCCCATTGAATATTCTTTCTTGGATGAAGATTTCAACAATCTTTACAAAGCGGAGCAAAGAACAGGAAAGATATCGACGATATTTTTCTTTCTTGCAATTTTTATTGCCTGCCTGGGTTTATTCGGACTTGTATCCTTCTCTGCGCAGCAACGCACTAAAGAAATAGGCATCCGCAAGGTGTTAGGTGCTTCAGTGTCAAGAATACTCTATTTGTTATCCAGGGAAGTTTTGGTTCTAGTTACTGTTTCAGCTTTTATTGCATCACCAATTGCTTACTATGTCATGTCTGGTTGGCTGCAGAATTTTGCCTTTCGTATAAAAATAACTGTCTGGATGTTTATTTTAACGGCGCTGGCCGTGCTTTTTATGGCCATACTGACCATAAGCTACCAGGCCATCAAAGCTGCCTGTGCAAGTCCAGCAAATGCCCTAAAATATGAATAAATATTAATTGATTAATCCAAATCCGATAAAGGGGATTCTTCTAACTTCCTGATAATAAAGTAATAGTCATTCTTATCAGTAAGTTACAAATTATCTATTGGTATAGGGAGGTATACCTTGGTATTCCGTTGTATATCTCAGACAGTAACAATTTGGTCACAATTTGCTAATGTTGTGAAATATGGCATTATGCACTATTTTAATTTTAAGTACGTAGATTAACTTTATAGATGAAAGTCTTTGCTTTTATCGAAGACCAGAAGGTCATTGACTTTGCGTTTTTTCGTGTGCTATGGTCACTCAAGGATGTCAGGAGGCAAAAATCTTAGAAAATGTTTTGGGATTTGTGGAGAGCCCAAAAAGGAAATTCATATCCCTTTAGCCAAGAAATTGTGTAAATTGTTGCCTCATTCCTATTAATTGAACATCAGGCGAAGTGTGATGGCTAAACAAAAGAGTCAATATAAAAATTTTCCAGTATTTTTGATGTCCTGCCTGCTGGTATTATTTTTATCCGGGATTGTCTTTTTCAGCTGTTCAGAACCTGCTCATGAAAAGGAATTCAGCAGTAAAAAATCTCAAGAATCGGAAATATACAGCAATAATTCCACCGCCTCTATTGACCAATTGCTGAATTCCACGTTCAGGATAGATATAAAAGAGATTGAGGTGGTCTTTGATTATTTTTCTGAAGAATGGCGTGTGAACTGTCGTAGTTTTGTCCGGTTTGTGATGCGGGAGGGACAGAAACGGCCAGTGATTCATCTCGATCCTGCTATCAACAGCAGTGATTCCGTACAGGAAATAAAATTAGATAATGAAAATTTAGATTTTTTAAACGAGTCCGATGTGAAGATTCTCAGCTATTTAGAGACTACTCAAAAAGCCATTGAGTTCCAGAGGGATTTGGATGAGGACGTAGAGCATGTCCTTGAAATGTCATATAATTTAGAGCTACCCGAAGGATATCCTCGATTTTCAACAGAATTGAATGATATTCATGGCAGGGGCAATGAAGAAATATTCCCTACCCTCAATACACCACATGAACTGGCCCATCATACAATAACGTTCAATGTCCACAGCCCTAAAGAATTCCGCTGTATCGGCTCCGGTTATGTTGAAAAAAGCGTAGGAGAGCAACAATGGACTCTGGATACCGAGAGGGAAGTCTCTTCCTACACGGTTATGTTTGTCTTGATGCCGGCTGAAGATACAGTTTATGAAACAAGAGAAATTGCTGGTATTGATGTCAGAATTATGGCCTACAAGGGGGGAGCTTCTATAAGCAGTGGCTTCTCCATACTCGAAAGCTGGCTACCCGAGCTCATCACCAATCTTGGCCCTTTTCCGATGCCAAGGGGTTTGAGTATTTTTCTCGCCAGTTATGGTGGGGGCATGGAATTCTATGGAGGAACTATCACTTCGATCTGGGCTCTCAAACATGAAGTTTTTCATATGTATTTTGGCTGCAGCACAGTGAATCGGACATACCGAGACACATGGATGGATGAGGCGATCAACGAATGGTATGAAAAATCTGCTGATTCTTCTTTCAGCTCCATCTGGGACAACTACAGTTCCAATATCGTATCTGGACGTTCTCCGGTGGCAGTGGGTTTTGACCAGCGTGCCTATGATGAAGGCGCCCGGATAATGCAAGCAGTGTCCCAAAAACTGGGTGGAAGAGCAGAAATGATTGGCTTCTTATACTACCTCCATCTAAATTACTCTTTTGCCCCATTTACAACCCTGAATTTTTTGGCTTATTTGAAGGACTATTCGGGTCTTGATATGGAAGATGAATTCATAAAATGGCTCTATAGCGACAGCCAGGTCTACAGCCTCTATTCCATTTTTTCGGCCGGGGAAGCCGATAAGATGATGATAGATATGACTCCTCCCAGAATGCTTCAGGAAAAGTATGGTCTCGTAAAGTCGGGGAAAGAGTCCAGATGATGGAAAAAAAAGCTTTCTGTGGATTAGTGACCGCAATTTTCATGTTTACCGGAATTTGTTTGGCCCATCAGGGAGAAAAAAAAACCAGGAAGTTTCAGTTTGAGCTCTCCGGTGGATGGACAGAGGTCCATAAGCTGGATTTAAATCACAGGCCAAAATATGATGAAGATTTAGAAGAAGTTTATTTAAACAGGTACATGGATAAAGAGAATCAACTTGGAGATTTGTTCAACTTCTCCTGGAAAAGAGATGGAAAATTTAAAAAAATAAAAGGCTGTTATCAGATAAATTTTCGCCTAAAATATTGGGTCACCCGGTCGTTGGCAGTATCACTGGGCCTGAAATATACAGCAAAGAAGCAGAATTCAGTGGTGACCTACCAGTATGATGTGGAATCCATGAATCCCGATGATGTAGTTTTCTATACACAGTATACTCTAGAAAGGTCATATTCGCCCTATATCCTTTCCGCAAAAGGGTATGCGCCGATGGTCGGGCTTCATTATGCTCTAGGAAGATATTCAAATTTGTCCTTTGAAAGTTACGTTGCAGTCGGACCGTTCTTTGTCTCATCGCTACTGGAGAATGAAATAACCCATAGATACGAGTATTCTCATGGTTATTGGTACAGACAGAACTATGTCTCTTCCCTCAAAGGTAAGGGAATAGGAATCGCTTTCGATTTTGGTATCAGAATGAATTTGAAGGTTTCGAACAGAACCGGTCTCTTCCTCCTGGGAGGATATACCTGGCAGAAAGCGAGTAAAATTTCAGGAGAATATTTATTTGAAGAAAAGCTGGATGATTTAAACGCCACCGGGAGTTCACAGAAATATTCCTGGGAGGGCCAGTGGATTCTGGTGCCGGCGAGTTTTGATGCTTCTTATAAATTCATTTCAATTGTATCTCTATATGATCAAGAAGACTATGAATCTTTTACCATTAGTCTCACAGGAGTCCAGGTGAGAGTCGGGTTGTATTTCGCCTTTTGAAGGTCTAAAAGATTGACACCTGCTCTGTCCTTCCTGCGGTGGCCAGATGAGAGTTATCGTCTTTATGGAAAGACCATAAGGTCATCGACAGGATCATCCGCCACCTCAAGTAGTGTAAAGTAATCGGATTTGGAATCCGTCCTCTTAAAGCTTCTGTCCGATCTTCCTTTTGTTTATTTTAAACTAAAAAAAGTTCTTGTTTAATTAAGTGATAAGATTTTGTGTGCAAATTGTGACTATTGCAGTTAATTTACAATAACTGTCTGATAGAGTAATATTATTCAATGCGGAGCGCCTGTAGCTCAGGGGATAGAGCGACGGATTCCGGATCCAATATAGGGGATTCCCTTAACCTTTTGAAAACAAAGTAATAGTCAATTTTATCAGCAATTTACAAATTATATGTAGGTATATGGAAGTATACATCAGTTGATATAAAAACCCTGGGTCATCCGGTTTGGAGATCAAAAACAATACGACATAATACGACATAATACGACATAATACGACATTTTAGGGGAAAAGCTTGACTAATACTAACTAATCTAGCGAAATATTAATAATAAATAATTAAAAGTTTTTTTTGGAGGGTAGTAAAATACGGGAAAAAATAATCCTTTTCTTCCACTATTACAAAGCCAATCTAAAAAGAAAAAATTTATCCATGTCTAAAAAACAAGGATATAAGGTCAATAATAAAGGGAAAAAAGCATATTCCTATTCCTAAGGAGGCGATATGGAAACAAAAGTAAAACGACGGCGATTCTCTGTTGTTAATCGATCGCTCCAGTATAGATTCCTGGCAATGGTTCTTTCCTACTGTATAATCACCGCAGCTTTTCTTGCCGCTTTCCTGTTTATGCCAGACATAAATGATATGAACAATGAAGATCTTAGCATAGAAGTACGGGCAGCTGCAGCCAAAAGAATCTTTACCCTCCATTCTCGGGTATGGCCCACTGTTATAGCGCTAGTCTGTATTCTTAATATTCATTCATTCCGAGCTTTCCACCGGGTTGCCGGGCCTCTGTACCGGTTTCGTTGGGCTTTTGCGAAGATAGTAAAAGGGGATCTGAACTTTCGGGTTAAGCTGAGGTCAAAAGATTACCTTGTTCAGGAGGCGGATATGGTTAACGAGATGATAGAAGTGCTTGCTGAAAAATGGGGAAGCATGCAGTTAATCGGACTGAATGCACTCAAATCAATTGATGGCTTGGAGCAGTCATTGAACATGAAAAACGGCACGAGAGAGGCAAACCAGCATCTTCTGCAGAAACACCGCCAGCATCTAGAAACACTTGTGGATCAGACCCGATATTTTCGGTTGATTGCGGAGGATAAAGTGGAGCAAAAAGATATAAGTGAAGCTGCTATTTAAAATTATGGTCAAACGGTTGCCTGTATTGCACTGGTTTTTGGATAACATTCCATGCGCTCGCCAGAACCGAAGAAGGCAGCGTAAGGCTATGACGCTGATCGAGCTGCTTATTGTAATAAGCTTAATTGGGATACTTATGAGTATTGCGGTTCCAATTTACACTAATCACCTCGCCAGGGCGAGAAACACCGTGGCCGTTGGGGATATCTATGAGATAGGATTGCAAATCGAGGTTTATATGACCGATAGGGGAGAGCTACCTCAAACCTTGGAAGAGGTAGGATGGGCAAAGCGTTCAGATCCTTGGGGAAATTTATACGAATACTTTAGAATCGAAGGTGCGAAAGGGAAGGGAAAGATGCGGAAAGACCGGTTTATGGTTCCATTAAATACCGATTTCGACCTGTATAGCATGGGGAAAGATGGAAAGAGCGTTCCGGCTCTCACAGCCAAGGATAGCAGGGATGACATCCTCCGTGCCAATAATGGTGGTTACATAGGTTTGGGTTCTAAGTTCTAATCCAGGTTACAGAGCATGAAATTTGAAATAACATTTCTCCGAAGCAAAGTGGCAAGACGCATTTTTATTCTATTCATCTCCTGCGCCCTCGTTCCCATCGTATTCCTGGCAATCCTATCTTTTAGCCACGTAACAAAACAGCTCAATGAGCAGAGCCAGAGACGACTTTATCAGGCTAGCAAAGCTATGGGTCAGAACATTCTTGAACGGCTGTTGATTCTTGAGGTCGAGATGAAGATGATTGCTTCCAACCTTAAGGTAGACTCCTACGCTAGCCTCCCCACTCCGTCCGAAGGATTTAATACATACATAAAACAAGAGATCAAGAGTCTTAAGCTTATCACCGATACTGGCAAGCATATAGACTTCTTTGGTCGTATTCAGAATACGCCTGAATTAACTCCGGGACAGAAGCAGCACATTCTATCCGGTAAGACCGTTGTATCAATCGAGTCTCGTTCAGATAGTTGGGCGCGTATATTTATGAGTAAAAAGCTTAATCCCGAATATCCTGGGTATGAAATCCTGTGGGCTGAAATCGACCCCTTGTTTCTTTGGTACATGCAATATGAGAAGACATTACCGTTCATGACTGAGCTTTGTATTCTGGATCAGTCGAGCAATGTGCTCTTTTCATCACTCCCTCTTCCATTATCGCTTCCTGAGGAGGCTGTGCTCAAAATGGGTCGTGCTTCCTTGGGTCAATTTGAGTGGTCACACGAGGAAGTAGAGTATCTGGCCAGTTTCTGGACTGTCAGCCTCCAGGGCTCATATTCTTCTCCGAATTGGATAACGGTGCTGAGCGAACCGAAAGCCTATGTGCTCGAACCAATGGCCTACTTCAAAAAAATATTCATCCTTGTCATCCTTGCTTCTCTGTGGGTAGTATTACTCTTGAGTATCAACCAGATCCGAAGGAGTCTAGTCCCACTAGAAAAGATTAAGGAGGGAACCCAGCGCATCGCCAGAAGAGATTTTAATAGCCGGGTGACGGTGACAAGTGGCGATGAATTTGAGGAAGTCGCAACGTCGTTCAATACAATGGCTACCCAGTTGGGTAAACAATTCAAAACACTGACCACAATGGCTGAGGTCGACCGGCTAATCCTTTCATCATTAGATATCGAGAAAATCGTAAACACGATACTCACTTATATGCGCGAAATTTTTCCCTGTGAATGTGTAAGCGTAACCATAGTTGATTCCAACGATCTGAATAAGACTCAGATCTATGTCGGGGAAAGCAAGTACGAGAATGAAAAACAAAGGGAAACAATCGAGCTTAAGCCCGAGGAGTTGCAAAAACTCAGCGATAATCCACATACTTTATTGATAGAACTAGACGAAGTTCTTCCGAGTTATCTAGCACCCTTGGCTAGCCGCGGCATCAAATCATTTTTAGTCCTGCCCATTTTCCTCAAACAAATGTTGTCGGGAATCATTACCCTCGGGTACCTCGAACCACCTGGGCTTACTCAGGAAGACTTGGCCCAAGCCCGTCAATTGGCTGACCAAGCAGCGGTGGCCTTTTCGAATGCCC
>Ga0114922_10000925_pt1 | contig 28056 bp, 45 predicted proteins | sample AartaG_FD_100975 | JGI IMG/M metagenome (GOLD analysis project Ga0114922, IMG submission 100975) | Deep subsurface microbial communities from Aarhus Bay to uncover new lineages of life (NeLLi) - Aarhus_00045 metaG | ecosystem: Environmental > Aquatic > Marine > Oceanic > Sediment | place... | reverse complement strand
GCGTGGCGCAGCAACCCGAGTCGCGTTCGCCGTGCAAAGCGCTGCCCCCGCAATTCCCGGTATTGCGGGGGCTTATCACTACGCCGTGTAGGACTCGAACCTACGACCCGCTGATTAAGAGTCGGTTCGGGCCCCCCGCAGCGCGGAACGGGCAAGCCGTGGCGCTGCCCAGGGTTGCCTCGGCGGCGCCGGCAAGCCGCGATGTCCACAGAACCTGTCGCAGCCGCTGGCGTCCGGACGCATCCGGCTGCGCCCGGTCGCGTCCGGCCGTTGCGCTTCCAGGTGTGAAACCAAATGGTGAAACCTCACCGCTTCGTCACCGCCCGCACGAGACTGGCCCCCAAGACCACCACGATCCAGACGGCGACCAGCGCCAGGTAGGCCCACTCGCCCCACCAGAACGCCGCGACGATCGCGACGATGTCGCCGATGCCGGGCACGGCCAGCGTCGCGATGCCCCAGCCGACGCCCCAATGCCGCCAGGCCAGGTAGGCGCTCCAGAAGTGGATCGCCGTGCCGCAGAACCACATCGCCACCAGCAGGTAGCCCACGGCCAGGATTGCCCATTGGCGCCGCCGCCCTTGCGCGGTATCATCGGGATGTGCCTCGGAAGGTTCGTGCTGCGGGGACCCAGCCGGAGGGACGGCAATGAAACGGGTTGCTGTTTGTCTTTCGCGCATGCGACACGCCGATCGCGATGCCCTCGCCGGGAGCATCGCCTATTGGCTCGGCTGGCTCAGCCTCGAGCAGCTTTGCGGCGTCCTCCGCGCCGTCGAGCGGCTGGCGGGCTGTCCGCCTCGGCCAGGACCGCCGCCTCGGCGTGCGCCTCGACCGCCTCGCCTTCGGTTTGCCGCTCCTGCCATTCTCGCAGACCCTCGGCGAGCTGGGTGAACTCCTCGGCCCCGAGCGTCGTGACGTAGATCAGCAGGGCCTCGACCACGCGCCGGCGGACGAGCATCCGCCGATCCACCCATTGCTCGAAGGCCGCCGCGATCGCCTCGTCCACATCGTAGGTGCGCTTGATCATGCTTCTCCCGGGCTAGCCTGGCGCTTGCCGGCTCCTCCATTGTCTCCGGCCTCCATCTCTATGGTAGGGCAGTCATTCCCATTTTTTGTGTGAGATTCCCATAAAATCCCTTGACAGTGGATTCCCCCTGCCCTAAGAATCCTTTGGGCTGGGATTGCCCAGCTATACCGTGTCTAAGCCAGGGAGGCCTCTGATGCCACGCAAGAGAAGGAAGAAGGAGTACCACCAGATCAACGTGAAGCGGGACCTCTGGCTGCGCCTGAAACGGTACGCCACCAAGACCGGCGCGCTGCCCTCCGGGGCCGCCCAGGTCATGCTGACCCGGCGACTCGACGAGCTGGAGGCCGAGCGCGAGGGATGACCACGCTGGACCACATCGCCGAGCAGCTCGAGCGGATCGACGAGCGCCTGGCCGCCCTCGAGACGGCCGGCCTCGACCGCCTCATCGGCATCGCGGAGGTCTGCCGGATCACGGGGCTGGGGCGCACCAGCGCCTACGCCTACCTCGACGCCCTCGAGGAGCTGGCGGGCCTGGTCCGCCGCGGGGCGCACGGCCGGCGGCGCTACCTCCTCAGCGAGTTCATGGCGGCCATCGGCCGCCTCGACAGCAACGGGTTGGAACCGCGAGGGCGCGGGCGGGCACAGGCGGCGCGCCGAGCAACAGGGCGCTCCCGGGACCGTGCCACAACCGGGCGACCGCCGGGGTCGGATGCGTCCCCCAATGGCCCCGCCCGCCTGCGCCTCGCGGTCGAATAGTGGCTGGATCGAGACACGCGGGGGGGAAAGGAGATTGGCCATGCACATCACAGAGGTTCACGTTCGCGACATCCTCGGGCTGGAGGCGATCGACGCCCAGCTCGCCCAGGGCCTGGTCAGCATCCAGGGGCCGAATGAGTGCGGCAAGTCCTCCCTGCTGGCCAGCACGCAGGCCGGGCTGCTCGGACCGACGAGCTTGCCCGCACTGGCGGACCCGCTGCGGGAGGGCTCCGATCGCGGGGAGATCGACCTGACACTCGGCGACGGGGAGGTCGAGACCCTCACGATCCACCGGACGATCCGCCGGACGGAGGGCGGGCGGATCGACTGGCGCCTGCGCCTGACGCGCGCCGACGGCGGCCACGTGCGGCGTCCCCAGGAGGTCCTCAGCGCCCTGACGGCGCGGATGGCCGATCCCCTGGCGTTCGAGCGGATGAAGGCGGGCGAGCAGGTCCTCTGCGCACTGGACGCCGCGGGTTGCCGCGAGTCGTGGGAACACGTCCAGGCCCAGCGCGAGAAGGCCTACGACGAGCGGACCGAGGCCAACCGCACGCTCCGGGAGCTCACCGCCCGCCGCCAGGGGATCGAGACGGACGCCCACGCGGGCACGGAGGAGGTCGACGTCGAGGCCCTCATCGCCAAACGCCAGGGGGTCGAGGCCCACAACAGGGCCGTCTGGGACGCCAAACAGGACGTCGAGCAGCGGCGCGGGCGCATCGACATGCTCGAGCAGAAGCGAGCCGAGAAGCGCCGACAGCTCAAGCTGCGCTACGCCGACCTGGAGCAGCAGATCGAGCGCCTGGAGGCGGAGCTGCGGGCCGCGAGGCAGTCCCGCGAACAGCTCGTCGCCAGCGGGCGGGAGAGCGACGAGGCGGACGGGGCGGAGATCGAGGCCGCGCGGGAGGAGCTCAACGAGCGAATGCTCCACGTGGCCGAGGTACAGCCGGCCGACGAGCTGGACACGGCGATCGCCAGCGCCACGCGGATCAACGCCGCCGTGGACCGCAACCGCCAGGCCCGCGAGCTGGACCGCCAGATCGCTCGGAAGCGCGAGGCGGCCGCGGCGCTGACCAAGCGCATGGAGGGGATCGACCGCCAGGCCGGCGAGCTGCTGGCCGGCAGCGAGCTGGCCGCGCGCGTCAAGGGGCTGGGGATCACCGAGGCCGGCCTGACCTGGAAGGGCCTGCCCCTGGCGAACGCCTCCGGCAGCCGGCGCTTCCTGGTGGCGATCGTCCTGGCGATGGCGCAGCGGCCCGAGCTCAAGACCATCTTCATCGACAACGGCGAGGCGCTGGACGCCGAGCGGCTCGGGATGCTCGAGCGCGTCGCGACGGAGTACGGCTGGCAGATCATCCAGGCGCGCGTGGCCGAGGGCAGCTGCCTGGAGATCCACGGCGGCGAGCTGATCGCCCAGGGGCAGACGGCATGACCGCCGAGCGATTCGTCGGATGGTTCGTCTTGGCGATCGGCGTGGTGACGATCGTCGTCGCGCTTGGCCGCTGGAAGCACAACGCATAAGGAGCAACGCATGCGCAAACGCAGACGGCAATCAGGCTCCGGCGGGGCGGCACCCGCGACGGAGGAGGCGCAGAAGAAGGACCGCGTCCCGCCGGAGCTGCTCGATCAACTCGGCGAGGCCGAGGAGACCTACCTGGCGAAGCTGGTCGTCAGCGAGGCGGCCACGGAGCGGGCCAAGGAGGCCCGCAAGCAGACCGACCTCGCCCGCCAGGCGGTCCTGGACCTCGTCCAGCGGATCACCCATCGCGGCAAGCCGGCGACGGGCCCGCTGATCGACTACGCCAACCGGCAGGCCGGCAAGGGCGCCAAGCCGGCCCGCCACTCGGAGGCCGCGACGCGGGTGGAGTGGGAGAAGGAGCGGGCGCATTTCTACGCCACGCCGATCTGCCAGCTCGGACGGCGCATCCCCGTCAAGCGCCTCATGGACGGCGACATTCAGACGTTCAAGGAGCTGCGGGACTGGCGGATCGCGAAGGAGGACTGGTGGAAGGCGATTCCCGGCATCGGCCGCGAGACGGCCCAGCGCATCGAGACGCTCCTGGACGGCCATGAGAAGGCGTGGCTGACGGAGCACCCGGAGCCCCCGAAGCCGACCGGCCAGGCCGTCGCCTGACCGTGACATCCGAATAGCGGGACGGGGCGCGCCGCGCCGCTCTGCGGCGGAACCACCCTGCGGTTGCCCCCGTCCCCTTCGATCCCGTGGGCCCGGCGCCGGGTTTCCGTCCTCCTTTCCCCGGCACCAGCCACATTGCCGGGCCCGCGCGGGGCGCGCAGCGGCTGCCGGCGGGCCGATCCCTCCCGCCGTCCGGTCCAACTCCGAGAGCGCCCCAGGTCGTATCCTCGCGGGCTCGTCGTCGAGCGATCGGCGGCGGGCCCTTGGGCCGCCGTGCCCTGTGGCCAACACCGGTTTGCTGAAAGCTAAGCCCCGGCACGGCGGCAGTGCCCGGGGCACAGGGCCTCGGGCTCCTTTGGCACAAGCTCCTCGCCGAGGAGATCGCGTGAACGGGCGATGGCGCGACAGAGCGCGAGCCGTGATGCGGGAGTCGATCGAGGCCATGCCCCGCTCCGATCGCCTGCTGCTGCTGCTGACCGCCGACGATCGCCATCTCAGCGACCGGGAGATCGCCCAGGTCCTCGGCCGCTCGCGCTGGTGGGTCCGTCGCTCGCGCCGGCGGATCCGCCGGCGCCTCGTCCGGCACATCCGGCGGGAGGTGCCCTGATGGGCAGACGAGCCCCCACGCACCGGATCGCCGCGCTCGGCATGGCCGGCAGGGCCCTGCACTACCTGCTGGGGCGTGCGGCCCAAGGCAAGCTGAGCGCGAGGGAGAGACAGGTCGAGATCGCCGCACTGAGGATTCTGGTCGCAGCGGGCGACAGGCGGGGCGGCGCCAAGGACAGACGCAAAGGAGCACAATCATGCCACTGACTGAGACGCAACGGCTGCTGCGACGCAGCCACCTGGGCAGCAGCGACGTGGCCGCCGTCCTCGGGCTGAGCCCGTGGCGCACGGCCGTGGATGTGTGGATGGAGAAGACCGGGCGGCTGGTGGAACGCGACGAGCCCACGAACGCCATGCAGGCGGGCAACCTGCTGGAGCCGGTGCTGCTCGCGTGGGCCGAGGGCCGCCTCGGCGAGCTGCGCCGGGCCGTGGCGGTCGAGGGGCCCAAGCCCCTGATGGCCAACATCGACGGGATCGTCTCCGCCAGCGGCGAGCCGGTGGAGGCCAAGACGGCGGCGATCGTCCGCCCGTGGGTGGAGGCCGACAACCTGTGGGGCGCCGAGGCGAGCGACGAGGTCCCGCCCCACGTGCTCATTCAGTGCCAGGTACACATGCTCGTGACGGACAGGCCGATCTGTCACGTGCCGGCCCTGGTGGGCGGGCGCGGCTTCCTGCTGTACCACGTGCCCAGGTCCGTGACGATCTGCGAGCGGATCGTGGAGGGCGCCACGGACTTCTGGAAGCTGGTCGAGGAGCAGCGCCGCCCCGAGGGCTCGGCATCGCCGGCGAGTGTGAAGCTGCTGAAGCGCGTCCCCGGCGAGGTCGGCCAGGTGGCGCCCGACCTGGTGGCCGACTGGCTCAAGGCCCGCGCCGAGGCCACGGTGGCCAAGAAGCACAAGGAGCAGCTTCAGGCGGACATCATCGAGGCGATGGGCCAGGCGGAGGCCGCCCTGTGCGGGGAGGCGGGGGCCGTGACCTACTACGAGCAGCAACGCGGCGAGTACACGGTGGCAGAATCCACCTACCGCGTCCTGCGCCACAAGAAGAAAGGGCTCTGACATGACCACGACCACGACCAAGAAGACGCAGAAGGGCAAGCCGGCCGGCGGAGCGATCCAGCGGGCGGAGAACCACGCGCCGGTGCCCTACCACGCCAATGCCCCTCTGCAAGAGCCGGGCCTGCTGAAGGGGCTGCTGGAGAGGAGGGAGTTCAAGCAGGCCATGCGCAAGGCGGCGCCGCGGCACATCAGCGTCGAGCGTCTGACGCGCATGGCGATCACGGCGGTCAGCCGCCAGCCGATGCTACTGCGATGCACGCAGGCCAGCATCCTCAAGGGCTTGATGGAGTCCGCGATCCTGGGGCTGGACTGCTCCGGGCTGCTGGCGAGGGGCTACCTCGTCCCGTTCAAGAACGGCCGGCTGAGCCGCGAGATGCGGCGCGACGTGTACGAGGCCGTGTTCATCCCGGGCTACCTGGGGCTCTGCGACCTGGCGAGGCGCAGCGGGGAGATCGACTACATCAAGGCCGTCGCCGTCTTCGAGGGCGACGAGTTCGAGTACGAGGAGGGGCTCGAGCAGAGACTCGTTCACCGGCCGAATGCGTCACCCGACGCCCGGAAGGACAAGGAGCACCTGCGCTACGTCTACGCCGTGGTGGCCTACCGCACGGGCGCGAAGGACTTCCGCGTGATGACGATGGCGGAGGTCGAGAGCCACCGGCAGCGCAGCCGGGCGAAGGACAACGGCCCGTGGGTGACCGACTACATCCCCATGTCGCTCAAGACCGTGTGCAAGGCCCTGTGCAAGTGGCTGCCCCTGAGCCCGGAGATGGCGGACGCCCTGGCCCGCGAGGCGGAGGCGGAGGGCGACGCCGACGCCGACGCGATCTGGGTGGACGCCGACGCCGGCCAGAGCCGCAACGAGCAGGTCGCGGCCATGCTCGGCAGCAACGGCGCGCCGCCCCTGCCGGCCGAGGAGGCGGACCCCGCCACGCAGTCCGAGGCGGCGCGACAGGTCGAGGCGCTCAAGGGCGAGGACGCGGCCCTCACGGACGCCGAGCGGCAGGCGCTCCAGTCGCCGACGCCCCCGCCGGCAACGCCCCCGCCGCCGCCCGCGGCCAACGCCCAGGAGAAGTCAGACGACGAGCTGCCCGACCTGTTCGGGGACGAGTGATGGCCAACGCCACGGAGCAGCGCCCGAGCTTCACGCTGCGCCCCGTGCGGCCGGCGCCGGACGTGACGGCCTGGGAGGTCGCCGGCATCGGCGCATGCGGCCGCGGGGTCGTGCTCGGCTGGATCATGCAGGGCGCCGACGGCGAGTGGGGCTTCATGCCGAGGCGCGAGCCCGACGCCGTTCCCTTCTACTCGCGCGCCGCCCTCTGGACGGTCTGCGCCGCGCTGGACATCGTCTCCGGCGGCAAGGCCGTCCCGTTGGCCGTCTACCAGTGCCAGGGCCTGACTACGTCACTGACGATCGTGCAGCCGGAGGAGCACCGATGAGCAAGCAACGCAAGGCGCAACGCCAGCGAACGATTCACATTCGTCACTGCAATAACGTGGAGCTGTGCGGCATGGATCTCTGGAGGGGGGACATCACGATCCGGTTCACGCAGGCAGAGGGGAAAGGCCCCTGCGTAGTGATCCACGCCAACCCCGGCGTGTTTCTGTGGATCGCAAGGGCCCTTCGGGGCGGCATCCGGCAGATGAGACAGCGGCTCCAGAAGGTCGAGGACGCGCTGACGGCGACGCCGCAAGAGGATTGATAGAAGTGACTCCCGAATGGTTTCCGATCATGCCGACGTCGCGGCCACCCGTCGAAGGGGAACCGGTTCGTATCCGCTGGGCGCTCGTCGCGCCCCACGAGGCGCAGGCCCTGGCCAACCACTCTCAGACGCTGGCCCGCCTGGCAGAGCGCGGCGGGCTGGGCGCCGCGGAAATGGTCGCCGTCCTGGAGGATCGCCGCTGGCTCCCGATGCGTAGCGAGGTCGCGATCTGCCGCCTTCGCGAGCTGGTCGAGGCCGGCGGGAAACCGACATGACCGACGGGCGGCAAATGGGCTTGGACTTCGCGACGCCGTGGATCATTGTGCCGGACGGCAATCGCACCGCGCTGGCCATCTACCTGCGGCACTACTCCTGTCGTCGCTACCGCGACGCCCGCAAGCGCGTGCTGTTCGTCGGGCCCGGCGAGAAGATGGTCCTGCTCGCCATCAACGGGCGGGCTCTGTTCGTCTGGCGGCGTTTCCGCTCCATGCGCCCCGAGCTCGGCGTCAACTGCGCGGTCTTCCGCAACGAGGGGGCGGGGCGTTCGAGCTACCTGATCCGCGATGCCTGCGGCTTGGCCTGGCGGCGATGGCCGGGCGAGCGGCTCTACACGTACGTCGACCCGGCCGCCGTTCGGAGCCCCAATCCCGGCTACTGCTTTCGGATGGCAGGCTGGCGCCGCTGCGGGCAGACCCCAGGGGGGCATGGACGGCGTGCGCTGCTGGTGTTCGAGCGGCGCGTCGAGGCACGAACATGACTGACCCCAAACCCACCGGCACCAGGGAGTGGGCCCAGCACAACGTCAATCTCTACAAGGGCTGCCGATACGCGTGTCTGTACTGCTACGCCAGGCACAAGGCACTGACCTACCGCCGGATCAACGAGGGCTCGCAGTGGCAGGATGAGGAGCTGAGGCGCGACGTGCTCGAGAAGGGCTGGAAGAAGCGCGATGGGATCATCATGTTCCCCTCGACGCATGACATCCACGCCGGCAACTGGCAGAGCTGCTGCGAGGTCCTCGCCAAGCTCCTCGACGCCGGCAACTACGTCTTGATCGTGACCAAGGGCGATCCCGCCGTCTTCCCTCACCTGGACGCCGTCTGCCGCCGGCACCAGCCGCGCGTGGCCTTCCGCCTGACGATCACCTGCCTGAACGATCGCGGATACCGCCAGTTCTGGGAGCCCAACGCCCCGACCATCGCCAACCGCATCCACTACCTCCGCCTGGCCGCCGACGCCGGGTACTGGACGAGCGTCTCGATGGAGCCCCTGCTCGAGCCGCCGGCCATCGACGAGCTGGTGGGCCTGCTCAAGGTCGAAGTGACGCATCCGATCTGGGTCGGACTGGCCAGGGAGCTCGTCGAGCGGACGGCCTGGGCGCAGATCGGCGAGCACCACCCCATGGTCCGCTGGCTCCTGTGGTACCAGAAGCCCGGGCGCGTCTGGGAGTACGTCCGCCGGCTCAACCTCGAGATCCATCCGCAGTCGGACCGATGGCCGAAGCGCGATCACAGGCTCATTCGGTGGAAGGACTCGATCCGCGAGCTGCTCGCGCCCGAGGGCGTCACGATCGAGAACGGGCTGGTCAAGGCAAAGGCGGGCGAATGAGCAAGCGTCGCAAGACAATCTGCCCCGTCCACCAGGCACGAATGACGTGCACGGGCACGAGGTACGGCCTGCGGTGGGACTGCCCCGTCGAGGGCTGCACGGTCATGTGCTGGGGCGGGGCGACGTCCACGCCGGCAGATCAGGAGACGCGGGACGCGCGCCGCGCGGCCCACGCGGCGTTCGATCCTCTCTGGCAGGGCCGGCGGGCCCCGATGAGTCGCAGCGAAGCCTACCGCTGGCTGGCCTACGTGCTCGGCTGCAACCAGGAGCAGGCCCACATCGGCCACCTGGACGCGGACATGGCGCGTAGGGTGGCGGCCGAGGCCACCGTGGCAGCGAGACACCAACGAGTTGGCGAGGAGAACTGTGATCCTCACGGCGCGAGAGGTTGACGAGGCCGACATCCACGGCAAGCGGGAGATGCTGCGCCGCCAGCTCCGGCAGATGGGCCCCGCGCGGCATCAGGTGATCTACTGCCCGTGCGGGCGTCGGATGATCCTGCGTCGCGCCTACAAATGCTACTACTGCGGATTGTGGTTGTGCAGCCGCTGCGCGGAGAGGCACTTCAGAGAGAAGCACAGTTCCCACCTTCATCCAACCACGGAAGGACCAAACGCATGACCGATCCGACAGAGCAGTCAGCAGGCTACCAGGGCCCGGCGATCGTCGAGCTGATGGGGCACAGCGTCCTGGCGGGCATCGTCTGGCCGGGCAACGTCGCCGGCGTGGGGCTCATCGCGGTGAACGTCGAGGCCGCCGACGGGTTGCGCTTCACGCGCTACTTCGGTGCCCAGGCGATCTTCTCCGTCACGCCGGTCAGCGAGACCATGCTGCGCAAGCAGCCCGGCCAGCGTCTGCCCGAGGGCCTGGAGGTCGATACCGTCGTCGCGGAGCTGATGGAGCACAGTCCGCACCTGGTCCACGACGTGGTGCGGGCGGCCGGCTACCGCCTGGCGCAGCTGGCCCCCAAGGACCCGACGACCATCCTCGATGAGTTTGTCCTGACCCTTTCCTGGGCCCTGACGCTCGAGGACAGGGAGGCCGCGGGGAAGCTCCTGACGCGCATGGCCCGCCGACTGACCCAGGAGCTGGAGCAGCGCGAGCCCCAGCCGGCGGGCGAGACGGACGCCAAGGATGGCGACAGCGATCCAACAGCTTGACGCGCTCGGCGCCCTGGTGGTCGCCTGCGAGCGCGCGATCGACCGCCTGCCGACGAGCTCGGCGGCGGAGCTCGCCCGCGCCCTTCGCCCCGTGCGCGCCATCGTGCGCCAGGGCGTGCTGCCCACGTGGCGGCCGGCGGCGGCGGCGGAGATCTCCGGCCTCGACCGCAAGGGCAACGCGATCGAGCCGGCGCCGGCCGGCAGCAAGACGGGGCCCATCCTGCCACGGAAGGATGTGCCGTTCCTCACGGAGCAGGGGAAACGCTGGTACCGCCCGAGCGGCATGTTCTGTCAGCTCCACGACGCCGCCAAGGGCGGGCCGAAGTGGCGCCGCCTCGTCCAGCGGACGGCCTACGCACAGCTCCCGGCCGACTGGGCGCTCCTGGCCGGGCCCCTGGCCCTTGCCACGGAGTTCATCCTGCCCCGCCCCAAGGGTCACTACGGCACGGGCGCAAACGCCGGCAGGCTCAAGGCCAGCGCCGAGCCGCTGCCGGCGTGGCGCCCGGACCTCACGAAGCTCTTGCGAGGCACGGAGGACGCCCTGACCGGGACGCTCTGGGGCGACGACGGCCAGGTCGTCTTCCACCAGGCGGCCAAGCGCTACGGGCGGCCCGACGAGTCCCCGGGCGTGAACCTGGCCGTCTACACGCTGCCGGCGATCCCCGTCGCCGAGCAGCTCGAGCTCTTCGCGCCGGCCCTGGCGCCGGCACAGCCCATGCTGCCCGTGCTGTGAGGAGAACTGCCGATGGTCGCCAGACGCCTCGACGCAGACGATCGCCGCAGAATCCGGGACACCGTGCGGGACTTGGCCCAGGCGTTCAGGGACCTCGCGCCCGACAACCCGGCCCGCCTATCGTTCGAGGAGTTCGCGCGGAGCGTCCGGGCGGGCCACTTCCCGCTGGTCGTCCGTGCCTACCTCGTGAGCGCGGTGTTCGGCGACCAGGCAACGGCGATGATGCTGACGGCCCTGATCGCCATCGGCTTCGCCAATGTGATCGACGAGCTGCTTGGCGAGCTGGACAAGGGGCCCACATGACGGCGCTCGAGCGCATGACGATTCCCCAGCTCCGGGCCGCCCTGGACGCCGCCGAGGCCGAGGCCGCCCGGCGCTTCGCCGCCGGCGAGACGACGGTCGCCGAGCTCATGCGGCGGGAGCACCTGGGCTACGGGCCCGTCCGGGAGCTGCTGGTCCGCCGCCTGGGCCCGGCGCGCTACGCCCGCCACTGCCGGGCCAACTGCGCGCGACGGCCGGGCGATCCCCGGATCTGGAGCGACGCCGAGAAGCAGCTCCTCCGGCGCGACTACCGGCGCCGGCCGGCCGCGGCGATCGCGGCGGACATCGGGCGGCCGGTCGACCAGGTCCGCGCCGCCGCCCAGCGCCTCGGGCTGACCATCCCGCAGCGGATCGGCACGCCGGCGTTCGAGGCGTTCCTCCGCGAGCGCAGCGCCGCCGGCTGGTCGGACACCGAGATCGGCGCGGCCTGGGGGGGCGTCTGCCGCCACGCCGTCACCGGCCTGCGCGCGCGCCTGGGGCTGGCGAGCAACGCCTACTCGCCGCACGTGCGGGCCAAGATCCGCCAGGCGACGCGCGAGCAGTGCCGGCGGGAGGGGGTCGCCAACCTCGCCGAGCTGAAGGCCAAGCGGTTCCGGCAGGCCGCGCGCCGCTGCGGGTGGCCCGAGGACCTCCGCCCGCGGAGCGTCCAGATCCTCAACGCCCTCTGGGACCGCGGGCCGATGACGCGCCGCCAGATCGCCGACGCGATCGGGATGCGCTGGAAGGGCTCCCGCGCCTCGCTGAGCAGCAACGATCCCGAGGGCAGCTACCTCGCCCACCTCCAGGCACGGGGCCTGGTCGTGCGCCTCGGGCGTTTCGCGCAGTCGCGCAGCGCCGCCGGCCGCGGCTCGCGCTGCTACGTCTACAGCCTCCCCCCCTGGATCGAAAGGAGCGTGCCCGATGCCCGGACAACAGCCGCGAGTTCGTGACCTGGCCCCGCCCACCGACTTCATGCAGCCGAAGTGGCTCGGGGCGCTGCGGGAGGCCGCCTTCGGCGTGAGCGCGGACGACGTGGCGGAGATCGTCAAGGGCCTGCTCGCCGAGGCCAAGGCCGGCGACACGCGGGCGGCCAAGTTCGTCTTCGACGTCCTCCTGGGCGAACGCAGGTTCAAGGGAGCGACGTTCATCCAGAACGTCTACGAGGGGGGCAACGGCGGCGGCAGGCCGGACGAGCCCAGCGACGCGCCGCCCGGCAGCGAGGGCAAGATTGAGCTGATGCGCCGGCGCGTCGAGGCGGGCCTCGACACGGACAATGGCGCCGATGGTCGGCCGGACCTGTCCTGAGCCGCGAGCGTGAGGATGGATCGTGAAGCAGCGGAACCTGCCGTACACGGAGCCACCCAAGCACCCGCCGGGCGCCCACGCCCGGCGCCCGGAGATCCTCCGCAGCGGCCACTACTGTAGCATCCCCCTGTGGCTCCTGGAGCGATCGGACGTGCATTGGGCGGAGAAGCTCGTCTACGCGGCCCTGCTCAATCACCTGGTCAGCGACGCGGTCTTCTGGATCTACCCATCCCAGCGCCGCCTGGCGGCCATGACCGCGCTGACCGTCCGCGGCGTGCAGAAGGCCCTGGCGAAGCTGGAGGCTCGTGGGCTGATCGAGCAGAGGCACCGCCCGGCGTCCACGAGCGGCATCGCGTTTTTATCCCAAGAAATTCCGCCGGCGGCTGCCGAGGAACGCCCGACCCCCCGAACTGAGTTCGTACCCCCCCCCGAACTGAGTTCGTACCCCCCCCGAACTGAGTTCGTACCTCTGAAGCACTCTGCAGACACTAAGGACACTAAGAAACAGCGCTGCGCTGAGCAAGCTCCGTGCCACACGGCAGAGGAAATCGCGGCAGACTGGGCGCATCTCCTGGGACTCGACGAGCAGACGCGGAGCGACGAGCAGGTCGAGAGGGATGAGGCACTCCTGACGAGCTGGGCGAGCAAGCTGCTGGCCGGAGAGCTGGGCCCCCCGCAGCGGGTAGACGAAGCCGTCCAGACGCGGGCCCACCAGATCGGCCACCGCCGGCCGCCGGCACGCAAGCCCCTGGGCATGTTCGTCTCGGAACTCAGCAACGCGCGCAGAAAGCTCGCGGAGGTCAGGCGATGATCATGCCCGAGACCAAGAGGGAGCTGATCCGCCTGGGCGTGGGGCGCCTCCGGGAGCTGATCGGACAGCACGTGCATCTCTGCGAAGTGGCCGTCACCCAGGGCGGGGAGCGCTTCGAGGCGGGGGAGATCCTCCGCGTGGTCGCCGCCTGGCACAGCGCCAGCTCCGGGGTCTCACTCGTCCTGGTGGACCCGCAACGGCGGCACCGCGCCGTCGTGGGCATCAAGCTCGGCGAGGTAGCTCGCCACCTGCGACGGCCACAAATCCAGTAATCGCCTGCCCGTGGGCCTGCCGATCTCGCGCCTATGGCCCCGCGCGGCCCCTGGACAACCGTCGAGTACTCCCTCCTGTGCCACCTGAGCCGTGCGCCCGTCTGGCAGCCGGTCCCACTGCTGGCCCAGGACATCCTCGGGCAGAACGATCGCCACGCCCGCGCGACCGTGCGCGAGGGTCTCACGCGCCTCGCAGCTCGCGGCGTCGTCCGCCACGCCTGCAATCCCGACCGCGAGCAGCGCAAGCTCCACGGCTACGGGGTGGTATACTCGATTCGGGACACGGCCTGGCCGGCGGCGAAACAGCGCGCCGACGCGTGGGCCGCTCGGCGCTCCGCGGCCGGCCTGGAGATCTGGCTCCATGATTCCAGCGCTGCCAGTTGAGCTGCCAGGGGTGCGCGTCGTGATCGTCCCGACGCGGCAGAGGATCCACGGCCCGTATCTCATCCGCGGGCTGATTGCGTCGGTGCTGCCGGTGGTGGGGCCGCCCCGCGTGCGCCTGGGGACGGCGTCGGGCGCCCTGCTCGGGGTGGAGCTGCCCTGGCCGGCGTGCCGGCGGGTTCACCTGGGGTAAGCCAGGCTCTGTGGGATTCTCCCATAAATCCCTTGACATCCCTGGGCCGGCCGCCTACCATTGGGTCTGGTGATACCATGACCCATCCGCTACCATGCAGAGACGGCCTGTGCCTGGGTCCTCCTCGTCCTTCCATGGCCGTGGTGTCACCGCCTGGGCACGGGCCATTCCTATGCGCCCCCACGGGCAGAGAGGCAGGTGAGACATGGATGCGTTGGGACGGGCGAAGGCGGCGGTCGAGGCGCTCGAGTCGATCAAGTTGGCCAAACGAGGCGCGGAGGACTACCTCAAGAGTGTGGAGAGGCAGAGGAAGGCCAGGGTGAAGGCCCTGGTGGACGCCCTCGCGGAGATGGGGGCGGATCGGACCCGCCAGCTCTATCACGGGAGCGGGCTCTGGTGGGTCGAGGGGAGCCAGCACTACCTACACCATGAGACGACCACGATCCTCGGCATGGGCGGGGGCCCGGGGGGACAAACATGACACAGGGCAAGTGCAAGAACTGCGGGAAGCGATTCACGTGGCCGGGGCACGCCAGACGGCGCCGGACGTTCTGCCCGATCTGCCGCAAGGCGCTCGAGCAGACGAGCCACCTGTCGCAGCTGACGGTGATCCGGCTGGACCGGATCCCCACCGGGCCAAACTGGTTCGGGATGCACGACGACCTGGAAGGCTGCCTGGGCGCGGGCTTCGTCCAGGGCCAACCTGAGAGGACGGTGGCACCATGAGTACGCGACAGCGACCCAGACGAGAGGGCAACGAGACGATCGACCGCTGGCAACCTCAGCGCTGCCGGCACTGCGGCAAGGAGATCTACAGGGCGAGGCCCGGCCGACGCTACTGCGACCGCTACTGCCGGCTGCGTGCGCGACGCAAGCGCTGGCGGAAATACCGCGGGCAGAGGCGAAGGCAGGCGCTGGCATGAGACGCAACCCCATCTACACCATCGGCTACCGCCAGTGGGAGCCTGAGCAGTTGTACGCCAAGGTGCGGGAGCTGGGAGCCCTGTTGGTGGACTGCCGGTGGTCGAGGCGCACGCGCCGGGCGGCCTGGAGCGGCCGGGCCTTCGAGGAAGCCCTGGGCAAGGGCTACCTACACATCCGGGAGTGGGGCAATCCGCGCTACAAGACGGGCCGGCTGGAGGTCAGCGACTTCGCGACCGGCGCCAACCGGCTGGAGCATGTCCTGAATCTGTCCGGCGAGACGCGTCGTCGCGTGGTCCTGATGTGTGCGTGCGAGGACCTGGCCAAGTGCCATCGGCTGGTGGTCGCGGCGAGACTGCTGGACCGCTGGGGGCAGTACGGCCTCCGCCACCTGTTCCCGCCTCACGGGCGGGGCCAGGGCGAGTTGTTCAGAGAACCAGAAGGAGAAGGGACATGAACAAGGCGAGACGCCAGAAGCTACTGGAACTGGTCGGCGAGCTGGAGATCCTCGCGGGCGACGAGCAGCAGGCACACGACAATCTGCCGGAGGGCCTCCAGGAGGCCGACGCCGGCGAGCGGCTCGTGGACAACGCCGAGGAGCTGGAACAGGCGGCGGAGCTTGCCCGAGCCGTGGCGGAACGGTAAGATCTGCTGATGTGGCTGGCAGGTAGCCCGAAGGGGCAGAGAGGAGACGATCATGGCTTGGAAGGGACGGACGGACATAGGATGCTCGGAGAACCCCGGGGTGTTTGACACAGGCAACGGGGCTCTCCGGTACCACGAGATCAACGAGGACCACCCGCTGGTTGAGCGGGTACGGGTCGAGTACTATGCGCGAGGGCGGGGGCAGGACAGCACGATGTACTCGCCCCTGGTGGGGCGCCACGAGGCGCAGAGCTACCCGACCGTCGCGGCGGCAGAGGCCGCGGCGCGAGAGTCAGGGTAGGAGTGTCCTTGGAAGAGCCGGGCCCGGTGGTTGCAGCTGCCGGGCCCTTGCTGTGCGCGGTCGGTATGCCCAGCGGCGTGCCCAGCTGCAAGGGGCGAGATCGCAGGGGGTTACGAGGCTGGCGGTGGGCACATGCCCAGCCAGGAGCCGCCTCGGGCGGGTGACAATGGGTGACACGCTCGCGCGGGCGCGCGAGGTTCGGGCGGCGCGGCGGCTACAGGGGCCGCTGGCGGCCCCTGGCTGGCGGCTCCTGGGCGATCGGGGGCGGGGCGGGGAGATCCCTCCTTCAGCGGGGCGAGCCGTGTGAGGGCATCCTCGCGGCTCCTGGAGCGGCTGGCAGCGGCTCGCAGCGGCCTGGACCGGCTCGCAGCGGCTGGCAGATCGTTGGCGACCGTTCGGGGGGGGCCAGGGCGGGGGTTTGTAGCCTACAGGATTGCCGGCCGACAGCGGCCCGTGGCAGGCCGACAATTGCCGTGTGAGCGATCCTCAGACAGCTCAGGCGGCCGAAGGCCGCGAGGACGAGCCCGGGATCGAGGCGGGCCGGAGCAGCGCCTACGACGCCCTGCCCCCGGACGAGAAGCGCTTCGTGGCCTGCTTCCTGCGGACCTACAACGCCTCCGCGGCGGCCCGCGCGGCCGGCAAGAAGGACCATCGGGCCAACCAGGCCGGCTACAAGCTCAGGCACAAGCGCCGGGTGATGGCGGCGATCGCCGAGCTGGCGGCAGAGGCGGGAATCACGCGCGAGCGGCTCGCCGAGACCGCGGCCAGCTACCTGTGGGGGGGCAACATCGCCGACTTCGAGGAACTCCTGGACGGCACCACCAAGCCGAGCAAGCTCCTGGAGAAGGGGGTGAACCTGGACCTGCTCAAGAGCCTGCGCAAGACCCCCAACGAGCACGGGACGGCCGTGCAGCTCGTCATGGTCGACAAGCTCCACGCCATCGAGGTCCTCGCACGCATCCTCGGCCTGGCAGAGCCCGAGCGCGTGGAGCTCGGCTTCGGAGGCGACCTGGCGGACCTGCCCATCGAGGAGCTGCGGAGGCGAGCCCATGCCGTCGATGCAGACGACGAGCCCCCTGGCGATCCGCCAGCGGTGGGGGATGAGCCGGCGGGTGGAGGTCCAGCGCGTCCGGGCACGGTGGGAATGGGCACGGCGGGACCCGATCCCGTTCCTGCGATGGTTCACGTGGACGCTGGACCAACATGCGCCCGAGGGGACGGACCCGCTGAGGCCCTTCCCGTGGCAGAGGCCGCACATCCAAACGATCGTGAGGATCTGGCAGCACAACCGCCTCCTGTCGATCCGCAAGAGCCGGCAGATGGTGATGACGTGGCTCTTCGCCGCCCTGAGCCTCTGGGACGCGCTGGTCCACAAGGGCAAGCTCATCATGCTCCAGAGCAAACGCCTGGAGGATGCCGTGGGCGACGAGAGCTCCGGGGACGGCCCCCTGGGCAGGGCGAAGGTGGTCCTCAACAACATCCCGTACAGGGAGATGGTCCTGCCGTGGTACGACCCCCGCAAGCACAAGCGGGAGACCAGGCTCGTCTTCAAGCCGATCCACAGCACGATCTGGGCGATCCCCCAGGGGGCGCACGTGATCCGGCAGAGGACGGCCTCGGGAATCCTGAGCGATGAGAGCCACTTCCAGGACGAGTTCGGAAACGCCTACGCCGCGAGCGCCCCGTGTATTCGGGGAGGCGGATGGTTCGTCTCTCTGTCTACTGCTCATCCTGGGGCTGCTAACGATCTGCACGAGGATCGCCTCGATGTCGACACGGCCTGACATGCCAGACCCCATGGCCGTTGGCCCGGTGACGCGCGAGACGGTCCTCATCGAAGGCAACCGCCACGACATCGGCCTGGTCGCGCGGCCGCTGTCCAGCGGCTTCGTCGCGGTGGACCTGGGCATGGGGGCCGATCCGGAGGTGTTCACCGACGAGGTGGTCGAGTCGGAGATGCGCCGCCTCGGCTGCCGGCAGAGGCCGAATGGCACGTGGCAGCTCTCCTGGAGATTCCGCAAGGAGTATCTGCGCGATGCCGAGGCGAGTGCCGGCAAGCCCGTGTTCGACCAGGAGTGGATGGACCGCCAGGCCGCGAGCCTCCGCGATCCCCTGTACCGAATGGACGTCGACGTGACGATCGCGGAGCTGACCTGGCAGCAGGCGCTGGCCGATCCCCCCGAGGGCGTCCGCGTGGTCCGTGACCAGGGGGAGGTGGTCCGGCGCCTGCCCGATCAGTCGATTGGCCTCGGCGCGGCGTTCTGGCGGCTCCACCCCCTCGAGCGCCGGCGCGAGGCCTGGCGGTGGCTCGTCCCCCGCACCCGCGGCCGCGTGGCCGTCTGGGTGCCGCCGTGGCAGCAGCCGGCCTACCTGCCGAGCACGATCGAGGCGGTGACCAGGTGCTTCGCCGGCGGCTCCGACGTGGGCGAGGGCGTCGCGGCCAGCGACTCGACGGTCGTCGTGCTCGCGGCCGACACCAAGGAGCAAGCGGCCGAGTTCGCGTCCAACACGATCCGGCCGGCGGACCTGGGGAGGATAGCGTGCGCCATCGGGGGGTATTTCAACACGGCCTTGATGTGCCCCGTCCGCAAGATGCACGGCCTGACAGTCATCCGCACCATGAGCGACGAGTGCGCCTACCCGGCCATCTGGCACGATCGCATTGCCGACCGCGTGGCGCAGGTGCCGACCGATCGCCTCGGCTGGCGGGGTGGCGAGGTCACCAGCCCGCTGCTGTTCGGGGGCTGGATCGACGCGATGCAGTACTCCCGCGTGATCCTCCACAGCTCCACGCTCTGGCGGCAGATGATCCAGTACATCTACGACGTCGGCGGGCGCATCACACACCAGGCACTCGCCGATCAGCCCGTCGAGGTCCGCGAGCGCCACGGCGACCTGGTGGTGGGGGCCGCCCTGGCCTACCGCGCCGCACTGGACATGCCCCGGTGGCTCCGGGCACGCAAGCGCGACGTGGCCCCGTACGGGAGCCTGGCGTGGCGGGACGACGTCTACGAGCGCCAGCAGCTCCAGCGCAAGGGGGAGCAATGGTGATCGACCAGCACACACATCTGGTTCAGCTCGTCGGCGGGCCGCGCGATGGCATGGTCGAGGACGTGCCTGTGAACGGCCAGGACCTCGTTCATCTGGAGGTCGTCGGGGATCCCGGCCTGCACGCCTGGGTGGCCCTGCCCGTCATCGAGCACGTCTACCGGGCCGACCCGCCTGGCGGGACCACGTACACGTACCAGGGCCCTCGCCCCGGGGGCAGCCTGCAACGGGGAGTACAGCCGCATGGTCGCTGAGACGGCAGAGAGCCCGGCGGTCGATACGGTCTACGAGCCGCCCGTGCCGACGCTGAAGACCGATCGCACGGCCTTCGTCAGCAGGCTCATCGAGACGATCGCTCGCAGCGACAAGCGGCTCGCGCCGTTCCGCCGGTCGCGCCACCAGGTCCTCCGCAAGTTCTGCGGCCCCTACTACGGCCACAGCGCCAGCGGCGGGCCCCTTCCCGAACACCAGCCGCTGGCGAAGATCTACTCGTACGTGACCATCATCGCCCCCTTGATCGGCCTGACCGATCTCACGTGCGACTTCTCCAGCGACGATCCCGCCCAGCAACGTACCGCCCTGATGCTGAGCCAGGACGTCACGAGCTGCCTCAAGCGCATCCAGGCAGCGAAGACCTACGGGGAGCTCGTCGTCGACTCGATGTTCGGGCCCACCGTGGCGAAGATCGCCATGCCGCGGGTTCCGATCGCCGGACAGCGCGAGTTCACGGACTGGCGGGCGGACTGGGATCTGCCGCTGTATTCGCGGGCGAGCCTCGACAACTACATCCTCGACCCGGACTGCGCCCGGCGAGAGGCCGCCGAGCTGGAGGGGGACATCTACCACGTCGCCGTCGACGACGCCTGGCGGGCCGGCTGGGACCGCAAGGGCCTCGACGCCATGGAGACGTTCCGCCGGCACCACGGCAGCGATCCCCAGGCCGCCGACATCACCGCCGGCCGCGGGACGGGCCAGGCCGATGAACTGTATCCGCACTACGAGGTCGCCGACCTGTGGCTGCCCCGGGAGGGGCCCAACGGCCTGCTCGCGGTCGTCGCGCCCTACAACGCCGGCATCCTCGACTTCCTCCACGTCGAGGAGTGGGAGGGCCCGGAGGGGGGCATGTACAGGATGCTCGGCTACGAGTACCCGCCGGACAACCCCTTCCCCCTGGCCCCGCTGAACAGCGTGCGCGACCTGGACGCCATCCTGAACGCCCTGGGGACCAAGGCGAAGCACCAGGCGGACCGGATGAAGACCGTGTTCACCTATCTGCAACAGCACACGGATGCGGCGGACAACATCCGCCGCGCGCCCGACGGCGAGTTCGTGGGCGTGGCGGATCCCAAGACCGTGGCCGCCGTCACGTACCCCGGCCCCACCAAGGAGCTGTACGAGGCGATCGAGACGTTCGGGCGCTGGCTCAACGAGAACGGGCCCAACCCGGACATGCTCGGCGGCCTGGAGGCCAGCGCGCGGACCCTCGGGCAGGATCAGTTGAAGTATGCCAATGCGAGCACGCGCCTGGGGCGCATGCGCGGCCAGGCGTACGGCCACCTGGTCGAGAGCGTCGGCAACCTCGCCTGGTGGCTCTACCAGCGCGACGGCGACGATCGCGTCCTCACCATGCCCCTGGAGGGCGGGGCATGGGACCTCAGCGTCGAGTGGCCGGCGGCCGAGAGGCGCGAGGCCCTGGACCGCGTCAACTGGGATCTGGAGCTCTACTCGCACGGGCCGGCGAGCCCGGAGGATCAGTACCGCGGGACGATGGAGCTCGTGCAGGCCGTGATGGTTCCCCTGGCCGCCAACGCCGCGGCCCAGGGCGTGTACGTCGACGTCGAGGCGCTCGTTCGCGACCTCGCCCGGCGCCGGCACATCCTCGGTGTCAATCAGTGGTTCCGCCGGGCCCAGCCGCAGACCATGGCCGGCCCGGCCGTCATCGGCGGCGATCGAAACAGCGTCAACCTCGGCGGCCGGGGCATTCGCACCGGCAACGCCATGGCCGGCACGCCCGGCCAGAGCCCCAGGAGCACACCATCATGATCGAGACCCGCGTCATCGAGGTCTTCGAGCACGGCGACGGCGGTGGAGAGGCCCGGGACGCCCGGCAGATCATGGTCCCGCGCGAGGAGGCCTACAAGCTGGACCGGAACCTCAAACGGAGTATGCAGATCGAGCGCCCGCCGATCCTCGACCAGCGGCCGACCACGACCCGCCCGGATGGTCAGGTGATCGCGCTGGAAGGGCCCATCGCCGAGGGGTTCATGCTTCGCCGCGCCGCGGCCCAACGGCGCTACGAGCTCGCCGTGGCCGGCCTGCCCCCGAACATCCCCGTCCAGCGCTATCACGGGCAGACCTGGCGGGACCCCGGCTGGTGGGTCGTCAGCGGCCCCGACATCCGCCTGCGCCGAAAGGTCCTGCGCCGGCGAGAGGGAGGCGGCTGGACCGACGTGCCCCGGATGGAGTGGCAGGGGCCGTACCTGTCCGTCGAGGAGGCCGAGGCCGCCGAGCAGGCGCTCCAGGCCAAGCTCGCCGAGCAGGCCGAGGCCCAGGCGCCGCCGCCGCGGCCGAGGGCCAAGGCGTCGCGGCGAGGCACGGCGCCTCCCGCCGCCGCCGGCGAGCAGGCCCCCGCTCTTCCGCAGCAGCAGACCATCCCGCAACAGGCGACAGGAAGTGCCCAAGGCGTTTGAGCATTGCGTCCAGGCCGGCGGCCGGGTCCGCACGGAGCAGCTCGGTGGCGGTCGATACCGCCACGTCTGCTGGCTGGGCAAGCGCAAGTACCCCGGCCACGTGAAGCACAAGCAGGAGAAGGGCAAACGATGAGTCGCATCCTTGTGCCAACGAGCCCCCATGAGCGGGCGGCCCGGGCCTACGAGGACGTCGTCGCGCGCCAGAAGATCAACAGCGACGCGCCGATCGTGGCCCTGGAGGACGGGCAGCTTGTCGAGCACCGCCCGGGCGACCCCAAGCCGCGCGAGCCGAAGACGGACGCCCAGAAGCGACAGGAGGCCGCCGCGCGGCTGTGCATGAGCCTCGGTCGAGCCGTCCTGGACAAGCACAGAAACGCCCCCTGCCCCTGTGGCAGCGGACGCAAGACGAAGAGGTGCTGCCTGGCGCTGGTGTAGGCGGGCGGCGGACAACCTGAGAAATCCCCGGCGAGCGGGCTGGCCGGCCCGTGGAACCGGCGCACGGTACCGAGACCCTCCTCAGCCTGGCCAGGGGCTGGGGAGGGTCTTTTCGTCGGGCGGCCGGGCAGAGGACGTGGCGATGCGCAGAGACGCGCGAGGCATCCCGAAACCGCTGGCGTCGCGACACCGGCGCCGCCAGGCCGCCGAGCGCAGCGAGCAGCGCAAGCGCGTGGAAGCTCGCAACGCGGGCTCCGAGCATCGCGACCGGCAGGCCTACCGTGCCGGCTGGGATCGCATCTTCGGCGGCTCCACGGAGGCGAAGGTCGTGCGGTCCGGTCACTACGTCTGGGACGCCGAGGCCGGCGAGCTGCGCCACGTGAACGATCTCACGGCCGAGCAGCTCCACGCCGCGCGGGCCAACGCGCGCAAGCGCGACAGCAAGCAGTTCGTCAGCAACGCCCTGGGCTGCCACCCCGACCAGGTCGGCGAGTTCAACCGCCGCTTCGGCTGCATCGACGGCGTGAGGTACCTGCCTGGCGGCAAGTGCCGCCTGCGCGACCGCAAGGCCAAGCTCGCCCTGATGAAGGCCCGCGGCATGATCGACCACGATGAGGTGCGCGGCGGCCGAAGCCGCTGAGGAGACCCCAATGCCCCCGCAAACGCAGGTCGTGATACCGGACAACGAGCGGCGCGAGGCCGTCGACGACGGCCCCACCGAAGAGACCAAGCCCGATCCCCAGAAGATGAGCGCCCTTGGTGAGCAGATGCGTTCCATGGGGATCGGCGGCAGCAAGCCGGCCGGCTACGGCGGCGACGACACCGCCCCAGGCTCTGACGACGTGGACGCACACCCCAAGGCGTCGGAGGACCGCGGTGAGGGCGACCCATCGGAGGGCTCGCGCGACGACGGTGACCACACCGACTCGTCGCACGAGGACGCCGATGATCGCCAGGCGCCGAAGCTGAGCCAGCGAGAGCAAGAGGCGGGCAAGCAGCTCGGCTACACGGACGAGGAGCTCGCGGATCTCACCGACAAGGATCTGCGGGCCATCCGGAAGTTCGCGACGGGCTGGGATCGCAAGGCCGCCGAGATGGGGGGGCGCCTCCAGGAGGCCGACGCGAACAAGAAGCGCGTGGCCGAGCTGGAGGCGCAACTGGCTTCCGCGGCGAGGGCGGACGGCGAGGGCGGCAAGGACGATGACGCCGGCGTCGACGACCGCAAAACGGACTCCTCCACGGGGTCGCGGAGGCAGGACAACGGGCACGCCGGCGACGGCGACGGCGAGCTCACTTTCCGCGTGGAGGATCTGCACGACGCCTACGACCAACTGTCGGACGAGAAGCTCGCCCAGGCGCTCAATCGCATGGCCAGCCATGCGCGCGAGCACCGCAGCGAGGACATCACGGCATTGGCCGCCAGCGTCGGCAGGCTGACCGAACGACTGGACACCTTGGGCCTCAACGGATTCTGGGGATCGCTGGAGGGCGAGCTGGCCAAGGCCTACGGCACGCACCCCACGCACGAACTGCCGGCCAAGAGCGCCGAGCGGGCCGCGCGGGAGGAGCTGGTCGATTTCGCACGCAAGCTCCAGACGACCTACGCCCTGGACGGCGAGGATCGGGACCTCCTGGAGATCCTCCGGAGCCAGTTGGGCAGCCCACTGATCGAACGACTGCACCGCCAGACCGCACGTCGCGGCAAGGGCGCCCACGGCGGCGAACAGCGCCGCCGCATCGCCCGGATGCCCGACAGGAAACAGCAGGCCATGGACCGCCTCAACGCAAAGTGGGGCGAGCTGGGCCTGGAAAATCGGCCCTGACGGCAGCAGCCGGGAGCACGACATCATGGCAGGACAAGACGGATACGGGCCGGTGGAGCTGGCGGACCTGGTCATCAGCGCCCGGCAGGCCCAGCCGGCCGGCAAGACGTTCGACTACCTCCACAGGCACGACGCGCCGCACTCGTTCGAGCTGTGCAAGAGGCTCTTCCGCAAGGAGAGGATCGACGTGCGTGGCGGCGAGCAGGTGGCCAATTTCGTGACGTACCGTGACTACGGTACGGCAGCGTTCGTGTTGCCCGGAACGACGTATCAGCCGGGCGTCGTGAACGTCTTGGCGAAGGCCCACGTCGGATGGGCGCATGCCAATTCCAACTGGAGCATCCTCGACGAGGAGGTCCTCGGCTGCCGGAACCCCGAGAAGCTCGTCAGCCTCGTCCAGGCGCGGCGGACCGTCGCGCAGATGGATCAGGCGTTGTTGATCGAGAACGAGCTGTGGGCCGCCCCGGACGTGGCCAGCGCCACCCAGCCGCGGACGCTGTTGTTCTACCTCGTCCCGATCCTGGGCACGCAGGTCACGGACACCGGCAGCCACGGCTGCGACGTGGCCGGCGCGTGGCAGGGCGGATGCCCCACGGGCTACGGCGACGTCAACGCCATCGACCCCGGCGCCTACGTGGCGACCACCGGCTGGGACGACGAGACCTACAAGCGGTGGCGAAGCTACAACTTCCGCTGGGACAACGCCAACGGCGTCTGGACGGAGACCAACGAGGAGCGCCTCGGCTGGGCCTTCGAGTTCTTGCAGTTCGAGACGCCCCCCACCGTCGAGCAGCTCAACGACACGCCCTTCCGGGACCTGCGATTGTATACCAATCGCACGAGCCGCTCCTCGATCTGGCGGGCCAGCAAGCGGCAGAACGACCAGGTGGGCTGGGACCTGGCTCGCGGCCAGACCGGGACCACGTTCAGAGGGCTGCCGTTCGTCTGGCAGCGGCAGCTCGACACGTACACCGCGTTCGCCGGGTTCTACCCCACCGTCCTGGTGAACTGGACCTTCGGCGGCGTCTGCGTCCGCGAGAGCAGGTTTTTCCTGGAGCGGACGTTCGCCGGCGACAAGTACCTCCCCGACATGACCACGACCCACGTGGACCTGAGCTACCAGCCCTGGGTCCGCAACCGGCAGTTGTTCGGAGCCATGGGCAGCTACGTCGAGGCGGCCTGATCGCAGGCCGCGACAAACCCCGCGCATCGGACAGAGGCGAGAGACGGAAACACCAATCCCCGCGCGGGAGAGATGAACCATGGACCAGAGAGTGCAGATCGTTCCCGGGCCGCCCCCCATGCCCAAGCTCGCGGTGTGGTACGAGGGCAGCGACACCATCCACAACGGGTACCTGCTGTGCTACAACAGCGATCACGGGACCCCGGGCGACCGCGAGCCCAGCCGGCTCAACCGCGTGGAGAAGTGCAAGGCCGCCAACGTCCACCACTTCGCCGGCGTGGTGACGGGGCTGGGGGGCGCCGGGCGGACGGGGCCCTGCCAGCTCCAGATCGCCAGGCCGTGCGGGTCGCTGACGGACATCCACTGCCAGGAGTCCGTCGTCCTCGACTCGACGTGGCTGTACCTCCAGATCGGCTCCTACGCCGCCGGGGCGAGCGGGCCCGTCCGCATCGCCAAGGCGATGGAGACCGAGGATCGCTCCACCGTGGCCGGCCTGGTGCTGGCCAAGCTCATCCTGCCGCCGGCGGAGCGCGCCGACGACCAGGAGATCGGCGCCAGCAGCAGTTTCACCGACGCCGTCTGGGAGAACTTCCCCCTGACCGATCTGCGGCGCAACCCGCAACTCGGCACGTTCCTGGAGTACGACCCCGCCAAGCACCCCCAGGCCCCCATGCCCGTCTGCGCGCACTTCGATGACGCCAACGCGAACGTCGATGTGCTGGACGGGACGGCCATCGGCACGTGCAAGTGGCTGGAGCTGGGACAGGGGGCCACCGCCGAGAACAACGCCGCCGAGGTCCAGTTCCCGGGCAAGATCGACATCGACGGCAAGCCGTGGGCGTTCGAGATCGCCTTCGACCTCACGACCGTCACGACGGACGACCTGCCCTGGTTCCTGGGGCTCCACGTGGCCGAGACGCTGGACGGCGACATGCTCGCCGACGCCACGCAGGTCCTCAAGGACGGCGGGTCGATCGGCTTCCAGGTCAAGAACGACGCCGGCGCCGAGATCGACGTGATCTACGACGAGGCGGCCCAGGCCCAGAACGACCATCAGGCCGCCGCCGGCGTGCCGGTCGCGTCGACCACGGTCACCCTCGCCATGCACTACGACGGCAGCACGATCACCGTGTACGTCGACGGGACCGACACCGAGGATCCGATCCTCGCGACGGACATCGCGGCGGTCGATTTCCCGGACACCAGGGATATGTACCTGTCGATCTTCACCAAGGGCGGCGGCGGGGCCGAGGACGCCGACGATCTCCGGGTCAAGGCGTTCCGCGTCGCGCAGGTGGCGTAAGGACAAAACGGGCCTCGGGCCCCGGGCTCTCCTCCAAGTCGTTGCGCGGGGCGACGCGGAGCGAGCTGCCCGGGGGCCGGGCCCACCATCTAGGTCTCCGCGATGGCGCAGCTCGTCTGGACATTCAAGGACCTCTACGAGGACGTCGCCCGGCGCTTCGGCTGGGATCCGGGGGGCCTCACGGCCGACCAGAAGGCCGAGGCCCAACGGATCGTCAACGTGGGCTGCCTCAACTTCTACCAGCGGCGAAGCTGGAACATCCTGAGACCCAACACGACTTTCACACTCTGGCCCACGCAGAGCTCGACGGCGGCCGGAGCGCCGGCCAAGGACAACGGGACGAGCACCGTCACGGCCGCGGCGACGATGTTCTACCCGAACATGGTCGGCCGGACGCTGGCCTTCACCGCCGGCAGCAGCTACGTGATCTGCACCTACACGTCCGGGACGGCCGTCAAGGTGACGGGCGACGCCGGCGGCGAGGCCAACGGCGACACGATCACCGTCACGGCGGACGGGGACTACTACCTGCCGGCCAACTTCGGGGCGATGCTGTCCGAGCGCCTGATCTACCAGCCGGCCCAGGGCTACCCCGCGATCCGCCGGACCACGCCGGGCGACATCCGCCAGCGGAGGAGCCTCGGCAGCTCCAGCGGGACCCCCCGGCTCTACGCCGTCGAGAAGCGCGCGTTCACCAGCACGGAGGGCGACCGCTGGAACCTGATGGCGTTCCCCGCGCCGGCGACGGTCAAGCTGGTCAACTTCCGCTGCCGTCTGGAACCGACCAAGATGGCCGACGACGGGGAGTACCCCCTGGGCGGCCAGATCCACGCCGCGACGATCCGCCAGTTCTGCTTCGCCGCCGTGGAGGCCGAAAAGACACACGCCAGCGGCGGCGACGAGCACAAGACCGCCGAGAAGCTGCTGCTGGTCAGCATCGACCGCGACGGCGAGCAGCAGAGCCAGGTCCTCGGGCCGATGCTGGACCCCTCGAACGCCCGCCCCGTCCCGGACGATCCGACCTACCGCCTGGACGGCGGGACGCTGAGCTAGGAGAGCACCATCATGGAAATGATCCAGATGAGCGGCGCGGCCGGGGCGGCCCTGGCCCTGATCGGCACGAAGGAGCTGCACGGGGGCTGCCAGTGGGCCACGAGCAGCGTGTACGCGAGCGGCGCCCCGCTCACGGACTTCGACTACGCGGTGGTGATGACCGAGGGGGATTTCGACGCCGGCAACTGGGACGTTCTCCTGGCCGGCACGGATTGGGCCAACCCGGCCAAGTTCCGGGACGGCGAGCTGAGCGGCATCGACGCCGCGGGCAACTACGTCAACGCCCTGGCCAAGGGCGGGCGGCTGACGTTGTGCCACAACGTCCGCGGCGTCTACGCCATCCGCTACCGCGCCAAGGGCCCGGGCGCGACGGTCACGATCGCCGGCCCGGCGGTCTGAGGAGCCGATCATGCCTACTGGAATCGCAGGCGGCGCCGTGGATGTTCAGACGCGGCGGATGGCCGGCGCGGCGCGCCGGGACGAACCGATCTGGCTGGAGCGGCTCGATGACGGCAACCGCGAGAACTGGATTGTCTGGCAACGACCGCTCGGTACCGACCCCTACGCCCTGGTGGGTTGGGGCTTCCGGCGCGAAGTAGGGGGCTCCCCG
>Ga0114922_10000924_pt1 | contig 28080 bp, 24 predicted proteins | sample AartaG_FD_100975 | JGI IMG/M metagenome (GOLD analysis project Ga0114922, IMG submission 100975) | Deep subsurface microbial communities from Aarhus Bay to uncover new lineages of life (NeLLi) - Aarhus_00045 metaG | ecosystem: Environmental > Aquatic > Marine > Oceanic > Sediment | place... | reverse complement strand
TTCACTGAGAGACTGTTCCCAGGGAGGAGCATTCGCGCATAATATGCTTGCCGGCAAAATCCATCGAAGCCCGCAATCGCGCCATACCCCATACCATAAAGAACATTCAACTGAAATCGCCGGCCTCAGCAGCACAAGCGGAGGGGACAACCGATTTCACAATAATATATTTCTCGGAGGCAAAGGACTCAATATCTATGACGACGCTAAACTTCCCATGTACGTCGATGGCAATCTATACCTTAATGGGACAACCCCATATCACGCGGAAACCAACTTCGTTAAAATGCCGAACTTCAATCCGAATATCAGGCTCGTCGAACAAGACGATGCCGTTTATCTCCACTTCACCTTGCCGCCGACAAATAAAAACCGAAACAATCAGCTCGTAACTACTGAATTGCTTGGCAAAGCCGCAATTCCAAACCTGTCCTATGTAAATCCTGACACCACACCTTTGAAGGTTGACACTGACTATTTCGCCAGGAAGAGAAATGAACAGAATCCTTCCGCCGGACCCTTTGAGAATCCTGGAGAGGGACAACTCAGCCTGAAAGTGTGGCCCCTGAGAAAAGAATAAACAGTTTTGGAGACTTCGTGAAACGCTGCGCTTACGTCACATTTGTCTTCGCGATATGTTCAACTTTGGGGGCAATAGTCACAGAGTTGAAGCTGCCCGACCCGGATTTGGCGTAATTTGGTGTGGTTGGTGAACCCAAGACTCAAGACTCAAGGTCTAAGACAAAAGGCTAAAGATGCGGGGCTTTTTTATATGCCAATTTCGCAGATACGTATTAAGTGATTAAGTAATTAAGTATGTGCGTACATACTTAACTCAACTACTATCAAATATCAAGTGGGAAATGAGATTGTTTTGTGCAAGGGGGAAGTGAGATTATTTTGTAGTTTTGAGTGGTTTTTTGGGGATTGGCTGTCATTCGGGGGTATTTGTGCGTGGGGGCTTTTTTAATGCAAAAATCAAAATCGTGGGACTCGCTTCTAACAGGCGAATGTAAAATGCAAAATTGTGGAGGCCCTTCGGGCGGACTTTGATTGGGGGGGTACGGATAGACACGGGGCTTTTTTATATGCCAATTTCGCAGATACGTATTAAGTGATTAAGTAATTAAGTATGTGCGTACATACTTAACTCAACTACTATCAAATATCAAGTGGGAAGAGAGAAAGGAGAAAGGAGAAAGAAGAAAGGAGAAGGGAGAAGGGAGAAGGGAGAAAAAGGGTTTAACGTTGAGGGGATTGCGGTTTTGGGTATAATAGCGGGATATGAAAACTGCCTTAAGGCAGATAAATAATGCGATGTGAGAATCGGAGAAAATTCGAGACGAGTTGGCACATCTGCCGAATGCGTCCAAAAACTGCATGAAGTGACGGGAAGAGGTTTGTAAGGAGAAGATTGAAAGCTTTGTTTAGTACCGCGTTTTATACGGTTTCCTCATCATTTAGGGGTTTTACTCCGTACACGAGGCTTTATTACCTCAAATTGTTGTTGGAAAAAAAGTTGACAAATCTTCCAAAACCACGCAAAATCCACCTTTACTTTATACCATACTCAGAAGAATGTTGAAGACGCCTTAATTTCAAAGGACACATTAAAATGATAACAGATGTTCTGATTAGAAATTTCAAATGCTTCAAGAGCCTCACCGTTCCCGAACTTGGCCGAATAACACTTATTTCAGGTCGAAACAACGTAGGCAAAACTGCTTTGCTCGAAGCTCTTTTTCTTTTCCTGGATCAACGCAATCCAGGCATGATTCTAAATCAATATAGTCGGCGCGGAATTAAAAAAATTACTCTAACGACAGAAGCTATATGGAGCCCAATATTTTGCGATTATACTAAGGATAGGGAAATCCTTGTTTCTTTAACTAAAAATGGCAACCCTGAACAAATAACAGTTCGGTTTAATCGAGAATTTGCACCTCCACCTTCAATGACGGTCCAAACTGAAGAACAGCAAATATCTACAGATGAGGAACTTACTACTGTAGCTGTGGAAATTGAATACGCCGCCAAATCAGGTGAAAAAATCATTCTATACCATTTCTGTGACCCCAATAACCAAAACCGCCCTACCGTTTTAACTCAAACAAAACCTGCTAAAATTCCACTACAGTTGGCCAGTTTTTTGCCAAGTAAAGAGCACAACCAACCAGGTGAAATTGCAAAGCAATTCAGCAATTTAGCACAACAAAATCGGGAAAATGAAGCTGTTGAATTTCTCAGGATAATTGAGCCTCGTCTTGAAAGCCTCAAGATCATCACAGAAGGTCCAAATTCACTTGTTCATGGCAAACTCAAAGACCTCACGCATACTCTTCCAATCAATTTTATGGGTGAAGGTATGGAAAAACTTCTGGCTCTTATAGTTGCTATCACACATTCGCCTAACCGTGTCATTCTTCTCGACGAGATGGAAAACGGCCTTCACTATTCTATTTTGCCAAAGATTTGGGAGGCTCTTGGCAAAGCACTGCGCAAATATAACTGCCAGCTTATCACCACTACTCATAGCTATGAATGCCTCCAGGCAGCACACGAAGGTCTTTCTGAAATGCCTGATGACTTCAGACATATCCGTCTCCAGCAAAAAGGCGAAGAGATATCTGCTAAACTTTCAAACTATGAAATGATCGGCACTGCTATAAGAACAAATCTGGAGGTAAGATAATTTGTCCAAGCCAGAAACGATCACTCACAAAAAACTTCTTCTTGCAGAAGGCCGAGACGCTGAACTATTTCTTGTATGGGCAGGAAGATACTTCCGTCGTGAGAGAGACTTTCAAGTAATGGACTTTGGAGGCATTAAGGAGTTAACTAATTTTCTCTTGTTGTTAGCTAACGACGAATCTTATGATAAAGTCGAGACTATCGTCATCGCTCGTGATGCAGAGGAAAATGCCAATGACGCAATAATCAGCGTCCAAAATTCTATGAATGTGGCAAAAATTCCGGTTCCAGAAAAAGCTTTTGAGTACACACAAAATTCTTCTCTCAAAACCGCATTTATGATTTTTCCAGGTCCTGAACACGAAAATGGGCGATTAGAGGACTTATGTCTTTCGACAGTCGAAAAGGATCCTTTATTAGAATGTGTGCATGACTATTTGGAATGTGCAAAGGCTAAAGGAGAACCGCTTCCACGTATCCACAAGAGCAAGCTTCATTGTTTTTTAGCAGGAAAAAATGATTATGCTGGGTTACCTATCGGATTAGCGTCGCGTGAACACGCCTGGGATTTTGACCATCCTGCATTAGAGTCATTTAAGAGGATTATCCAAGAAATGTAATCCTCCAACCCGCAGTTGCCGTCAAAGGAAAAACCTTGAATTAATCCCGCAAATTCATATAATTACAAACAAGGTGCGAAAGGAAGATAGAAAGTTTTGTTTAGTCACAGAGGACGCAGAGATCGATAATTTCATCGATACTCGTTCGCATTAGCCGTTTTCCAAAAAAAGTGAAAAAAATCTGCCGGTGGCAGCTTGACTTGCCTGTGGCAACCACCTATACTTTCATATTCCCGACCAACTATCGGGAGAAAGTGAGGTGCGAACGTGGGTTCCGAGCGCTGTTATGTGCGCTTCTGGAGGTTCTTGAAAGACAATCCAGCATTCGTTTCCGCGCTCTGTGCGGCCCTGTCCCTCTGCTTCATGATCATGGTTTGGGTTCACTCCTGCAGGCTAACTGCGCCTTGGGAGAAACCCATTCTCACTTGTACTCGGATCTCTGTGCATACCCACACCGTAGGCCCGGACGAGCGCTTGTACTTCAACCTGACTATGTTCATCAAAAACATTGGACGACGCCCCGCCAAGAGTGTTCGTATACAGATGTGGCTAGGTGACAGCAACGACCCCGCCAGGACGCAACCTGCAATGGACTATACAATCGCAAACACAATTTATGCAGAGACTAAGTACGACCCATACCTGAGAGGCAAGTTCCCGCCTGGCGTGGACGACGTGACCGCATTTGAGAAAATCTGGCTGATATACCTTCGCATGACCTACGAAGATGCGTTTAGCTGCAAAAAGGAGCGCCCGACAGAGGGTTACTACCTCTTGAACCAATGGAACAAGACCGTCGATCACGCCACTACGCAAGACAGAGATAAGTTTGAGCCTTACCTGCGAAAGTTAGGCGCATTCAATAATTGACAAGACTTCCGCTACTCTGCACCTAATTGCTAGGGTCCGTACGGCGAGAAGCCCCACCAGTCGTGCAAGGAGAAGCCGGGCTCGCTGTATACTACCCACCGCCCGAAGAAATGGGGCAGGCAGGAGGGAAAAGATAGCGTACAGCGTTTAGCGGGTAGCGTATAGCGGGTAGCATATAGCGTTTAGCGTTTGGATACTTCTATATTGACCGGCACGGCAACGTGACGGCTTGTGCCTTCATTGCTTATTATGTTGACAATATTTATGATTTGTATAATAGTAGGAGAACTCTGTCGGATGCTCTGTTCTCCGATTTCATGAAAAATGGCCGAAAGACGAAGAATTGTGGGGTTTAACTGAAAAAATCTGGGAAAATGAATATTTGAATGTATAATGGATGGCCGGTCGAGAGTACGGCTTTTGAGGTTTAAATTGTTTTAGCAGGGCTTCTGAGAGATATTTTCCCGGAGTCTGTTTTGGGAGGTCTTTGAAATTATGTCAAACGCTTACAGTTCCCTATGCGACGATTTTTATCTCGATATGTACGTTAATACCGAGCTTGAGCTGCCGACGCAGCGCGATACCATCCTGGCGTTCTTCGAGCGTATACAAAAGCAATTCGGCTCTATGGGCTGTTTCTACCGGCGCGAAGATAACGAATACTGCCTGGAAGAGGACCGCAGCGCCGGGCGATACCGGTGGGTCGCTCTGGAGACAGACCGCATCAGCTCCGGGGTAGTTAATCCCTCAGACTTCGAAGAGGCTTACTGCCAGGACAGATTGGTACTTGAGCTAGCCCCATATATGCTTGGGGTAAGCCATCTGGATATTGACTCACTTGATGTCACCTTCGGTATGGATTTTGACTATATGGGCAGTCATGACGAGGTTATCGCCGAGGCGCTGCTGGGCGGCACGGCCTTCAACTGCCTTCTTGAGCTGCCTTCTGCCCAGCCCGTTGGCTTTTCGCCCGCAGTGGTGACAGCACTTTCGGACGATTGCCGTACGCAGGCGCGAATAAGCGTTGAGTCGAAGACGAGCGTTTATGGTGTTGGAAAACAAAAACACAGGTCCGATGAAGCAATAAGTTTGTCTCTCACAATTCGCCAATACTCTTCGAGCGCCGAGAAGTTCGACGTGCTAAAATCTTTTGAAAGCCAATGCCGGCTTGCGGAAGATTTAATGGCTGAAAAAATAGTGCCGAATTTTGTCAAGCCTTTAACAAACGTTATCGCAGAAAGACGTTTGACATAGATTACGGGAAAAATAGATGGCTGTCGAGGCCCCGCTAAGCAAGCAGAAGAAAACAAACTTTAAGATATATATTGGCGCCTGCATTATTATTTCAGTTATCTTTGGTTACGATGGCTACTTGAGCAAATATGAGTGGTCACATCGCCGCAGCTTCTATGAAAAACACATCAAAGACGGCCGACCTGACGAGACGATGATTTTCAACCGAATTACCCCAATTGTTCTGGCTGCTGGTGCCGTTGGCTTGGCTGTCCGGTTTCGGGCCCTCAAAGACAAAAAACTGCTGGCGGACGAAAATGAACTGGTCATAAGTGATAGAGAAAAAATCTCTTATGATTCCATACAGAAAATAGACAAGACCCACTTTGACGCGACAAAGGGCTACTTTGTAGTCACATACAAGAATAAAGACGGCCGTGAAGTCAACCGGAAAATAGACAGCAGGACCTATGACGGCCTGGGGGCTGTTTTAGATGAGCTCGTGGCAAAAATCAGTTGAAACTATCAGAATAGCATCTATAATTTAATCGGTTGACCGCAACATGCTGAGTTTATGGGCTGTTGCGGTCTATCTTTGGGAACATATTTTTCGAGGTGGACACAAGAATGAATTGTTGCGTTGTCGGATTACAGTGGGGCGATGAGGGCAAAGGCAAGATTGTTGATATTCTCGCCGAGGACAGCGATATTGTTGTGCGGTACAGCGGCGGCGCCAACGCCGGTCACACCGTCATCGTAGGCGATGACAGATTCGCATTGCACCTTTTGCCCAGCGGGGCGGTCAGGCCGAATGTTGTCTGCGTAATCGCAAACGCCGTAGTAGTTGACCCCGACACACTTATAAAAGAAATTGATACGTTGGCCCAAAAGAATATCACGCTGGACGGCCGGCTTTTTATAAGTGAAAACGCCCACCTGGTCCTGGATTATCACAAAAAGGAAGACCAGCTGCGCGAAGAATCGCTCGGCAAAAAGAAGCTCGGCACCACCATTCGCGGCATAGGGCCCTGCTATGCGGATAAGGCAGGCAGAAGCTACGCGGTACGTATGGGTGATTTAAGAGACCTCAAAGCGCTCAAAGCCAAACTGCAAACAATAGTGGAGCGTAAGAACAAGATATTTGCCGCTCTCTACGATGCTGAGGCGATGAGTGCAGATTCGCTTTTTGAAAAGTGCAAGTCATACGCTGAAAGACTTTTGTCTTTTGCAACCGACACAACCGAATTCCTGCACAAGTCAATTACGGACGGCAAATCAATCCTGTTCGAAGGCGCGCAGGGCACTCTGCTGGACATTGACCACGGCACGTTCCCCTTTGTAACCAGCTCAAACTCGAGCGCGCTCGGCATGCCGGCCGGCTGTGGCGTGCCGACCAAGATGGTCGATAAATTTCTGGGCGTGGCCAAGGCCTACACAACAAGGGTGGGCTCCGGTCCTTTTCCTACTGAGCAGGACAACGATATCGGCCAGTACATCCGTGAGAAAGGAGGCGAATACGGCACGACGACGGGCCGGCCGCGAAGATGCGGGTGGTTCGATGCCGTCGCAGTAGCGTACGCCGCCACCATCGGGGCGATAGATTCGGTAGCATTGATGCACCTTGATACACTAACCGGCCTAAAAGAGGTAAAAATTTGCAGGGCATATAAGATTAACGGAAAAGAGACTACGTTTTTCCCCGCCAACATAGCCAGACTTTCCCTTGCCAATGCTGTCTACGAAAGCGTTCCCGGCTGGGAAGAAGAAATAACCGAAGTGAACAACATTGACGAGCTGCCGTTGAATGCGCAGAACTTTGTTTGCCGAGTCGAAGAAACGATAAGGAAACCGATTACAATCATTGGCGTTGGTCCAGAGCGAAGTCAGATAATATTCAGATGATTTTTGATTCTGTCAAGTTTCCATTTTGCAATGTAACGCAGAATGGTCGTCCTGGAAGGTAATAAATTGCACGAGACCTTCGAAGAGAAACGCAAAAAAACAGGCAAACGTCTCGGTGTGCCTCTCGAACAGATGCCGCGGCACATTGCCATCATTATGGACGGCAACGGCCGATGGGCACGAAAAAAAGGTCTGCCCCGGTCTGAAGGACACCGGCGTGGTGGAAAGACCGTCGAGAAAATAGCCCAGTACTGCGTCGATTTCGGCATCGAATCTCTGACCTTGTATTCGTTCAGTATAGAAAACTGGAAAAGACCCCAAATTGAAGTAAATGGCCTTATGTATCTGTATGCACAGTACCTCGTAGGGATTCGTGATACGCTGATGAAAAACAACGTTAAGCTTATTCACCTCGGACGATTGGCTCAGCTGCCGCCAGCGGTAAAAACAGAACTTGGGATAACCATCGAAATGACGGCCAACAATACAGATATGACACTTGCGCTGGCGCTTAACTACGGCGGCAGGACCGAGATTTCAGATGCGGCGAAAAAGATTGCGCAAGAATATAAAGAGGGCAAACTGCGTCTGGAAGATATCGACGAACAGTGTGTGAGCCGGCATTTGTATACTGCCGGACTCGCCGAGCCGGACCTATTGATACGCACCGCAAACGAAATGAGGGTCAGCAACTTCCTGCTGTGGCAAATTTCATACAGCGAATTCTATGTAACAAAAACTCTCTGGCCCGATTTCAAAAAAGCGGACCTCGAAAAGGCAATACGGGCTTACGCAGAGCGAACGCGACGTTTCGGTAACATCAAGGGGACCTCAGATTGCAACCGAAAGCATTTGATAGCAGCCGATTGGGCCTGACTAACCACGGGCAATTATGCTTAAATACAGATTGTTCTTTGGCACGTTGATGACGGTATTCTTCACTGCTGTCGTCATTTTTGACGGCTGGCTGGACGGCTCGTTGACCGCTTCGACAGCAGACGATAAAGCGGTACAGGGAACGATTTTGTGTATCCTTGTCGCCGGGTTGATTATTCTTGGCCAGTTCGAATTTTCAAAGCTTGCTGCGGCAAAAAACTTGAAGATTTTCGCGCCCGTTTCGATTATCGCGTCGATTCTTTTCGCAGGCACCTGGTATTGGCTTCAGCTTATAGCAGTCCCTGCGGGAATTTACCTGTTTTTGGTTTCTGCGTTTTCAGTATCAGGATTGCTTTTGTACCAATACGTTCTCTACGGTACTTCCGGAATTATTGCCAACTGCGGGGCAAATTATTTTTCTATCGTTTATTTAGGGGTTCTGAGCGGCTTCGTGGTGGGTATCCGGATTGACTTCGGTCTTTGGCCGCTGCTTATGTTCGTTTTTACCGTAAAGGTTGCCGACATAGGGGCTTACGCAATCGGGAGTTTATTTGGCAGCCATAAATTTTCGCCCAAGATCAGTCCTGCCAAGACCTGGGAGGGTGTTGCCGGCGCTATTGTCACTGGAATTGTGGTTGCTGTTCTCTTTGCAAAATGTTTTGGTATAATGCACTGGTGTCCGGCAGCAATTTTCGGCCTTTGCTGCAGGCTCGCGGGTCTGTGTGGCGATTTGGTTGAGTCAATGATAAAGCGAGATGCTGAGCAAAAAGATGCGGCAAACAACGTGCCCGGTTTCGGCGGCGTATTGGACATCATCGATTCGCCGCTGCTGGCAGCTCCGTTTGCGTATCTGTTCTTAATGTTTGCGGTGAGCGGTCCTGTTTTGCAGTGAGCTGTAAAGTTCGGACGGTTCTGACAGAGGAAAATTTTGGAAGTTACCGTAAAATTACATTCACCAGAGAGACAACTTGAGCTGTTTGGCCCGGCCGACTCTCATCTTCGCCTTTTGCGCCAGTTCCTTGGCGTTCAGCTCACTGCCCGCAAGGCGAATTTAATAATCACAGGCAAAGAGAAAGATGTAGATAAAGCTGTCAAGGTCATCGACAAAATGCAGAAGCGCCTAAGTAAACGCGGCTCGCTCACCGCCGAAGATGTAACTGCTTTCATTAGTCGGGACAGCTCCCCGGAAGCTCTCGAGAGCACCGGCGCTGTCACTGTCTATTCTCACAAGAAGGTCATTGAACCTTCCACCAAAGGACAGCGCAGATATATTGAAGCAATGCTGGCCAATGACCTTACCTTCTGTATAGGCCCTGCGGGTACGGGGAAAACGTACCTGGCGGTTGCAGTTGCGGTCTCAATGTTAAAGAAAAAGCAAGTCAGGAGGCTCGTCCTTGCCCGCCCCGCCGTAGAGGCCGGTGAGAAACTGGGCTTCCTACCCGGTGACATCCAGGCAAAGGTGAATCCCTATCTTCGTCCGCTCTTTGACGCCCTCGAAGATATGATGGATTTTTCTCAGATGAAAAAATTCATGGAACTGGATATTATCGAGATTATTCCGCTTGCGTTTATGCGAGGCCGAACGTTAAATGAGGCCGTTATTATCTGCGACGAGGCGCAAAATACATCGCCGTTGCAAATGCTAATGGTCTTGACAAGACTGGGACATGGCTCCAAAATGATAATAACAGGTGACATAACGCAAATTGACCTGGAAACGGGCCAAAAAAGTGGAATGGTCGAAGCAATAAGAACGCTGCGGCGAATTAAGGGTATTTCCTGTGTGAAATTAACGCAGACGGACATCGTAAGACATCGACTGGTTCAGAATATCGTGCAGGCCTACAGAAAAAAGGAAAGAGTTAAAAGCTAAATACAAGGAGCGATTTTAGTTTGTCTTGAGCTTAAATTACAAGATGGGGGCAAATGAATGTGGTTTTCGAAAAAAACGAGTCCTCGGCGCAGGCAGTTGCGCAAGAATATGGCTGGTGAGCGGCTCCGGCAATTAAGCCGACTTGCGGACACTGATTATTTAATCTCGGCCTTCCTGTGGCTTCTTTTCGTGGTCCTCTGCGTCTCTATTTTATCCTTCGGACTGATACAACAAGCCCGCTATCGGGATGTGATACCGATAGTTTTTATAGTTGTGCTGATTTCTGTGGGTGCAGCTTTATACATCTATCACTACCAAAAGAGGATAATAAAAAACCACGCCAGAGCTGCGGCACTTACCGGTCTTCTCATCTTGTTGCTGGCTACGACCAAACTCGGCGTGCATCTGACTAATCAAACCTCGTGGGCCACGGGAACGGCAGTCACGACAGCCATCATCTTGACTATTGCCTATGACCAGCGTTTCGCAATAGGTATGAGCATATTCTACTGTATGTTTGCCTGCTTTGCTGTGGAACCGCAGCAGATACTCGGTGGGTATCAGCTGACGAATATCCACCTGTTTTTGACAATGACCGCCGGTGTTATTACGTGTTGTTTCTCGTTAAGGGAAATCCGCACGAGAATGAAGCTGCTCGAGGTCAGTACTTTGGCGGCAGCAATTGTGTTAATGACAGCAATTGCTCTGGGTTTTTTGGACAAGACGTCACGAACAAGCCGTGTTTTTATCAATGCAGGCTATCACGGGCTCGCCACTTTTCTGGTGGGATTACTGATACAGAGTTTGCTGCCGCTTATCGAGAAAATCTTTCGTATTGCGACAAGCATGACGCTCCTGGACTACAGTGACGCCAATCAGCCGTTGTTGAAAAGAGTTGCGATGGAAGCCCCCGGCACTTTTAGCCATAGTTTGCTGGTAGGCTCCATTGCTGAGGCGGCTGCGGAGGCAATCGGCCGGAACGGACTTTTGTGCAGGGTCGGGGCCTATTACCACGATATCGGAAAAATCAATAAGCCCGGCTACTTTGTGGAAAACGAAGTGGGCTCGATGAGCCGGCACAAAGAACTGTCGCCGGCTATGAGCCAGTTGATTATTGTAAGCCATGTCAAAGACGGCGCAGAAATGGCCAAGGAATACGGCTTACCCGCGGTGCTTCGGCAGTTTATCGAAACGCACCATGGTACAACACTGGTCGAGTATTTCTATAATGAGGCGAAAAGAATCCACGACGAAAAGCAATCTTCGGATGGCCCTGCACCTTCTGAAAGTGAGTTTAGATATTCCGGGCCAAAACCACGAGCAAAAGAAGCCGCAATTGTAATGCTCGCTGATGCTGTCGAAGGAGCTGTCAGGTCACTGGGTGAAGCGACACCAACGAGAATAGAAGCTGTTGCGCACAATATGGCGATGAAGCGTCTGCAGGACGGACAGTTCGACGAGTGCGATTTGTCCCTGCGGGAGTTAAGTCAAATAGAGGCAAGCATATCAAAGACACTTGCGGCACACTATCACGGGCGAATCACATATCCAAAGCGGCCCGATGTGCCGGCCGAGGCCACCTCACAAAAGGAACCTAAAACAGAGGTTCAGGAAAAGGCGCCATCTCAATCGGAGGAAGCCAAACAAAAAACCGATAACAATTATGGCTCCCGCTAAGCACAATCAAGATATAGTCGTTCAAATCACCAAAGATTTCAAAAGCATTGATGTTAATCTGCCAAAGCTTAAAAAACTGGTCAAGGCTGTGTGCAATCGTTTTAAGCTTTCAAAAGCGACCATCAGTATCGCGATAGTCGGCGACGGCGAAATGCAAAAACTAAACAAACAGTTTTTGAATCGTAACCGGACCACAGATTGTTTAAGTTTTGATTTGTCCGATGATGCGGATAAATCGGCAATTTTTGATTTTCGAACTCCAATTGGCAGTCGGAAGTTTTTTGAGCTGGTAGTTAACGCTGAAATGGCCCTGAGAGAAGCGAACCGGCGAGGCCATTCGGGCGAGGCGGAGTTAGCACTTTACATAATCCATGGGCTACTGCACAACCTCGGATTCGACGATTCCCGACATACAAAGACCAGAGAAATGCATCGGACAGAAGATGAAATTTTACAAGAACTCGGCTTTGGTTCGGTGTATAATAGAAAAACAGGCAGCCGATAGCTGAAAGAAAAGAAGACTATATGCTATAGGCTGCATTGAAAGGATAGCAAGTGGTTCATATTGGCTGGGTTGTATTGCTGATTTGTTTTCTTGCCGGCGGCACATTGTTTTTCTCTGTCAGCACTATCGCGCTGCGCATATTTTCGCGCATAAAACTTCAGGATGCTTTTAAGAGCGTCAACAGCGTGACAGCCCCGGAAAAGCTCGCGGATAAATTAATGGAAAACGCCGACGAACTGATTTTGACCTGTTCTTTGTATCGGCTGGTTTTCAACATGTGCATATTGTTATTGCTGGTTGCTGTTTTCGCGAGCACCCAGCCAGCCGGCCTGCAAATCACGGATTATCTTCTTACGTTCATTATCGCAGCGGCAATATTCTCAGTTTTTGGCGTTGCAATTCCTCACGCCTGGGCGAAGTATGCGGGCGAGAAAACGCTGAGCCGAATATACAAACTTCTTATGCTTTCTAAACGGTTAGTTTGGCCAATCCTCTATGTCCTTAGAGTCTACGATGGCTTTGTCCGCCGACTCGCCGGCGTGGTGGAAGCAACACCGGAAGAAAAACAGGAAGAATTCTTAAACGGCCTCGAGCAGCGCAGAATGGAGGGCGTGGTTGATGAGGAAGAGCAGGAGATGATAGAAAGTGTCCTGGAATTGAGCGACACGACCGCTGATGAGATTATGACACCACGCACAGACATAGTGGCTGTTGAAGTCAATTCTGATTTGCAGGCCGTCCTGAAAACAATAACTACCGCAGGTCATACCCGGGTGCCGGTCTATGAAGAGAATATAGACAATATCATCGGACTTGTTTACGCCAAAGATTTGCTTAGCGAAATCGGTAAAGACGCACAGGATTTTAAGTTGCGCGATAAAATAAGAGACGCCTATTTTGTCCCTGAGACGAAACCTCTTAGAACTCTCCTGCACGCATTTCAAAACCAGAAGTTACATATAGCCGTAGTACTCGATGAATACGGCGGCACAGCAGGTATCGTTACATTAGAAGATATTCTCGAAGAGCTTGTCGGTGAAATAACCGATGAATATGAAAAGACCCCGCCAAAACCCATAAGAAAAATTGACAAAAACACGATTGAGGTCGATGCGAGAACGTATGTAGATGACTTGAATGACGAGCTCGAATTGGACCTGCCCGAAGACGAAGATTACGATACGATAGGCGGTTTTGTATTTTCTCATCTGGGCTATATTCCGAAGACCGGTGTAAGCTTCGATTATGAAAATTTAAAATTCACAATCGCCGCTGCTGAGCCGAGAAGAATAAAACGCATCCGAATCCAGAAGACCGCAAACCAATAAAATGTTGACGAAGGACCTGGCCATCTGCATACGCGCTGTTGATTATTCCGAAACGTCCCAGATAGTGACATTCTTCACTAAAGAAACGGGCAAGATTGCCGCCATTGCCAAAGGCTCGAAAAGGCCCAAATCGGCATTCGACGGCCCCATTGAAGTATTCTCGCACGGGAGGATTGTTTTCTCCGACTCAAGCAGGGAGAAACTTGCGACGCTGACGGAATTCGAATCCGCCTATGGCGGACCGGGCTTTACCGGGCTGCGGAACAACCTTTTTGCGTTGAACTGCTGCCTGTTTGGGGCTGAACTACTAAATAACTTAACGAATGAATACGACCCCCATCCGGAACTCTTTGATAGTTTTCTGCAGTTCTTGCAAGATACCAACGAGGGACGAGGGACGAGGGATGAGAGACGAAAAACGTTATCGTTACTTATATTATTTCAGTTGACTTTGCTTAGGGAAACCGGCCTGCAGCCGATACTCAATGCCTGTGCAAACTGTAAAAGTGATTTTAGCGCGAATTGGACTCAAAGCTATTTCAGCAGCTCGGCTAACGGCCTGATTTGCAGGGATTGTGAGGGTAGTTTTCCCGACAAAGTAAGACTGACCAAGACAGCCGCAAACTGCCTAAGCAACCTGAAACTACTTGCCCAATCTGAAGAACAAACGCTCAATGAAGTCGAAGAGGTTTTGATTCACCATTTCACCGAGCTTTTCCACAAGCCACCCAAAATGGCAAAGTACATCCTGCAAAGCTGAGGTGCTTTAGAATTTTTTACCGGCGCATTGAGAAAGGCGTGAAGAGTTTGCGTAATCCAGCCAATTCGCATATCATAACACCCACAAGAATCTGCTGGCCTATGCTACCTTGAATAAGTTTTTAGACAATAATTTGATTGAGGATTCGCTTCAGCCTGTTTTATTCCTGGATTCCCGCTTTCGCGGGAATGACAGGGTGTCGCGGGAATGACAGGGTGCTGTGATTGCGTAAAAACTTTGTAACAGTAGCGTAGCCGGTTCAGGAAATATTGGTTCATAATACCAATTGTGTTTAATTGTTGCGCCAACGAGCGTCATTGCAAGCGAACCGAAGCAATCTCTCCCGTTCAAGGATTGACGAACCTTGAGATAGGACAGTTTTGTACGCTTGCTACACGAAGCGCAAGTATTAAGTCCAATTGATATAAGAGGGAGCTTATGGCGGATAAGAAAATCTACGGTCTGCTGCAAAAGGTTCTGGAACATCGATACCTGCCAGCCATCTTAGCCGTTCTGGCCTTTGTAATTATGCTTGCGGCCTTAAAGGCGGGCTGGGGACCAATGGATGACCTGCGACATCGGGTAAAGCTGGTGGACCCTTCCCAACTGCCTGAGCAAATGCATGATACCGGTATGATCCCCAAGAACTCCGGCAAATTGTCCACTGTACTGTTGGAACTGAACAGCAGTGTCCATACCAGGAGCGATACCAGGAGACTAAAAGACTACGGCGTTCTGCCCTGGTGGACCAGTGATGATTACAAAGCCTCCAACTGGCGGCCGCTGGACAGCTTTACCCACTGGCTTGACTATCGTCTCGAACCGGATTCAGCAGCGATGATGCACGCACATAATCTTTTCTGGTTCGCGGCGGCGATACTTCTGGTTGCAATCCTCTATCGACGGCTGATGGCACCGGCCTGGGTGGCTGGACTGGCGGCGCTACTTTACCTTTTGGATGACAGTAACTACTTCCCCGCAATGTGGCTGGCAAACAGGAGCCTCCTGATATCATTAGTGTTCGCAATTCTAACCCTACTTGCTCATCATCGATGGCGCCAATATCATTCGGTGGCTGCCGGCATAGTCGCTCCTTTTTGCCTGCTTGCTTCACTATTGTCAAGCGAAGCCGGTATCACAACTTTCGCTTATCTTTTCGCATACGCTCTTGTTCTCGACCGTACAAGCCGGCTTCGGCGAGGGCTCAGTTTGGTCCCGGCACTTTCGGTGATAGTCTTTTGGCGCATAGTCTATAACGCACTTGGTCACGGCGCATACAGCAGCGGCTTCATTATTGACCCGGCCGGTGAGCCGCTTCGTTTTGCCTGGGCGGCACTGGTGAGAGGCCCAATTCTGCTTATGGCCCAGTGGAGCCCTCTGCCAGCCGAGATGTTTAGTTTTGTCTATTGGCGGGAGCAGGTAATTGCCTGGGAGGTTTCTGTAGGGGTGCTTGCCCTGATATTTTTCATATTTTTGCCTCTGCTTCGTAATAATCGCGTGGCGAGATTTTGGTTCATTGCGATGCTGCTGTCGGTCGTGCCAATCTGCGCCAGTTTGCCTATGAATCGTAATCTGCTTTTCGTCGCAATTGGAGCCTTTGGTTTGATAGCACAGTTTGCTGGAGCGTTACAGGCTAAAGAAGACTGGCTGCCAAGAAACTGGTTATGGCGGACAACGTCCCGTGTGCTTGTCATAATACTCTTAATGGTTCACGTAGTATTGGCGGCGGCCGGACGAATTGCACAGCCAAAGATTATCGAATTCATCCACGGCCGATTCAAGTCAACGATGCAGGTTGGCTCGCTGCCGGGAGTAGAAAGTCAGGACCTTGTGATAGTTAGCGCACCCAGCCCATTCACTTTATTTTATGTTCCCAGCTTCCGGGCCCATCACGGCCAGTCCTTGCCGCGAGCTATCCGCACACTGGCACCCGGTTTTGGACCGCTCGAAATTACGCGAACGGATGAAAAGACCCTTTTGCTCAGAGCCAAAGCCGGCAATATTCTGTCATATCAAAAGCGGGTCGGCTCACCTTTTGTTTACTTCTACAAGCATTTCAATGATGCGTTCCGAGACAAGAAATTTCCATTTCGAGCCGGTGAAAAAGTCGTGCTGCCCCGCTTAACCGTTGAGGTCATCGCCGTTGACGACGATGGCCAGCCAAGCGAGGTTTCATTCAGGTTCGACGTTTCACTTGACGACCTGAGTCTGAGATGGCTTCAGTGGAACTGGCAACAAAGTTCTTATGTCCCCTTCGATGTCCCAGCAGTTGGGCACAGCCGCGAGATTGCAGGCCCCGCCCGATGACATTTCCGGCTCGGCGACGTTCACTTGAGTAATTTATTCTTATAAGGCTGGAGGCGTATTACCTGAGAGGACCGACACTATGCTAAGCGTTAATCACCGCCATAAATTTTCTCACAGATTCTTTGGTCTTCCAGGGAGGAGCGAACACCTTGAATTTTCTTGCTTTTCTAATGTCTTTTTTTAGTTTAAGACGGTACTGGCTGACGTGATGAAAGTACTTCTTTCTCTCGTAATAGTCTGCCAGATATTCCTGTTCACTTTGTCCCGGCGTCGGCACCAGAAGCACTTTTGTCTTGTTTAGCTCTGCAAGCTCCATTATCGTGCTGTATCCTGAGCGAGCTATTATGAATTTTGCGCGATTCATAATATCTTCCTGCTGCTTTGTGTTTAGAAAACTATAGTACTCAACGTTACCGGGAAGATTCTTTGATGCGCCATCAGGATTTCCGCCTGCAATTATGATTTTCCCTCTTAATTGATTCAAGGCGGCAAGGACCCTTTTCTCAAAGACGGTTCTTTGTGGTTCCGGACCCGAAAGCGAAATGAAATATTCTACATCTTCGTCTGTGTCTCTTTTTTTCAGGTGTGAAAGTATCCCGATGTACCTTATTTTATCTTCGTTTACATACCTTAAATTGTGAGAGAGCTTTCCGGAAAGGTTTTGTCCCTCAAAGTCAGGCACGATAACATATTTGTATTTTTTCATCCTCGATGCAAGCCATTTCTCCGCAATCCTCTCGGTTCCGAGTGGGGTCTTGAATCTCAACTGATGATTTATAAGATAGGAGTTGTCGGGACTGTCATATACATCGTACCTGCAGTCGGAGATTACCTTGTCAAAGTGCCCGGCAATTATTTTTACCGATTTCCTCCTCGCATACTTCAAACTCTTAATCATCCAGGGAGAAGTAAAAGTAAACTTAAGCTTAAAGAAACGGCTCTTCGTATAAGGCAGATAAATGCTTGGAACATCATAGTATTCACATTTATTTTTAAATCGGCCTTTCAGGACTTTCAACGCCCAGCCGGTCGATAATATGTGCACCTGGTTTTTTTTCAGAAGCTCCGCAATTAAAGGGATGTCTCTTGTTGCGTGGCCCAGCCCCCAATCAAAAACTCCAAAGAGTATCTTCATAATTTCGTAACTTACGCTGCACTTGCCAAGTTTATTGCCCGTCCTGCTCGAAAAGCTCCGGCTGAGTGATGGTATGTTTCTTTTTAGTCAACTTTAGTCCCAGATGCTCGCGGGCCTGTTTGGTGATTTCTCTGCCGCGCTTGGTCCGACGCAGAAAACCAATCTGCAGAAGATACGGCTCAACCACGTCCTCAAGAGTGTCCCTTTCCTCTCCGAGTGTGGCGGCGATTGCATCGACTCCGGCCGGCCCACCATCATAAACATTGACCAGCGCGCGCAGGAGGGCTTTGTCCAGCTCATCCAAACCCAGTGAATCAATCTGCTCCATCTTGAGCGCACTTTCAACAATATCGACGCTGAGGACCCCTTCGCCTTTGACCTGAGCGTAGTCCCTTACACGTTTTAGCAGTCGATTAGCTACCCGAGGTGTCCCCCGGGACCGGGCCGCAATCAGTTCCAGCGTGTCATCCTCACAGTGCAGTTGCAGCAAACCGGCCGACCTGCGTAAAATCTGCGTCAGTTCCTCTGGAGTGTAAAAATCCAAATGATACAACATCCCGAATCGGCTGCGAAGCGGAGCACTGAGCAGGCCTGCCCGCGTTGTTGCGCCAACCAAAGTAAAACGCTTGAGCGGAAAGTTTATCGTCTTTGCGTGCAGCCCGCTGTCAACGGTAAAGTCAACCTTGAACTCCTCCATCGCCGGATAGATAAACTCTTCGACTGGCGTGCTGAGCCGATGGACCTCATCGATAAAAAGTATATCCCCGGTGTTTATATTGCTCAAAAGGCCCATCACGTCACCTTGTTTGACGAGAGCCGGGCCTGATGAGCAGCGGATGTTGGCCGCCATCTCGTTTGCAACAACATTAGCCAGCGTGGTCTTGCCAAGGCCCGGCGGGCCGTAAAACAAGATATGCTCCAACGGCTCAGACCTTTGCTTTGCCGCTGTTATCGCAATTGAAAGCTTTTCCCTAACATTGCACTGGCCAACGCACTCGTCCAGATACTTAGGCCGAAGTGACACATTAAAGCTTTCTTCCTGTTCGCTGAGCGCCTTTCCACCTATGATTCTACCTATTGCCATAATATGAAAACTAAAAACTGAAAACTAAAAGTGAAAAACCATAATGCAAAACTCAAAACTCATCTAATTTTGGATTTTACGCCTTTAGACTTCTATTCCTTGTTTCAATCTGTAGACCAAAGGCACCAGCTCTTCCGCCGAATTTACCTCGGGGTGCCTGTCACACGCCAATTCGATTAGTTCCATCGCCTCGCTTCTTTTTTCACCCCAGGCTATAAGAATCTCAAGCGCCTCAGCCTGGAACGGTTTGAATCTTATCTCTTGCGGCCTGACTACCTCGGCCCCGATTGCAAAAGTCTCCATCTTGCCGCGTAATTCAGCTATGATTTGCTGGGCGGTCCTCTTTCCTATTTCCGGAAGTGCCGTAAGCGCCTTGTCGTCGCCATTTTCTATCGCCGCAGCTATAGTAGCAATCGGCATACTCAGTGACCTTAATCCCTTTTTTATACCTATCCCTTTGACGCTGATAAATTTCGTGAAGAAGTCCCTTTCGCCCTCATTCAAAAAACCAACCATCCTCGGTATCAAGTTACCGCCAGCCGGTGTCCCTTCATAGTATTCCATCGTGCAGAGGGCAATGTCTGTGCCGACTTTGTCGCCAAGCGCACTTACACAGTAACCTGGCAGCATCACCTCGTAACCGACCGCCCCAACCTGCACGAGGGCACTGTCACTGTTGAGATTGGCGAGTTTGCCTTCGATACGTGCTATCATAATCTGCCAGTCACCACAGAGCCACGGCTTATAGAATTTGCGCAGCAAATCGCAACTGCTATTGCATCGGCAACATCGTTCGGCTCCGGAACACCCGGCAAAGACAAAAGCGTTTGAATGGTTCTTTGCATTTGTTCCTTTGACGCCCTGCCGTTGCCGGTAATTGATTTTTTTATCCGCGTCGCACTAAAGCTTCTAACATCCACTGCTGCCTCCGCACATTTTTGCAGTATAACGCCCCTTGCATGTCCCATCAATATTGCTGTTTTGGGATGCGCGTAGTGCGAATATAATTCTTCCACCGCTACAATCTCAGGCCTGAATTTTTCCAGCAGCGACCCGGTGTCTTCAGCAATTTGATTGAGCTTTGCTTCTATTGCCGGGCCACCACTTGTGCGAAAGACGCCGGCTTCAACCAACTTTTCCCCTGCTGAGCTTGTCTCTAAACAGGCATATCCGCAAACCTGCAGACCCGGATCGATACCGAGGATTTTCATTTCCTCCTCCACTCAGTCTTGTCCGGCCTGTCTTCCAGAACAATGCCGATTTCATTTAGTTTGTCGCGAACGGCATCTGCAGCGCCAAAATTTTTTTCTCTGCGAGCTTCATTTCGCTGCTCAATCAAGACGTTGACCAGCTTATCCAGCATTTGCTCATCTTCCGGGCTCATTTCCGGGTAATCGTCTTTTACAATTCCCAACACCTCACCACCCAATCGGCCAAACAAAACCTCGACTACACTAAGGGTCGCCGCGGTTGTATTGCTGTCTTCGAGAAGCCCGTTAGCCAGTCGAACCATATCAAAGATAACCGACATCGCAATCGAGGTATTCAAATCATCATCCATCGCAGCTTCAAATTTTTCTCTCAACTGTTTCAACTGGTCTGCTACTGCTTCATCTGGTTTGCCTTCCGCAGCAGTACTGATTCTTTTGCGCACAGCCTTGACTGTCTTGGTTATCTTTTCATAGCCGCTCTGGGCCGCGAACAAAGCCGCATCCGAAAAATCCAATGGGCTTCTGTAATGGCTGTTCAATATTAACTGTCTTATCGCCAGCGGGTCATAACTTCTGGTCAACCTCTCGTGCGCGCCGGAAAACGCCTGCTTTAGAGTGATAAAATTGTTCAAGCTTTTGCCCATCTTTTGGCCGTCAACGGTGACCATATTATGGTGCACCCAGTATCGAACGAACTGGACACCATTGGCCGCCTCGGACTGAGCAATTTCGCACTCGTGGTGTGGAAACTGGTTTTCGAGTCCGCCGCCGTGGATATCAAAGGTCTTGCCGAGGTATTTCATACTCATTACCGAGCATTCGAGGTGCCACCCCGGATAACCCATCCCCCAGGGACTCGGCCACTGCATAACGTGGTTCGGCTCCGCTTTCTTCCAAAGCGCGAAATCAACAGGTGCCTTCTTGTCCGGCGAAACCTCTACACGAGCGCCGGCCAACATCTCATCCACATTTCTGCCCGAAAGTTTCCCGTAGTCAGGAAATTTAGATACATCGAAGTAGACCGAGCCGTTAGCTTCATAAGCGCAGCCCTTGTCCAGCAGTATCTTTACCAGGTCTATCTGCTCGGTGATATGGCCGCTTGCTCTCGGACTGATATCCGGTCGGAGGCAGTTTAGTCTATCCATATCATCAAAATAGCTTCGCGTATAAAATTCGGCCACGGCCATCGGATGCTTCTTTTCCTTTTTCGCCGCTTCGACAATCTTATCCTCACCTTCGTCCGCATCGTCGGTCAAATGACCTACGTCTGTTATATTCTGCACGTAGGTCACGCTATATCCCAAATAGCTAAGATAACGGAGAAGAACGTCTAAGCTAACGTAGCTTTTCGCGTGTCCCAAATGTGCGTGGCCATATACGGTCGGCCCACAGACATACATCCCGACCCTGCCTTTTTCCAAAGGCTCAAAAACATCCTTGTTTCTTGTCAGACTGTTGTAAAGCTTAAGTCCCATTTTTTACAATTCCACTAATTTTTAATAATCTCCGGTTTCCGGCCTTCTTTAAAATACATGCAAATCATAATCTTCTTCTTTCAATCTGTAAAACCTACGTTTTTATAAAGTTCTTTTATATTTCCTTTTCAAAAGCACTATAGCCGTCGCCGCCATTGCCTCGCCGGCGCCTATCTCGCCGAGGCCCTCGTTCGTCTTTGCCTTGACGTTGACCGCGTTGAAATCAATTCCCAGAATACTTGCGATGCACCTTTTCATCTGGGCTTTGACGGGCTGCAGCTTCGGCTGCTCAGCGTGTATAGTTAAATCAATATTGACAATCACCCAGCGTTTTTCTTCGAGTCTTTCCTTCACATCAAGCAGAAGCCCCTTGCTGTCGGCATCTTTGAACTGTGGGTCAGTATCCGGAAACAGTGTCCCTATATCGCCCATCCCGCTCGCACCCAACAGAGCATCGATAACGGCGTGTAAGGCGACGTCACCATCGCTGTGACCTGCCAGACCGGCACAGTGCGGCACAAACACACCGCCGAGCATCAGCTTCCTGTCCACACCTACTTGGTGGATATCGGTGCCGATGCCGGTGCGATATTCGTGGTCGTGCTCTTCAATCACAGTATGCCCTTTGTACTGGGGACATCCGTCCCGACAATTCTAACGGCTGCGCCGAGTGCCTGACCGAGTCCCTTGAAAATCGCCTCAGCCATGTGATGGCTGTTTGTCCCGTACGGCACGTTTATGTGCAGATTAAACTTGCCGTGATTGGAGAAGCTGCGCAGCAACTCCTCCAGACACTCGACATCGAAGTCACCGATCTTGTCCGTCCTGTAATCAACGTTATAGACGCAGCTCGGCCTGCCGGACAAATCGACGGACACATTCGCCAGAGTTTCCTCCATCGGTACAGAGCTGTGCCCGTATCTGGCAATCCCTTTCTTGTCGCCAAGTGTTTTGACCAGACACTCGCCGAGGCATATCGCTATGTCTTCAGCCGTATGATGCGCATCAACATTCAAATCGCCTTTGGCCTTGACTACCAAATCGAACTTGCTGTGCTTGCTCAAGTGGGTCAGCATATGGTCCAAGAAGCCAATTCCAGTGTCGATTTCATATTTGCCGACGCCATCCAGATTAAGCTCAACTGTACAGTCGGTTTCCCTGGTTTGCCTGTGAATTTTGGCGAATCTCTCTTCCATAAGAATGGTCCTATTCTGATAGAATCTCTTTCAAAGCCAAGAGCAGCGTATCATTTTGTTCGCTCGTACCCACCGTTATTCTTATTTTGTCTTCCAAGCCCGGCAAGTCAAAGTACCTGATATAAATGCTGCGTTTTACCAGTTTGTCATAAATCTCGTTGGCTTTGCAATTTTTGTTTTTGGCGAGAACAAAATTAGCAGCGCTGTCGGGGACTTCGAACTTTAGCGCCCTTAGCTCTGCCGCCAATCTCTCGCGCTCCATTTTTACCTTTTCGATATTCTCTTTGAAATATTCCTGGTCCCTTATCGCCGCGGTGGCCACGGCAGTAGCAACCGCATCAACATTGTATGAATCCTTAATTTTCATCAGACCCGATATCAGGGCCGGCTGCGCAATTGCATAGCCAAATCGTATTCCCGCAAGAGAGTACCCTTTGCTCATTGACCGAAGTACAATCACATTGTCGAAATCCTTAACCAGCCTTGTGCAGTTTTTGTCTGCAAAATCCACATACGCCTCATCAATCAACAACACTTTGGAAATCTCATCTGCCAACGACGCCAGTTCGTCAACACTTACGAAGCTGCCGGTCGGCGCATTGGGATTACAAACTATGGTCAAAGCCGCGCCGGTTTTTGCCAATTTGGCCGGCAGATTGAACTCACCATCGAACGGAATCTCAAGCGCCCTGCAATTTTGCAGTTTGGCCAGAACCGGATAGAGGGAATACGTAGGAACCGGATATGCGACAGGACGACTCTCATCACAGAACGCACGGAAAGCAATATTGAGCAAATCGTCTCCACCGTTGCAGCACATAATCCAATCAGCTGGGACTCCATTGACCTGCGCCGCCGCTTTGCGGAACTCCTGCGCAATCGGGTCGGGGTACCGACGAAGCTGTTCTACACTTATCCGGGCCAATGCGTTCATTACAGCAGGAGACGGTGGGTAGGGATTTTCGTTGGTATTTAGCTTCAGCACGTCTGCTTGCTTCGGCTGAAAACCCGGCTCATAACCCTTGGCCTTTTCAACATTTCGCCGAAAATAACCCATAATTCTTACAAATCCGAAATTCGAATATCGAAATCCGAAACAAACTCAAATGATAAAAATTCAAAATATCATTCCGTATCCCGTAACATAGGCCACGATTCACTGTACCGGTCTTGCACCCTTCAATTATGCAACCGAGATTATACGGATATTTGGTCGGAAGTAAAAGGGAAGATTTAGCGATTATTCGCGAGATGATAAACGGCCCAGATATTTCCCAGCAGAAGCAATTGGGAATCGCCCTTGAATTTACGAATCACGGGTCACGAGCGACGAGCTATTTTTGGCAGTAATCTATTAGGCGGGCAATTTCGCTGCGGAGGTCTCTGCGGTGGACAATCATATCAACAAAGCCGTGCTCGAGCATAAATTCAGCGGTCTGAAATCCCTCCGGCAGCTCCACCTTTATTGTTTCAGCGACGGTGCGGGGCCCGGCAAAACCAATCAAAGCCCCCGGTTCGGCTATTAAACAATCGCCTAACGTTGCAAAGCTTGCTGTCACCCCGCCGGTAGTAGGGTCGGTCAAGACTGAAATGAAAAGTCCCTTGGCTTCATCTAATTTTGCCAGCGCCGCGGAAGTTTTGGCCATCTGGCCCAGTGACACCACACCCTCGTGCATCCTTGCTCCACCTGAGCAGCAAATCACAACCAGCGGCAAAGATTCTTCAATCGCTTTATCAACGGCCGCACAAAACTTTTCCCCGACTACAAAGCCCATAGAGCCCATCAGGAAATTCGGCTCCATCACCGCCAGGACAACGCCTCTACCCTTAATAAAGGCCTTGCCGATTCGCATGGCCTCCTTGGCACCGGACTTTTTCTCATCAGCTTTGAGTCGCTGTTTATAAGTGGTCCCCCTGTATTTAAACCCCAGCGGGTCATGGGTCGTCAAGTCGCTTAATATCTCCTCAAAAGAACCCTCGTCAACCAAATACTTAATCCGTATTGCCGCCTCAATGCGAAAATGATGATTGCATTCCGGACAAACGTTGAGGTTCTTTTCGACGGCACTCTTATAGAGCATATGCTCGCAGCCTGGACAACGCATCCACAGCCCTTCGGGCATTTCCTTGCGCGGCTTCAATGAAAAACCGTTCCACTGACTTTTAGCTTCTTCGGCCATAGCTATAGCGTCTCCCAAAAACCTACATTAAAATCCTACCAGAAATTCACAGACAGGGCCACAAAAATTACCCCGTGATTGTTTGTTTTGAAGGCGAGCAGTGAGAAAACCTGTTTGTGTTTGTAAAATGAAATTCGCCGAGCATGCTGCCGGAAATCCGCTTAAAATCGGGGGCTAACAGCATGTCCGGCGAATGTAAAGAACTATCTATTGTGCCTGTTGCGGTATCCCGGCTGCTCGACTAACTTGAACAGCCCCGTAGCTCAAAAGCTGTGCGAGGCGTTTTTTGGGAGCGTCCAGTCCGCCAATAATGGTGTAAACCCTCAGACTATTCCTGCCGTCTTCATAGATTCCTCGATGGATGGTTGCCTTGCCGGTTATCTCTGACAGAACATCAAAAGCGTAGTTGATATTGTCCTGCAGGCCTTTGACCTCTGCCATTAACTTCCTGCCGCCGACAACTATGCAACCGGCCACCTTGGCGGTGGACAAATTGAACCCATTGGCCAGCGGCGTCTTTTCGAGGTTGCTTTTTATGGCCTGGGATATCGCGAACTTACTACTAAATGTATTTACTTTGCTCATGCCCATTATTGCACATCCGCCTGACTCCATAATGCTGTGATAATCTGCAGGGTCAAATGAGGTGTACCGGCTGCTTAAGGCACTGAGCCTGTTGAAAATATCGAACAGACCCGCCACGGTGTTGTTTATGGTTGGCCAGAAGGATTTTACCGTCATCATTGGATACAACTTGTTAATCTTTTCGTTATCTATGATGATAAACGGCGATATTTTACCTTCTGTTGCCATTTGGCTCAATTTCCAAGCCACATCATACGCATTTTGAGCGACCAATGGGGAACTTGCTTCGCCTACCGTCGGTAAAGTCATAATCACACCCACCTTCTTGTCCGGGTCGGTCAGGCCGATGTATCGAGCATATCTTTTGGCAGCCTCGATCAGACCTGTTGCGCTTCCACCGCCTGTGCCTCCACCGGCTCCAAAACAAACCATGATGTGGTCAATCTGAGAGCCAAATGTTTGCCTGGTTAAGTGCAGAATTTCCTGCTGATATTGCTGGACGGCACCTTTGCCTCTTTCCATGTCATTACCGGCGCCCTTTTCCCCGATGTCCATCAGGAACTTTTGATTTTCCGGTATCTCCAGCAAATCCGTATCGTGATGAGTAGTGTTCACCGCCAGGGCTTTTCTGTAACCCAGGTCATAGAAGGACTTCACCAATCTTCCACCACATTGACCGGCACCAATCCAGGCATAGCGGGTAGAGCCCTTGATATTGTCGTTAACCCCAACCTCAGGCTCAATATTGGGCTCATATTGTTCCAAATCCAAAGTGGGTATTAACCGTGAGTTGATATCAAATTTACCTTTTGCTCGAGCAAGACAATACCGCCTAAAGCGGCAATTGGTGTATGAACATCGACCATCTGATTTTCCAAAGCAGGGGTTGTGACCTTCTGCTTTCTGGATGGCGCGGATAAGTTCAGCCTCTTTCATATCCCCCGGGATTATGCCGAGACCTTTAGCTTTTTTTTTGCGTTTGATAGATGTTCCTGCTCTTTTCATTATCTCTCGGTCTATATAATTGTTTGTTAAACTTATTTTTCAGCTATTGTCTGTTGTTAAACACTCACTACGGACATTTGCAGTGACATCGCCTTTGTTGGCCTGTTAACCGGCGGTTATGCTAAAATGAATTTCGCCGGATATGCTGCGCGCCATCTCAGAAAGAAGGTTAGCAGCACACCCGGCGAATATAAAAAGTCATCTATTCGCAAAGCGTTAGTCGTTTAATTAACGAGCACCAACAACTATGCGGCTTTTCAGCTCTTCCAGCCGCGCTGTACAGGTCTCCATTCCTCCTATAACCGTGTACACCCTTAAGGACTCCCTGCCGTCTTCGTATATTCCTCGATGAATTGTGGCTTCGCCCGTTATTTCCGACAAATTATCAAATGCATAGTCGATGTTGTCCTGCAGACCTTTGACGCTGGCCATTAATTTTTTCCCGGCAACAACTATGCAGCCAGCCCGTTTGGCTGTAGACAGGTCGAATCCACCGGCAAGCAGTGTCTTCTCAAGGTTTCTTTTCATTGCCTGGGACAGCGCAAACTTGTCGCTAAATTTGTTCACTTTGGTCAGGCCCATTATGGTGCACCCGCCGCATCCCATAATGCTGTTATAATCTGAAGGGTCAAAGGAAGTGTACTGGCTGCTCAAGGCACTGACCCTGTTGAAAATATCAAACAGAGTTGCGACAGTGCTGTTTATGCTGGGCCAGAACGCCTTTACCGTCATTCCCGGATACATCTTGTTTATCTTGTCATTGTCTATAAAGATAAGAGGCGATATTTCCCCAGCGGCAGCCATTTGGCTCATCTCGTAAGCCGCGTTATACGCATTTTCAGCTATCAATGGGGAACTGGCTTCGCCGACGGTGGGTAAAGTCATAACTACGCCAACCTTTCTGTCCGGATTTTCCAGTCCGACATAGCGTGCGTATTTTTTGACAATCTCAATCAACCCACCGACGCTTCCGCTGCCGGTACCACCACCAGCTCCGAAGCAAACCATGATATGGTCAACTTGAGTGCCGAACGTCTGTCTGGAAAGGTGTAAAATTTCCTGCAGATACTGCTGGACGGCTTCTTTGCCTCTTTCCATGTCCTTGCCGGCACCCTTTGAACCTACGTCCATTAACAACTTTTGTTTCTCGGGAATATTGAGCAAATCCAAATCGTGATGAGTCGTGTTCACAGCCAGTACCTTTTTATAACCGAGGTCATAGAAAGATTTCACCAATCTTCCACCGCACTGACCCGTACCGACCCAGGCATAGCGGGTAGAGCCCTTGATACGGTCCACAACGCCAACCTCTTGCTCAAAATTAGGTTCAAATTGCTCCAAAGCTAAGGAGGGCAGCAGCCAGGCGTTGAAATCAAATTCACCTTTTGCCGTTATGGGGCTTCGTCTTTGGGCGACTTTCTTTGTGGTTTTTCTGGCTGCCTCGGCCTTCGGTGTTACATGCTTCTTAGCTGCCACGTGTTTCGAAGCGGCGCTCTTTCTGATTGCCTTGGCCTTCGGTGTTACATGCTTCTTAGCTGCCACGTGTTTCGAAGCGGTGCTCTTTCTG
>Ga0114922_10000923_pt1 | contig 28097 bp, 23 predicted proteins | sample AartaG_FD_100975 | JGI IMG/M metagenome (GOLD analysis project Ga0114922, IMG submission 100975) | Deep subsurface microbial communities from Aarhus Bay to uncover new lineages of life (NeLLi) - Aarhus_00045 metaG | ecosystem: Environmental > Aquatic > Marine > Oceanic > Sediment | place... | reverse complement strand
TTGGTTCCATCCACTCATAGCGTATGCCTCCATGCGATCGTGCGCGTCGCAAATCTGCCCCCAGTGTAGCTCCTCGACCTGGAATTGATATCAAAAACCGTTCCAAATAAATCGACAGACCCTACACTGTTATCCTGGGCATTCTTGTTTTCCTGCGCGCATTTTTGGCTGCGGCGGAGCCGCGCTTGAGGACGAATCCCGTACGGACCGCTAAACGTGCACGGTTGTCCTCAGCCCAGCACCCACCATCGTAACGTTGCGAGAATGCGCGAAGTCACTTATGTTGCCGTCCGCAGAGACACGATTTCATTCTTTCTGCGAAGCTGCCCACGAGGGAGTGGTTGATGTGCATTCACCCTGTCTGCCGCTCTCTACTGACAGGCTGGAAAGCCCATCCCACACACTCATTCAGCGGGGTGCTAAGGTTGCGGCACCTCCAGCGGCGGGTTTCGTGCGAGCCATTGCCTCCAGGCTTGTGCGTTGAAGCCGAAGTTCTGTCCGGTGATGTCGATCAGCGCCTCCTGGACCTCTGATCGGTGGCGTCCGGTGGCCGGTGCGGCGCCGCTTAGAAACAGTTCCACAGTTCGATTGAACTCTGGCAGAAGGATAGCAGGCGCGTATTCGTATACGCTATCCGAAAGCGGTATCCGGGTTGAGGCGTCGTACTCGCTTTTGGCCCGATCGATGATCGCTTTGAGCGTTTGCCGCTGACCTTCAAACGCGTTGGTGGGCAGGGCCTCGATCAGATCGCCGACTGCTGCCCGGTCGTGCATCCGGCCCAGCGCTGCTGCCGTGCGACGGACGATCTCATCGACTTCGCACCTAAGGGCGAAGCGGAACAGATCGCAGGCCCGCGGATCGCCGCGTCGCGACAACTGGCTTGCAGCGGCAAGACGAACGTCCAGATCGTCATCCAGCAACGCCATCGCAAACAGGTTCAACGAGGCTACGTCCTGGTCAAAAGAACCGAGAAACTCAGCGAGCAAAGTCCTTGTGGAAACGCTGCCCGTTGTCAGAAACCGGCAACTCCCGGGGATCGCCAGCGGCGAACGCAGGGCCATCAACTGTTCACGACCGGCGGCCATGTTGCGGGACTGGCTATCGGTACCACTGAGGAACGCATCGTGAATGGCTCGAATGCGACGGTGCCACCCGGCGACGAGTTGGTCGACGATGCAAGCGTCGGCGTCGGACCGTCTCGGTTCCTCCACCTCGACCAACGGGTGCGTCTTCAACCATACGTCGCCCACAAGGATAAAGCCCGCCAGGCGACGCGCGTCGGGATGCGCCGGCTCGATTTCCAGGGCGGCTGCCGCGTGCTCGTCGGCGGCGGATTGGAGGCGGTTTTCGCGGCACCAGCGCGCGATTTCGACGTGACGTGCGGCGGTGAGCGGTTGCTGAGCCTCGAGATCTTCGTAGCGTTCGATGCGCGACGGGCCGCGCACGCGGCGGGCAACGATCACAGCCGGGATGTCCAAGACGCCGGTAGCCGTCTGGACGCGCAAGACGTTGGGGTTTTCCTCGATCACCCGCCCCTCGATGACGCCTTGCTGCGTCAGAAAGAGTTCGTCAGCGTGGACACGCCCCGAGGCTGCGGCGATCGCAACTGCGGCGGAGAGCATCCAGCCGGTGCGGAAGCGGGCTCTAGTCATATTATCCCCCCCATATCGGTGGGCACGCCACACCCTGCGCCGGTTGGCGCGATCCCGCACCGCAGTCGAGCCGCGGTTTTCGGACACCGCGATTCTTCAGGTTCCAAGAGATGTACCGGTTGAGGAGACATCGCGCAGGCTAAAGCCTGCGGCTCAGCTCGGTCGTCGTGGGGCGCGACCGCACCATCTGGCAGCAGCCGGGTGCCGTGCGTTCGGTCGGCGGTTACGCGGTCGATACGAACGTGGACGACATCGCCGGGCGCAGCATTACGACCCTCAACTTGAGCCTCGAAGTGAATCTCGAAATACCGATCGGCCCGGCCGTGGCAGGTGTGGCACGGGCTTTCAACCGACTGGTTGGAAACCGGTCCCACAAACTGGCGCGCTATCGACCGGTTGGAAACCGGCCCCACAGACTGGTGTGCCATCGTCCGGTTGGAAACCGGTCCCACAGACTGGCCCGGTTCGGTGTCTGCCTCGACAATGACGCGCTCAACCGTCCCGATGAATCGGCGACGGAATTCGAGCGACAGCTCCATCTCCAGATGGGCCAATCGTCGCATCCGCTCCTTCACCACGTTCTGGGAAACGAAATCCTCCCTCCAGCGGGCGGCGGCTGTCTTGTCGCGTGGACTGAACGGAAAAGCGTGAATCTTGCAGAACCGGGCGTATCGAGCGATTTCGAGGGTAGCCTGAAAATCCGTTTCCGTTTCGCCGGGGAACCCTACCATGATGTCCGTACTGATTGCGGGGCGGTCCAGGGCTGAGCGAACGCGGTTGATCATGTCGATGAACGCATCGACGGTGTATTGCCGATTCATCCGCCGGAGGATTTCCGCACTGCCGGATTGCAGCGGCAAGTGTAGATGCGGAACACAGTTGTCGTGCCTGGCTAGCACCTCGAGCAACGCCTGGTCCACATCGCCGGGTTCCAGGCTCGACAAGCGAAGTCGTTGAAGCCCTTCGATCCGGGCGAGTGCGTCGACCAGGGCGGCCAGAGGTTCGCGTGGGCACGGCACCGGCTCGAAGCGCCTGCGAATCGCGGTCGATCGACCATACGCTCCCAGAAAAATTCCGGTCAGGATTATTTCCTTGTGCCCGCTACGGATCAGGGTTCGGGCTTCGGCCACGGCCGCCTCAACGCGCTTCCAGCGCAGGTGGTGTCTTAAGCGCGGGATAATGCAGTAGGTGCAGGATGCGTCGCACCCGTCCTGGACCTTCAGGAACGCTCGTTGATGCCCCTCGAAGTGCGAGATTCGGGCCACGAGTGCGTCACCGTGCTTGACAATCGGCACCGAGGGGGCAATACTTATTTTGTCTTGCGGATGTGAACAGCCTTGAGACGGTCGTTGCGAAGGCGGCGCCATCGGCCTTATCGATACTTCATCCCGATCGGCCGCCCGACTCGTGGGCATTACCTGGTGCCGGACTTCGTGTCGTGCGGGCGTAATCGGTCCACTGGTGGTTTCCTCAGCGGCCGATTCCAACTGATCCGTAACGAGTCTGCGTACTTGGCGGCGGATGTCGTCGTTGTGCCCGAACACGGCTTCGACGCCTTCGATGGCGCGCAGGCGCTGGGTGTCGGCGGCGGCGCCGCATCCGATAACGATCACACGGGCGGCCTTGTCGCGGGCGGCGCGTCGAACGGCCTGACGGCTTTTGCGCAGGGCGGCCCCGGTGACAGCGCAGGTGTTGACGACCGCCCAGTCGGCAGCTTCGCCCGGACGGGCGGCTCGCATTCCGGTCGATTCGAGGAGTTCTCGAATGACCTGGGTTTCATACTGATTGACTTTACAGCCGAGCGTGGTCAGCCGATACTTTGCTCCCATACCGGGCGAATGTACCACAGTGGGCCGCGCGGTGGAACCGGATGGGAATCGCGCCGACAAGTCGCTTTGATTTGGCCTGCGGCGTCCGGGGCGCTGATCGACGAAGGAGTTGAGCATGGCCGGTGTGCAATCGGTGTGGGGAATCGACGTCGGACGAAGCGCGCTAAAGGCGATCAAGCTGCGAACAACGGCGGAAGGACAAGTCGAGCTGGTCTCCCATGATTACGTGGAGCACGCGAAAATCCTGTCTCAGCCGGATGCGGACCGCGACGAGCTGATTGCCAACTCGCTCGAGAAGTTCCTCTCTCGCAACGATATTTCGAACGATGATATCGTCGTGGGCGTTCCCGGCCAGCAGACCCTCGCCCGCTTCACGAAACTCCCGCCGGTCGATCCCAAGAAGATACCCGACATCGTGCGGTACGAGGCGGATCAGCAAATCCCGTTCGACATGGACGAGGTGATCTGGGACTACCAGACGTTTGAGCAGGAGGACCTGCCCGACGTCGAGGTCGGCATCTTCGCCATGAAGCGCGAGTTGATCCGCGGGCACCTGCTGCACTTCGAGCAGGCAGGTATTGAGCCGATCATCGTGCAGTCCGGTCCGTTGGCCGTTTACAACGCCGCCAAACGGGAGGGGCTGTTGAGTGACGAGACGACTATCCTCCTGGACGTCGGGGCGGAGAGCACCGATCTGATTATCGCCACGCCCAACAGCTTCTGGACACGCACCATTCACCTCGGAGGCAACCGTTTCACCGAAGCCTTGGTGAAGTCGTTCAAGCTGTCGTTCTCCAAGGCGGAGAACCTCAAGCGAACGGCGGCGGCCAGCAGGTACGCCCGCCAGATCTTCCAGGCCATGCGCCCCATCTTCGCCGACCTGGTTCAGGATTTGCAGCGGTCGATCGGATTTTATTCATCGACTCATCGTGACGCCCGAATTGAAAAAATCATCGGATTCGGCAACGCGTTCAAACTGCCCGGTCTGCAGAAGTACTTGCAGCAGAATCTGGGATATCCGGTGGAGCAGCCTAGCTCATTCAAGAAGCTGGCGGGTTCTTCCGCGGCGTCTGCCCCCCAGTACAGCGACAACCTGCCCAGCTTCGCGGTGGCATACGGATTGGCCTTACAGGGGCTGCAACAGACCACGGTCACGTCAAACCTGCTGCCGACCGAAATCGCCAAACAGGTGGTCTGGCGCAAGAAGAGGCCTTTTCTGGCCGCCGCCGCTGCCTGCCTGGTGCTGGCCGGGAGCATCGTCTGGCTACGCTACAGTTGGGACACCAGAGCGCTGGCTGTGGGTAGCGCGGGTGTTAGCCGGGTGAACGTCTCCGACGACGACGCGGCGCGAATTATTGACAGCGGTCCGGACCAGAGTCTCCCGCCCCGGGCGGCGGCCAAGCAGGTCGAAATCGCGGCGAGGAAGTTGCGTTCGGAGTATAATCGGTTGCAGGGGAAGGGTGAGTATGATCTGGACGCGACCAAGTACTTCATCCAACTGCAGAAAGACAAGACTCTGTTTCCGAGGATATTGGCGCTGATTCACAGCGCGTTGCCCACCTCGGACGATCCTTACGGCAGAGCCAGAAGTGGTGAAGAGGTGGTGGCAGTGGTGCTGGATGGGTCGGCCCCGCCGCGCGATCAGCGGCGGGAAATACTCATCGACGAGATGAACGTCGAGTATTTGCCTAACGTCCTGTTGATCAAGTTCCTTAATCCCAAGGAAACGCAGCCGAGAGTGAAGTTCGATGACCCAGATGAAGAGTGGCCGGGTTTTTTTATTGAACTCATCTGCAGGTCGGCTCATAGGGACCGTGAGGAGTTCATCGAGAAGGAGTTTCTGCACAAGCTTCGAAAAGAGCTGGGTTTCCAGCCCGGCATGGGGTTCTTCCTGAACCGGGTGGACCTTGGGGACCGCTGGCTGGTCAGGAAAAGCAGGCGCAGAGCAGCCGGCGCTCCGGGCGGCACTCTTAAACCGGGGCTCAGACCTGCTCCAGGATCTCCGGCCGGCGCGCCGGCGGGCAATCTTGACCTGGTGACAAACGAGCCGTGCGAGGGCGAGTGGGGATACCAGATCCAGATCAGTGTCGTGCTGGTAGATGCCAGCGAGATGCTGGCAGAAGATGATACTGGGGACGACGGCGGTGATTAATGCCGGTGTGATCTGTCGATGAGAAGTCAGGAGCGCGCCGAATGGACGTCATAAGGCAACATCTGTTCTTGATCGTTTGTAGTGTGGTTGGCGCCGCCGGGATCGCTCTGGGGGTCACCGGTTTTGGCAGTATGTCCAAGATCGCGGAGGAGATGGAAGAGGCCAAGCGGCTTCACGACGCCCTGTCAAGCCTGCGATCCAATCCCGTCAATGAGCGATGGATCGACCAGGAGAAGAGGCGCATTGCCGGCTACGCAGCCAACTACGACGCCGTGGTCGATCGTGCCAAGAAGCTCAATCCCTACGAGCCGCTGGTTGAGGGTCTATTCCCGAAAGGCAGACCCGATCTCCGGTATGAATTCCGCAGGCAGTACCGCACGGCAATGGAAGACTTGATGACAAAGCTCAAGGCCGGCCAGCGCCCGACAGCCGTGGAGATCATGGACGTCGAGGATGAGATATTCCGGGAACAGGCCCAGCTCAAACATGCGTCGAGCGCCTCCGGCGTGGCGGAGGGAGATGCCGACTGGTACACGCCCGCGGGCGTGCTCACCCAGGCCGGGGCCCTGCGGACACCCGCCGCCCGGGCCGCCATCGCAAAGGCTCGTAGAATCTACTGCTATGCCAACCCGCTGGATATGGAAGCCTCCTCGCTCCACGTTCATCCGGCCATGGCCGATCTGGACGCGCTGGACGCACCGAGCCCGTACGATTGCTGGTTTGCTCAGGTGCAATTGTGGATTCAAACGGACGTGGTGGATGCGATTGTTCGCATGAACGAGGAGGCGGCCGACGAACTCATCGCCCAGGACAACACTCCCTGGCTCGGCGTGCTCCCGATCAAGGACATCATTTCATTGCGGGTTTCCGAGGAATATATCACCGACAGCGCAAGCTTGGGTGGAGGTGCGGGATCGGGGGATCCGGCGGGTGGCCGGGACATCGCCTTACCGCTCTTGTACTCGGGGGATGCCATGACCGGGTCCTACACGGACGACAGTGGCGAATTCCAGGTCATGTACTTTTCGCTCAAGGTGGTCATGGATCAGCGGGACTTGCCGAAGCTTATTCAGGAAATATGCAAAGATCGTTTCCATAGCTTACTGCGGGTCGCCTATAAGGCGTTGCCCGAGAACCCTCAGATGACCGGTAGGATTTACGGATCGGATCCGGCGATCAACGTCGTGCTCGATTTCGAGACTCACATGCTGGGCGAGATTTTCATCGAAATCATGCCGTACAGCGTGTATTTGAAGTACTATCCAGAGTAGTCGTCGGCAAAAAGAGCCGGACCGCTCCGCTTAGTCTCCAACACCGTGCCGCCTGATCGCGACGGTATACCGATTAGGGAGATATTGTCATGGCTAAGCAAGCCGTTGGGACACTCGAACGGCACGTGGAAAAGGGTGTTTTGGCGCTGGCTCTGATTTGCCTGATTTATGTGATCGCCACACATTTCTTGACCTCGCCCAACCGCCTGGCGCTGTCGCGCGGGGGTGAGTCGGCAACGCCCGCTGTCATCGACAAGCTGGTGGCCGACGAGGCGGACCGGGTTCGTAACAGGATTCGCGAGTCCCAGCCTCCACCAACCCAGGTACCCGACCTCGTGCCCGATTTCGAGGACGCCATTGGAATGGAGCTGGCGCAATTGCCCCGGGCTGTGGCGTTCCAGCCCACGGTGCCCACGGTGGGCGGGAAGGTGAACCTCCCAGGATCGATCGAACTGGTTGAAGTGGTCAAATTCCCCAAGCCGGTAGCGATGGTCGGCAGAAGCACGCGCGACATCGTAGTCAGACCCATCAATCTGCACACCGGGTACAGAGACACCGAAGTCTCAGATCTGTCCCGTGATCGCTTCCCCCTGAATTGGGTGAGGATTTCTTCGGTGTTCGACTGGGCCGAGCAGACCAGGCTACAACGGGAGGCATACGAACCGGGTTATGAGGAATCGCTCCTTGTCGGCATCGAGGTTCAACGCCGAGCCAGGCGCCCGGACGGCTCCTGGCTTGATGACGACTGGCAAGACCTGACGCCCTATGTCGAGGCCGTGTTGCCGCCGGTCGGGCCTATTCGCATAACGGCCAGCGCCCGAGGACCACAAACCGACCTCGACGACCTCGACGCCATCGAAGACATGCGCAGGCTGCTCAGGGGCAAATTCACCTCGCTGAATATCATGCGCCCGCTTCCGGCCAGATACTATGACGGCGACACCTGGGATCATCCGAGCAATCAAGTGATGATCCAAGACACCGAAATCCTCTTTCCAAAGGAACCCATAGACCCAAACAACTTGTATGATCGCTACCCGGAGGAAACGCCTGGGGTTAAGGAGGAGAAGGCCGACAAGGCCGACAAGCCCGAGGATCTTGATCCCAACGAGAACTGCAGAGAATTCATCGCTGAGAGAATGGCTGAATTCGAAAGGGCGTTCGCGCAGGAAGACCTCAGCGAGCAGAACGCCGCCCATAACCGGATTCTCGCCATCATCCAGCGCAGCACGTTCTACGACGGAGCCTGCGTAGATCTTGCGAAGAGGAGGAAGGCGGAGATCGACCAGAAGCAGGTGGATTGGAAGGATAGGATAGAACGCTGGCAGCGAGAAAACCGCAAGCGGCAGATTCAAGTCAAGCCTCCCCTTCCCCGCCCTCGTCCAACCGGGACAGGCGAGTTGGGCCCGATGGTGGCCGGTGAAAAATCACCGCTGCAAGAGGTGTGGGTGCATGACGCCCGTTTGGATAGCGTCGTCGGCGGACAGACGTATCAGTACCGCATGCGCGCGAAACTCTTCAATCTCTACGCGGGCCAGCCAAAGCCGCTCAAGAACAAGGAAGACGCCACGAAGTGGTTCATCCACAGCGAGTGGTCTGAGCCTTCCGACCCGGTCTACATCCAGCCCGAGACCCAGTTCTTCGTGCGGACTGGCAGTGAGAAGCGCGGCGACGTCTCCGTGGATTTGTACAAGTGGTATAAGGGTGTCTGGGTAGGCGGCACCTTCAAAGTGAAGGTCGGTGACCAGATCGGCGGCGAGGCCCGCACGCAGGGGCCTGACGAAGAGAACCCGACACCGCTGGTGGACTTCGCCACCGGCGTAACCGTGGTGGACGTCGACTTTCACCGCCCTATTCGCAGCCGTGACAAGGCCAGCAAGACCGGAGTCAAGTACGTCAAGGCGGGCGAAACCGTCGCGCTAGTGCTGATGGACGAGGCCGGCACTGTTTTCGAGCGTCTGGCCTCAATCGATCGGGAAGATCCGCACAGCCGGACGATGAGGGAAAGCCTTTTCAAACCGAAGCCCAAACCGAAGGTGGAACTACCACAGGCGCCTACATCCGAGACCACTACTGGAAGGCCGGGTGAGAGTAAGCGCGATCGTCCTCAGCCACCGCGGCCACGCCCGAAACCCTAGTCGCACGACTGGCGATGACGGTAATCGCGCAGGCGGGCGCTGCGTGGGACGCGTTTGAGCCGGGAATTGGGCTGACACGCATGAGCTTGGGTGGGAACCGATGGCCGGTGCCAGGCCCGGCGCGTGCCCGGACATCACCTGTCAAACTCATGTGGAAGTAGGGGTGCGGCTGTTTTGCGTTCGCACCAACCGTTATGTCTTCTGTTTGCCCGTATCTCGACAAACCCGGCATCCGCAAATTGCATTTCAGAAAACAGCTTTTCAGGCTTGCAAGGCTATGTACAAGTCCCTACACTGCCCGACTCATGTGGGGTGATGTCGCGTCGCCCCAGGGAATTATTCATTCATCCGCGCAACAGGCGCGCCTGGGAAATGCACATTCGTTGCGAGAGCTAGACAGTTGGCAAGATGGTTTTCCGGGGCTGTCTGACGCGTGCTGTGCCGTTGCTGAATCCCTTTGAGCTGAAGGAGGAACTCCCTTGCCTAGATCTCTACGTCGAATGACAGCCGCGTTAGTGCTGGCGTCGGTGGTGTCGTTGCTGCTCTGTTGCCCCGGAACCGCTGTGGCTGCAGACGAAGCGAAGGCGTTGGCCGAGGGTGTCCGGCTTTTCGAGGAAGGCAGATACCAGGCCGCCCAGGAGGTGCTTGTTGGGATCGACCGCGCCAAGCTGACGCCCGACCAGCAGAAGACGCGTGACGACACGCTGAACCTGGTCATCGTCGCGCTGAACATGTCGGAGAAGGCCCACCGCGACCTGCAGGACGCCGGGATTGCGATCGAGGAAAACGAGCTGGAAAAAGCCAGGCAAAGGCTGGAGCAGGTGCTCGACAACGAGTACGCCCCGGAAAAGGTCCGCCACGCTGCCCTGACCATGCTCGAGGACTTGGGGGCTCCGCCGGCCCGGCAGACGCCGCCCGCGGCGGCACCAGCCGCAGGTGAGCAGGAGCAGCCTGTCGTTCCTGAGGTCGATGAGCCCGCCCGGCAGAAAACGGCTGAGGTGGATGTTGAGCGGGCCCGCACGCTGACGCGTGAAGGGGACGAGATGCGGAAGGCGGGCAGGTTCGATGAGGCCCGGCGGCTCTACGGCCAGGCGTTGGAATTCGTCCCGGGCTTCCCGGAGGCGGTGGAGGGCTTGGCCGCCGTCGATGAGCACGAGGAGAACGTGTCCGGCTCGCGCGGGATGACGCTGGCGGATCGAATCCGGCAGCAAGACGCCCTTAACTGGCAGCGGACGGAGACAGAGTATCGCGAAACCGAACGGCGCATATCACAGCTCGTTTCGGCGAATCGATTTGAGGAAGCGCATCAACTGCTGATTCGGGCCAGGCAGATCGTCGAGTCCGGCAGGCAGTTTGCGGACCCCGTATCGAAGTACGAGCAGCTTAAAGGCGACTTGGAGCATATCGAGAAACATGTTCGAGACCAGGAGCGAGACTATCACCTGACCGAAGTCGTGCGGATCCGCAGAGAACTTGAGGAGCAGCGAGGCGAGCGACGGGCGGAGGTGGAGCGAAACCGAGAACGCGAGGTTGACTCCCTGATGCGCCAGGCCCAGCAGCATCGCAAGGACGGGGATCTGCCCGCCGCCATCGGCGTCCTCGAACAGGTGCTGGTGATCGATCCGCGCAACGACCCAGCCCGCTGGCTGTTGGACGAGTGGACGGATTTCCTGCGCTATCAGCGTCAGCGCAAATTCCGCGGTGATATGAACAGGGAAAGCCAGGCGTCGCTGGTCGCGGTGGAAGAGTCCAAAATCCCGTGGATCACCGAGCTGCGCTATCCGAAGAACTGGCTTGAAATCATCTCTCGCGAGGAGCGCATGTCAGGCAGCCAAGGTCCGCTGGACTACCTGCTGATCGGCAAGCTTGACACGCCTGTTGAGGTCGACTTCAAGGCCATACCGTTCAAGGAGGTGATGCAGCGCTTTGCCGACAATCACGGGATCAATGTCTACATCCACTGGAACGATCTGGTCGCCTCGGGTGTCAACCCGAATGCGCCGGTCGACCTTCAGCTACCGCAGGAGGTGACGCTCAAGAAGGCGATCACCATGGTGCTCGAGCAGGCCGGCAGCCCGACGGTTGATCTGGGATACACGGTGGGTGACGGAGTCCTGACGGTTGCCACGCAGGACTGGCTCAAGCACAGCAACCACAACGTCTGCACCAAGATGTACGACATCACGGACCTCTTGCAGGAAATTCCGGATTTCGACAACGCGCCGAAGATGGGTTTGGACAACAGCGTGCAGGAACGCTTGAACAACCGTGAATCAAGGCCCTGGGAATACGGCGATGACGACGACGACGAACCGGAAGATTCCACGCAGCGCGATGATCGCGCCGGTCGTATCATCCAGCTCATTCAGGACACCGTGGCGCCGGATAGCTGGCAGGATCGCGGTGGATCGATCGGCATGATTCGCGAGTTCAACAACCAGTTGGTCGTCACTCAAAACACGGCCTCGCAACAGCAGGTCGGCAACTTGCTGAGCCAGCTTCGGGAGCAGCGGGCGGTTCAAGTCGCGATCGAAGCACGCTTCATCACGGTGCAAAGCAACTACCTGGAGGAGTTGGGCGTCGATCTGGACATCGTTCTTAACCAGGGCAACGCGGGCTATGACATCGTGCAAAACACTGGCGGCTCGCCCGCGACCGACCCGGTCTACGGCAACAGGCTGTTGCTTCCGCGGTCGTTTTCGCGGTATGGCTTCCTGCCGAATACGCCGGCAGCCGGGCAGGCGCTCGGTGCATCAGCCAGCGGCATCCCAGAGCAGCCGTTTACCCACGTAGGGATGGTTCCCCCGTCTACCGGTGGAGCGATCAATGCCAGCCAGATGACTCCTATCCCGTCCCAGTCCAATGTTCTAAGCCTGGTCAACCCGGGAGGCTTTGCCAGCGGCGTGCCGGGCACCTTCGCAGGTCGAGACACTCCCGCGTTCACCCTGTTCGGCAGCTTTCTCGATAACATTCAGGTTGATTTCCTTATCCGGGCGACGCAGGCGAACGCCCGCACCACGTTGCTGACGGCTCCTAAACTCGTGATGTCGAACGGGCAGCGGGCGTGGATTGCGGTCTCGACCCAGCACAGGTACGTCAGCACGCTTGTGCCGGTCGTCGCCGGCGGTGGGGCGGCCACGGCGCCGCAGACGGATGTCGCCAACGAGGGTGCAGTACTCGACGTTCAGGCAACCGTTTCCGCCGATCGTCGCTACGTGACGTTGATACTCCAACCGTCTGTGACCCGCATGTTGGCCATGGAACGTTTCATGTACTCCGGGCCCAACTTCTTCGCCGGGGCCGGGTTCGTTCAGTTGCCCAGCTTATCGATTCAGCAGATCCAGACGGCCGTCAACGTGCCCGACGGAGGTACGCTGTTGATCGGTGGTCAGAAGCTCGCGGCCGAGGTGGAGGCCGAAGCCGGCGTCCCGGTGCTCTCGAAGATTCCCATTCTCAAGCGGCTGTACTCGTCGCGAGCGTTGGTGAAGGACGAGCAGATCCTTTTGATCCTCGTCAAGCCACAGATACTTATACAATCGGAGCAGGAGAAGCTGGCGTTTCCGACCATGGGCCGTCGCGGTTAATGCCTCATTTTTGCCTGTAGCGTCGCCCCTTGTGGGCGGCGCCGCGGCGGGTTGTTCGTTTTGTGGCGTCGCTCCTTGTGGGCGACGCCGCGGCGGGTTGTTCGTCACCCACAAGGGGTGACGCTACGCGGTCATCGGACGAGGGCGTCCGGCAGTGGATTGAGACGATCGGCCTGGTGCTCGTCGAAATCGACATAGCGCAACAGATTCTCGAGGGCGGCGTTATCGCTATTGCGATCGTCGCCCTTTCTATCATCTTGCTGACGCTGACGATCGTCCACTTGCTCACGCTGCGGCGCGCCACGCAGTGTCCGGAGGAGTTGCTCGAAGCGGTGGAGCAGCAGGTTCGCAGCCGCAAGCTCGACGCCGCCTTGAAAACGACCGGGTTGGACCCATCCGCCCTGGCGGTCGTGCTGGAGGGGATTCTGCGGCGCCACGACAGCTCCCCAGACCGCTTGCGAGAGGTACTTTCCGAGGGTACGGCCGAACAGTCGCTACGACTGACGCAGCGTATCAGTTGGATCGGCCTGGTGGCGGCGGTGGCACCGATGATGGGGCTGCTGGGGACCGTATCGGGGATGATTCGGGCCTTTGCGACGATGTCGGCCAGCGCCGGTTCGCCCGACCCGGCGGACCTGGCCGGCGCCATCAGTGAAGCCCTGATTACAACGTACCTGGGCTTGACCGTGGCCATTCCGGCCCTGGTGATATACGCGATCTTCAAGCATCGCGTGCTAGGCCTCGTGCTGCGAATCGGCGAGATGGGCGAGCATCTGCTGGAAGCCATGAGTGCTTCGCCCGCAGCCGGGTCGTTCGCGCGCAGGCGGTCAACGACGCCGACCAGGTAGGAGAGGGATGTGCGATGAACCCGCAGGCACCGGCCGCCGACGCGTGGCGGATCGACATGACGGCGATGATCGACGTCATTTTCCTGCTCTTGATCTTCTGGATGACGGTGGTTCGGCTCGCCTCGGCGCCGGATGCCGTGGACATCGACACGCCGATCAGCGACGCAGCCGGTGTGGCGGATATCCCACGGGACGTTTTGACGATCAACCTGATCGGCGCTGACGATCTTGTCGTAGGCGAGGGGCGGCTGACGTGCGACCGGCTCGTGGAGGTGATCGGGCGCGGCCCGCTGCCCGAGCGTGTGGTTGTACGGGCCGACGCCTCTATCGAGGCCGCAGCCGTCCAGCATCTTCTTTCCTCCCTTCGCCGGACCGGAATCGTCGCGGTCGGCGTGGCCGTGCGAGCAGAGCGCAGATGAACTTCCGTCAACGGTTGTTGCGGCAGCGTGCGGACCACGCCGAGGCGGCGATTCCGCTTACACCCATGATTGACGTAGTCTTCCTGCTGATTATCTTCATCCTGTTCGGCGACATGGGTCTGTGTGAGCGGCAGTTGGTTGCCTCGTTGGCACCGTCCGGTCAGGCCCTGACGCCGGCATCGAGCCTCGCAACGTGGCTTTCGATTCGCCTCGCCACGGACCGGGCCGTTGAGTACCGCGTCAACGGCGGTCAGTGGCAGGCTAAAACTGATGACGTATCGCAATCGTTGTCGGCTTCGCTGAGGGCGGGGCGTTCGGACGGCGGCGTCGTGGTGGATCCGCGCGAGGGCGTTTCGCTACAGGTGGTGATCGACGCCTTCGTGCTGTGCGAATCTGCCGGTGCGCGGCGGATGTCGTTGAGGACGGACTGACGAGCCAACACTGGCTTGTGTAGCCCGGCAGCGACATTGCAGAAGAAACCTCATCGAGATGAGCGCATATTCGAGTCTGACATTTCGGCCCTACCACGGATCCGGCAGCCCGGCGGCGGTGTTTGCGGCAGCCGCGGTGGCGTGGATGGCGGTCGTTGCCGCATGCGCCCAACCACCGGCTGGGGACGGCAAAGATGATCTTCGCAGCCCCACGCCGCCTTCCACGGGGGAGCGCGAGCCTCGGCGCGTGCGCTTTGCCACTGGTGTTCTTATCGACTGGAGCGTTCCGCTGGTCGAAATGGAGGCGATCGTTGTGCTGCGCCAGGGGGCCCTCGAGCTTTTCGCGTGCAGCCCTCAGACGCGCGAACACGAAAGCATCCTATGCGTTCGTGCCAGACCGCGCGATGTCTTTCACGCGATGGGGCTGATCGGCCTGGAGTCGGGAAACCCAATACGATACGACGCCGAGAAAAACGTCTGGCATCCGCCCGCCGGCGCCAAGCTGAGCCTGCGGGTCGAGTACCAAGCCGAAGGGAAAACGCACATCGTTCCGGCGAGCGAGTGGCTGGTCGATGTCGAAACAAAAAAGACGCCCAAATCGCTCGAATGGATCTTCTCCGGGTCGCGCACCTTTGGAAGCGGTCGGTTCGGGGCTGATGCGGACGGCACCGTGGTCTGTGTAGTGGATTTCGACACGGCCCTGATCGCCGCAGCGGGATTGCACAGCGCGGAAAACGAATCGCTCTGGCTCGTTGCCCGCACCGATAGAATCCCGCCGGTGGGAACACCGTGCAAGCTCCTGATTAGCGCGGCCCGGACGCCGGCCATTGTGGTTGACCTGATGCCGGGAGGGGTTTTCATTCTGCGACGCAACGGCAAGCAAACGACACCGCAGGAACTTGCCGGGCTCCTGGAGCGAGGCTCAGCCGGTCAGGATCGTGTTCAGCTTACTATTGAGCCGGCAGAGGGTGTGCCTGATGACGCTGTCGATCGCTGCATCGACGCCCTGGTGAAGGCGGGAATCCAGCGATCAGTGGTAGAGGTTCGACGGGATTCCGTTACCAAGGAGGAGACGCCGTCAACCAGCACGAACCCGATGATTGAGCGATCGAGCTCTCTTATCCCGCCACCGGAGTGTATGGAACCGACACACCATCTGTGGCACCAACACGCGTGGGCCCGCACCATGTGGCACCGCGACGCGTGGGCCCGCACCATGTGGCACCGGCTTCCAGCCGGTGAAACTCTCAGGCAAGGTGCCCGTTCCCCAGTGGCACCGGCGACCCGCCGGTGGACTAGCGCAGGCTCTTTATACAATCGCGCAACGCAGCAGTGGCACCGGCGACCCGCCGGTGGGCTAATGCGGTTCGATCTTTATCGGTTTGGCCCGGGCGACCTGGGACTTCGGCAACACCACCTCCAACACGCCCGCGCGGCACGTGGCCGAAATGGCGTCGGGGTCGATCTCGGCCGGTAGTGGGATCGTACGAACGAAGGAGCCGTGTCGGCACTCGCTGATCACCCGTTGCCATAGGCCTTCATCAAAGGCCGGTTCGGGCTTCTCGCCGCGGATCGACAGCACGCCGGCTGTGTACGACAGATCGATCGCGGCGATATCCACGCCGGGCACCTCAGCCGTCGCGACGAATCGCTCCGGTTCTTCGCGCAGGTCAATACGCGGTCCCCACTCATGCTCGACGAACGGATTGACCCTCATCCCGCCCTGCCAAAGCCGCGAAAACACCCGGTTCATCTCGTCCTGAAGATCGGAGAGCGAAAACTGCACGTCCTTGCCGAAAGGTTTGAATGTCATGGCGTTTTCCTGGTCTTTCCAAATGTCCACGTTGCCCCCCGTTGACGACGACGGAGGGCGATTCCCCTTGGTTGACAACCGTAAGCCCGAAATCCGGACAGGTCAATGCGCGTCAGCCGGGCAATCGCGCAATCGCAAGGCCGATGCCGGAATCCTTGACAACCCGCCCGATTCTCGACACGCTCGCGAACCTGTACCGGGCCGGCGGCCGATGTCGCAGGTTCATTCGCACGTGCGTATGGTCCGATGATACTGGATAATGGAAGTAAGGAGGCGTCCATGAGCGAGGGGTTTGCGTGGCTCACGGAACACAGCCGCGAGATTTACGAGAAGTACTCCGGCAAATGGATCGCGGTCCTCGACGGCGAGATCGTCGGGGTCGGCGACACGGCGACCGAAGCGGCTCGGCAGGCCGACGTGAAGCATGCGGGCGCCGCGTACGTCCTGGAAGCGGTCGATCCTGAGCCGGAGCGCATCTGATGGATGCCTTCGCGTGGCGTCGCCGTACCACGCGGCATTTCGGCGAGCAGTGGGTTCCGTTCGCCGAGATAGGCCTCAAGTCGACGGCGGGGCGTTGGTACTCCTTCTCCGTACAGGTGGATTCGGGCGCCGTCATCAGCGTCGTTTCTCGCTCGGCCGCCGATTTGCTCGGGATCGACCCGTGCAAAGGCGAACCCATCGAACTTGCTGGCGTTGGCACTGCGGCGCGGCGATATTCGGTGCATCGTTTCGCCGCAAGAATCGGCGATATGCCCGAGTTCAAGATGCGCATCGCCGTCGCCGAACATGAGAACGTACCAAACCTGCTCGGTCGACTGGATGTGCTCGATCACTTTCAGATCGACCTCGACGTGTCTCTGGAGGAGACGCGAGTTTCCCCACCGTGGCTCGATTCGGGCGGTCGAACACTCTGGCGTCACTTGCTCGAAGTAGAAGAGGCAATTCTGAGGGCGTGGTTGGATCATCCGCTGCTGGGGCGCGTCGATGAGGCGACGCGGCGGTTTGTCAACCGAGCCGATCAACTCATGGCCACGGGGGCGGGCCTCCTGAAACTCCAACGCGAGTTCGAACTACCCCTGATCATCCGCTCGCTGTTTGAGCTATCGGTCCAGTTCGAGTACCTGATGTGCGATCCTGAACCGCGGGCGGCGCTGTACCTGGACTACGAGCACGTAGCGAAGTTCCGAAATGTACAGGCGTGGTTGAACCTGCCCGGCCCTATTGGCGATCATCTTCGGGCGTCTCCACGCCGGGCCGAGGGAGAGAAACGGAACCGCGCGGAGTTCGACCGAGTGCGAAGCCAATACGCCTTGAAGAAGAATTCGAAACGCGAGCGCGCGCACTGGTATCCGGGGACGTTGCGCGACCTCGCCACCGATCGAGGGCGCAACGACGAATACGATGCCGTCTACCGACTGTACAGTGCCTGGGCGCACGGCGATCCGTGGACGTCAGGCATTTTGCATGTCGGCCCCGATGCCCTCATGTACCTGTATCCGTACTGGGCGCGGTTGATGATTCAAGTTGCCGACGCTAAGAAGATCATCCTAACCGGCGAGGCCTACCAGTCGCTCGAAGAACTGGCAAAGGGAATGTCGAAACATTAGCGAGATCGGTGTATCAATGGCCCAAGACTCAACACGGATGGAAAAGATCGTCGCCCTGTGCCGGCGGCGCGGGTTCATCTTCGGCAGCAGCGAAATCTACGGCGGCATCGGCGGATTTTGGGACTACGGCCCGTTGGGCACCGAGCTGAAACGCAACATAAAAGACGCCTGGTGGCGGGATATGGTTCGCAACCCGCCGCCGGGGCCGGGCGGCGTCCTGTACCAGATGGTCGGCCTCGACTGCGCCATCATCATGAACCCCAAGGTCTGGGAAGCCTCTGGCCACGTGGGCGGGTTCAGCGATCCGATGGTGGATTGCAGGGAGTGCAAGGCACGCTACCGCGCGGACACTGCGTGGGGCGTTGCTCCATTCCAGTTCGACGCACAACGGACCTTCACCGTCGAGGTCTCAGCTATCGTAGAGCGAGATTTAGCCGGCGCGGAAGAGCTCTGGGGTGTCGAGGCTGATTCAGAAGAAGAAGCCATTGAGCTCTGTCGCGCCAAAATCGAGAAGTTCGAGCGCAAATACAGTCAGCAAGGTGATCCTATAGCTTATCGCGTTGCTGAGTTGGCAGCGACAAACTTGGAATTCCTTCGCTGCCCAAACTGCCAAAAGGCCGGGACGCTGACGCCTCCACGTGCGTTCAACTTGATGTTAGAGACGCACGTCGGAGCGCTGCGGGATTCCTCAAGCTTGGCCTACCTCCGGCCGGAAACAGCCCAGGGCATCTTTGTCAATTTCAAAAACGTCGTTGACACGTCGCGCGTCAAGTTGCCGTTTGGGATTGCCCAGATCGGCAAGGCTTTTCGCAACGAGATCAACCCGCGCAACTACACGTTCCGCTCGCGCGAGTTTGAACAATACGAGATCGAGTTTTTCTGCCATCCGTCCGATGCCCCTATGTGGTACGAATACTGGCGCGATCTTCGTTACCGGTGGTACGTCGGCCTCGGACTCAAGAGCGAGAAAATCCGCCTGCGCGAGCACGAGCCTGACGAGTTGGCCCACTACGCCAAAAGCTGTGCCGATGTCGAGTATGATTTCCCCTTCGGCATGAGCGAGCTGGAGGGCGTCGCCAACCGAACGGACTTCGACCTCAAAGCCCACATAGATAAGAGCGGCAAGGACCTGTCATACTTCGATGATCAGCGCAAGGAACGGTACGTTCCATACGTCATAGAACCGTCCGGCGGTGTGGACCGCAGCGTGCTCGCGTTTATCACCGAGGCTTACACCGTCGATGAAAACCGGGCCAGCCCCGAGTTCATGAACTTCCATCCGCGTCTGGCGCCGGTCAAGGCGGCGGTCTTTCCCCTCGTGGCCAAGGACGGCCTGCCCGAGATCGCAGAGCCGATCTATGAAGGAATCCGCAAGCACTACCACTGCCGGTACGACGCTAAGCAATCCATAGGCCGGCGCTACGCCCGCATGGACGAAGCCGGCACGCCGTTTTGCTTCACCATCGACGGCCAAACCAAGGAAGATGGCACCGTGACCGTCCGCAACCGCGACGACGCGACCCAGATACGGATTGACAAGTCGCAGTGTTTGGAGTATCTGCGCGATCAGTTGGCGCTTTGAGAGGTGACGATCCGATATGGCGACCGATATGGCTCACAATCCAGGAGTGCTTCATCAGGCTTCACTCGAACGGATTGCGGAGGCCGAGCGGTCTCTGGATCCCAAGAATCAAGAGATTATGTGCTCTGCATGTATCTTGGGGGGCTTGCGGTCGAGTGTATTTTGCAGGCGATCTCTCATTTGGATTCGCCCAAGCACGATGCGCGGCACGACCTCAAGAAGTGGCTGAAGAGCTGTCGCCCCAGCCTTCAGGACAAAATCAAGTCGGAAGGCGTGTCGGAGCACTGGAACACGGTGGTTGCGGTTTGGCGAAATAATCTCCGCTTTCTTTCCGAGGACGGGTTGTTGGGCTATCTACGCGATATTGAGCGCGATCGTGACATATCGGGGGGTCGAGAGGCTATAATCAAGGTGAACGCAGGGCGTCTCTTCATGGCGGCCAGCGTTGTTCACAAGGGAGGAGTCGCCGCATGGAAGAGCTACAGGGAAAAGTAGTCTCGCGCCTACGGACGGAGTTTGATGGCCTTGTCGACGGACTGGAGACTACGCGCACGGGTCGTGTCATGGGGGCGGTTGTCAGCCCGGACTTCGATGGGCTCGATGACAAGACCAGGCAGGATCGGATCAAGCAGGCTCTGAAGGGCTTGCCCCCTGAAGATGAGCTTCGGGTCGGACCCATCGTCGCATTAACGCCGGCCGAGGCGGAAATCGACGTGAGTGTGGATGAATGATAGATGATAGAAGAGGATCGCGGTCCTCCCGCCGTCGCCAAGGACGGCCTGCCGGAGATTGCCGCCCCGATCCACGAGGAAATCCGCAAGGTCTTTCCCTGCCGGTACGACGCCAAGCAATCCATAGGCCGGCGCTACGCCCGCATGGACGAAGCCGGCACGCCGTTTTGCTTCACCATCGACGGCCAAACGAAGGAAGACGACACCGTCACCGTCCGCGATCGCAACGACGCCTCGCAAATCCGCATCGACAAGTCGCAGTGTGTAGGGTATCTTAGGGACAAGTTCGCGTTGTGATCGCAGTGCGCGACATCATCAGCCGATTGATCGTTACCCCAACTGTCAGAGAGCGGGCCAGTGACCACGCGACTCGTCAATTCGCTTGGCGTCCATACGGTAAGTCCTCCAAAAACGAATACCTGGAGGACTTCACCGGCACCAGCGGCCCCGTCCCTTGAGCCTATGCGGCATTGTGGTGTTAGAATACCGGCTATGATACGAATCGAAAGCCGGGGGAATGCGGTTCTGGTCGCGGTCAAAGTCGTTCCCGGCTCCTCGCGCGATCGCTTCGTGGGCGAGTGGAACGGACGGGCCAAGATCGCCGTGGCCGCTCCACCGGAGGGGGGCAAGGCGAACAAGGCCGTCGAAACCCTGCTGGCAAAACTGACCGGCGCCCGGCGTCGGCGGGTGGCGGTGATCCGCGGCCACGCGTCGCACTTCAAGACCGTCAGGATCGACGAAGCCACAATCGCCGCCGTGCGCGACGCCCTGCAGCCCCGATGATCCCAAGACGAATCACGTCACGCGCCGGAAGCGCCGTGCCTGATGACATGCGCGGCGCTGATTCTCCGTCTGGAAGCCTGCGATGCCTTGTCGATTCTACTTATATGAGAACGTGCCGGCGATCATCTCATGAATCTCGATTGGGGCACGTATAACTAGGCTTCGGTTGAACGGGCTGATGTGCGATTTGCCGCCGTAGGTGTCCCAGGTGTCCGGCTCGATTGTATCCTCAATCAGGTTACGGATGGTGCCCAACCCGGGAACCGACTCGTCAAGCCCGGTCCTTCGCTGCTCACTTTCGTCCCTGCTGCTCCTACCGCCGGTGAACAACTGCTGGCTCCCGCTTTGCTGGCCGCTGCCGCTGCTCTGTTGCTGAATATCCATCTCCGGCGAGCCGTAGAAGTTGGGTATTAGAACCAGAATGTCCGTCACATCGTAAACCCGGACTTCCAGTTTCCGCTCGAAGTCGGACTTAGTCGAAATCTTCAACGTGTTGCCGACGCCGCGATAACGCAGCGAGCCGACCTCCGAAAGCTGATCCATGGCTTCGTTGAGAACGTCAGACACCGTCGCGTTCTCCAGTTTGAGAGTGACCATTATGTCGGGACTGATGCCTTCGGCTGCGAGCGCGCGCCACTGGACAACGACATTGAGCGCACCCTGATCCCGAACCCAATCCAGAACTTCCTCAAAAGTGGCGTCCTGGAAATCCACACTGTCAACCTGCTTGCGCAGAACCCAAAGCACGAGATTGGATCGTTGTCCGCGCACCGCCGGTGCCGACGAATCAGAATCAGAAGCGTCACGCGCCGATTGCTGCGCCGATGCCGCCACGCTGACGGCGAACACCGCGGCGATCACTGCAAGAGCGAATCTTGTTCTTACCATGTGCTACCTTTCGTGTATTTGTCACCCAACGCGAACCCAGGCCTCCACCGTCCGCAACGATACGCCCCGGAGGGCAACACCCCAACAGCGTATGGATATATCACACCGCCAAGCCCTACCGACTTGGCCATCCCAACGCAAACCGCCAGAAGTATACCTCATTTTATCGACGTGTTCCAGTACGCCTCGCGAAAAAACACAACACACGCAAGACAAGAAAGCAAGACTTCTTTTTGCGTCCCGTCACTGACATCAGGCAGACGATAGGGCCGGACATCATCCTCTCGAACCTGACCCGAAGAGCCGGGGGGGCCGTTCACCACAGCGTTTTTCGTTCTCACGCGGCGTTACGCCTCGTGGGTGACGTGATGATCCGCACGGCGCCATCCACAAAGGCCGGCGTTACACGACCGAGCGCGTTTTCACGGTGTTGTGATGGCGGATACCGGGCTGAGAATTGCCCCGCTCAGTCTGGTTGGCGCGCGTTTTTTCCACCCTCGCGGCGGTGTGGAATTGCGCACGGCGGTTCAGAGGACGATATCCGGCAAGGAGCCCTTCCCCGAACGCGATGCCCTTTGCTGCCAGCACCTGCGAACCAGTCCCAGCCCGTGAACGCACGTCTCGAACTCGTCACTGAGCGAATTCAACAGGGATGAAGGCGGCACCGTGTCTTCAGTCGTCAGCTTGGCCGCAGCCGCGTAGGAATGCTTGCCCTGCTCGACGTAATCGAGCAGGACATCCGCCGGTCGACATCGGGATCGCTTGAGGCACTCCGGATACAGCCCTGACCAGAACAGCGAGTAATCGCCGAGGTGCCTGTACATCAGGCAATCGCGCTCTTCGGGCGATGTGGGGCAATCGTCGCAGAGCATCGCCAGCATGGCGGCGATCTGCTCCGGACGCTTGCCGAACGCGCTTCGAATCACATTGAGCCGATCCACGTGGATGAAACCGATCATCAAGTCGGACAGATAATCGGTCAGGCGCGGCTCACACAGGCCGACCTCGCTGCAGAAAGTGTTCTCCACCACGCCCGCAAACAGCTCGCGCAGCGGATGATCGTCTCGAATCGGCATCATGGCAGAGCACCTCAACAGGCCTTTCCCCGGTGCGACGCGACGCCGCGGGACGGCTATTGCCATAGGAGTCTGTCTCAAAACGACTGTGAGACAGGCTTTCCAAACGGTCAAATGACAGGTGAGAAAGCTTCTCCCACAGCTTTTGGACAGGCACCAAGCCGGTTTTGCTCATCCACTCAATAATAGGATGCGGATTCCGGTGGGACAAACGGCCTGTGCCCCATAATCGCCTTTCAGCCCGGCGACAGGCCCAACGGCGGCGAGACAGGGGACGCCTCTCACATTACAAGGGTCGAATCGGGTTTACAGCGGCATGGAACCTATCCCAGAACCTCTGTTGGACCGTCACCAGCCGTTGAAAATGGGAGGCTAAAGGCATGTCCCACAACTTCCGGGACACGTTCTCAATCGGATTGTTTCTGTGAGCCCGCAGGTTTTTTCTGAACCGCAGACGCCGGCTTTTCGGTGTCTTGCTTCTTTGATTTGCCGTTTTTGGCTGGTAAATCCGATTTCGGCTTCTCCTTTGAACCGCATTCGTCGACGTCTTCCGGGCTCCGCTCGCAGAAGCGTTCCAGTTGCTCGCTTGTCAGCAACTTCACCAGCCGGTGTTCCAGCCTGTCCATCATCGCGTTGATCGGCTTCAGCAGTCTTTTGTGGGCAGCCTCCGCCTCGCGGATGGCATCCAGGTCGACCTTCTCGGCGGCCTTGCGCCGGGTGGCACGCACCTCGGTGAACTCCTTCTTTTTGCTCTGATAATAGCTGTCAGCCTTTTGCTTGAACTCATCCAGAATAGACCGCGCCGCCTGGATCTGGGCCGCGTCTAATCCGTTCTCGTTTATGAAATTCCTGACCAACGACTCGAACAGCCCGCTATGGAGCGTCACGACCTGAGGCGTCGGAAGTCCCTCCGGCGGCCGCTTCGGCCTACGTGGCTGGCTCGACATCTGAGGAGCCGGGGGAAACAAACCACCCTCCCTGGGCTTACCGATCTTCATGGTTTCGAAGTTCTTGGAGACATGCTCGAACGTCCCCCGCATCTCGTTCATGTCCCAGTTGTGGACCCGTTTCTGATCCTCGCTGAGGATTTCGCGCCACTCCTCATTCGAGCGTAAGATCGCTTCCTTGGCGAGATCAAAAATGGGCTCGGCGGCCTTGGCGAACCGTTTGGCCGGCTCCCCAGGCGGAATCTTGCCGTCCACCTGATAGCGCATGAAATCGCGCAGGACAGGCCAGACCTGTTCCTGGTGCTTGCGGAGAAACTTGTGAACTTCGCGCCGCATGAGCTGATCCGTCAGTCCGCGCTGCGCGTCGTTGAGGTTGTAACGAATCGAGATGTTCCTGACAGCCTGGGTAATGATCTGCTCGACCGGCAGGAACTCCTCTTCTTCGTCTTTGGCCGCTGGTGCGCCCTTAGCCGCCTGCTCTCCCTTAGCGGCTTGTTCGCCCTCGGTCGCTTGTTCGTCCTTGCCCGATTGCTGTCCCGAAGCGACCGGCATCCATAACCAGAGTGTCAACGCGGCTACTGCCGGCACAAAATGTCTCAACATTACATGCATCAACATGAACCCCTGCACGACCCACACGGGTCTGCGAACTCAACACTACCCCGGTGCTCCACCATCTTCGCGATGCCGGGTACACAAGAATTATACAACAAAGGCAACTGTCCGGGTTGCACATCATCAGGGCTGCTTGCCCACCTGACTGTCTCGGTCCGCATACTCCAGTCAAGGGCACGATAAGCGTGGCCGACTACCCGATCGGACGACGCCGGTGTCGCTCGTCAAAGCGCGATAGCCGCCATGTCCCCACGGACGACTAAGAGGGTGTTCAATAAGCTCGTGCATCCTGTGGATACGGTGCGATGGAACCACGTTGAGCCGTCAGCTGTCAGCTATCAGCCGTCAGCCGGAATATGGGTTGACGTCACGCAAGGTGTTGCCAGGAAATAGGTTACACTCCGTGTTTGTTGCGGGCCTTGGCGGGTGGTCCTCTGGCTGATAGCTGAGAACTGAGAGCTTCTTAAACACGCTCTAAGACTGCCCAACAAAGCCCTTTGTCGTACCGGCGGCTTGCCGATGTGGTCGCAGACCGATGACCTGCACCACACGTTGTGGCAGGCGACCTAAATTATCGCTTACTTTTTCCAAGCAACAACAGCAAGAGCGCCCTCAAGTGGTGGCGAATGCGATAAAGCCACAGGCGACTTGAAAGCCGTCGAAACGCCTCGGCTGTCGGATCCACCTCCAGGGCTCGCCTGGCCATGGCTTTGACGCTCGACCACTGCCCCAGATGGAGGTACGCAACCGCAGCGTCGCGCATGGCGGATACGTAGTTCGGGTCGAGACGAATGGCCTGGTGGCAGTGACGAAGCCCGGCCTCGTGCCGCGCCAATTTGAAAAGACAGATGGCGGCACGGTGGTGCACCTGGGGTGCTTCCGGCTCCAACGCCAAGCTCCTGCGAAAAGCCTCGAGCGCACGATCGAACCTTCTGAGGTTCAGCCAGGCATCGCCCAGCGCCACGTGGACGCCGGGCTCGCGCGGATGCTGCTCGCAGGCCGACTCCAGATGCTCGCGAGCCTCGTTGAATCGCCCCAAGTGGAGGGCGGCCTCCCCCTTGCGCACGTTGATCAGCGGCAGATGTTCGCCCAACGCCTCCGCTTTCTCGAAGCACTGAAGCGCCTTGGCGTACCGGTTGCGCTGCAGATGGATTTCACCCAAGGCGAAATAAGCCCGCCCGTGGTCCGGGTCGAGTTCGATGATCTGCTGCAGCTTTGCCGCCGCCGAAGCCGGCTGCTTAGCTTCGACAGCCAGTTCGGCAAGCTCGAAGAGTAGCTCCGTATCGCCGGCGTCGTTGCGCAACTCGTTCAAGTACGCTTCGCGAGCCTCGCCGTAACGTCTTTGCGAACGATAGGCGCGACCGATCTTCGCATTGACGCCCGGGTAGTCCGGCTCAAGCTCCAAGACTCGCTTCCAGCACGCAATCGCCTGGTCGGTCCGGCCACGCGCCGACAGCGACTCGCCCATATAATAGAAACAATGAGGGCAATCCTCATCGATCTGCTGGGCCAGGTAGAACATCTCCTCAGCCCGGTCGTGCCGACCGAGTTCGGCGAAAGCCGCTATGCGATGGCAGTACGCGCGCTCGTCGTTGGGGTTCTGGCGAGCCAGCTCGGCGAAGACCTTGACGGCCCGGGCGTACCGTCCCAGCGACATCAGCGCGACACCGTATGCGAACCGAACATCCGGGTCGGTCGGCTCCAGATCAAGCGAACGCTGGTATGCCTGCAGCGATTCGTCCTGGCGACCTGATTGGTCCAGGAGAAACGCGTGATGAGCGTGCCACGAGGCGTTGTGCGGATTGATTTCCAGCGCGGCTTCAATCTCCACGATGGCGTCGGCCCAGCGCCGGGCTTCGGCCAACTGCTGCGCTCGCTCCACGCGCTGTTCCGCCTCGAACCAGTCGTTCATCATCGCCTTCCTCGTGAACGGCGTACCCCCCCAAGTGGCTAAGGGCCTATCCCAATACCTGTGGCACCGCCGTCTCGGCGGTGTCGACACAGGCGGGACGCCTGTGCCACAGAGGTTTCGGGATAGGCTCTAAATTGTACCCATAATATCGACCGCGAACAAGACTGAATCGAGACGGAACATCATCGGGGTGAGCATCACGATGGTGCGTGGGGCAAACATCCACCTTGCTCAGCAGGGGCTGTCGATTTAGTGCCTTCGCGCGCTCACGAAACGTCTGTCAAGAATGAAAACCATAGTCTTGACCATCGATTATCCTGTTTTCGGCGCCCGATTTGGACTAAATCGACAAGCCCAGCAGCGTTGAACAGGCCACCGGTCGTAAGGAAGCGGTGCAGTATCATCCGCAAAAAACCGCTCCCTCACGGTCGCGGCTCGGTTTTTCGTCCCGCTTCTCACACACGCTCTAAGCTAAGAGCGTCGGGCGGGATGCGCCAAAGCCGTCAGGTGCTCAGATCGCTTTCAGGTGCTCGACGAATTCAGAGATGACCCACTCCGGTGTCGAAGCACCGGCTGTTACACCCGCGACACTCTTGCCCTCATACATCGACGGCTCGACTTCGTCCCAGGTTTCGATGTGGTGGGTGTCCCTGCCGCGATCGCGACACAAACGCACCAGCTCCCGCGTGTTGGCCGAACGACGCCCGCCCAGGACGAACATCACGTCCACCTCGTCGCACAGGGCCACAGCCGCCTCCTGCCGGCGGGTCACTTCCAGACAGAGCGTGTTGATGATCTTCACCTCGCGAAAGGGCCGAACGAGGACCTTGCGCATCATGTCAGCCGCATACTCGGGGGAATGGGTGGTTTGCTGGACGATGCCCAGACGCTCGCGGCGGGGCAGGACCTTGTCCAGGTCCGTGTTGTTGTCGATGATGGTGACGTTCGGCGCGTAGCCAACGACCCCTTTGACTTCCGGGTGGTTGGGATCACCGATCATCACGACATGATAGCCTTCCTCGTGCAGTTGCTTCACCGCGTTTTGGGCCCGCTTGACCAGAATGCAGGTTGCATCGATTACGTTCAAACCCCGTTCCTTCGCTCGTTTGTACGTCTCGGGCGTCGCTCCGTGTGAGCGAATCAACACGCTCCTGCCCGGCTCTATCGCGTCGAGCTCGTCCGATTGACGCAGGCCATCCTCTTCGAGCCTTTGCACCACCTGGGGGTTGTGAATCAGCGGGCCCAACGCGACAACGTACCCGGCCCCCTCCCTCGCGACCGCAGCCTCGGCGATCTCGATGGCGTCCTCCACGCCGAAACAGAATCCGCGCGAACCGGCTAGCCTGACCTGCACTGGACTTGAACTCCGCTGGGTCGAGAATCCCCTCTCGACCCACTTGCCACCTCGTATGTCTGGGTGCGAGAAAGGATTCTCGCACCAGCGTGCTTAACGCCGGCGTGCGTCCTCGAAGGATCACCCGCCCACACCTTTGCTGTGGAAGGACGGGCATCCGTCACTGCCGACCAAGTAGTGTATTGCGTGTCGGCAGGCAGGAAACACCGGACATTCTACATCTTCTTCAAGCTGCCGGTCAGATACGTGGGAGGTTATATCTGAGAGCGTGTGTGAGAAGTCTTATCCGAGCCGCGCCCGTAAGGAAGCGGTGCGGTATCATTCGCGGAAAACCACTCCCTAACGGTCGCGGCTCGGTTAAGGAAGCGGTGCGGTATCATTCGCGTAAAACCGCTCCCTCACGGTCGCGGCTCGGTTAAGGAAGCGGTGCGGTATCATTCGCGTAAAACCGCTCCCTCACGGTCG
>Ga0114922_10000922_pt1 | contig 28099 bp, 26 predicted proteins | sample AartaG_FD_100975 | JGI IMG/M metagenome (GOLD analysis project Ga0114922, IMG submission 100975) | Deep subsurface microbial communities from Aarhus Bay to uncover new lineages of life (NeLLi) - Aarhus_00045 metaG | ecosystem: Environmental > Aquatic > Marine > Oceanic > Sediment | place... | reverse complement strand
TGAGTTTGTTCCGTCATTAATTATATTTTTAGCAATATCTCTCTCAGTTTGTATTATTTCACTTACTATGGCTAAAAAAAAGAGGGGTAAGAGTATTGAGGGTCTTTTTATTATGTTTGGAGGTGCAATTTTATTTGCACTTGGAGGTTCTGCTACAAATATCTTAGCTCAGGCGTTGCAACAAACAGGCGAGGGTTTTCAGTGGTATACAATATTCGAGTTACCATTTGGTATCTTTTGGTTCCTGTTTGGAGGGGGTGTCGCCCATCTATGGATATTTTTAGGGTTTTGGATGATGGCAGCTTTCAACATTTCCAGTCTCCCCTACTATCAAGGGGGATTTCAAAAAGGTAAAATCCTTATAATGTATCCAATTTTGGATTCAATCGCTTTACTTCTTCCAATTACTGCTGGTATTTTTGTCTTTAAACAGACTTTCTCTAACTTTCCTCTTTTCTTTATTGCGTTGATCTGTAGTGTCTTTGCCACAATTGTCCTAAGCAAGTATCAAGCTGCGGTTGAGAGTATGGATTCTATAGAATCAGATAGTGATAAAGAAAGTAGTGAACCTACTAAGCGATCTACCGATCTTGAATAATATTATTGGTTCTTGATTGTAAAAAATTCTTAAACCTATTTTCTTATTAATATATCATACTATAATATACATATACTCACTAAAGCAATCCTAATAATAACCATGACAAAAAATAAAATAAAATCAAGTTCTTACTTGTTTCCCAGGCCAGTTGTCCTTATAGGAGCAAATATTAACGGAAAACCCAATTTTGAACCCCTCGCATATGTTAGCAGCGTTGAAGATAAACCTCCTTTAATATCAATTGCTTCTTACGAGACTCATTTCACAAACATTGGAATTAAGGAAAATGGTACATTTAGCGTGAACACTCCTTCTGAGGATATAATAGCAGGAACTGATTATTGTGGTATCGTCTCCGGAAAAGAAGTAGATAAGTCGAAAGTGTTTGATATTTTTTACGGAGAGCTTAAAACTGCTCCGATGATAAGTAAAGCACCATTAAATTTAGAATGTAAAGTAATCAAAACTCTTGCTATTAAAGATATAACTGGTGCTGAAATAGGTCACGAACTATTTATTGGAGAAGTTGTAAATGCGTACGCTGAACAAGAATATCTATCTGAAGGAGCACCAGATATCTCCAAGATAAACACATTTACATATGCTATGAAACAATATTGGAAGGTAGGTAAACCTTTAGCAAAAGCTTGGGAAGTAGGAAAGAAACTAATGACGGATTAGGAAAGGATAACAACTTATTCCTAATTAGAAATAACTAATTATCTTTTTTCTTTTTTAGTATGTTTTTAACATAAGTAATAATCTCATTTCCAGAAATAGCTTTAACTAAATAGCCGTCAGCACCGAGTTCTTTTCCTTTCTGTATGTCTTCAAAAAAATTTTTAACGGTAAAAAGAACTACCAAAATTTTAGGGTATTTTGACTTAATTTCAGTCAAAATGTCGTAACCACTCATACCGGGAAGCATAATATCAAGCAAAACGAGTGCAATCTCTTCGTGTTTTTCTTTAACTATGTTTAATGCGTCGTAACCATTGCTACAAGTTATGGTGTCGTATTTCTCGAGTTGTAAAAACTTCTCAGTAAGAATAGTTATATCTTCTTCGTCATCTACAATTAAGATTTTTTTTGCTGCTGACATTGGAGACACATCTTATATCTTATTTTTATATCCTACTAATATAGATTCTTTTTTCTTATTTAAAAAGTAGGTATGATTTTACTATTTTGATCGCTAGCATCTCTCAAATTTGTTATTTAAAAGGAGATTGATTCAAAATCATCTAGACGCAATGAAATAAACAATTTTTAATAAAGAAACTAGAAAGAAAAATGCTTGATATTTATCGATTTAGAAGTTTTTTCACATATTCACGGAGTTCGTTTCCCGAAAAAGGTTTAGTAATATATCCATCTGCTCCCAACTCATTACCTTTTTCTTTATCTTCTTTAAAACTTTTAACCGTAAAAAGAATAACCTTAATATCTTTGTAGGTCTCTTTTGATTTTATAGTTCTAAGGACTTCGAATCCTGACATTCCAGGCATCATAATATCTAATAGTATTAAAACGATCTCTTCATAGCTCTCTTCGAGACATTTTAACGCTTCTTTACCGTTACTACAAGTAAGCGTGTCAAAATGATCTAGTTGTAAAAATCTCTTCACGAGACTAACTATATCTGGTTCATCATCACATATAAGAATAGAATTTTTATCTGCCATGCTAATCTTTTTTATAAACTAGTAATTATTAAAATTTATAATTAGATATTTTTCTGATAACTAACAATATATATCAACTCATTTCGATAATTTATATGTATACTTTTTTAGGGTTTAAATTTACGATTAAATATGTCAAATCACGACAATAGTCCCATTTTTCCCGATTCATATGTTGGTGAAAATTCTACAGAATATGATAATTCGATTTGGATGGAAAGAAATCAAAAAAAGACAGCAATATTATGCTTACACTATTTATATGATGAAAAACTGGATAGGATAGGAATATTAGACACACTAAACGAAGAGAAATATTTAGTTGCTGATTTGGGTTGTGGAACTGGATTTTCCTCTGAAATTTTAGTAGAAAAAGGATATCGGGTTATTGCTGTAGATGTTTTAATTGATATGCTCTCTAAAGCAAAATCTAAAAAAAAACTTTTGGAAAAAGAAAAAAATCTTGAATTAATTTTAGCTGACATTAACTACTTACCATTAAAACAAAGTTCAATCGATCATATTATTTCCATTTCGGCTTATAATTTTATAATTTATGGAAAAATTGTGTTAGGTGACATCTCCAAGACGGTTAATAATACAGCTAGATATTTGGAAAAAATTTTGAAACCTAATGGGAGAGTAATTATCGAATTTTACCCGAAAAATAAAAAAGAACTGGATATTTTTACTTCCTCATTTGATGAAAGCGGTTTTGATGGTTTTGTGGTTAAGAAGGACTCTAATCAAAAATCAGGTCAAACATTTTTATTATTAAAAAAGAGAGCAAAACTATAAGGATTTATGTTATTGGGGAATTATTTTCTATTTTTAAGAATGTCTCTAAACATATGATTATTTCTTAATAATGGCAACAATTAATAGTAAAACAACATTTTATCTTAAATATAATTTATAATTATTGGGGGAAACATTAGGCTGACATTATGAAGAGAATACAGAGCATCGACATGATACGAGGATTTTGTATATTTCTTATGGTTCTGGGCCATACACTTGATTGGTGGGTACTATGGGATGAACGATGGTTAATAAATATACTATTTTCGTTTTTAGCACCAATAGCGGCTACGGGATTTTTGTTCGTCTCGGGGCTCAGCGCAGCAATAGCATATAAAAGTAGTGTTAGAAAAGCAAATAATTCTCCTGACACTACTATGAGCCAAGCTAGGAATATCTATATTATCAGAGCATTATTATTATTAGCAATAGCCTTAATATATAATACCATAGTTGCCGTGGGGGTATCGTTTGAGGAAAACTCAAACGAGATGAAGTGGATTTGGGCTTGGAATGCGCTCCAAACAATCTCTCTCTCGGCTTTAATGGCGTGGCCTTTATTGCGTTCCTCAAAATCTTTAAGGTTATTTTTAGGAATTGGATTGTTAGTCGCCAATGATTTGCTTTTATCATTTTTGCTTACCTATGAAAATCAGTTAAATATTTATGGCGTTTTATTCCATATCTTTTACCATCCATTAGAGGCATTTACGATTTTACCTTATTTCGCAATTTTCATAATTGGAACTGTAATTGGGGATTTCTTCTTTGACATTAATAGCATCAAAGACCAAGAAGAAAGGAAAAACACAATTAAACGCGTGTTTTTAAGGACATTACTAATAGTTGGGACAATTTTCACTACTTTTGGTATAATTTACCGATTCAGCGATTTTTTGACACGAGAAACTATTTCTTCTATGTTTTATTCAATAGGGGCGGTGCTAATTATGCTAGCCATCCTCATATATCTCGAGGAATTTGAAAAAATTAATCCTAAAAAAAGGTATAGGTTCTTCTTTTATTATTCGTTTTACTCATTTACGATATATATTGCACATGACCCTCTATACTTTTTATTTTATCAACAATTAAACCAATTAATTGTCTGGGGAGCTGCCATAGTATTGTTTGTTTTGTTGACACTTCTCCTAAGGATTTTGTATAAAAGAGTAGGGCCAAAGGCATCATTAAAAGCACAGTTGGGTATCTTAAGTTTAATAATCGCAAAAAGAATTGAACAAAGGAAAAGTAAAAATTAGAAAATTAAGTTCTTTTAAGGTATTAATGATAAAATTTATTTATTTTTAATAATTTCTCTAACTACTTCAATTAAAAAAAGTTAAAAATATGCAACGAGCACGTATCAGATTAAGTAGCACCCAATTACCTTCTCTTAAAGGCGTATGCGAACAAATAGAAAGCGTCTGTAAAAATCAAGGAATAAGGAAACTGGGACCCATCCCATTGCCCACAAAGAGATTAAGAGTGCCCGTATTAAAAGCTCCTTCTGGTCAAGGTACTTCTACCTGGGCGAAATTTGAAATGAGAATTCATAAACGTCTCTTTGAGATAACTGCTAACGAGCGTTCGATGCATCTTATTATGAAGATTCAAATTCCAGAATCAGTTTTAGTAGAAATTGAATTAATGTAATATTTTCTTAGGTTATTAAGAGCAACCCTTATCTTTTAACTTCAATTTAACATTAATAAGAGAGAATCTTATTATTAAATATGTCTGAGGATCTTTATGGCCTCGAGCAACCTATAGTAAGCTATAGTTTATTTTTAAGGTAATATCAAATTTGGCGTTAAAAATCATTAAAAGAGCAAAAAAAGCTGGTTCTGATACCCGCGTAAAATTTGGTGTAGGAAATCTTCTAAAACTCTTCCCAAATTGGGCGATAAATATTGAAATTATTAATTGGTACTCACTCTGGGTTCGTATACCCACCAATCCAAACTGGTCGAAAAATACTCATAAAATGCTGAAAATTGCGGAACGACTTAAAACAAGTGAAATTATTCACTTAAAATTTTTAGGATGAATTTAAAACAATGAACAAATATTATGTTTTTAAAACATGGAGCTCTTTTTGAATTATGACAGATTATCATACTAAAACCTTTTACGGACAAAAATCAAGCATTACGCTCACAAGTCCATCTAAATCGGTTCCATATGTCTTCTTAAGTTGTATAAATCGCAAGGAAGATGGAAAATGGGAGAGAACTTCGGAAGGAGAAGGGAAAACTGTTAAAATAACTATTGAAGAAATTATTTGTATATTAGAAGTTCTCAATAGAAATAGTGCGAATTGGAGAGGTTTTCACGTTTTTAAGGATCGCAAGACAGAAATTTATGTTGGTTGGGAAAAAGAATCTCATCAAGTAATCCATATTAAAATCGGTGATTATGTCAAGAAACTCCGATTCCCTAATTTAAATTTCTTTACTTTAATGCTAGAACACATATTAAACGAAAAAATAGAATTTGCAACTAGCGGAACAACCGAGAAAAAATCAAAAGATGGGGAAGTTCATGGAGAAAGTGAATACGGTGTATTTTCTGAGCATATTCTTGCTAGAAACGGATTGCAAGTAGTAGAAACTACAGAATTTGGTGTTTCAAAAGAGACTATTGAGATAAAAGCTAAAATTAAAGTTGAGAGCCCAAAAGCTCTTCTAATAACACTTGAATCGGATTTAGAATTTTGGATTCCAAAAAGCACGATTCACAGTAGATATGATGTGGAGAATAAAAAGAAATTGCAAACTCTTATTGTAGATAAATGGATTATTGAAAAACAAAGGATAACAAAATGAAACATAAAAATATCAGTAATAAATTTTATGGTAAGCCTATTTTTGTGAACTTATTATTATTAGTCCTAAATCTACTTTTGTTTATATTCAAGCTTATTGTTTCTAGTTTAAGTGGAAGTTTAGCCCTTCAAGCAGATGCTTTTGATAATTTAACAGATGTTATTATGGTTTTTGCAGCCGTAGTTGGAATATTCTATTCAAAAAGAAAACCTAATAAAAAATTTCCATATGGCTATTACAAAATCGAAAATATAATAAGTTTAATTATTTCAATGGTCATATTTTTTACGGCTTATAACATTATTACTACATCTTTCTCCGAAATTTTTGAACAGATTGCGGGATTTCCAAAACAGATAATAATTACTCCCATTATTTTTCTTTTTTTAATAATTTCTTTACTAGTTTCGTTCTTATCAACTTTATATTTAAAAATAATAGGAAAACAGACAAATTCACCCATAATTCAATCTCAAGCTACTGAAAAACTCTATGATAACCTAATATCTTCTTCTGTGATAATCGGGTTTGTTGGTGCCTTATTTGGCGTAAATTATTTAGATTCATTAATCAGTTTAGTTATTGCCCTGCTTATCATTAAAGGGGGATATGATATTTTCTTAACATCTACTAAAACTTTATTAGACGCTGTAATAGATTTCGATAAACGAAATGAGCTTAATAATATAATAAAAAATTTTTCAAATGTGAAAGAAATCGAAAACCTTGAGATTCGTTCTTATGGGCGATACATTTTTCTTGAAATTGTAATTGATTTAAATAAAGAACTTCATTTACATCAAGTTGAATCATTAAAAAAAGCAATATCAGCAAAAATAAAAATAGAGTTCCCTCAAATCTTTAAAATTATAATTATTTCTCAGGCACAACCAAAAGAAATCATAAAAATCGCTACACCTTTAACGAACGACGATGGTTTAAATTCTAATATTTCTGAGCATTTTGGAGAATCTCCTTTCTTTTCTATATTGGAAATGCAAGAAGAAAATAAACGTTTCAAGTTAATTAATTATTATATTACCCAAAATAAGTTCATAAATGAAGAGAAAAGGAAAGGAATTTTGATTTCTGAGTGGTTGCTCAAAGAAAAAGTCGACAAACTTTATTTAAAAAATGAATTAAAAAAGGGTCCAAAATTACTCTTAGAAAATGGCTTAGTTCAAATGATAGTAGGTAAATTTGAAAGTTTAAAAGAGATTGTTGAACAAGAAACACAAATTCAAACCGTTCAATAAAAGATAATTATTTAACAATGTTTTATTAATTAATTACACATTTGATTGATTTCAATGGAACTGTCTATTAACCTGTTAAAAAAAATTGCTATTAGTGTCTATGATGTAATTCACCCTATTTTGGGCTCTAAAGTTGCTGCAGAAAAGTTTCAGAGAGGCGCAGGAGGTGATATCTCTATGCAGATAGACTTACTTGCAGAGCAGATCATTATTCGCACATTAGAAAGCGAGAAAGTAGATATTCTAATGATTAGCGAAGAAATTGGAGAAAAATACATAGGAAATAAAAACAAAGCAATTAAAAGCCAAAATGTTCTTATCATTGATCCTATTGACGGTTCCAATAATGCTGTACGAGGGATTCCTTATTGTTCAGTTTCAATTGCCTATGCGATAGGTAAAAGTATAAAGGATTTAAAAAAAGCTGTGGTATTAGATTTAGTCTCTAAAGACATATATTGGGCTATTAAACGAGAAGGCGCTTATTTGAACGATAACAGGATTCGCGTATCAAATCTGGGCCTTTCAGATAACTGCTTCTTTGAGCTAAATCTTCCTAAGAAAAACGCGGTTAAAAATATGGAGAGATTAAAACCAATTATTCAGCAATTCCATCGCATGAGAATTTTAGGGAGTAGTGCTTTAACATTATGCCAAGTTGCTCGTGGGAGTATGGAAGCATTCATCAATCTAAGAGAGACCAATCGTCTTGTAGATGTAGCCGCGGGATATTTAATCCTAAAAGAGGCAGCAGGTAAGTTCTTTTCAATAAAAGGAGCTAACTTTAACCTAAAATTATCAATAAAAACAAAATTTCCATTCATTGCATGTAATTCGAATTTAGAATCGTTCTTAAAAGAAGAACTTATTAAGATGGGACATTAATAGGATAATTTCCGTATTTTCTCTTAATATTATGCATCGCTTCAAATCTATCAAGTGTTACTGCAGGATTAATACTGTGACCAGAACTGAAAATATACCCCCCACCTGGCGCTAATTCTCGAATGAGTTTTTTAGAATATTTTTCAATCTCAGATATTTCTCCTATAGCCAACATAACTGGGCTTAGATTACCCACGAGAGTAATTTTATCACCAAATTTTTCATTTAGTTTAAATATATCATACTCTGGGTTTGCTGTAGTTGATTCAATAGGATGAATTGCATCTACTCCACAGTTTACTATGTCTTCAAAAATTTCTAAGAGATCCCCATCTGAGTGTAGGAAAATTTTGCAATCAAGCTTATGAGCTGCATTGCATATTTGTTTTAACCACGGAAATATAAGTTTTCGATATAAGCTCGGTCTCATGAATAAACCGTTCTTAAATCCATAATCATCCCATAACAATACCATTTTAGCGTCGTTTTCCGCTAAGATTTTCACTAACTCAACAGTAAAGGTACCTCTGTCGTCGAATATCCTCTTCATTTGTTTATCGTGTCCCGTAATTCGTGAAAAGGTTTCCATTCCAAAACCCTCCCAAGCGCACTCCATAAGAGAGCCACTTGCGGGGATAGAAAAAACTGTGTCTTCCACTTCTTTTTGAGCAGTTTTTCCTGAGAGAAATTGATCAATTCGAGATTTCAAATTTGGATCTGGTTGTTCCCAGCTTTCGTAATCCTCAAACGACTTAAAATGCCCTCCGTGGTATGCTAAGATCAGAGTTTTGTCTTCAGCATATTCATATTTCATTACTCTACCATATTCATCGACAAATCCTCCTTTAAACATTTCTCGTGGATAGTTACTCACAAAACTAAGAACTAAATCTATTCCTACTTTGCTAAAGAATTTGTAAATGTTTTTATATCCCCGACCACCGCTAAGATTTACACCATAGTGCTTTATTATCGTATTGTTTGTAAAAGCGCTTTCAAATGCGGGAACACGATCTGGTTCTATGTGGTCAATAGAGGCTAAAACCCTTTCTGGAGCGTTCATTAAATCTCAAGTAGATAATCTTTTATTAAAATCCTTAATTAATTTAAGAAGGTCTTTAAAATATAAAAGCTTAATTTTACAAAAATGTAGAGCTGATTCCGATTTGAGCGAGCTTATGCAACTGACTACAGACTTCTTTTCAAGAGATACAGTCGAAGTAGGTAAAGATCTTTTAGGTAGATATCTAATTAAAAAAACAGAGAAAGGGGATATAATAGGAAAAATAGTAGAAGTCGAAGCGTATTTAGGTCCAAACGATAAAGCCTGCCACGCATACAATTACAAAAAAACCGAAAAAACAAAAGTTATGTATATGAAACCGGGTACTTTCTATGTTTATTACATTTATGGGATGTATTTCTGTCTTAATGTAACTACTGAAAAAGAAGGGATACCATGTGCTATTTTCATAAGAAAATTGTTTCCAATTGAGGGAATAGAGTTAATGAAAGAAAACAGAAAGGTAAAAATCGGAAAAAATTATAAGAATTTGGTTGATGGACCCAGCAAGTTGTGCATGGCATTGAATATAACAAAAGAAGAATATAATGGTAAAGATTCTTGCGCTGAAACTTCAAAACTCCATTTTACTCAAGGGATGATAATCGAAGATAAAAAAATTTCGTTAAGTAAAAGAATTGGAATAAACTACGCAGAAGAAGATAAAGATCGCCTATTACGTTTTACTTTGGAAGAAGAATGATAAAAAACCTAAATCTCGATTCCAATCCAAATACTATGGCCTGATAATATGCCCCTCCACGACCTTACCATAAAGCGTGAACGCCTAAACTTACGATTGCTCCATCCCTGGCCTGATCGAGTTTGTTATTACGAGTTTATATCTTTCCTACGAAAGAGCCTACTCTGGTACCCACCATTATGGGGATCGCTTCGACGGGACATAAAATTGGATAATATTCCTCATGAAACCTGAATCTAGGCAATTTGCGCTAGAGACCATTTTGCGCTTCATCCAGTATAGGATTGCAGAACGGGCCTAAGGTTCCAAGAAAAAAAATGAATGGAGTTTTAAAAACTTATTGAAGTAAAGGAATAAGAAGGATTAAGTTTATAGGATTAATCTAACGTCAATTCTTTATTGAGTTTTCGCCGCAATATCGATAAAAATTCTTCAGTGTCTGGAAAGACATAAGTTATGTTGTCTCCATCGTCCTCAATCGTAACTTCTTTGAAAAACTTACCTTCTACTTTCACTTTCATATCATTTAATATCATACCAAAAGAATATCAAACTGGTTTCAAAAAACCTCATAACATGGAAGTATTATTAAGTTAAACTTTATGTAAAACCAAAAATATGATAGAATATTATTTGCTTTTCAAAAAATAATAAAATTGAAAAACACTTAAGAGATTACTATGTCTGAAAATACAATATATATTGAAGCGGAAACGCTCGAAAGCTTCATGCGAGACGTTTTTATAGGACTTGGGGTGCCTAAAGACGACGCCCACATTATAGCTGAAGTACTAATTGCATCTGATATTAGAGGAATTGACACCCATGGAATCCAACGCTGTAAAATGTACTTCGATCGCATAAAAGCGGGTATGTATGAGGTTAATACAAAAATCGATGTAATTAAGGATGGTCCAACGACAGCCCTTTGGGACGGAAACTGCGGAATGGGCCATGTAATTGCTTATAAGGCTATGAAGACAGCTATTGAAAAAGCAAAAAAGTACGGACTGGGTTCTGTAGCAGTGAGAAATTCAACACATTTTGGCATAGCTGGCTTTTATTCACTCATGGCAATAAAAGAAGGAATGATAGGTTTAGCAGTAACTAACGCTCGACCTTCTATGCCACCTACATTTGGAGTCGAACCAATGTTAGGTACAAATCCTTTAACCGCGGGTGCACCTACAGACGAAGATTTCCCCTTCTTAATCGATTGTGCAACAACAATTGTTCAAAGGGGAAAAGTGGAATTATATAATAGGATCAACAAACCTTTACCTGATGGAGTTGTAATAACGGACGAGGGAAAGACGGAGACTGACCCCGCCGTAATTTTAGAAGGTATGGGTAAAGGAAAAGCTGCGTTATTACCTTTAGGAGGGAAAGGAGAAGGAACCTCTGGTTATAAAGGCTATGGATACGCCACCCTTGTTGAAATATTATCTGCTGCGCTTCAAGATGGAATATTCCTTAAAGATACTATTGGAATTGTTGAGGATGGTCAGAAACGCTTAAAAGTAGGTCATTTCTTCTTAGCTATAAATATTGAAAGCTTTCTACCTCTTGGGAATTTTAAAAAAACGGCAGGAGACATTATGAGAGGCCTTCGAAATTCAAAGAAGGAACCTGGTGAAAATCGTATTTATACAGCGGGAGAAAAGGAATATGAAGCGGAAATAGACCGAAAGAAAAACGGAATAGCTCTTAATCAAAGTTTACAAGCCGATATTAAAATTATGAAAGAAGAACTGGGCTTAGATGACTATAAATTTCCTTTTTAATTTTAAAATATAATTCCCTCAGTTCGTCCTTCTAGGGGTTCAGAATGAAGAATTATCTCCGTTAAATTTTCAATATTTAGAGTATTTTTTATTTGTTGCTCCACTTCTGTTATCAAAGTATGAACTCGCGTTATATTAAGATCCCCGTTAAAAAAAACATGGAGTTCGAGAACACAAAAATCAAGGGCAGCCCAAAATTCCAGACCATGATATCCTTTAACCTCTGGAATTGATTTTAATAGACTTTCTAACGAAGCTTGAATTTCTTTCTTCTTTTCAGGTTCAATCGGTGTGCAAACTAGATGTTCCGTTAAAGATCTTTTCAGCATGGTTTGGGATTCTATGTGAGTAATAATTCGCGAGATAAATGGAACCTGCTCTTGTAACTGTCTTTCAAACAAACTGCTTAATTCGTGAGCCTCTTCTAACGATAAACTATCATCAACAATAATAGCTAATGATAAGAAGTAATCGTTTTCAATTCTAAACACATTCAAATCTTTAAAATCTGATATCTCTTTAAACTCACTTTTCATAGTATAAAGCAAATTGATTATCTTTTCTCCGAGCGAAGATTCTCCACTTAAAGGATTCATTTCGACTACTGTTTCAACATTGTAAGACGGAAAAAATTTCTTGTTTAAAGATCTTATGCTTTTTGTAATTTCATTCGCATGTACTATAGATATGTGATCCTCAACAGATAGTCGAATTTCTAAAAATAGCGTATTACCACTAAATCTAACTTTTAATTCTTCAACATCGTTTACATGATCAAGATTCAACACGTTTAGCTTTATTTCCTCTATAATAAGGGCGTTTACGGGGTTCACATCAATTAAATCTTTAATTCCTTCTTTAGAAAGAATGATTGAGGTTATAATTATCAATATAGAAAGAGCAATACTAAAATAGGGATCTAAAAATTGAATATTAAAAAATAAGGCGATAACAAAACTAATTATAACGATGAGCGCTCGAAGAGAATCTTGGAATAAATTTAATCCTTGAATTTTAAGAGATAAGCTATTTTGCTTCCTTCCTTGCCATATTAGCACTCTAGAAAATGTTAAATTAATGAAAAATGATATTATTAATATAAAGAATCCCACATCTGGATTAATTATTGTAATTGAACTGGTTAATATGGTTTGAGTTGCTATAATAATAAGAACGCTATAAATATTGATTAAAATAATCCCTTGGACTAATCCTCCTAAAGAGTCAATTTTGGAATGCCCGTACATATGTTCGAAATCTGGGGGTTTTAGACTAATATGTATTGAATATATCGTGAGAGAAATAAAGAAAATATCCGTCAATGTATCAACTGTCTCGGATAAAAAACTTAAACTACCGGTGATTATTACACCTGCTAACTTCAAGCTGGATTGAATAAGGATTATAAATAACGCTATAAATCCATATTTAATTTTAATATCCATGATCTTCATAGAATTTCTTTATTATTTAATAAACAACTTAAAGCAATAATGAGAATTAAATATTTGGCAATAAAAAGATAATAAAAATAAAAATTTAACAATTGTTTAGAGGTCTCGGGGAACGATAATTTCGAGATCAGTAATTGGATACGATGCACATGGATGGAAATAGTTAAATCTTTTGTCTCCACTCTTTCTCCAATCGGAAACTGGGTTTACATATACTTTACCATCTATTAAAAGAGATCGACAGAATCCACATTCACCAGAACGACATTTTGAAGGTGGGGTTAAATTTGCTCTTTCTAAAGCTACTAAAACAGATTCAGTTGCTATTGCTGGAATCTCTTTGGACATATCCCCAATATGAACTTTAATCTTATATATTTTTTCAGCAACCTCTTTAGGGAATCCGGGGTGAGTTAAAATATCCTTCACTTCACCAAAAGCTTCTCTACGAATTCGTTTAACAGGTAAGTTTAACTTTTTAAGTTCTTCTTCGACGAAATTATACATGATTTGTGGTCCGCATATGAAAAAAGTACTTGAATTTGCATCACAGTATTTTTCAATTATTTCTTTGGTTATAAAACCCTTCTCGCATCCTTCCAATGAAATAGCATCGCAACTTAAAACATGAACAATCTTAATTTTAGAGGGGTTACTCTTTTCCATTTCTTTAAACTCATGGTAATAAATAATATCATCTTCCTCAGAACTTCCATACATTAATGTTAATTTTGCATCAAGTTTTCCATCAATTATTGCTTTAGCCATCGATCGGAATGGTGTGATTCCTGATCCTCCAGCGATTCCAACAATTTGTTTTAAATCCCGAAGAGGTTCATAAAAGAAGTATCCTTCCGGTCCAGAACTTTCAATCTTAGTTCCTTTTTTCCAGTTATCCCAGATAAATTCGGTTAAAAACCCTTGGTCCTCTTTCCTAACTGTAATTTCATAGTAGCCCTTTAAGGCTTCTGAAGGAGCTGATGATATTGAATAAGGTCTTGTAATCAATACACCATTTACTTGAACTTTCAAGCTTAAATATTGACCAGCTCTAAAATAAGCTACTTCTTTTGTTTTTGAATCGGGATCAGGTATGAGTTTAAATGTTTTAGTAGATTTTGTTTCATCCTTGATTTCACTGATAACTAAGTATTGTCTAATTGGATGAAGTCGCACTGCGAGTTCGTTCATCGGATCTTTTGTTATCGGTTCACTTGATGCCCTTTCAAACCGCTTTTTACGGTTTGGTACTAATTTGGTAAACGCAAATAAATCTCTCGAATTGCTTTTAACAGTAATATCAAATTTGTTTTTTTCTTCGCTCATTTTAATTCACCTTTTTTCTGTAAATCTTGTAAAGTTAGTAATGCAGCAGTTTGTCCATCCTTCAAAGAACTACTATATCCGTGAGCTCTTTTACCATGACCTCCACAAAATTCAAGACCATCAATGTGTTTATCGTCGTTCATCATCGCCAACCGTGGAATAATTGAATCCCAAGAATCTGGTTCGTATCCATACACTACCCCATTATAAGCTCTGGTAAATCTTGCAATGGTTTGAGGCGTAGCAACTTCAATCTCTTCAATATGTTCCTTTATTGGAGCGCCAGTGGTTTTTTCCAAAGTACTAATAAGGTCTTCTGCAATTTTATTTTTTATTGTGAAGTAATCCTCTGGTTTTACATCGTCCCACGATCCTGGTAGAAAAGCAGTTGTAATCGAAACAATGCATGTTCCCGGTGGTGAGCAGTCGGGAATTGCATTATTTAAACATATAGTTGCTTGAACCTCAGGTGCTTCAAGGTTATTTAAAGAATCATAAAGTTCATCAGTATTCATATTGTTAGAAATGAAATAACTATAATCTTTGAGACCTAATTCCTCTGCTGTTGCATCTAAGCCCAAATAAACAACAAATGTAGAAACTCCGTGCCGTCTAGCATTGATTTCTTTATAAGCGATCTCAGGAACCTCTGATTTAGGATGTATTAACTTGTTATAAGTAAGCGTAGGGGAAGCATTGCTAATTACATGATTTGTTTTAATCTTATCTCCATTAGAAGTTTCAATTCCGGTCACTTTACCATTTTCAACCAAAATCTTTTCTACCTTCGTATTGTATTCGATTTTACCCCCAAATTCTCTTATCTTATTATCTAATGCAGTTGTGTAATCGTGAGATCGAAATTTTGGAATATAGGCACCTTTTAAAATGTAACCATAGACCATTGAAGAAAATAATGTAAAATTAGATCTACTTGCGGGAATTCCTAAATAAAGCCAATATGCGTTAAGAATGCTCTTGGCTTTTTCTGGAATGTTAAGTGCATCTTGAACAGCTTCCACAGAATAAGCCGCAGTTTTAAGGAAGTTTGAATGCTCTCTTAGCAAAACTTCTTGATCTGGCTTACCTTTCGACCGTCCTAAATATGAAGTTGCTATATCAACATCTCGCGCCAAATCAAAAAATTTGCTTACAGAATCTCTACATCCCGGGACTTCTTTCTCAATAGCATCAAGATAAGCATCAATTCCAAAAGGCATCACTACATCAAGATCTTCATTTGGATCTGTTAAAATCAATCTATATGCCTCGGGAACTTCAATAAACTCTGAATCAAGTTCATATCTTTCTAGCAATCTTCTAGTGCCGCCTTTATTCGATTTAGGGCCCCAATCGTAAAGCTCGTGTAGTGAAGTTTCAAACTCGAACCTTCCCCTTACAAAACTAGAAGCAAAGCCTCCGGGTAAGTTATGTTGTTCTAAAAGCAGTATGTTAACACCGTTCATTGCTAATTCTGTGGCGGCTATTAAACCACCGTTTCCCGCTCCAATAATTACTGCGTCATATGAATCTTCAATTCTTTGTTCTTTACTCTCACTCATAATCTCTTTCTCATTTTTTTATTTTTTTTATTGATATTTATAATTCTTAATTTATTTTGAATTTGATAACTTTTCGTTATTAATTAAGATTCATAAATTGACTTTAATTGCCTTTAATTTCAATGTAAATAAGACCAAAGCTAAAGGCTTCTTTTCATTGATAAGTTTTAATAATTACAAAATTAATCATTAAATAATATTATTTTTTGGGAATATACTTATGCAAATATTAGATGTAGAAAAAGAACTTGAGAATTTTAAAGGACAGTTAAATCTGCTTGCTATGATCTTCGATACACGCAGAAAAATGCGAAGGGAGATTTATAATGAAAAAACAGGTTTTTATTTCAATGCTAAATATCAATTCTCAACTAAAGATGATGCTTTTAATGTATATGTGATTTTTAAAGATGGAAAGATGACTGTCGCTGATGGAAAAATTGATGACCCTAATATCACGATATATTATAAAGATAAAGAGACTTTGGCTAACCTTTATAACAAAAGTGCTGAGGAATCGCTTGATTACCTTTTAACAAATGAAATGGGATATGTTGGAAATATGAGTTACCTTACTAAATTCTCTTATCTCACATCACTCGTAATGGGGGCTAAAATAAAGGATTATAAGGGGCCTGAAAATCGATTATTGTATCCAATTGAAGATATTGATCATAGAAAACTCGTTAATAAAAGCCTAAATCGTAAAATTGATAATGTTCAAGTATTAGAGGATCCATATTTAGCTAATTATTCTTTAAACGACTTTCCTAGGCTGAGTTATTTAAAAAACAGAAGATTTGCATTGAAACCAGCAATATGTGCTGAAAGGGCGAAATTAGTTACAGAATATCATAAAGAAAATGGATTTGAATTAGACAAATCTGGAAATCCTTTTGATCCAGAATTACGACAAGCAGGAGCAGTGAATTATATAATGTTTAATAAAACACCAATAATTCACGATAAACACCTTATTGCGGGTTCCACTACTTCGAAAGAAGTTGGTATACCTATGTATCCTGAACTTATAGCGACAGCAATTTGGCCTGAATTAAAAACAATAGCCGAGCGAGAACTCAATCCTAACGATATTTCAGAGAAAGATGCTGACATCTTAAGTCTTGAAGTATTTCCGTACTGGATGGAACGAAATGTAAGGGAATATTGTAGAACAAAAAATAACAATCCAAAATCACAAGCATTAGAAGAAGGATGGGTTTTCTACTTTATGATGAAAACGAACGCCATTAGCCATACTGTTCCGGGTTTTCCAATGGTTCTAAATGAAGGCTTAGAAAGCGTTAAAAATAGGGCAAAGAAGTTAGAACAAGAGACCGAAGATATTGAGAAGAAGAATTTTTACAAGGCTATTCAAACTGCGATTGAAGGCGCGTTAGCCTATTCAATGCACCTGAGTGAGGAAGCTCTTAAACTCGCTAATAGTATGGATTCTAATGATCAAGATCAAGCAAAAAGAATAGAAGAATTAAAAGAAATTTCAAGGATATGTGCTAAAGTACCTGCAAAACCGGCAGACACATTATATGAAGCAGTTCAATCGATTTGGACTAGTTTTGTATGCCTTCATTGTGAAAATGCGAACTCTGCTTTATCTATTGGAAGACTTGATCAGATGTTACAACCCTTTTTCATTAAAGATATTGAGAAAGCAAAAACTGAAGACGAGAAACAAAGCATCATTAAACATGTTATTGAATTAGTTGGATCCTTGTTTCTAAGAACCAATGACCACGATCCATTAATGCCAAATGTAGGTTGGAAGTTATTCGGAGGTAGTTCTTCAGACGACACTGTAACTATTGGAGGTGTGGATAGAGAAGGCAAGAATGCTGTTAATGATATGTCTTTTATTATTTTAAAAGCAAATGAAATGCTAGGTTTTCAAGATCCGAATATGAATGCCCGATATTATTCTGGGATTAACTCCAAAGAATATTTACGAAGACTAACAGAAGTCAACATTAATATGGGAGCGTCTCCGAGCATCCATAATGATAAGACTATGATTGAAGCTTTAGTCCATGAAGGGTTTTCTTTAGAAGATGCAAGAGATTGGGCGGTCACAGGATGCGTAGAACCCACGATTGCAGGAAAACATTATGGTCATACAAATTGTATGCTTTTAAACTTAGTTGCTCCTTTAGAAATGGCATTAAATAACGGAAATATTCCCTTAACTGGCGATAAGATGGGTATTGAAACCGGTGATGTTCGATCAGATTTTCCTACCTTCAGTGATTTTCTCAATGCATACAAGGAACAACTTAAGTATTTAACCGAACAGTCGATTGAGATAAATAATTTTCTTGGGGATGCACACGAGTATGTTCATCCTACGCCCTTATTATCAAGTTTTTACGAAGGACCTTTAGAAAAAGGTAAAGATCTTATAAAAGGTGGTGCAATCTATAACACTTCAGGGGTTGCTCTTGTAGCACTAACAGATGTTATTGATAGTTTATTAGTTATAAGAGATTTAGTGTACAACAGAAAAGAATTCGATTTTGCGACGTTGATGGAAGCAATTGATAGCGATTTTGAAGGATGCGAATCAATTTTAAATAAAATAGAGCAAGTTCCTAAATTTGGATCTGGTGAAGAAGGAACAGTTGAATTAGCTCAGGATATCATTGATTTCTGTTATAACATATATAATTCTGCTGATAATTATAGAGGCGGGAAATATCTTGTAGGATACTGGTCAATTAGTTATCATACTGGATTTGGAATGCTTACAGGGGCTTTACCGTCAGGTAGGAAGAAAGGAAAAGCTTTGACGCCGGGATTAACTCCTGCTCCAGGGACTACTGATATATTGCTCCCAAGTATTCAGAGCGTTGCAGCTTTAGATTACTTGAAAATGGCTAATAATGCCTCATATAATGTAAAGTTGGTACCCCATGCAGGAGATACTCATGAACAAACATTGGATTTGTTTACTAGTTATGTTCAAAGTTTTTTCGATTTGAATGGAATGCAATGGCAATTTAATGTTATATCATCAGATACTTTGAGAGATGCTATGGCCAATCCAATAGATTATAGATGGTTATTAGTCAGAGTTTCGGGGTATAATGCTTACTTCACGAAATTAAATAAAAATATGCAATTAGAAATAATTGAACGGCATGAATATCAAGCAAAATAAATAAAATCTTATTTTATTTTTCACAGTTTAATAATGTTAGACAAAACATTACTTGTCGATATCAAAAGAAACGCGTTAGATGATGGTCCAGGAATAAGAACCTTAGTTTTTTTTAAAGGATGTCCTCTTTCTTGTGTTTGGTGTCAAAATCCTGAAGCTATATCACCATTTAAAGAAATTTCTTTTAATAGGAATAGCTGTAGTGAATGTGAAACATGTTTAAGCGTTTGTAATCAAGACGCTATAGATTTTTCATATGAATATCGAATAAACCGCTCAAAATGTAATCTTTGTGGTAAGTGCATTGAAGTTTGCCCAAATTCCGCTTTAAAATTTGTAGGTCAAGAATATAGCATAAAAGACTTGCTCGAAATTATATTAAAAGATAAAATCTTTTATAAAAATTCAGGCGGAGGGGTTACCTTTTCTGGCGGAGAACCGCTTTATCATATAGATTACATGAAGGCCTTAGTAAAAGAACTCAAAAAAGAAGAGATAAATGTGTGCATTGAAACTTGTGGATATTATAATCGAAACAAATTTTATAAATTTATTTTACCACATATCGACCTTATCTATTTTGATTTAAAAATCTACGAACCAGAATTACATGCTAAATATTGTAAAGTTTCAAATGAAAGAATATTAGCAAATTTTGAAGATGTCATTAAAAACAAATCAATAGAAATAGTACCAAGGATTCCTCTTATTCCGAATATAACTGATACTGATGATAACTTGAGTAAATTGGCTAATTATTTAAAAACTTTAAATATAAGAAGAATAATATTATTACCTTATAATCCCCTTTGGGTTTCTAAACCGGCAATGATAGGAATTAAGCCGTCCTATAATTATTCTGAATGGATAGATATTAAAAATAAAGAGAGAATTAAATCAATTTTTTCTGATCTTGAATTTAACGATTTTTAGTTAATTAATTCTATAAAGGTTAATATAATAGGTAATCCATTTACGCTTCATTTGGTTTTACCTTGAATACATAAACAGGAGATTCTCCTAATTTTTCAGGCACTTTTATAATTAAATTTTCTTGAACTTGCTCCCATAGTATTTGATAATTATAACCTAGCAACTTTATTGAGGAAGATTGAGGGATGTTTAATGATAATATACTTAAACTGTTTCCCATTGGCTTATTCAAGAGATGAATATACAATACTTCTTTCTTCTGTGTAAACCTAACTTCCTGATTATCAGTTGTTTTACCCTCAGCTCTTTCCCAGGGACGAGTGCCATAAATTCCCTCTCCGTTAATTTCTAGCCATTGACCTATTCCAAGTAATACTTCTTTTTGAATTTCAGGTATTCTTCCATCTGGCATAGGTCCAACATTCAACAGAAGATTTCCATTTTTACTTACAATATCTACAAGCATCTTAATTAATTCATTTGATGTTAAGTAATCTCCTTCTTTTTCAATTTTATTATACCCATAAGAATTCCCAATACCTCGATTTGATTCCCACTTCTTTTTTTTAAAGATTTTATAGCTATAATATTCTGGTGTAGTAAAATCGTAAAAAAATGTCCTTCTCATCTTGTAGACCTTACCGTCTTCATGGAATATCTTATCCCAACGGTCGTTAATTACTCCATCTGGAAACTTGTTATAGTAATAGGCAAAAAGTTCGAAAAGATCAAAAAGAGGTAGTGCTCCAATATCGCTCCATAATATTGAGGGTTTATATTCGTCAATTAATTCATACCAATGGTTTTTAACATATTCTGTATATTCAGGGGTTGTAATACCATTAGTCAAATCATTCGTTCGAGAATCAATTGGCTCCGGATTGAAAGACCAGTCAAAGGAGGTGGAATAATAAAATCCCATTTTCATTCCTTCAGTTTTTACTGAATTTGTGAGTTCGCTCACGATATTTCTACTAGCAAAATAGTTTTCTTTCATAGGATTTTTGTATTTGCTCGGCCATAAGAGAAATCCATCGTGATGTTTTGTTACGAGTACTACATATTTAGCACCTGCGTTTTTGAATAATTCAGCCCAATCTTGTGGATTCCACTTTTCTAATTCTTTATTAAATATAGGAATAAAATCTTCGTAAGAAAAATCTTCCCCGTACTCTCTATAATGATAATCTTGTGTTAGGCTTCCAGGAATCCTCAATGTATTAAGATACCACTCACCATACGGATTGTTTTTAAAATAATATTCCATTCCCTGCTCTGGTGATTCCGTAAAAGTTAACTCTTTAACTGCGAATGCCGGTACGGAATACAATCCCCAATGAATGAAAATACCAAATTTTGCATCGTGATACCAATCAGGAACTTTGTGTTTTCTTATAGAAGCTTTTGTTGGTTCAAAATTCATTATCGTATTCTCATATTTTTTTTCTTGGTTCATATCTAATAGAGAAAGAAGAAAAGGGTAAAAATTTATTTTTTTTTCCTTTTTTATTTAATGTTAATAAAAAAAGATCTAATTTTAAAATGAAAACAGAAGAAACAGAAAGGATTGGGAAAATATGGTTTGAAGACATGTGGAGCACACCTAATTTAAATGCAGCCGATGAAATTATAGATGTTGATTAAGATCCAAGTTGGATTCATATAGATAAAAAAGGGGCTGCTCAAGTAAAGCACGAAATAACATACTTTCGTTCGGTTTTTCCCGATCTTACATATAATATTGTTGAAATTAAGGGAGAAGAAGATAAAGTCTGGATTCGCTATAAAGCAAGAGCTACCCATAAAGGAGAAAGTTGGGGATTCAAACCTACTAACAAAAGGGTTGAATTTGAAGGTGCTACAATTTTATATTTTAACTCAAAAGGAAAAGTTATTGATAGATGGGGTTCCTTTTGTTTCTATGATATTTTAGAGGAATTAGGTTTAGTGCCACCCTTTTGGGAACTGCATAGTCATTTACCAAACTTCAAGAAGTAAATTTCAAACTAAAATCTTAATAAATCAGCTGCTTGCTTGCCTTTTTGGTATTTTTGTTTGAGCTTTTAAATTTTCATGTAATATCTTCGTTACGAGTCTTTCTTTTAAATCTCTATCCTTGTCCCACAAATTATTTAATTCATCGGGGTCATTTACACGGTCATAGATATCACCGGTATCTTCTAAACCGGCATAAACTGTGATTTTATGAGTTTCTGTAATTAAATGCCTTAATCTTACAGTTATTGTTCCAAATTCTTCATCTTCCTCTACAAATGCACAGTCTCTTACTTTCGCCTCGTAATCTTTCAGTACTGGTGTAAGATCAACTCCTTGAATAAATGGGGGATGGAGTCGAGTACGAATTTTTGTTAAGTTTAAGATTGTTTTTGCAAAATCAATAGAGCTAACTAAAGAATTTGAGACACTTCCTGGTTTAGTTATTCCTGGAACTCTCATAATTAAAGGAACATTCAACACACCATTAAAGGGCGAAGGTCCTTTATAAATCATACCATGATCTCCCATTAAATCACCATGATCACTAGTATAAATTACTATTGTGTTTTCTGCATATCCTAATTTTTCCAAACTTGCGAGAATTTTTCCAATAGCATGATCAAATAACGAAATTGAACCATAAGTTAAGCGGATAAATTCCTTTACTTCATCTTCATCAGATTCTCGAAGCATAGCTCCACGAAAAAGCGGATTTTTTATTAATGGACCTAAAAATTTATGGTTATATATGTTTTTAATATCAGAAAAGGTAGAAGGAAGACTAATCTCATCAGTTTTGTACATATCCTTATATTCACCCGGAGGACAGACGGGATGATGAGGATCTGGAATGGAACAACAGAGAAAGAATGGTTTGTCTCCAAATTCTCCTTTTGAATGTTTTTCTAAAAAGTTTATTGTCCTCTCTTGGCAATAGGTAGTAGGATAATGTTCGACAGCCATATCGCTTTCATAATAGACTTGGTCAAAAAATTTCAATGATAACCTTTTACGCATCCACTTTGTTGCTCCTGGACGTAATTCTTCTAACCAATCTAAATAATGCCCACCACATAAATCACCGTGGCCCAAAGTAATTTCACTATCCTCAAATCCATAATAAGGTTTAGGAAAATTTTCTTTGGCTTTTTTTGATGTTTCTTTATGCATCCAATATCCAATCATTTCGGCAGATTTTGTTTTTCGTTTAAAAGGGGGGATATAAAACTGAAAATGCATCTTACCTACATTATGAGTAATATATCCGCTCTTTCGCATAGCTTCAACAAATGTTTCAACTGTATCTGGTAAATTTATACCATTACTTCGGCACCCATGAACATTTGGATAAACTCCCGTAAAAATTGAGGATCTATTTGGCATACACATTGGATTTGCGCAAAAAGCATTTGTAAATCTAATCCCTTCTTTAGCCAATCTATCTAAATTAGGAGTTTTGACGACGGGATTCCCGGCGCAGCTCATATGATCAGCTCTGTGCTGATCTGTCATTATGAATAATACATTCATTTTTTCGTTCATTTCACTTAAACCCTACTTTAATTAATAACAAAAAATTGAAAATGTTAACTATTTTGCTTCATTCATCTTTTTATCTATTACTTCTCGCATGTATCGAAAACCGGGAGTTAAATTTTCGTCCAATTTTGGAAGTAGTTGCCTTAATGGAAATTTTAAGCCTTGACCTGATCCTGTTTGAAATAGATTCTCCAATACATAGAAGATAAAGCTACCTGGCATTCCAATTCCCAATTCGTGATCTTGAATTCCTGCAAATGAGCGATCTCCTGTACCCGGAATGACAATTTGGGCTTTTCGAGTAACGAACGGCATGAATCCCCCTTTTGAGCAACTTTCACCAAAACCTTCGAATGTAGATTGGATTCTATACTTTCTTTTATGTTCATAATTCAATGCGTTAATAATATAAGTTAACTTCGGACCATCGCAATAAATCATTATAGAATCTGGAATGACGGGAGTTTCCATTAATGGTGAAACAATTACTCCACGGTACGCCAATTCAATTACATTCTTAAAATTGCTTGCATATATGTGTTCGGCTCTTCTTTTCTCAGCTTGAACATCTTTTGACCATTTTTGACGTATCTGAGACTCGGTAAATTCTTTCACTGAGAGAGGAACCCATCCATGCCCAACAGATGAGGGTGTGCAAAAATTATCAGCAGAAGTAATGCATAATTTTTGTTTAAATCTGCGTGCGTAAGTAAATGCTTGGCAAATAGACATTTTTTCTCCGCTATCAATTGGTCTTCTAACTCCTGCGGGAATTTCATTTTCGAGATCTCTTATATATTTTATCGATATTGGATAAGAATCAAGATGTAATTTATCGAATATATCAACACCAGCTTTTTGATAATCTTCTAAATTCATGTTTTTACTACTCGTTTCAAATTTCACCTTTATTATTTCAATTCGTCTTTTTGAAACCTTTCAAATGGAATAAAATATGGTTTTTTAATTATTGATATAAAGATTTCCCAAAAGCTTTTGCGTTTGCAAGATCTTGCGCGTCCGGATGTCCTTTTGTTGCTTCTATTTTAGCTTCTTGCCTTTTTTTTTCTTCAGGAGGGAGTTTTGCTAACATCCCGAGGATAGTTTCCTTTGGCATACCAAGGTTTTCACCTATGCAGTCGAATTCTCCAATTACTTTGGATCCACTTTCTTCAAGTTTGCTCCTTATTCTTTTAAAAGCCTTCTGATACGCAGTAGAGCTCTGATGGGTGTTAAAAAATGCGAACTTAGGGGGATATTCAGATACTTCTTTCATGAAGTCTGTTACTTTCTTGTTTAACTTCCCTCCGTATATACCTGAACCTAATACTACAAGATCGTAATTCTTCAAGTTTGAAGGATCCGCGTCCTCAATTTTTAAAACCTCTATATTCTCATCTTCTAACCCTTCTGCAATACTTTTAGCAACCTTTTCTGTATTTCCCGTATTAGAGAAATAACATACTAATATTTTCATTATTTTATGCCTCTTTTTTTAATTTCTTCACTTTACTCTTATAATCTTTATAATAGAGTCTTTGATTTTTAATAGGCATTGATTCAAATAATTCCTTTGCTTTATCTGTAGGATATATTTCCAGGCTGCCATCTTGTTTTTGAATCACACATCCTGAATTAACCAGTATTTTGTATCGTTGTGCTGTTTCTTTAGGATTACCCGCACAAACAAATTGACAATTCCCACATGTGAGTTGAATATTAGCCATTCCACCAAAAGACGCGGGTTGATATCCACTTGAACAATCTTTAATAGGAGGTCTTTTCTTTTGACTTGTCATTGCGAGAGACATAAGCCGTGATACTTCTAAATCATTTTCAGGGTAATCGTAACGTCCAGGTGACCATGTAGAAAACTTACCCGATGAATGTAATCCATTAGATCCCCCACATGTAAGAAAACAACGCATTTTATTCATCCTCTTAGAGTACCTAAAAGTCTCGCCCCCAATAGTTACAACAGTTTCTTCTGTAGGTGAGAACATTTGATAAGCACAGACTTTTGTGCAGATTTTACACTCGTCACAAAATGATTCTGATTTCGGTATAGGCTCTGTCGGTTCAAGTTTTGCATCAGTAACGATACCTCCTAAGATAATGGCGGTTCCATGCTCCTTAGTACCAACATTTCCAGACCAACCAAACGAAGCCACTCCTGATCGAACGGCTAGGTATCTTAACGAAAGCTCGGGAGGTAATGTCACTTGCCATCCCGGGATATCCATTCTATATTGATTATTAGGAAAAACAGACTTTGCTTTATAGCCCTGTTCGACTAACCAACGCTTCACATGTTGAGATGCATCCCATATAATTCTATGGATGCCAATATTCTCTTCTTCATGCATTCCACGAATGCTAGGCTCTTCTTTTCCTAAATATTTTAAAATCATCTCTTTATTAAAGGGTACATAAAAACTGATGGCTGATTGTGCTTCAGGAAGTAGATATGTGATGTCCGCTCCTTTTGGTCCACCAGCCATAGTCTCAAGCGTTGCAAATCCAACTTTTTTTGCTCCGGCTTCTAACAACATCCCCTCAATATCTTGTTCTAAAGTCATAATTAAAGACCAATATTGGTTTTACTTATTCTTAACTTCACACAATTAAATTTGTATTAATTTATTGAATAAAGGAAATTTCCCTTTTATACTTTAGAATGGTGATTATTTCTTTTCTGGTGATGCCTAACATCAATAAATAACAAATTTTTATATTATTAAAATAACTTTAACATAACATTTAAATAGATAAACTTCTATATATATAACATATGCATATCCTTTAATATTAAAAAGGATGTTTGTATAACAATTACTTTTTTAGAAAGCTGATATCGTATGACAACTATAGCCGAAAAATTAATAATAGAATTAAAAACAAAGGCATTAACAATTCTTCAATTAAGTGAAATAACAGGGATTGAAGAACCCAAAATAAGGACTACAATTAATAGATTAAAAGAAAAAACCATAGTACAAGAGACAGGAATGTTTTTAGACAGATATAAAATATATAAACTTTCAGACAAATTGTTTAATGCATCTTTCATAATGAAAATGATAAAGAAGCTTGATGGTGTAAAAGCTGTCATTCTTATAAGTAATGTTGATGGTGCACCAATAAGTAGTATACTTCCAGAAGGATCTATTGAATCACGTTATGCAGCAATAACTGTAGCTATGTTTAATTTGATGGAAAGAGCATGTAAAGAAACTAATAAAGGAAAATTTAAATTTTGTCATATTGAAGGAGAAGATGGAAAACTCCTTATCATTTCCTTCAACAAAGGGTTAATTTTATCGATTTCATTCGATTTAACAGTAGATAATGACCTGATATTGACATCCTATATCAAAATTATTGATTTGATAAGTAATTCTTTATCTGATTTAATTCAATAGAGTTTTATTCAGAAAAGAAAAAAAAGATTTGATTATTTTTTAAATTATTCTGGTACCTCGAGCCCTAGAACATCCATTGCTTCGATAACTGAGGACATAACTTCGATCTGACATTTATAACCTTCAAGACCTTTTGCTACAAAAATTACGAATTTATTGAGTCGAGCAAGGTAATCTTTAAGTTTCCCTTCTTTTATTTCAGATGCAGTTACTGTTTTGTATCCTTCTTTAGTTGTAGCGACAGCGTTATTTAGAAGCTGTTTGGAAAGGGATCTATCATTTGGGAACTTTTTCGAAGCTTCAATGAATATATTTCCAGCCTCAGAGGCTTTTTCAATAGGAAACCATGTTGTAACCAAAACTATTACCATCTATATCACTTTATACTATTTTAATTTATTAAATTCGTATCATTTTTATTAAAAAAAAGTGGGTTATACCCATAAATTAGAAAATTTTTCATTTCAGTATGAAATATGATTATATAATAATATATAGTAATAGTTAACCTAAAATTGCAGATACATGTCAAGAAAAATTGATAAAGATATCGAACAGTATTATGCAGACAGAGCATATGAATATAATAAGACGTATTTGAGACCTGAACGCCAAAAGGATATTAAAAAGCTCCATAAATTGCTAAAGAACCTATTAAGCGGTCATATAGTACTTGAGGTTGCATGTGGAACTGGTTATTGGACTAAGACAATTACATCTGTCTCAAAATTTATCACTGCTGTTGATATAAATAATAAAGTTCTTCAAATTGCGAAAAGCCGCGAGATTCCTTCAGATAAGGTAATTTTTGTTCAAGATGATGTTTATTCATTAAATAGAATTCAGAATAATTTTTCTGCAGGTTTTGCTGGTTTTTGGTGGTCTCATGTATTAAAATCCAAGTTAAAAGGATTTCTTGACTTATTTCAATCAAAACTTCAATCAGATGCTCTTGTTGTTTTTGTTGATAATCGACGTGTGAAGAGAAGCTCTACCCCAATAATTCGAATTGACAATGATGGAAATACTTATCAGATAAGGAAATTAGAAGACGGTCGAGAATATGAAGTATTGAAAAATTTTCCTA
>Ga0114922_10000921_pt1 | contig 28100 bp, 27 predicted proteins | sample AartaG_FD_100975 | JGI IMG/M metagenome (GOLD analysis project Ga0114922, IMG submission 100975) | Deep subsurface microbial communities from Aarhus Bay to uncover new lineages of life (NeLLi) - Aarhus_00045 metaG | ecosystem: Environmental > Aquatic > Marine > Oceanic > Sediment | place... | reverse complement strand
GTCGTTTTTCGCGCTCTCTTCTAAACCTTGAGCCCCGTGTACTTATAGATAATCATCCCCGTAGAGCCGGAAAATACCCACCAGGCCGTACGTGACGTTATACTGCCCGTCGACACCTATTCGTGAAGTCGCTATTCCGCCCACATACGTGTTGGGATTGATCACCTGACGGCGGATTCGAAGGACACCAAAGTTTTCCGAAACCACCTCCTTCGTTCGTGCCGTCTGCATATTCAACAGGCCCACATCCCAGGGGCCTACACGACCCACAATCCTGGCCCCACCCCAGATGCGAACGGGTTTTCCATTATGAATACCGATGCGCCGACTGTAAAAAACCTGCTGCGGGCCACCGATGTTAAACTCAAAGTTGCTGGATCTCTCCTGAAAGAAGAGGCGTTTCTCCGGAAAGAAGAGGGAGAAACGGGTCAGATTCACCTGCTCATCATCGGCCTCCACCTGGGCGAAATCGGTATTGAGAGTGACATCTAAAGTCAAGTTACTTGTGAGACCATATTTCACGTCTAACCCGAGCTCAAACTCGGGTTCCTCGGTCCGCTCATAGGCCGTTTCTGCCTCGTTGAGCTCATTGGACAGACCATACCCGCCGAGAAAATAAGGTGTGACATAAAAGGGTTTCCGGCTTCGTATGCCCTGAATCACGACTTCCTGGGCCTTGGAGGGTTTCCAGGCACTCCACTGACCGTAGTCATTGGGTATGGCCGGAAAGATCGTCTGTTCATCCTTATGGGGAATCCATCGCCAGACGATGAGACCCATCACGACTTTTCCATCGATTTCCTGAAAACGAAGACTCGAGAAGGGGATACGGAATTCTGCAAACCATCCTTCATCGTTCTGGACCGTCTTGACATCCCAGAATGTGTTCCAACTGATATTGATGGGCTCTCCCATGATCATGTCACCCGTCTGCTGGGCATCGTTGAAAATCGTGAGATCCAATCGGAGTCCTGAAGGATTTGTACTGAAGTTCACACCATTCTCATTATCATTAAAAGTATCCAGAATGAACCCTATCCAATCCGTATTCGGCCCCATGAAATCCCGCTTTTTCGATGTGGATTGTATCAATTCGGGGTGACTATCGTAAAGGCGGCAGCCCATATATAAATAGTTATCATCATAACCTATGAGGATTTCTGTCTTTTCTGTAGGGGGCTCCCCAAAATTCGGCACCATCTGAACCATTGGAAGGGGTTCTATGGCGTCCCATGCCGGTTCATCGATAAGACCATCGAGTTGAACGGGACCGGTCAAACGGGACAAAATCAATTGATCCTGAGTGTAACCTAAATCGTATCCATAAAATATGTAGCAGAATATTATTATCAAAAGTGCTATAGACCATTTCCTACAGTGCATGCATCACTCCAATTTCTTTATTAATCCGTACAACCTGATCCTGAAAGGTAAAAATTCTTATTCACCATTTTTCATTTCTATCACTGGCTCTTTTTTTCTGTGGGTCTCAGTGAAAATCTGTGGTAATTTTTTTAAGTTAACCGGTTCGTTCGATATTGACAATCTTAATCCTTGGATTCAGCCTCTGCCCCTCTACCGGCTGCATGTGAATTTTTCTCACCACATCCATACCCTTCACCACCTTACCGAATGCAGCGAATCCCTGACCATCCGGATTCCGCTTGCCACTAAAATCCAATTCCGGCTGATCACCCACACAGATAAAAAATTCCGATGTCGCCGATCCCGGCTGGCTCCTGGCCATGGAGATGACGCCATCCTTATGAAGAACGCCCGTCTTGTCGGTGATTTCATGTTCAATGGCCTCGAATCCCTCCTTATCACGATTTCTACCCCCCTGAATCACCTCAATTTTTATTTCATCATTGGGCTGATTATCCATGGTGACCGTCCTGTAGAAGGATCCTCCTTCAAAATAGCCACTATCGACATATCGAAGAAAATTCTCAGCGGTAATGGGCACTTTCTCCTCATAAACCTCGACCTGAATATCTCCCAATTCAGTTTTGATGATAATGGTGGGATGTTGCAATCCACATCCCAAGAGAACAGTACATGTGCAAATAAATAATATTTTCCATAGATGCTTCATGATCACTCCTTATCTTGACGGCCGTATGTTACCCGATCATTTCCAGAAACGAAACCATTTTTTATCGACACCTTTCTCATGTCACGGTACAACCTCGAGACGAGCCTCATGTATATCTAAAAAAGTTCCCCTGGTTCTACCCTCTCCCGAAAAGGAAGTCCCGGAAAAACCCGCCTTCTCAATCACGACTCTCACCCTGAAATTCCCCACCTGATTTAGAAATACTTTTGCGATATTCCTCACAGGGGAAGAACCGAACCCAGAAATGTCAATGGGAACGACCTTATTTGTCATGCCTGAAATGGTGGTTTCCCAGATTGACGATGCCGTATTGAAATCTTGCATCCATATCAATGTATCCACAGGAATAGCGATCATATCTTCGGATTTTAGTCTGATTAATATCGGCGCCTCGGTCCTGAGATACCTCGTTTCCACACCCTTTTTAAAAACCCAATCCTCACCCTTCACATCTTCTCCCAGGCGAAAGCGAGGAAACGAGATCCCAAGATCCGATTGTGTATAACCGTGTTCCATGAGTGAACGCATGAATTGCAAAAAACCTTTTACCGGTTCAGCACCCTTCATCCCTCCCATCGAAAGAGGATCGATATCATCATAATCGCGCGTCGAAATAAAATAAGGGGCCCTGAAGGTTCCCACTGATGTCCTATAAGAATGACCCATTTCCCCTTCATCCTCTCCCGACCACATGGCCATGCCCGTATGATCACTGTCCAATCCCACGAAGGTGATACTGCCTCGCACCGAAGGATGCTCGAGGGGCGGGGGATACTGAGCCGCCCTCCGCCATTCCAGTGCACCGAAAGTCCCGATAATGACCGCGACAATGAAAATGGTCACGACGCATAAAATGACGAGGAGTACTTTAGAATGTTTCTTTTTTTTCATGGTTTTTACATTTTTCAATGAATTTCAACTTTTACCATGGCACAAACATCGTATAGATGATTTCCCTGGGGGTACGGATTCTGCCAGAACCAGCCTTCCCGAGCACAGAGACGACTATTCAGCAGAAAGAGAGTCGTAAATACTGAGATGAGACATTTCATTTGAAACCTCTCTCATTTTTGCGCAAACAGGGATATCATTGAGAAAATAATGTAAAGATACACATCAGAAAAGTCAAGGCGTTTCCATCAATGAAAAAGCCCCGGAAGTTTTTCCACCTTCCGGGGCGTGGCATTTTTAAGATTGCATATCGCATGCCATCTTGGATATGCGCCTTGCACCATGCTCTCTATACATTATGACTATCCGCCGTCAGGGACGGCGGCTAATTATTTATTTATTTTTTTCTGTTCACTGTTTACCGTTCATATTTTCTCCACCGATTACCGATTACAGATTACCTTTTTTTTACCGTTCACTGTTTACCTTTTCAGCCACCGATTACCGATCACAGATCAGCTTTTTTTTCCGTTCACCGTTCACCGCTTACCGTTCACATTTTCTCCACCGATTACCTTTTTTTTACCGTTCACTTTTTTCCCATCGTTCACCTTTTTTCCAGTCTCCTGTCTCCCGTCTCCTTTTTCCTTTTTTTCATTCCAGCACCACCATCCTCCTTTCTGCCTGAAAATCGCCCATCCGAATCTTGTATATATAAATCCCCGATGCAAGGCCAATCGAGTTGAACTCCAATTGATATATGCCGGGATGATAGTGATTATCGATGAGACTGGCCACTTCTCTGCCTAATAAATCATATACTCTTAACATCACCCGGCACGATTCCTTGACATGAAATCGGATCGTCGTCTCCGGGTTGAAGGGATTCGGATAATTTTGGGACAACCTAAACTTTTCAGGAATCCTGTTCTTTCCGGTGTCTTGAAGCACCCTGGTTTGGTCTCGATACTCGTAGGCTCCTATATCGTATTTTCCTCCCACAGGTCTCGGATTCCCATCAAAATCTTCACCCGGAGCATCAACAGACGATCCGTTATCTATGGCGGGTGAATTTCCCTGTAGATGAAAATCTGATCCCGAAATATCCATAAATTTGGGATCCCCTTCCATGTAATCGCTGCCATAGATCTCCTCGTCAAGATCCCCCCTAAAGCCGTCTATCAGGTTGTTGTCTATGATGACATCCTGTGCGCCAAGATCGATTTCATGTCCGATTTGATACAATACATTCTGGCTGAATATGTTATTTCGAACAACAATATGTTTACAATCCGGATTCTCAATATATATTCCTTCCCCGCCGTTTGTTCCCGGTCCACCATGATGAATATGATTATTCGTGATCTCGAATGTATCCGTGACCGCCACAGTAATACATTCCTGTTCTCCATCGTTGCAGGCAAGCTCGACCTCATTGCCATCGATGAGGATGTTATGGCTGTTCCAGACACCAATACCTGAGGAGGTCGTATTGTACGTGGTGTTATTCTCAATGATGATATGATGTGTATTATCTACATAGATTCCTGCATTGTTGTCGTTTGGACCGGCGTTTATTATCCTCAGACCCGATATTCGGATATAACTCACTTCTTCCACAGTGAATAATCCACTTTCCCAATCCGGTAAATCAAAACCTCCCCCATCAATGGTGACGACATCACCGGGATATGCGGTATATACAATATAATGACCGGGACTCCCGGAATTCTGTAGCTCAATATGCTCCCTATAGGTTCCAGCTTTGATATAGACCGTATCGCCTGAAACAACAGTCTCCGCAGCATGTTGAATCGTCAACCAGGGCTGGCCCTCCGTCCCTGGATTCGCATCGCTGCCACCCGGGGCCACATAATAGATATCCCCGTATACCAACGGTGTAACGAAGACAACACCAAGTAAGAGGGTAAGGGTCATCAACTGCATCATTCCACCATATTTTGCAATAGTTGTGAAAATCAATTTTCCTTTCTATTATCTAAACAGGTACCAATATATGAATTAACTCCATTACGATCCGCCGTCAGGGACGGCGGCTAACCGTTTATTCATTTTTTTCTGTGTACTGTTTACCGTTCATATTTTCTCCACCGATTACCGATTACAGATTACCTTTTTTTTACCGTTCACCGTTCACCGTTTACCGTTCACTGTTTACCTTTTCAGCCACCGATTACCGATCACAGATCAGCTTTTTTTACCGTTCACCGGTCACTGATCACCGATCATCTTTTTTCCCGTTCTCTGTCGCCGTCCTCACGCCCCGTACCACAGCCCGGGCCACCAGATCTGCGGCTACCGCGCCGATGACATTCACATCCGCTTCTTTATCACCAACAGACAGGGCAAACACGATATCCCCGTCATACATCGTGTGGGCGGGACGAGTCGACCGTGATATCCCGACTTGTGCCATTTGAGCGACCTTTGTCGCCTGTTCCTTGTTCAAGCGTGCGTTCGTGGCCACGATTGCCAGTGTCGTGTTGGTACCGGGTCTGGCAAAGGGATTCACCGGACGTTGTTTGAGATAGGCGACGCTGTCGAGGAAACTTCCGTCGTCCTGGCGGTTGCCCCCGATGACCTGTCCCGAATCGGGATCGATCACATCTCCGAAACTGTTGGCCACGGCCAGAGCGCCAATCACGATACTACCCGGTAGTTCCTCGGCGCACGTCCCCAGTCCCCCGTCGGAACGGCGCATCGGATTGCCCACCTTTCCCACGGTGGCGCCCATACCGACCCCGACCCGGCCTTCCCGGGATTCCTGATCCGATGCATTCAGGCAGGCTTCGTATCCCATCGTTCTATCGGGCCTGACCTTCGGATCACCAACAAAAAGATCAAAGATCACGGCCGTCGGAACCAGAGGTACTTTGGCCACAACAACATCATATCCGACCCCATGCTCTTCCAAATAGGCTTGAACACCTCCTGCCGCATTCAATCCAAAGGCACTGCCCCCTGTCAGAAGAATGGCATGTATCTTTTCCACGTTTCGAACCGGTTTGAGGAGTTCCACCTCCCTCGTACCCGGCGAAGAACCACGGACATCGACACCGGTAACAGCGCCTCCTTCGGGCAAGATGACCGTACAGCCCGTCCGGGCCTTTTCATTCTGAGCATGGCCCACCCGGATGCCCGGGACACGACAGATGGACATGGGCCTGTCAATGTCTTTATTCATGAAAATCCTCATCTATCCAAAATTGAATGCCACCAGGGTATGAATAAATATTGAATATTGAATTTAGAATGTAGAATTCGACTAATTCGAGATTCAAGATTCGTTATTCGATATTCATGATTCTTAATTGCTTTGAATATTGAATATCGAATATCGAACTTAGAATATTGAATTCTACAAATTCAAAATTCATCATTCAATATTCATCATTTTCTTATCGATCGAAGTAAGCTGAAGTTTTGACTTATTGCAGCAAAACCATCTTCCGGCTAAGGACCGTCTCTCCCACATTCAACCGATAAACATATACGCCAGAGGCTACTATGTTCCCATGGTTGTCCTGTCCTGTCCAGGAGATCCGATACTGACCAGGATTCCGAATGCCTTGAAACAACCGGCAGACCATCCGGCCTCTTAAATCGTATACGTCTAAGAAGATCCCCCGCTCTTGAACACCGATTTGATTCGGAATCGTATACTCGATGATCGTCGAATTGTTGAAAGGATTGGGGTAATTCTGGGAGAGTGAAAATGCATCCGGTAGACCCCCATTGGCTTCATCGGATACCGACGTAATACGTCTTATGGCCTCGAGGGCATCCACCTTCCCATACCCTCTATATTGATTCCAGACCTCATCTCCGGTCCATTCATCCTTTCGAGCCGAGAAGATCAAGTCTCTCTTGATCTCAGATGCAGACAGGCCGGGATCGGCTTCGAACATCAACGCCACGAGGCCCGTGACATGAGGCGCCGACATGCTCGTACCTTTCATGGCCCAGTGCACGCCATCCGTTGCAGTGATATGCTCGATGGGGGGCGTCGGTATATCCGACGAGAGGGAAGAGAGGATGTATTCTCCCGGCGCCACGATATCCGGTTTCTGGCGTTCATCCCGGGTCGGGCCCGGACTGGAAAAAGGAGAGAGGGCCCCGAGAGCCAATCCCCCCGGTCCCCATGGGTTTGTATGTAGGCTGGGCCACTCCGTTCTGGAGGTATAGGAACCCACAGTGATGCTCAAACGAGAATTGCCGGGTTCAGCCAAGAGAGTCGTGGCATCCCAACCATCGACAATATGGGCTCCCATAGAGGACTCGTAGAGCCAGCCATCGAATTTACCGGTTGAATCTGCGTAGAGAAGTCCTGCAAATAAAAGTTTCCATGATCCTGTGTTGAGATTATCGACGACGACTTCGTTCGACTGAACATCCCTCAGTGTAATGAAGAGTTCCCGGTTGTCGTTCACCCTGTTCGCGTTGTCCACAATGATCTTCCCTTCCCCTGTCTCCCAGGTTTCGCTATGATCACTCCCAATGGGTCCCAAAGACGTATCCGCCGGTGTAATCACCGTCACCTCGAGATCGGCTCCTACGGGATACCATACATCGAAGGACACGAAATCCTCTACCCCAGGCACATTCGCATCAACAGAAAAAGTGACCGTAAGCGTATCTCTTCCCAGGCCTATTGTGAATGCCTTCCCGAAATGCACAGGATCGTCCCCATCATTCCCGGCCGCGATGACAATGGCCCTTCCCGTTGTGCCCAACAGAAGATTATCGATGGCTCGTTCGTAACCACTCGTTGCATCATGGGGTCCCAGATGTGACCCTCCGACACTCAGGTTAATCACGACTGGACGGGATGGATTGAGGGATTCGGCCTTCCGAAAAATATAGTCGATGCCATCGATGATGCGGTCTTCCATAAAAAAATCATCACCACCCTTCACAATGATGAGGTCTGCCCCGGGAGCAACTCCGATATAAACATCCGACGGCAGGCCGTTTCCAGTGGCACGTCCGTTGCCTGCCGCGATCCCTGCAACATGGGATCCGTGCCCCCAGAAATCCTTACCCTGAACCACACCAACAGGAGAACCATCGATTTCATCGTTGATGTCTTCACGAGTGTATTGGGATCCATACAAATAACCCAAAGGAGGATTCCCGCTGTTTTCTGTTTGATCCCAGAGATAGAGTATACGGGAATTCCCCGCATCATCAATAAAATCGGGATGAGACCAGTCAATGCCGGAATCGTAGATGCCGACGATCACTTCATGACCCGAAAAATCATGCCCAAAAGCGCCATCCTGTATCAGATTCACCCTCATCTCAGGGATACTCTCGTCCAGCATGGGCTTACAAACAGCTGCAGCCTCAATACGGAACACCGATGATAATCCCGAAATCGCTTCAATGTGCGAAGGAGAAACAGTCGCTGTCACGATGTCTCCGGCAATTGTTCGAACATGAATCCCCTTCTCCCTTAAAATCTCAGGATCTGTGGTTCTGATAAAAACCCCTATCGATGGCGTGTCATGACCTTTTTTGTCGGCAATGATCTCCCTCAATATCGGACTGAGTTTGGTTTGAGATGATTCAGAAAAAGTTCCCTGACCACCAAAACAGAACCTGAATCCCATCAATACAAAAAGAAGTATCTTCAACCTACACATAATTTTACCAATTGCAAAAATCGAACCGCCAATTTCAATCCGAATGTGTTAAAAATCGAAGATTGTATTGACAAAACCTCGAACGACTACCCCCATCACTCCAACACTCCATCACTCCAATACTCCAATACTCCATCCTTCCAAACCATCCAATTTCTGACCGACTCCACCCTGAATGCGCCTTGTGCCCCTTCACGCTTCCTTCTCCCTTTGCTCCCTCGGATGAAACGTTTGGATCACCTCCTTGAGGTACTCACGATCCAGATGCGTATAGATTTGGGTCGTTGAGATATCTGTATGGCCCAGCATTTCCTGAACTGCACGCAGGTCGGCTCCTCCTTCCAGGAGATGCGTCGCAAATGAGTGCCTTAATGTATGGGGACTGACATTCTTGGAAATGCCCGCCTCAAGGACATACGACTTTAAGAGCTTCCACACGGCCACTCTCGTCAGGGGCTTGCCCCACATGCTGAGAAATAAAACATCCCCACCGGCCCCCTTTTTTGCCAAGACGGGCCGGACCCTTTCTCTATATCTTTGAACACTCGCCACAGCAATTCCCCCCACTGGTACGAGTCTTTCTTTCGATCCTTTACCCAAGACCCGGGCGAGTCCCTCCTCTTCAAAAAAATCCGATTGGGTCATATTCACGAGTTCAGACACACGGACTCCCGAAGCATACATGAACTCCAACAATGCTTTATCCCGGATTCCCCTGTTAGTGGTTTCATCGGGTTGAACCAATAGACGCTCCACCTCGTGTATTTCCAGGACCGTAGGAAGTTTCCTTCTCCCCTTAGGGACATCGACATTGGCTGTCGGATCGTTATTTAGAATATCCTCCCCAATGAGATATCGATGAAACATCCGAATGGACGTGATATTTCTGGCCAAGCTGGAATTTGCCATGCCGAAATGGCTCATCGAGAAGATAAGTTCTCTCACATCCTGGAATTGTATTCTCGCGATGTCTTCGATGCCCCGCTCTTGAACGAACAGAAGGTAACGCCGAAGATCGTTTCGGTAAGCTGCTTGGGTATTGAGGGAGAGTCCCTTATCTAAGAGAATAAAATCGAGGAAACGAGACAGGAGAGCCTCAAATGTAGGGTTGATCTCCGACAAGGAATGGGTTCCCTTTACGTTCATCACCAATAGTTGTAGAGGGTCCGTGCCCTGGATAAACCATCGTAGTATCGTCCAGCACCAATAACTTGTTCCTGATCGAATCTAAGAGGACGGAACCGGAGGATCCGGGGAAATCGGTGCGTCCAACACTATTATTAAAGAGGGTATCCCCAACGATGACAAAACCATTGCCTAAAAAACTGACACTGCCCTGAGTATGACCGGGCGTATGAAGGACTCGAAGCTCGGAAGATCCAACAGGTATTGTCTGGTTTTCTTTTAAGAATCCATCACATTGACATGCGTAGGAAGAACCCATGAAAAAAGAGAAATTTTTCTCGGGATTCTCCAGCATTTCCGAGTCTATCTCATGGATCCATACTTCGGCCCCCGACGCTTTTTTCAGGGAAGCGACGCCACCAATATGATCGTAATGACCGTGAGTAATGAGTATCTCCTCCAGAATCCACCCTTCCTCCTGGATCATCCTCCAAATTCGTCCCCCTTCATCCCCAGGATCCACCACGACGGCCTTTTTTAAATTTGGGTCCACAACGATATAGCAGTTGGTCTGAAGTGGACCAAGTTCAATTGTCTTTATGTGTAATTCTTCATTCTTCATCGATAATTTATAATTATTTCTTCCCCGGACACGCCTTTACACAGACACCACAGATAAACTGACCTATTCCCCGTAACTTGGAGAATTCCTTGAGCAGGCCATAACATTTATCAAAATCATAGTGGTCTGAACTCTCTCCCAATGCTCCTGCCGGACATTTTGAAATGCATTGGGAACACGATCCACATCCCTGATCTACAGGATGATCTGACTTTAACGGCCAGTCGGTCAGGATCGACACGAGACGCAGTTGGGCACCAACCTTCTCATTGACCAGGAGGTTATTTTTCCCTCGCCAGCCAAGTCCGGCGGCCTCACCCAGTTGACGGTGGGACACGGCACCTTTCTGGGCCTTCCAATCGACAATCTGTGAAGCAGGTATGGGAAGTGCCTGAAATCCCTTCTGCATGATATATTGAGTCAGGAGAAAAGCAATCCTGTCCAAGAAGTTGTTGGCCTGACGATAATGCCACTTATAAAGCAGCGTCGGTTGCGCCTCGATTCCATTGAGAACGGCCGGAGAGAGTGCAACTCCGACCGACACGCCATACTTCATGCCATTCAGTTCTTTTGGAGACAACAGGAATCGATCTTTCAAAGGATCGATTTCGGCGACTCCGAATAGGCCCCCTCCCTCCTTAAGGGCAAGCTCTCTTAAGCTATCGTAATTATCCTTTTCCTTGCCCATGTTATGTCGATTTGTTTGGTAATATATGTTCCACTAATGAAAGCGCTATCCCGGAAAGCATCACTTCAGGTCCCAGTTTTGTAAAATCACCGGAGAGCAGGCTGGCATCCACATTGGCATACAACGAGCATGCGGCTCCTTTTTCGATGATTAAACCGGAAACCCTCCCTTCACACTCATTAATAAAAGTGACTTCGCCTAACATTTCACTGACAACGTATCCGGAACAGAAATGAAGCTGCAGGTGTGTGGATTTTGTATAAACAGATACTAAATTTCCCCTGAGTTTACCGATGGGAATATCTGGATAGATTTCCAGAGAGAGTTTTCGATTCTCTTTAGCATTTTCCAAAACGAGACGATAGCAATGGTCCGATTTTGTAAATTTACTCTCCAATACAGAGCTAATCGAATCAAAATCTTTTTCAGTAAATTGGAACGCCATATTTTAACCTATTCAGATAACCGTTCTACTCATATAAATTAAAAATTAAAAATGAAATATCAAAATCATATTTTCGATTATTCAAGAATGATCCTGCAATACAGTTTCCGCTGCCTTACGAATGGACTGCAGCATGGATTCCGGATCATCAGCACGAAAGATTGCAGATCCGGCAATTAACGCACTTGCTCCGGCTTTTACAACCATGGGTGCCGTTGAAACATCGATCCCTCCATCCACGGCAATCACCGGAGGATGAGGTCTCGACGATATCCGGTGATACAAAGCTTCAATCTTACCCAATGTCTCGGGTATGAACGACTGGCCGCCGAACCCAGGATGGACTGTCATGATTAGAACCAGTTGAAATGAATCGAGTACATCTTGAATGCATTCAATACCCGTACCCGGATTCAATGCAACACCGGCTTTCAAACCGAGTCTGTGGATCTCTTCTGATAATGCGACGATGTCCTTACCCGTCTCAGGATGAATGATGATCCCCTGTACACCGGCCTTCTGAAAAGCTTCGAGATATTTCCCCGGATCCTCGATCATCAAATGCGCCCAAAAACAAAGGTCAGTGATTTTCCTGATTGATTGGATCACGACCGGCCCGAAGGAAATGTTTGGCACAAAATGCCCATCCATAACATCCAGATGGAGCCCATCGGCACCCGCCCTTTCCACCAGGCCGATCTGATCGGTAAGGCAGGAGAAATCGGCTGCAAGCAAGGAAGGAGAAACTTCGATCTTTCTCAAACCTCTTCCTCCAGTTTGCTCACAATGAGATCAACACGATACCCACGATGCACATCTTCACCCGGTTCCACAGATTGGCGGATCACCGTATCGGGAATGAGATTCTCATCCACTTCATGGGAGATATAGCCCACGTCTAATCCGGATCGTCTCAATATCCTCTTGGCCATCACCAGACTTTTCCCGATAACATCCGGAACAACAAACCGACTGGGCGAACGTCCCATACTCACTGTAATATCGACCGCAGTACCCTCGACTACCTCCATGCCTTCATCAATGGACTGCGCGAAGACTTCACCGTTGAGATGATAGTTATGGTACTCAAAGAATACTTCACCAAGAACGAGACCGGCCCGTGTCAGTATGAATTCTGCATCTCTTTCCGATATTTTCGTCACCCGGGGAACCTGGATCATTCTCTCCCCCGCACTCAGTGTCACATAAATTCGACGTCCCTTCTTGACTCTCGAGAAAGGCGAAGGATTCTGAAAGATGACCGTACTCTCGGGATAAGTGGCATCATATTTTTCCCCCTCCTTTATGATGAAGAATCCATTGGCCTCGAGAATCTCTCTGGCCTCATCGAAAGTTTTTTCGGTTACATCAGGCAGTTCCTCCTCTTCTCCTCGATGTGTATAGATGGGCATGATAATGTGATCAAAGACAAAGAGTAAAAAAAGCAGTATGAGACCTGTTGAACTCAAACCCAATACAACGGTTCGATGATTGGTAAACCACTGTTTCAAACGATTCATGGACACCTCATCTCATTCTCTTCAATCGAACGGCAAAGGAGCCGTCTATCCCATGTTCATCGGGCCAGGTTTGAATAAACCCTCTATCGGAAACGACTCTGGAATCTACAAATCGACGCGCATCCTCCACGACAAAATCAGGATGTCGATTAAGAAAATGATCGACAACGCCTTCATTCTCCTCAGGTAAAATTGAACATGTACTGTAAACTAACACACCTTCCTGCCGGACCAAACACGCTCCCGCCTCCAACATCGCTTTTTGAAGAATCACACTCCTGGAGATCTCCTCAGGTTGTCTTCTCCAACGCAGTTCCCCCCGCCTTCGAATGACACCCAAACCCGAGCACGGTGCATCCAGTAGGACTCTATCGACGCGTCTAAAGCACGGTTTGCGACTATCGGCAACCACAGGATGGATACTCTTCAGTCCCAATCTTTTCTTATTTTCCCGAACTTTCCGAATCCGGATACGATGAAGATCTAAAGCTATAACAGTCAGCCGGTCATTGGCCAATTCCGCCATATGCATTGATTTTCCACCTGGCGCTGCTGCCATATCCACGATTCGTTCCCCTGGCTGTGGATCCATCAGAATCCCCACGAGCCCTGCACTCTCATCCTGTACTGAAAAGAGTCCTTCCTTAAAAGGCATAGAATCGAGAAGTTCTCCGCCTTTGTCAATGAGTAAAAAGTCATCCAATAATTGTGATGCCTTTACATTAACATTAAGCCTTTGTAGGTTCTCGGTCAGATTTGCCCTATCCGTCCTCATCCGATTGACACGAATCCCCATGCTTGGTCTTTCATTATCGGCCCGACAGAGTGAGAGGGTCCTTTCTACCCCCCACAACTCAATCCATTTCTGCACCAGCCATTCAGGATGAGACCATCTTATCGCAATGGCTTTGACCGGATCTTCTTCCATCGGGGGTGGGACAGGAAACTCGGATCTTCGGAGTATCTCCCTGAGTATCGCATTGACGATCCGTGCCCAACCAATTCCCTTTACTTTCACGACAATTTTTACCGACTCATTCACACTGGCATGGTCTGGGATCCTATCTAAGAACAAAATCTGATAAAGTCCTATTTCCAGAGCAAGGCGGACTTTGGCAGGGACCTTCAACCAGTCGCCATGGTATGTGTGCTGGAGGATCCAATCCAGCCATTTTTGCCATCGAAGTGTACCGTACACGAGTTCTGTGACCAGGGCACGATCTTGATGAGAAAGCCTGGTCTTCCTTAAATTCTCGTCCAAGATAACATCTGCAAAATCGTGTGACCGAAAAACCCGATCTAATATATGGATGGCATGATGTCGTGCGTTCATTTAATTCACCATCTCATTCGATCCCCAGCCTGTCCATCATCCAAAAACGGTATCTATCGATATGTCACGCCCCTTCAGGAATTCACCGACTTTCATCCTCTTCTTTCCTTCGACCTGTAATTCGCCGATACAAACACACCCATCTGCCGCTTCTACGATAATGCCTTCATCCGATGCTTCAATGACTCTCCCTGGTTGGGTTTTTCCATCCGAACATTTCCCCACCACAGAAACATGAAAAATTTTAAGTCGTTTGTTGTTCCACATGGTAAAGGCTCCAGGTCGAGGAGAAAGCCCTCTCACCAAATTAACGATATGCTCTGAGGATAACGACCAATTGACTTCACAGTGCTCCGGCTGAATTTTCGGTGCCAGCGTAGGTGTCCCTTTCTGGGATAGCTGTTCCACTGTTCCCCGTTCTATGAGATCGACAGTCTGAACGATGAGATCAGCTCCAATAACAGCGAGTCGATCATGAAGCTCACCGGCCGTTTCATCCTTCCCAATCGTAATCCTTTCCTGTAGAATGATATCACCCGTATCCACTTTTCTCTCGATGAAAAAGGTGGTGACTCCGGTCTCCTCTTCACCATTGATTAAGGCCCACTGGATTGGAGCCGCTCCCCTGTATTCCGGTAAAAGTGAGGCATGAAGATTGATCGTACCATTGGGAGGCATTTCATATACCTCAGGGGGCAGAATCCGGAACCCAACAACTACAAAACAGTCACCTTCATTATGCGCTAACCATCCGAGAAATTCTGGCTCCTTCAAATTCTGAGGCTGAAAAATGGGTATCCCCAATTTCTGAGCCTCTTTCTTTACCGAAGAACTCGCTAATCGGCGCCCACGCCCTTTTGGGCGATCAGGCTGGGTGACGACTCCGACTACTTTGTGGGAACTCTCGGTTAGTTTTCTGATACTATAAACGCCAAAATCCGGAGTCCCCATGAAAACGATACGCATGGTCTCCTTCTTTAAGTTCTTTTAATCACCTGGGCCACAGATCCCTTTGAAAGCTCGACCTTGACATTGTCTGCAATCTTTACGATGAGCAAACCTTCACTCTCTTTGATACCGGCGACAGTACCAATGATGCCCCCTGAAGTAAGAATTCGGTCTCCCTTCTGCAACTGTTCCAGCATGGCCTTATGCGCTTTCTGCTTTTTGGCCTGGGGTCGGATCATTAAGAAATACATGACTAGAATAATGAGTACCAGAGGTAAAAATCCAATTAAAGGATTACCTTGACCTCCGCCACCTCCTGGTGCGCCCAAAAATAACATGATATTATACACTTTATCCTCCTTCCTGATGAGTTAATTGTTCTTCTCTATTAAATGTGTATTTATTGAAAAAACCTTTCTTCCACTCGGGAAAATTTCCTTGTTCTATCGCCCGTCTTGCATCCTTCACCAGATCCATATAAAAACGAAGATTATGGAGTGTAGCCAATCGTAGAGCTAAAATCTCCTCAGCCTGGAAAAGGTGGCGTAGATAAGCCCTGGAAAAATTCTGGCAGGTCATACATCCACAATCCACATCTACAGGAGAAAAGTCTCTCTCAAACTTCTGATTTTTTAAGACTAACTTTCCCCTCCGAGTATAGACCGTCCCATTACGGCCATTTCGAGTAGGAATGACACAATCAAACATATCGACACCTAAACCGATGGAATCGACGATATCCTCAGGTTTCCCCACACCCATGAGATACCTGGGACGGTCCGTAGGAAGATGATCCGTACATAAATCGGTCATTTCCAGCATAGACGTCCGTGGTTCTCCCACGGCCAACCCACCGATGGCATATCCATCGAAATCCAATTCCAACAATCGTTCGGCACTCACTCTTCTAATGACCTCGTAAGTACTTCCCTGGACGATGCCAAAAATGGCCTGGCGTTTACCCAAATGTGGATCGGTCTGCCGAAATCGTTCCAGACAACGCTCAGCCCAACGTAGGGTTCTGTCATTCGCCTTCATGGCTGCCTCGTACGAACAGGGATACGGAGAACACTCGTCAAACACCATCATGATATCGGATCCAAGATTCCTCTGGATGTTTACGACTGCCTCGGGTGTAAACGTATGAAAGGAGCCGTTGATGTGCGATTGAAATAACACCCCCTCATCTGAGATCTTATTTAGGTCGGCCAGACTGAAAACCTGATAACCACCGCTATCGGTAAGAATGGGAAAATCCCACCCCATGAAGCGATGAAGTCCTCCTGCTTCCAGGATGAGGTCGTCTCCGGGTCTAAGATAGAGATGATAGGTATTTCCCAGAATGATCTGAGCCCCTACCTCCCGAAGTTCCTGAGGAGAGATTGTTTTCACTGTCCCCTGAGTTCCCACAGGCATAAAAATCGGTGTACCAATCTCTCCATGGGGCGTGGACAGCACGCCCGTTCGCGCTTTAGTCGAACCATCAGTTTTGACAAGTGTAAACATTTTATCTTTACGTAAATCTTTCACCACGAATTTAAACAGAAATACACGGAATCATAATACGAAAAGACATCATTTCAAGTTACAACACTTTTTTCAATTTTTCAAAGGAAAAACTTTAGGCACTTAAGTTCACCTTAGGTATTTTTAACTCCTGTCTGAAATATAATGTCTACAAAATTTAATTTCTTTCGTAAAAAAATCGGTAATCCCCTAATTCCAGATCACCCGATGAGATGCTTCATAGCTTCACCAACCGTCTCGACTCCAATGATCTCAATACCGGTCTTCTTATGCAATCCTTTTAAATTTACCTTTGGTAATAAGATCCGCTGGAAGCCCAATCGTCTGGCCTCCGAAACCCGCTTTTCCATCTGAGACACGCCCCTGACTTCCCCGGCGAGCCCTACCTCTCCTACGACAGCAAATTGCCCATTTACCTGTTTATCCCGGTAACTCGATACCATTGCCATTGTTAAGGCCAAATCAACAGCCGGTTCTTTTAACCGGAGACCACCTGCAGCATTGACGAATACATCTTGAGTACCGAACTTAAATCCCATCCGTTTCTCCAGGATGGCAAGTAATATGGAAAGCCTTCGATGGTCTATCCCTGTCGCTGTCCTTTGGGGAACACCATAACTCGTCGGAGTAATGAGAGCCTGTACTTCCACCAAGAAAGGTCTTGTCCCTTGTAAACTGACGGTAACAACCGTTCCGGAAGTATCTAACCGTCTCTGAGACAGAAGATACTCTGAAGGATTCTTTACCTCCAGGAAGCCCCGATCCGTCATTTCGAAGAGTCCGACTTCATTGGTCGATCCGAATCGGTTTTTTACTGAACGGAGTAAACGATAGAGATGCTGTTCGTCACCATCCAGTAACACCAAACCGTCCACGAGATGTTCGAGAACACGGGGCCCGGCGATACTGCCCTCTTTGGTCATATGCCCCACCATTAAAAGCGGCGTCTCTGATTCTTTGGCTGCTACCGTCAAAGTATGTCCGCAGAAGCGTACCTGGCTCACATTTCCTGGCAAACTCTCTAAATCCGGAGAAAAAATCGTTTGCACCGAATCAACGATGAATAGATCGGATTTCCTTTCCAGCAACAGCGTCCTGATACATTCGACATTCGTCTCCGAAAGAAGCGTTAGATGTTTTGACCCAATCGACAACCTGTCCCCACGCATTTTAATCTGGCCGAGGGATTCCTCACCTGACACGTAGACGATTTTCTTTCCCTGCTCTGCTAAAAAGCCACCTACCTGGAGAAGGAGTGTCGATTTTCCCATTCCCGGCGCTCCCCCTAAAAGAAAAACCGAACCCAGAACGATGCCTCCTCCAAGAACTCGATCAAATTCTCCTATACCTGTCTTGAGACGTTTTTCCCGGACATCGGGAATCTCGGAGATAGGGATTGGACGATTTGAAATAGATACTGGTGCCGGAATATCTCTCCGCTTGGATTCAATTCGTTCCTCGACAAAGGAATTCCAATTCCCGCATTCGGAACACTTGCCCATCCACCTGGGAGATTCATATCCACAGGATTGGCAAACATATTTTGATCTGGGTTTTTTCATTTTGTCCGGCTATCTTTAAACAAGGTCCCACCCATCCCCAACAGAACGCGGATTGAAACGGATTGGGACGGATGAACACGGATATTATATATATAAATTATGTCACTTCTGCTTTTCCTTCCACAAACTGCCTGACGATTTTATTTTGATTCTTATTTATCTCAGCGGGGGTTCCCTCGAAAACAATCCGACCGTCGGAGAGCATGGCAATGTGATCTCCGATCTTCAAAGCACTGGCCATGTCATGAGTGACGATGATAGACGTGATGTTGAGTTTTCGATTGGTTTCCAATATAAGGTTGTTAATAGCATCGGCCAGAATGGGATCCAACCCTGCGGTCGGTTCATCGAATAACACAATCTCCGGCTCCATGATCAAGGCCCTGGCCAATCCAACACGTTTCTTCATGCCACCGGAGAGCTCTGCGGGTTTCTTCTTTTCGATGCCTGGCAGACCGACGACTTCCAGTTTCTCACCTACCTTTTTCCGTATCTCCTCTGGATTGAGATTCGTATGCTCTCGTAAGGCAAGACCAATATTATCCTCGACTGTCATTGAATCAAAAAGGGCTGCTCCCTGAAAGAGCATTCCGAACTTCTTTCTGATTCGAAACAGGTCCCTCCGAGCCATCAGGGAGATATCTTCACCATTGACAAGAATTTCCCCTTTATCGGGCTTAATAAGCCCGATAATCGATCTCAATAGAACGGTCTTCCCGCAACCACTGCAACCGATAATCACCAGTGTTCCCCCATCGTGTATGATCAGGTTGACATTCTTCAGGACCGGTTTTCCATCAAAAGATTTTCTTAAATGTCGAATCTCGATCATTATTCAACCTAATCTGAAAATTCATACGCCACAAAGCCACCAATTAGAATAGAATCATCGCCAAGATGTAATCGGCCACCAATATAAAAGCGGAAGAATAGACAAACGCCTTTATTGTTACTTTACCTACACCTTCTGCTCCCCCAACTGCCCGTATACCGATAGAACATCCAATTAATGCCGTGCCCCCACCAAAAACAAGGGCCTTCACTAACCCTGAGAATACGTTATGCACCAAGAAGTGACGTTGTACACTGCCAAAGAACGTACCGGTTGAGATGTCTAATAAAAAAAAAGCAACCCCATAGGCTCCCAAATGGGCTACCAAACAAGCATAGATAACCAGAATAGGAAGCATGGTCCAACCGGCAATGAACCGAGGGGCAGCTAAGTAACGAATCGGATCAATGGCGAGTGTTTCCAGTGCATCGATCTGTTCGGTAACTCGCATCGTCCCCAACTCTGCAGCAATAGAGGCCCCGACTCTCCCGGCGACAATGATACCAGTGAGAACAGGGGCCAGTTCAATGAAAATCGCAGCACTGACCGCCGCACCTACAAAATCCATGGTCATTTCGCCTGGAATAACCCCCTGAAATTGATAAGCCGCCTGCCATGAGGAGACGGCTCCGGTAAAGATACTGACAACGGAGATTAAGGGGAGAGAGTGAACCCCAATTCTAAGCATTTGATCCAAAATAAGTCGACGATCTCGCCAGAAGGTCCGGCTGCTTCCACAGATCCGGTACAACAGGATCGATATGGTCCCAATCTCCCTAAAGAATGCGAATACCTTTCGTCCCACCCACCGCCAAAAAGAAATGCCCATCACAAATAAAGCCCTTTCTTCCGGATGTACTCCTCGACCTTATCTGGGACCCAGTTACGAATCGATTTCCCCCCCCTGACCCTTCGTCGAATCTCGGTAGACGAGATCTCAATAAGGGGGACTTGAACAAAAGTAACACCCTTTCGAAAACGCTCATCACAATCCTCAATTTTAAAGGACGGCCTGCCTACAACCAATGTTTGGATCTCACCTAAAATCCACTCTGGATCTTTCCATGCATCTAATTCTAAAAGACAATCAGCACCTATGATGAGAAAGAGTTCATCCTCCGATTGAAGAAAATGGCGAATCGTCTCGGTTGTATAGGACACCTTTTTCCTTCGAATCTCCCATTCTGAAATTTCGAAATAGGGATATTCTTCTATAGCGGTTTCCACCATTTCTACCCGTACTTTTGCCGAGGATAGCTCACCATCCTCTTTATGGGGAGGAATTCCAACTGGAATAAAAATAATGCGATCTAAGGGAAAATCGCTTCGCACCGTCTCAGCAATGAGTAGATGCCCAATGTGTATGGGATCAAATGTCCCACCGAAAAGTCCTATTCTTATTTTACAGACCTCCCCAAATCCTTCTTTGTATCCTTCTGTTTTTCTTCTTCCAATCCCTTCAATTTGCTCTCTGCCTTACTCACCAAATTACTCTGTACATGTTTCCGGATAAGATCCTTGAATGCTTTCTCTGCCTCATCCCACTCTTTTAATTTTCTATGACATTCGCCCTTCCAGTATAAAGCATCGTCAGCAAATTCAGAATCATAGTACTTTTCCAGGACACTATCAAATGAAATCAGAGCAGCGCGGTAATAACTCATTTTCCTGTAGAGTTCGCCATCTTTAAACTCCTTTTTTGCCAATTTATATACACTTTCAGCCAACATTTTCTCACCTTCGGGACGTAATTCGGAATCGGGATACTCCTCTAAAAATTGTTGAAATTGAGTTATCGCTTTATATGTATATTCCTGGTCGAGAGAATATTTGGGAGCCATCTTAAAATAACACATTGCAACCTTGAAACGGGCATCATCAACATAAGAGCTCTGTGGAAGGCTACGGACAAGCTTCTCATATTCTTCGACGGCTAAAAGATATTCCTTCTCAAAATAGTAAGACTCTGCCAAATAGAACTGTGACTTCTCAATGATTTGGTGCCCCGGGTTGTTAAGAACAATAATAGTAAACTGCATCTTGGCTTTATAATAATCCTTCTTATCAAATAACCCTTTTGCATAGTCGAACTGTTCATCAGGTGTCATCTCTCTCAAATTAACTCTTTCCCTGTGACAACCCAGAGTGCTTAAGATTATCAAACTCAAAACAATTAAAAAATTATTAAATTCAGTCCATCGATGACTTCCCATACAAACTCCTAAATCAATTATCTACTCCTGATACTGTAAAAAAGGTACGCCACTCCACCTATGGTTCCGAGTACAAAAATGGGTTCAATCCATTTTCGTATTCCTCGTTCCCTCGGCCGATCAGGCTTGCCCAGAAGAAATCCACCCTGCTCGACGATGTTCAATTTTGAAAGAGGGATCCGATCACTTTTATTCGTGTGAAGATCTCCTGCCCATTCTATTTTTCGACTTCGACCATTCACCGCTTGAACTGAGAGTGTCACTTCAGCCATTCTTCCCACCCATCCTTCTCCCAGGAATCTTCTCCTGTATATCCCATCGTAACTCACAGAAGCTTTCGTAACAATCAAGGAGAGAAAGACGCCTTCGTCCACAGAATCGGCTAAGGTATATATTTCAACGCCTCTTTTTAAAAGCCCCTGAGTGTAACGATCCAGTATGAAACGGGAAATTTCACTTTCTCCATTTGCTTTATTTAAAAAAACCTTTGAATCTGAATCTATTCCACATTGTCTCATTCCATCTTTCACTATCTCATCAACCACGGAAGACAAAAGTTCTAGATTGGTCGGTAGCTTCTCTTGACTCAATCCCAACCCTGTTGAAGAGAAAGCGACCACGAGTGCTATCTCCCAAATCCTGAAAACATTAGCCAACTTTTTTATAACTTTGGCAATGCCTAAGAGTTCCCCGTTAAATCGACAAAAATGAAAGAACCCTCGATTATTTTTTTCAGGAATAAAAAGCATAACCATCTAAATTCTTAAGATACATGAAAAAAATAACCAGCGGTTTTCTCCACTGACATTTTTTTCCCAGAGAAGAGAAGCATTAAATCCCAACGTCGGATTAAAAATAAAGCGATCATGAGAAGGCGAAGTATAACTTTTCAGAAAACCGACTCCAAGAGAAAATGTATGACTATCACCTCCTCTTTCTCTATAATATCCTCCCCGAAACGAAAATTCTTTAAACGGAGTAAGTTCAAAACCAATGTGGGGCTCTCGCGCGGCCCCCTTTGCCTCGTCACTCACGTTTCGAATATCCAGAGCTAAGGAAAAAGCTTGCCAGGGTGAGTAACAGATTCCGATATTTAAAGTCTCATCTGCCAATCTCTCTAAAACCATTCGATCATCCTGGTAACGATTGGGAAAATCAAAAAAACAAAGCCCAACGGTTAAAGTATTCTTCGGTTTAAGAATGAGACCATAACGGTATCCCCAACTCCATCTTTTTTTCTCATTTTCTTCTCGGATAAAGGCTTCACCTGCGATTCCCAGAGAAACCCGTGCCGCAAGATCTATGGAAAAACCAAAGCTGGTATTCCGATGGACCTCATATCCTGTTCCATCGAAAAAACAATTGCGCTCGAACCTTTCTTCATCGGTCAAAGATTCTTCGCCGAAAAGGACACCGAACGACAGATTTTCATAGGTGAAACCTACGCCACGAAAAATCCATCCGACCAAGGTTTCCCAATCCGACGTCTTTCTCCAATTTTCCTTGATAATGAGGGGCCCCAGGGGATTGACATAAATGGAGACTTGGGATCGCCTCGATAATCTGGAAATGGAAAAACCTGCAGGATTGAAATCAAGAGATGCCAGTTCATTCTTCATGGCCATGAAGGCTCCCCCCATAGCCATGGCTCGTGCCTTAACAGTACTCAGTGTAACGTATCTGGTTTCACTGCTTTTAACTGGGAGGTAATGACTTAAAAAAAGCGTTGTGACAATTAACCATTCCCTCGATTTAACCGATTTAACACCTTTAACCATCTTATTCCAATTTAATATTACCAGGTTTGTGATCCTTTTTCCATATGAACACAATCAACAGCATCAGACCATTCATTATAATGACAATAATGTGTATCAAATACCCATAATTCGTAAAAAACGAGCTGTTCCGTCTCAATGTAATGAAATCTGTGAGAACAGCCTCTTCATTAAGCGCTGTTCTCCCTCGAATTCTTCCAAGAGAATCAATGAATTTAGAAATCCCGGTGTTCGCACATCTCGCCACCCAGACCCGATTTTCTATCGCCCGTAAAACCGCAATTCGCGCATGCTGATAGGGTCCGGACGTTTTTCCAAACCATCCGTCATTGGTAATGATGACTAAAAACTGAGCACCTCTTTTTATAAACTTACGAACCAATTCGGGGAAAATAGACTCATAACATATGACGACCGAGAAGTCGACCTTCTCTTTTGTTCGAGGGCGGATGAATTGAAAAACCTTTATTGAATCACCCGGGAAAAAATCTCCAATGTTTCTATCTATTTTCATGAGAGCATTATACAAAAAGGGGAATCGATCGACAAAGGGAACCCGTTCAGAAAAGGGAACAAGATGTATTTTATAATACCGATCGATTCTCCAAGAGTTTGGTTGAATCAGCAGAGCCCCATTATATTTTCTGACAGTTTCCTGGTCTACCCATTCATAATCAGGTGATCCGGTGAGAAGAGGAATCCCCGAACGATCTATCTGTGGTTTCACTCTATTGAGATATGTAAATCGGTGCCGTAAGTAGCAGGGAGCCGCCGTTTCTGGCCAGATAATCAGGTCAGGATTTTGTTCCCTCGCTCGCTCTGTCAACCTACGATAAATGACAAAATTAGAATCGATAAAACTGGAAGTCCATTTTTTATACGGATCGATGTTTCCCTGAATAAGAGATACCCCAATTTTTGGTTCATTCATATTCTCTTTGGAGAACGTCCATTTTCCATATCCCCAGGGGATAAGAAATAAGAATACAATAACGAAAATGAATCTGAGAGAAATCCTCCACTGTCCCAGATTTTGCACTAAAAAGGTAAATACAACATTTAATAATACAACCCAAAATGTCACTCCATACATACCCGTAACGGAGGCATATTGGATGAGTATCGGTGAATAGGTCAGAGTATATGCCAAAGAATTCCATGGAAATCCCATAACACCCCAGGAAGACAATATTTCTATGCCAGTCCAGACAAGAGGAGCCGCCCATAGTGATAATGGGCCCAACCTTTTCCATAACCAACCCTGGATAACAGCAAAAAGAGCAAAATAGAGCGGGACAAAGAGTAGGACGCCTATTAATCCGGAGATCGTAGCCCAACCAATCCAATAAAGCGTTCCCCCCGCCCATAGCAAACCAACGACATATCCACCCTTGAAAGAAACCCACAAATCTTTATTCTTGAGATATAAAAAAAAGGGAACCAATACCACTATGGCAATGAATCCCATGGGAAAAGGAGGAAATGCCACGATGAGACCGACAGAAGTGAAAAGAATACATAATACATCCTGCCGATTCAACCTATCTCCTCCCGATGACCTGACGTTGATCCTTTTTGGTAATCCAGATAGTTCTGTAAGAGAAGAACCGAAGCGATAAGATCTACTCTCTCTTTTTCACGGCTGGGCTTACCCGCCATCGCATGGATGATGCGCTTGGATTGAGTAGAAGTCAGCCTTTCATCCCAGAGCGTAATGGGAATAGAGATTCGGCGTTCCAGTCGAGCAGCAAATTGTCTAACCTCTCGGGCCATACGCCCACTCTCGCCCTTGAGAGTCATAGGAAATCCCAAAATGACTCTCTCCACTCCCATCTCTTCAACCAAAGTAAAGATTTTCTCAACGACCTCATCCCAACGCAGTCCAGTCCATGTGGCCAGAGGTTGTGCAGTCAATCCCAATGGATCGCTGACAGCAACACCGATTCGCCGTCTTCCGTAATCCAGCCCTAGAATGCGCCCCACAATGCCAAATTTAATCCAACGGTCTCTTTAAAACTTCTTTCAACAGCTTCCCAGCCTTGAAATGGGTTTTGCGCCTGGCAGGAACATAAATGATCTCACCTGTTTTTGGATTTCGAGCCTTCGGTTTCGGTTTTGTCTTTTTCACTTCAAAGACACCAAAATCTCGAATCTCGATCCGTATTTCAGGATCCGCCTCTGACATAAATTGACGCAGAGCTGTGAAAACACCATCTACTATCTTCTCTGTCATGTAGATCCGTTCACCGACCAACTTCGCTGTCCGCTTGGCTACATCCTTTTTGGTAATCGTCATAACTTTACTCATCGATTACTCCTTTCGTTAGTCATTGGACAAAACAATCATGGTAATTCTGCAGCTCTTTCGATCCCACTCTCTCGTTCTACCGATAAAATTCCTTTAATACGATAGAGCCGGCGTATGATTCTTGTGAGATGAGTAAGATTTTTCACCTCTAAAATAATATAAGAGGTGACAATAGAATTCTCCGTATTCATATCGACCTTGATAATATTTGTATCAAGAGTGGATAGAGATTCTCCAATATCTTTTAAAAAATCCTTCCTTCCGGCCGCCAGCAGGCGTAGTTGAACCATAAATGCACCATCACCACCATGATCCCACGACACTTCGATATTTCTCTCAGGTATCGCCATCAGCTTTATCGAATTCACACAGTCCCTTCTATGTACAACGATACCTCTGCCTTTTGTGATAAAACCCAGAATGGGATCTCCAGGGACAGGATGACAGCACTGGGCAAAACGGATGAGAAGATGATCCATTCCTTGCACACGGATCCCTTTAACCGATCCTCTGGCTTTAGCGACGAAACGCTCGAAAATATTTTCCTTTTTTCCCTCGGCCTTGGACAATACTTTCTCCGGAGCACAATTCTCCAATACCTTTTGTATGGATATCTTACCATTCCCCAATCCAGCATAGAGTTGCTCCAAGCTGGAGGTTCCCATTTCCACGGCCAATGTCCGAAGTTGCTTCTTCGTATAACGGATATGGTAACGCCCCAATCCTTTTGTAAGTATTTCCTCTCCGAGTTTAACGGCCTCCCTATATTGAGCTTCCTTCAACCATCTCTTTATCTTGCTCTTGGCTTTAGAGGTCTTAACAAAGGTGATCCAATCCCGGTTTGGTTTTTGATTTGAGGAAGTGATGATCTCAACAGAATCTCCACTCTTCAACACTGCATTAAGGGGAACGATATGGCCGTTGACTTTCGCGCCAATACAGTACAAACCGATATCTGTATGTACGGCGAATGCGAAATCTACTGCGGTTGAACCAATAGGCAGTTTAAGTAAATCCCCTTTGGGTGTAAAAACGAAAACCTCGGAGATAAATAGATCCGTCTTTAAAATATCCAGGTATTCCTCTGGATCCAAAGTATCTTTATGCCAATCCACCATCTCTCGAAGCCATGCACTGTATCTATCAAGTTCATCTTCTGCCCGTCTTTTCTCCTTATATTTCCAGTGAGCAGCAATCCCGATTTCGGCTATTCGATGCATCTCTGCTGTCCTGACTTGTATCTCCACCATCTTCCCCTCGGGACCGACAACTGTCGTGTGAAGAGACTGGTACATATTTAACTTCGGTGTCGCAATGTAATCCTTAAAACGATCATGAACAGGTGTTAAAATCGTATGTACCAAACCCAGAACAAAGTAGCATTCATCGACCTTTTCTACGATAACCCGAATGCCCAGGAGATCATAGACAGCCTCAAACGACTTGGTTCTCTCCTCAATCTTTTTATAGATGGAGTAGAGATGCTTGGCCCTCCCGGTGACCTTTGCATTTATACCGTTCTTGATGAGTTCCCGTTTTATGGGTGAAACAATTTTCCGAATGGTCCTTTCCTGTTCCTCTCTGCGATCAGCGACCTTTCGAACCAGGTCGTTGTATGCTGAAGAATCCAGCACCTTCAACGTAAGATCCTCTAACTCCCACTTTATCTTGGCTATTCCGAATCGATGGGCCAATGGTGCATAAACTTCCCTTGTCTCACGAGCGATACGATCTGCTTTGTCTTTCGGGAGGTATTCTATAGTTCGCATGTTGTGAAGACGATCGGCGAACTTAATCATAATGACTCGCAGGTCCTGAGCCATTGAGAAGATCATTTTTCGGAAATTCTCAGCCTGTTTTTCTGCATGACTTCGAAATTTCAATTCACTAATCTTAGTGACCCCATCAACCAGCTGACCAATTTCCTGACCAAAGGTTTCCGTGACTTCATTAACGGAAATTCCTGTATTTTCCACAACATCATGGAGGAGTCCTGCAGCAACAGTGACAACATCCATCCGAAGTTCGGTGAGTATCTTTGCCGTTTCCAGGCAATGTTCAATATAGGGTACACCCGATTTTCTGAGTTGATACTTATGGGCATCGTATGCAAAAGAATAAGCTCTACGGAGAAGTTCGACATCAGGATTCTTACTGTATGATTTGATCACTTTCACGATGCGTTCAAAAATTCTTTTGTTTCGATTCCGTACTTTCGAATCAAAAGAAAGCTTTACTTCATCCTTTTTAGAATGGGCATCAGATTTCGTCTTTTTTTGTTCTTCGATGATTTCCACAATTCCTCTCTAGAATGGAACTCCAACTGCCTCTTCTTCGAATGCCGGGTTCTCAAACATGGCCCATTTTTTGACAAAATTAAGATGAACCGTACCCACAGGGCCATTTCGTTGTTTACCGATGATGACCTCCGCCTTACCGGTCAACTGTTTCGACTCTGCATCTTCTTTTCTCAAATAAAATTCCGGTCGGTATATAAAGAGGACAACGTCGGCGTCTTGTTCAATG
>Ga0114922_10000920_pt1 | contig 28103 bp, 21 predicted proteins | sample AartaG_FD_100975 | JGI IMG/M metagenome (GOLD analysis project Ga0114922, IMG submission 100975) | Deep subsurface microbial communities from Aarhus Bay to uncover new lineages of life (NeLLi) - Aarhus_00045 metaG | ecosystem: Environmental > Aquatic > Marine > Oceanic > Sediment | place... | reverse complement strand
GTAAGAAAGCCCATGGGAATCGCCCCTTCCCTCCACAGCTCGTGGGAGGTGATGTAACCGGAGAAATCCACTATTCCTTCCTGCTGGGAGGTGCAGAAGAACCGAACCCCTTTCGTTTTGCCATACATAAAAGCTTTTTTTAGAGAAAAGGGAGATTCCCGCAGATTTGCGGTTCCCGTATCGTAGAGCTCCAGGATGAAGTAGCGTACCCCTGCGTTCATCAGCGCGATCAGATAATCTCCCCTCATGCCCGGATACACCCTCAGGATACAAACCTGACTTATCGCCTGCTCCAGCTTCCTCTTGAGCAGAGCCCGATCGGTCATGCTCGTCTGAGGAACAGAGAGGGAGCCGCTTGCGAAGACCGGCTGCTCCAGGTTCCAGTTGCGAAATCCATCTCCGGCGACCCTCTCGAACTTCAGATTCAAGGGGGAGAGTATCTTTGCCTTCAGGCTGAGGTAGATCCCCGGGGGTTGTTTCGTGGCAACCCGGATCGCATTCTGCAGCGCCTCCTCCGCGCCCCGGGGATCCAACGTTGCCGTGAGCACGACGGGCACGGGAACCCGAGGGAACAACCAGAACAGCAGTGAAGCGGTATAGGCCAATGTGTCTGTTCCATGGGCGATGAGAACTCCGGAGGTGTGCTCCTGTTTTAAATAGGTATTCAGGGCCGTGATCAATGCGGCCCAGTCTTCCGGGGTAATCTCTTCACTCAGGATCCGGCTGATCTCGATTTCCTCGAAACGGAGGTTCTTCGGCAACCCTCCGTCCTGTTCCAACCCGGCAATAACCTGCTTCAGATCCCCGGCTGCAATCTCCCCCGTCCCGGTTCGGCTTCCCCCGATTGCACCACCCATGGACAGCACCTGCAGGAATGACAATTCGAAACGGGCGTTCAGCAACTCCTTGATCCGTCCCGGTTCAGCCCGACCCGATGTTTTCTTCATAATCTGTCCGACCAGAAACATCCTGGGACGGGGGTCTCCCTCCCGGATCTGCTGCACCGCCTTGGGATTTTCCTCCAAGACCTGATCGATAATCGGGTTGAGCATTTCAGGATCGGTAATCTGCTCCCATCCTCGTTCCTGTATGATTTGCGAAGGATTTCGATCATCCTCGAAGATCACCTCAAGGACTTGCTTAGCGATCTTCCCGTGAATACGCCGTGCAACCAATAGCCGGAGCAGTTCAGCCAGGCGCTCAGGGTTAAGAGGGCAATCGGTCAGACTCCCGGCGGTTCTCTTGAGAATCTTCTGCACGTCCTCAGCCAACCACAGAGCCGCAGCCCGCGGATCCGCACCCAAACCGATAACCTGTTCGTAATAATCTGCGGTACTCTTCTCCTCACAGATAAAATCCGCCTGAGATTCCGTGATACCGTACTGCTCCATGAATCTTGCTTTTCGTGCCTGGGGGAGCTCTACCAGCAGAGCTTCCAGGGACTCGATGAAGCTCTCACCGGGGTGAAACGGGGGCAGGTCCGGTTCGGGAAAATAACGGTAGTCGAAGGCGCTCTCCTTGGTTCTCATCCCTTCGGTGACATCCCGGTTTTCATTCCAGAGACGGGTCTCCTGAGTGACCGATCCTCCCCTTTCCAGGATCTCTATCTGCCGTTCTATCTCGAAGCTGAGCGCTTTTCGTACGAACTTGAAGGAATTGAGGTTCTTGATCTCCACCTTGGCGCCCAGCCCCTGACCCTCCAAGTTCACAGAAACATTGGCATCACAGCGCAGGGATCCTTCCTCCATATTGCCGTCACAGACTCCGAGGTAACGAACCAGACGGCGAAACTGCTGTAGAAACAGCTCCGCCTCTTCTCCTACCTCCAGGTCGGGCATGGTGACGATCTCCAGCAGAGGCGTACCGGCTCGGTTGTAATCCAGGAGGGATAACTCCCCGACGTGGATCATCTTTCCCGCGTCCTCTTCCAGATGAACATCTTTTATCCGCACTTTGCGTTTTCGTTTGCGATACTCCAGGTCCAGGTGCCCCTCCACACCGAAGGGGGAGGCAAACTGGGAGATCTGGTAATTCTTGGGCATGTCGGGATAGAAGTAGTTCTTGCGCTCGAAGATCCCGCTCTCGCTCAACCGACAATCAAGAGCACGACAGACCAGATAGGCTTGCCGCACCGCCTCTTCATTGAGGGCCGGAAGTACACCGGGATAGCCCATACACACCGGACAGATATTGCTGTTCGGTTCCTCTCCAAAAGCGGCTCGACAGCTGCAGAACACCTTGCTCTGGGTCAACAGCTGAATATGAATCTCCAATCCGACGTAGGACTGATACATCCGCTTCTACTCCCTCCCCTCAAGCGCTCGAATGCGCACCGCTTCCTTCGCTCTCGTTCTGTCCCGCGCTCTGCCGAGGCCGGTACAGGGGGCAGGCCGGTATCGGAAACACCTGGGCAAATCGCTCGCAGGCCTGCAGGAGTCGTTCCTCTGCAAAGGGAGGAGCCAGGAACTGCATCCCGATCGGCAATGCGTTTTCCAGAGAGGCGGGAAAACTCAAGGCCGGTAAGCCTGTCATGTTGGCTGAGCAGGTAAAGATATCGGAGAGCTTCTGGGAGAAGGGATCCAATCCCTCGCTGCCCCACTTGAAGGGCCCACAGGGATAGACGGGCATAAGAATCAGATCGACCCCGGAAAAAGCCGCTTCGAACTCCCGGCGAATCGCCGTGCGGATCCTCTGCGCTCGTAGATAGTACTGGTCCTGGAAACCGGAGCGCAGCACGTAGGTTCCCAGGAGGATTCGCAGTTTGACCTCGTCTCCCAATCCGCGGCTGCGGGACAGCCGAACCAACTGCTCGGGATTTCCCGAAAAGCCGGCACTCCTGGTTCCATAGCGAATCCCGTCAAAACGAGCCAAATTTGCACTGGCTTCGGCACAGGCAATGACGTAGTAGGCGGAAACAAGATAATCCAGGGTGGGCAGTTCGATTTTTTCCATATCAAACCCGAGGCTTTTCAATCCATCCAGGGTCTTTTCCCAGGAACTCTGCACCTCTTCATGGAGAGAAATTGAAGCCAGGTCCGGCACCCCCACCGTGAATCCTCCTTCTTTGGCCGGTTCGGCCTCGGCATGGGGGAGGGAGCTGTGATCCCGGGGATCCTGACCTCGCATCACGGAAAATACATCCCGTATCATCGATATCTCCCGGGCGATGACACCTATGACCTCGAGAGAGGAGGCATAGGCCACCAGTCCGAATCGGGAGACGGCTCCGTAGGTGGGCTTCAGCCCATACACCCCGCAGAAGGCCGCTGGCTGCCGCACCGAGCCACCGGTGTCGGATCCCAGGGCAAAGGGAACGATTCCAGCCGCTACCGCTGCGGCAGAGCCGCCGCTGGAACCGCCCGGCACGCGTTTCAGATCCCATGGATTGTAGGTCAACCCGAATCCCGAGTTTTCGGTAGAAGAGCCCATTCCAAACTCATCTAGATTTGTCTTACCAACAGGCACCGCCCCACGCTCCAGGAGCCTCTGCACGACCGTAGCGGTGTACGGGGAAACGAAATCTTTGAGCAATTTAGATCCGCAGGTTAGTTTGAAATTTCGAACAGCGATATTGTCCTTGACCGCGAAGGGGATTCCCTGCAGGGAAGCTGTCTTGTCGGATTCGCAAAGGGCGGAGCCGGCGGCGGCTACTTCCTGGCCCAGATCGGGATCGAACTGAAGGAACGCCCGGAGCTGATCTTCCCGCTCGCGGACGAATTCCAGCCAAGATGACCGTTGGATGGGGTCGATCAGTGTCTGAGCCCAGGAATTCGCTTGCCCCGATACGTGCAAAATATCCGCCCTTTCAATTTCGGCTATCCATTGTGAATAACACCGTGCCTGCCCGGCCAGGTTCCACTGTATTGGGAATGACCTCGATTACAAAACGTTGGGAATAACGATGAAACGGTCTTCCAGTTCGGGAGCATTGCCGAGGATGGCCTCGGTATCCGTATTCGCGACTGCGGTATCTTTGCGGGTTCTGTTGTTCTGTGTCATCCGGGCGGTCGGGGGCAACCCTTCCACATCGAATTCTCTCATCTTCGAAAAGTACTCCAGCATTTGGAAAACCGCCTGCTCGAATCGCCTATTCTCTTCATCAGATAACTCAAGACGAGCCAGTTGAGCTGTAATATTCAGTTCTTCCCGTTCCATGGTTTCACTCGGAGCCCATTGAACACAGGGTCACCTACCATGTCAACCCATGAGAGCTTGCCCTGCCCTCACGCGCTGGCAACCACATAGCAGCCCGGATGGACACGGGAAAGAAAAAAACTTGACTCCGTTATAAACCAATAATATATTCTGAGAGAAGATTTTAGCGGCTTGTACTCAATTTGCTAGTTATTCTGAGTTCAGCTCTTGTGATATCACCATCAACAAAATTAGCCGAAGCGCCATCTCTCGAAGCTATCAAAACCCTTCCGTAAAAAAATTTGACGTACATTTAGGGAATGATACAATAAAGAGCAATAGAGGTTGAAGTGGGTAAGAAGGAATTCCCGAAGCTACATTTTTACGATCACGACCTGACCGACATGTATGACTATACCTTCAACCGTCTGAAAGGATTCTGGAAGCGGGGAACCTCCGAAAACGACCTCCAGCCCAAGTATTTCAGCTACCCGGAGGCCGAATCAATCAATCAATTCGAAGCCATTTTGGCCACTTTTTTTTTGGTTTATAGCAATCGGGTATTTCCGGTTCTATCGTTGCTCGACAACTTCTATAACAAACAGGAGGAGGACGGTGCAATTCGGGGCGAGTACGGTATAAAAGACGGCAAACCCGTGCTCAGCAGGAAGAATCGGGAAGGCGTCCTGCCACCCCTGTTCGGCTGGGCGGAATACAATATCTATCACAAAGTCGGACTCAAGAAGAGGGTACGAGAAAACATGCCCATTCTGGAGCGGTACTTTGCCTGGCTGGAAAAGGTATGCAGGCAGGAAAACGGCCTGTATGCCGTTCCTCTATCCGCGACCGTGATGACCAACAGTCCCCGGCAACAGATGAAATACCCGATTGACTTCAACACCCAGGTCGCGATCAACGCTCTGTACATGTCGGCTTTGGGGGACATTCTCAACGACAAAGAGATCAGTTACCGATACAAGAAAGCCTACTTCTCTCTAAAAACACGCATCAGCTCCCTGATGTGGAACGACAAGGATCGTTTCTACTACGACCTGGACAAGGATGAGAAACAGGTAAAGGTAAAAACCGCGGCTTCTTTCTGGCCTCTGCTGGCGGAAATACCTAATGAGGTTCGGGCGGAGGGATTAATCGCCCATCTCACCGATCCAAAGACATTCGGATTGGAAAATCCCTTCCCCTCACTGGCGGCCAACGAAAAGGATTTCGATCAGAGGGGGTATGGATTTCGCGGTTCCGTCTTTCCGTTCCTGACCTATATGATCATCAAAGGACTGGAAAAATACGGTAAATTCGAACTGGCTCGGGAGTGCTCGATCAAGCATCTGTACTTCGTTTTAGAGGGTTTGCATACCGAAGAAGGCATGAAGGGAACTCTCTGGGAGGCCTACGCCCCGACTCGCGAGGGCGCGGCCTCTTGGCCGGGCAATACTCAATTCCCCCGCCCGATGTTTCTGCCCTACGCGTCTCTATCGACTATCGCCTTGATGATCGAAAACGTGATTGGCCTGTACATCTCTCTTCCCAGAAAGACTGTAGACTGGATCATTCCCAGCCTGGAAATTATGGGAATAGAGGATCTGGCATTGAAACGGAACATGATTTCGATCCTGAGCAATAAGAGCGGCCGGGGCTGGGAGATTCGTCTGGAATCGGAGAAGCTGTACTACCTGACCGTTAACGTGCTCGATTCCAAGAAGAAAACGCTTCCAATTCCCTCCGGTAAGTGTTCGATCCTGATCGATAAGATCTGAACGACCCTGCGGCGGATACTCCAACAGTTACCTCGCATCCAACGAGCTTCGAATGGAGAAGCAATTTCATCCGCACCTATTTGCAAAAGAGATATTCCCTCGCTTGGTTTCACTGTTTCAGCGGAAACAATCAGAAGATGATGGACAATGCTCGCGCATATCAGCGGACAGATTCTGAATAAGTCGAAACTATCCGAATCTCTAGAGTTTACTCATCCTACAATTTCCTCCTATATCGATATGATGGAGCATACCTTCATGATAAGGACATTACGTTCTTACACGTCGAATGTTAAAAAGAGGCTAGGAAAAAGCCCAAAACTCTATATTCGAGGCAGGACCTCGTGGCTCTACGCGCCTTTTTTTTGATTGCTTCTTTTGCGCAGGAACAGTTGCGCGTGAATCCGATTAGGCATGGAAAGGCACGCCCTCCAGTCCCTCAGGCTCCTACTCGATCTTCCGGCGGCCCTCTAAAGCCCGAGCCAGGGTCAGACGATCCGCGTACTCCAGATCCCCTCCTACGGGCAACCCGAGGGCCAGACGGGTTACGGACACGCCCAGGTCCTTGAGCAGACTGGCAAGGTATACCGCCGTAGTATCGCCCTCCACCGTTGGATTGGTGGCCAGGATTATTTCCCGAAAACCCTCTTCCCTCACTCGCTTCAGCAAGCTGTCGATGCGGAGGCTTTCCGGACCGACACCGTCTATCGGGGATATTGCGCCCATCAGCACATGATAGAGGCCGTTGTACTGATGGGTCATTTCAACGGACAGCAGATCTTTCGGCTCCTCCACCACGCACAAGGTCCGCCTGTCCCGATGACTGTCCGTGCAGATTCTGCAGGGCACGGCTTCCGTGTAATTCCCGCATACCGGGCATGGTTTCATCTTGTCTTTGAGGTCCTGCAGATCCCTGGATAGGGACTGAACGTAGGTGGAATCCGAACGAAGCAGGAAGTAGGCGATCCGAGAAGCGCTCTTTTTCCCCAATCCGGGCAGTTTGGCCAGGTTCTCAATCACCCGTTCTAGTGCGGTCACCCTACATACCCAATATGCCCGGGGGTAGGTTGAGCCCTCCGGTCAGAGATGATACCTCTTCACGTATCTTTTCCTTGATCTTGTACAGGGCATCTGAAAAGGCAGCCTGAAGAAGATCCTGCAACATCTGGATGTCCTTGGGATCGATTGCTTCTTCGGAGATCCGAATCCCCAGCACCTGCATGTGCCCGTTCATCTCAATTTCAACCATATCTCCACCGGCCGAACCAACAACACTGATCTCCTGGAGCCGGTTCTGAATTTCTCCCATCCGCTCTTGAATATTTCCGAATTGCTTTAGAAAATCGAAAGGATTTCCAACAGCCATCATTTTTCTCCCTTATCAATAATTTCCCCGCGAAATACCTTCTTTACGATTTCCGCCTGCTCATTCACCGTCGAAGAGGAGCCCTGCTCTCCCCCCAATACTTCCACCCGTAATCGGCGCACCTCCTGATCTGGAAAAACCTCACTCGCGTGTTTGACAAGCGTATCTCTCTCTTTGCTCACCTGCTCCGCTGAAAATCGGTCCTTGTCTGAAAACTCCAGTCTCAGCTCGCCGTCTTCAATCCGCCAGGATTCACACTTTTCCATGAGGGTGGAAAGGGCAAGTTTCTCTCGGCGTACGGCCTCGATCAGATTCCCGAAGTTCACGGCTTTCTTTCCGCTCCCATCTTTCACCTCATTCCCGGTGGCGGCCAGCGGAGTTCCGGTTTCACTCGGCGCCGCGCCGCTCGGTACGGCGCCGGCATGGGGTGCAGCAACATGGGACGTGGTAGCAGCCGCTGTAGCACCCCGGGATGCCGCAGCAGAAGAAGTGGCGGAAAAAAGATCGGTCTTCACCGCCCGAATCGTCTTCAACAGCTCCGCCGGATCTATGAGATCCTGCAGGCTTGCCAGTTGACACATCACCAGTTCAAGATCGAAGCGTTGCTGCAGGGAAAACCTCAGGTTTCTATGCAGCTCCAGCAACAGCTCGATTGCTTTTTCGATCTGCTCGGTACTGAAAAACTCCAACAGCTCACCTGGGTAATCATCGGGTGAGCCGGAGAGAAGAGAGCTTTTCCGGATCCCGCACTTCAACAACAGCAGGTTGCGAAAATAATCGGTTAGATCGACCACGAACTGTTCGACGCTCACGCCCCGGTCCAAAATTTCCGAACAACTTTCTAATATTGCTTTTTTATCTCTTTGTGATATAATTTTAGCCAATTGATTGATCTGGTCGAGCCCGACCAGGCCGAGTTTCGCCCGGATCTTCTCCAGGGTTATCCCGTCCCCGGAAAAAGAAATCACCTGATCCAGCAGGGTGTAGGCATCCCGCAGACTACCCGCCGCTTCTTTGGCAATCCAGAAAAACGCCGCCTCTTCGGCTTGGATAGACAGCTCGTCCGCCACCCGCTGGAGCATCTCCCTGATCTGGGAAGAGGCAATCAGGCGGAAGTTGAACTGCTGACACCGGGAACGAATGGTGGCGGGTACTTTGTGGACTTCTGTTGTAGCGAAGATGAAGACGATATAGGACGGGGGCTCTTCGATTGTTTTCAACAGAGCGTTGAACGCGCTGTTGGAGAGCATGTGCACCTCATCGATGATATACACCTTGTAGCGATTCGAGTTGGGAGCAAATAACACCTCATCCTTGATCTCCCTGACATCGTTGACACTCGTGTTGGATGCTCCGTCGATCTCGATCACGTCAAGACTGTTCCCTTGGGCAATCTCAATACAGGAAGCGCACTGCCCACAGGGTTGTTCTGTGGGTCCCTGCTCGCAGTTCAACGCCTTGGCCAAAATCCGGGCCGCAGAAGTTTTTCCCACTCCCCTGGGGCCGGAGAACAGGTAGGCATGGGCGATCCGTCCCTGGGCGATCGAATTCTTCAAAGTGGAGACAATGAAATCCTGTCCCACCATCTCGTCAAAGTTTTGGGGACGCTTGCGTGTGGCGGTTACCTCGTATGCCATCGGATTGCTCGATCCTTTAGGGCCTCTAGTCCACTCGCCCCTACATCGGTGCGTGATTGCCTGATCTCCCGAACCACGCCGCGCCTAAAAAAGAAAAAACCCCTTAGCGATAACCAAGCCAAGTTACATCTCATCAACAAGATACTTACCGCTGCTACCTTCCGGTCCTGACGGGGTTGGGCACCCGCTGATAGCGTACGGCCTGGTTATCAACGCTAAGGGGGTACGGAGAGAGAGGGATTCGAACCCTCGGTACCCGGATAGAGTACACACGCTTTCCAAGCGTGCACCTTCGGCCTCTCGGTCATCTCTCCTGTTGTTACACTGTCTATCTATGGTCACCGACGGAGAGAGTGGGATTCGAACCCACGGAGCCGCAATGCGGCTCAACGGATTTCGAGTCCGCCCGATTCAACCGCTCTCGCATCTCTCCCTGCATCATGTCAATACAGCGCAGTCTCCCCCCCATCTGCGGTCAAAGACTGCGTTCCTATGACAGCACAACGCAATCGGCAATCTGCGTTGCCGCAAATCGTGCCCAAGAGGACTCGAACCTCCGGCCTTTAGATCCGCAATCTAACGCTCTATCCAGCTGAGCTATGGGCACTAGAATCGGAGAGGGTGGGATTCGAACCCACGGTACCCGGACAGAGTACAACTCCTTAGCAGGGAGCCCGATTCGACCACTCTCGCACCTCTCCCTATCCATAGTTCCGAACAAAGACCAACAGATCCAAAGTTACCAAGGGCTGCACCGCTTGTGAAGTTGGATCCGGGTGATCTAAGATTCCGGAGAGGGAGGGATTCGAACCCCCGGAACCTTGCGGCTCAACGGTTTTCAAGACCGCCTCCTTCGACCACTCGGACACCTCTCCAGCGGCGCACCTGCCGGTCTCTTCGCACCTTCCAAACCTCTAAGACTATAATAATAGCCTTGGGAATTGTCAATCAATGTGAGCTCTTCAAAAACAGATGTACTTTGTGAGCTGCATAATATAATCTGTCTGAAATATTGCGAATACGGAGATTCCTATGCCCCCATTGTTCAATAACGTCATTGTCAACCAGATAAAATCCGCCTTGTGTACCCTGTCTCACTGCATCTCCAGTTGCCCTGAAACGGAATGGAACGAATCTCACGGTGACTACCCTTTTTCTCAAGTTGTCTTTCATACCCTTTTTTTTACAGACTATTATCTGGAACGTGATGAATCCACGTTCAGGGAGCAGGCATTTCATCGAGAAAACAGAGAGTTTTTCAGAGATTACGAGGAGCTACAGTGGAAGATCCCCGTTAATCTGTACGAACGCCGGCAATGTGAAGAATATCTGAAATTCTGTATCGGCAAATGCGAAGCGACTCTCCAAGCCGATGATCCCAAGGCTCTGCAGGGTCCATCCGGCTTTTCACGCAAACCTTTTACCCGAGCGGAACTGTATATTAATCTCATCCGGCATATTCAACATCACGCTGCACAGCTTGGATTACGCCTGCAAAAAATAACCGGAAACGAGCTGCCGTGGATAAACAGCGGCTGGAAAGAGCATTAAGTAGAGAACAGCACTTTGGAAGGAAGAACCCCCCGCAGGCCAGGAAAGCAATATGATCAAACTTGGAGTCGTTACCCTTGATGTGCGACAGCTACATTTGGACGCAAAGAGAAGTATCCTGGTTAAACCGTCACGTTCTACTGTCAGTTCCTTTTGTACTCAACTAACTTCGCTTACCCAGGAGCAGGTACAAGAGGGAGTACCATTCTCAGAAGCATCTTCACTGATACGCTACGAATACGAGAGCAAAGATAGATTGTGGGCCAGCTACGCCGACTATTCCTCCCCGGCGACGAGGGAGAGGATTCGCTCCAGGTCTTCCATCGAGTAGTAGGAGATTTCGATCTTGCCCTTTGTGTGGCTGCCGCGAATGTTAACCTTCGTGCCGAGTCGTTCGATCAATCTTTGCTCCAGGGAGTGAAGTTCCGGCGACTTGGCCGGTTCTTTGGCTCGTTCCGGCGGGGCTTTCTTCCTGTCTTGATCTTGGGATTTCGCCGCCTCCTTCTCCACCTCACGTACCGAGAGCTCCTGCTCGAGAATACGTCGAAACAACTTCGTCTGGGTGGCCTCATCTTGGACAGCGAGCAGAGCCCGGGCATGCCCGGCTGAGATTCTGCCCTTGTCGAGGGCTTCAAGTATCTCAGCGGGGAGCTTTAACAGGCGCAGGCTGTTGGCCACGGTGGCCCGGCTTTTCCCAACCCGCTGCGCAACGTCCTCTTGGGTCAGTTTTCCCAAATCGATCAGGGTCTTGTACCCCTGAGCTTCTTCCACCGGAGAGAGATCCTCCCGCTGAAGATTTTCAATAAGAGCAATTTCCGTTTTCTCCAATTCGGAAAAGCTGCGTATCAGCACCGGAATCTCTGTCAAACCGGCAAGCTTGGCCGCCCGAAAACGGCGCTCCCCGGCCACCACCGTGTACTCGTCATTACCGGCGGATTGCACCAGAATCGGCTGAAGTACACCCCTGTTCTGGATCGAACGAGCCAGCTCTTCCAAAGCCTCTGCAGGGAAGTTCTTCCGGGGTTGATGGCCGCCGATCTTGATCGCACGTATGGGAATTGTGGTTACCGATGAGGGACCTTCCGCCTCTGCAGACAGCAGGGCATCGATACCTCTGCCGAGAGCTCTTTTAGACATGCTCCAATACCTCTTGAGCCAATCGTCGATAGCTGCGAGCGCCTATGCACTCCGGGTCGTACTGATTTATCGGTTTGGCGAAGGACGGGGCCTCACTCAGGCGCACGTTGCGGGGAATGATCGTGGTAAAGACCTTGTCTTTGAAATATCCACTCACCTCTTTGACCACCTCATTGGCCAATCGGGTCCTAGAGTCAAACATGGTAAAGAGGATTCCACCGATTTTCAAGGTGGGATTCAGCCTCTGCTGAACTCGCTGAATCGTCTTTAACAATTTGCTCAATCCCTCCATCGCGAAGTACTCGCACTGGAGAGGAATGATGACCGCGTCCGCCGCTACCAAGCCATTGACTGTGAGCAGCCCGAGGGAAGGAGGACAGTCAATAAACAGATAATCAAATGTTCCTCGTATTTTTTCAATCGCTCTCTTCAGCAGGTATTCCCGGCCGGGAGTATTGATCAGTTCCACAGTGGCACCGGTGAGATGGATGCTGGAGGCAATTACGTACAGATCCGCTATCTGGGTTTCCTGGATGACCTCTTCAGGCCGATTCTTCTTGATTAACAGCTCGTAGATGCCCCTTCCCCTGCCATCCATACCCAAGCTGGATGAGGAATTGGCCTGGGGGTCAAAGTCGATCAACAGCACCCGCTTGCCCGCCTCGGCCAGGTATGCACCAAGGTTGACGGCGGTGGTTGTTTTTCCAACACCGCCTTTCTGATTTGCAAATACGATAATTTTTCCCATTATCGGTTTTGCCGCCATTGTTTCACGTGAAACACTCCGGGTTAGGCTTCTTTTGCCGCTCGGGCAACAGCAACCAGCATGTCCGGCTTTGCGATGTTTACGATGTGCACCCCGATCGCAGCTTTTCCCAACACCGGTATCTCTTTCAAGCGCAGCTTGATCGTGTTGCCCTGAGAGGTTATACAAACCAGATCATCTCGCTTCTGAACAGTGAGCACTCCGACCACCTCCCCGGTTTTTTTGAACACTTTGTAGCATGTCTGCCCGCGGGTACCGCGCCCATGAGGACTAAAATTGTCGAACTCCGTCCTCTTTCCGTATCCGTGCTCGGTTATCAGGAAAAGCTCTGCACCCTTGCGGACCGCCGCTAAACCGGCAACCTCATCCTCCTTGCTCAGACGGATACCGATCACTCCCCGGGAGGCCCTGCCCATTGGCCGCACCGAGTTCTCGTTAAAGCGCAGTGCCAGACCCTGTCGGGTCACCGTCATCACATCGTCCTTTCCTCCGGTCAGCATAGCCCCGATCAGCCTGTCACCCTTATCCAATTTAAGAGCTACGATTCCGCGGGTTCGGGCATTGGAAAAATCCGAAGTCTTGACCTTCTTGACGATCCCCTTGAGGGTCATCATAAATAAATACTTGTCTTCACTGAAATCTTTTAGAGAGACTACGGCGGCGATCTCCTCATTGTTGGAAATGGAAAGCAGGGTCTTTACGCTCTGGCCTCTCGAGGCCCTCGAGGCTTCCGGTATTTCATGTACCTTGAGCCAGTACGCCTTGCCTTCGCTGGTAATGAACATGATGTAATCGTGGGTGGAGGCAATGAACAGATGTTCGACGAAATCCGTATCCGTGAGGCGGGTTGAAGAAGATCCCTTTCCCCCTCTTCCCTGTCTCCGGTATGCCGATACAGGCACCCGCTTGATCAAACCCTTATTGGAGATCAGGATCACCATATCCTCTTTGGCGATCAGATCTTCGATGTTGAACTCTTGAACTTCCTCCGTAATGATCTCCGTGCGTCGCTCATCCCCGTAGGTCTTCGCCAGCTCTTGGGTTTCCTCCTTCACCACACTGAGTATCTTTTTCTCACTGGCCAGCAGACTCTTGTAGTACTTGATCTTGTCCAATACTTCCCGCAACTCATCGAGGATCTTCTTGGTCTCCAGGCTTGTAAGCTTCTGCAGGCGCATGTCCAAAATGGCCTGGGCTTGTACCTCGGAAAACTTGAATCGACGCATCAAGTTCTGGCGAGCCGTGTTCACATTTTGAGATTTCTTGATGATGGCAATCACCTCATCAATATTCTCCAACGCAATCTTCAACCCTTCGAGTATGTGCGCTCTCTCCTCGGCCTTTCTCAATTCGTACTTGGTGCGGCGGATTACGACTTCTTTGCGGTGGTCGATGAAGAAGTCGATCATCTCTCTAAGGGACAGCTCCTTGGGGCGTCCGTCTACCAGTGCCAAGTTGATAACCCCGAAGTTCATCTGTAACTGGGTATGGGTAAACAGCTGGTTGAGCACGACCTTCGGGATCGCCCCGCGGCGTAGTTCAATGACGATGCGCATTCCGTTTCGATCCGATTCGTCTCTCAGATCGCTGATCCCGTCAATTTTCCGATTCTTGACAAGATCGGCGATTCGGACGATCAGGTTGGACTTGTTTATCTGATAGGGGATCTCGGTGACGATAAGACGGTCTCTGCCGGATTCCGCCGTTTCCAGGTTGATTCGAGCCCGTACCACAATCTTGCCTCTTCCAGTTTTGCTGGCATCCAGAATCCCCTGGGTTCCGAAGATCATCCCCCCTGTAGGAAAATCCGGTCCTTTGACGATCCCGCACAGCTCCCTGAATGACAGTTTCGGTTTATCTATCACCGCTACAATAGCGTTGGCAATCTCCACGAGATTGTGGGGTGGAATATTGGTGGCCATTCCCACGGCAATGCCGCTGCCCCCGTTGACCAGCAGAAAAGGAAGGGCCCCGGGCAGAACAACGGGTTCCTGCATGGAGTCATCGTAGTTCGCTTGGAAGTCTACGGTTTCCTTGTTGATGTCGTTGAGCATCACTTCGGCCAACCGCGCCATTCTGGCCTCCGTATAGCGCATTGCAGCCGGAGGATCTCCGTCAACAGATCCAAAGTTCCCCTGCCCGTCCACAACCGGATAGCGCATGGAAAAATCCTGGGCCAACCGCACAAGGGCATCGTAGATCGATTGATCCCCGTGGGGATGATACTTGCCTAGTACATCTCCGACGACGCGCCCCACCTTCTTGTAGGACCGATCATGTCTCAAGCCCATTTCAGCCATGGCATAGAGAATACGTCGATGCACGGGTTTCAGCCCGTCCCGCACATCCGGAAGTGCGCGGCTGACAATGACGGACATTGCGTAGTTTAGATACGATTCCCGCACTTCATCTTCTATAGCGACAGGAATAACCTGCCCTGTGCTTTTCGCCACTCTGCTCTCCTCTACATTCTAACGGCTGGTGCGATGTCTGATCGAATGCAAGAACAATACGTTCTGTCTATACATCCAGATTGGAAACCGCTAAGGCGTTTTCTTCTATGAATCGTCTTCTGGGCTCCACCGCGTCGCCCATCAGGGTCGTGAACATCTCTTCCGCTTCTACCGCATCCTCAAGGGTAATGCGAACAATATTCCGCTGTTCCGGATCCATGGTCGTTTCCCACAGCTGCTCCGGATTCATCTCTCCGAGTCCCTTGTAGCGCTGAACGTTTGTTGCCTTCGAATTCTTGCTGTACTTCTTCAGTATTCTGTCCCGCTCTGCATCGTTGTATACGTAAAAGGTCTCCTTACCGACGGCGATTTTGTATAACGGGGGCATGGCGATATACACATGTCTTTTTTCTACAAGCTCCTGCATATAACGGAAAAAGAACGTCAACAGAAGCGTGCGAATGTGAGATCCGTCGACATCCGCATCCGCCATGATTATGACTTTGTGATAGCGCAGTCGACCCAGGTCAAAGCTGCTTCCCGCACTGGTACCAAGAGTTGAAATAATCGGCATCAGCTTTTCGTTGGAAAGGACTTTGTCGATTCGGGTTTTTTCGACATTGAGCATCTTCCCCCACAGGGGAAGAATAGCTTGAAATTGACGGTCTCTTCCCAGCTTTGCGCTGCCGCCTGCAGAATCTCCCTCCACGATATATAGCTCGCATTTCGTCGGATCCTGCTCGGAGCAGTCGGCAAGTTTTCCGGGCAAACCGGCGGACTCCAGGAAGCTCTTCCTTCTTGTCAATTCCCTGGCCCGTCGGGCCGCGGCCCGTGCCTTGGCAGCCATAATGCATTTATCGAGGATGCTTCGAACAATCGAGGGATTCTCTTCGAAAAAAGCGGTGAGCTTCTCATTTACCGTCGATTCAACGGTACCTTTGACCTCGCTGTTGCCGAGTTTCGCTTTGGTCTGTCCTTCGAACTGAGGCTCCGGTAGCTTCACCGATATAACGGCTGACAAACCCTCCCGAACGTCCTCTCCGCTCAAGTTCTCATCGAGTTTTCGGGTCAGATTTAGTTTCTTGGCGGCATCATTCAAGCTCCTAGTTAGGGCGGACTTGAAACCAACGAGGTGCGTTCCCCCTTCTCGGGTGTTGATATTGTTAGCGAAAGAGAAAATTGTCTCGTTGTACCCGTCATTGTACTGCAGGGCAATCTCCACAATAACGTCATCTTTAACAGTCTCGAAGTAAACCGGCTCTTTATGGATTGTCTTTTTGCTCTTGTTCAAGTACTCGATAAACGAACGAACCCCTCCATCGAACTTGAATTTATGGGACTTTGCCTTTTCCGTTCGTTCATCAACAATGGATATCTCGACCCCCTTATTCAAAAAGGCAAGTTCCCTCAGACGGTTGGAAAGGGTGTCAAAACTGTAGTTGGTCGTCTCAAATACCTTTGGATCCGCTTTGAAGCGGGTCGTGGTTCCCGTACTTTCGCTTTTACCCGTAATCGCAACCTTCTTTTCCGGAAGGCCTCTCTGATAACGCTGGTAGTATCTCTTCTTGTTCCGATGAACCTCTACCTCACACCACTCGGAAAGCGCATTTACCACAGAGACCCCAACACCGTGAAGACCTCCCGAAACCTTGTAGGTAGCTTTGTCGAACTTGCCACCGGCATGGAGCTTGGTCATTACTACTTCAAGGGCACTGACTTTCTCTACGGGATGGTTGTCTACGGGGATTCCGCGGCCATTGTCCTCCACGCGAACTATATCGCCTTTTTCGACAACCACCGCAATCGCGCTGCAGTATCCTGCCAGGGTTTCGTCTATCGAATTATCAACGACCTCATACACCAGATGGTGCAACCCTTCAGGACCTGTCGATCCGATATACATGCTCGGCCGTTTTCGTACATGCTCCATCCCTTTGAGCACTTGTATATGTTGGGCGCTATAGCTATCTTTCATGCGGTTGTTCCTAACACCTTATATGTGTTTCTCCGATTCACACAAAATGTCCGATTGCAGGTATTTATACTTACTCAGCTTCAGATAGACCTTGGATACAATCTACTATTTCCGTGACTCGTATTCTTCTTTTCTTATTTCCCAGCTCTAACAGAAGTATACAGGAAATTTCTCGAAAAAGTAAAGATAATGACCTCGGATCACTTGCGTTCACTCTGAATTTGCGCTAATATTAAATTCTAAGTTATTGTTATTAAGCTGTGGATAACTTTGTTTTCTCATTAAACTTTTACTTAACAAATATGAAATGATCGCACTGATATTATCATGTGTTTGATTTATAAAAATTAGTGTTTAATTATATATAATATAATGAAATATTGTAATATATTCAAGCACGGTGGTTTTCTTCTCTGCATCTCCCTAATTCGTTCTGTAATAAGCAAATCGGATAATTGTGGATAAATTGTTAATATGTTGAGTATAAGTTGGAGGATCTATGAGCGACGGCGAATCTGGTTATAAGGTGTTTTGGAAGGAAGCTGTTCATCAAATCAGTGAAAAAATTAGCGAGCAGGAGTTCCTGATGTGGTTTCGCAATATGGACTACCTCAACTCGGGGGACTCCAATATATTTGTCGCCGTTCCATCTAGCTTCTACAAAGACCAGGTTACACAGAGATACCTCCCAACTTTAGAAAATAAGCTCTTCGAGTTGTCCGGACAGAGACTCCAGGTGCTGTTCAAAGTACAGGAAACATCAGCCCAGAAAGAATTCGAGAGCAAGAAAGAACATGTGAAAAAAAATGGCAAGCCATCGCCAAAGAAAAAGAGACGCCCTCACCCCCAGCTCAAACAGGAGTACAACTTCAATCGCTTTGTCCGCGGGGACAACAATGACTTCGCTTATATGGCCTCTTACGCCATAGCCAAGAATCCCGGAAAAGCCTACAACCCCTGCATGATCTACGGTGGCGTCGGCCTCGGTAAAACTCACCTGCTTCAGGCGATCGGTAATCTGACCCACCAGGAATTCGACAATAGCAAGATATCCTACGTCACAGCTGAAACCTTTACAAATGAGTTCATTCTTTCGATCAAGGAAAATACGACTCATCGATTCAAGAACAAGTACCGCTCCGTCGACATGCTTCTCATCGACGACGTACATTTTCTTCCTGGTAAGGTTGAAACCCAGGAAGAGTTGTTCCACACTTTCAACGCTCTATACGACGCAAACAGGCAGATGATCTTTACCAGCGATCGTCCCGTCTCCGAGCTGAAAAAGCTATCCGACAGGTTGAGGAGCAGGTTCGAAAGGGGCCTCAATGTCGATCTGCAGCCTCCCAACTATGAAACCCGAATTGCCATCTTGGCAAAAAAAATCGAGGAAAAAAATGTAGATATTCCCGATGCGGTGATCGAATTGATCTGTCAGAACATCAAGACAAATGTCCGGGATCTGGAGAAAGCCCTGACCAAGCTAATCGCCTACGCAGAGCTCGTAAACAGAACGATCAGTCTCGAGATCGCCGAGCGTCAATTGAAGGATTTCTTCACAGAGAACGACTATCGAAACGTGACAATCGATTTGATTCAACGTACCGTGGCCGAATACTTCGCCCTGTCCCTAAATGATCTAAAGGGGAAACGGCGAAGTAAAGCGATCGCCTTCCCGCGTCATGTAGCCATGTACATCGTCCGCAATCTGACGGAATACTCGACTACGGAAGTTGGATTGGAGTTCGGCGGGAGAGACCATACCACCGTCATGCATGCCTGCCAGCGGATCGACGACAGGATGAAAACCGACGCTACCCTATCCCCCACGATTCAGCATCTTACACGGACTATAAGAGATTATCGCCCCTGAGGTGAATAATTTGTTGTATCTTAGTAGAAAAGCGGTGCATAATTAAAGAACAACATTAGAATTGTAGATAAGCTGTGGAAAAATCTGTTCTTTCGTCCTAGAGTGTATAGCTAGTGGCGAAAAGGAGTTAGCACTGTTATACACATTTCAACAGTGCCTATTACTCCTACTACTAAACTAGTTTATGATAGGGACTGAAGATTACGATACGCTGTTATGAGGAAAGATTACGGTCTGCAAGGAGAGTACGATGCACTTTGCCTGTGAAAGGGATGTTCTTCTCAAAGAAATCGCCATTGCTCAAGAGATCATATCCTCTCGTAACACCCTCTCGATCCTATCCAACGTTCTTCTCAATTGCCAGGACAACCTGTTGACCATTAAGGCCACGGATCTGAAGGTCAGCTTTCAGACCCAGATCGAAGTCGATACCAAGGCAGCTGGAAGCATCACTGTTTTTTGCGACAAGCTCTTGGGAATCATTCGTTCTCTCCCGGAGGGGGAGCTGGAGATCAAACTCGAAGATGACCTTATGATTTCTATCCGGCCGGTGTTTCAAAAGATCGACTTCAATCTAAAGAGTGTTCCTTCGGATAAGTATCCGGAGCTCAAAGAAATACCCGACGAATCGTACTTCGAGGTTCCCCAGATTGATTTCCTTGATATGATTTCCAAGACTCTGTTTGCTGTTTCCAGTGACGAAACCCGCTACTTCATGAACGGCGTATATCTTGAAAAAGCCGACAGTGAGCTGATAATGGTAGCCACCGACGGCAGACGGCTCAGCTACATCAGCAAGAAGATCGATGGTTCGATTCCAGATTTCAGCGGTGTGATCATACCTCCAAAAATCCTGCAACTTATAAAAAAACTGGCACCGGGAGAGGGCAGTCTTTCTCTGGCCGTTGGTGACAACAACCTGTTCGTTCGATTCAATCAACATAGGGTTTCATCGAATTTAATCGATGCGCAATTCCCAAATTACAAGAGAGTTATTCCTGAGAAACAGGAACATCGTCTCCTGGTTGAACGACAGAGTTTGCAGGCCGCTCTTCGGCGCGTATCCCTGCTGGTAGAGGAAAAGTCCAGACGTATTCAGCTGGGCATCGAGCCATCCAACCTGATCGTCAACTCCTCCGAAGGGGAAATCGGAAGTGCTACGGAGGAGGTTCCCTGTGAGTATGACGGTCCGGCCATGACAATTGCCGCCAACTATATCTATTTGCTGGATCCGCTTCGGGAGTCCACGGAGGAAAAGATCGGTTTGGAGTTCACGGAGCCGGATAAGGCAATCACTCTTCAGCCGGTACCCGAGAAGGATTATTTCCATATAGTGATGCCCATGCAGGTGGGTTGAGAAAACCACCCCGCCCGCAAATCGTACGGGTACTATAAGCATGGCGTTTGTCTCCGTCGCGTATCATGATTTCCGTAACATCCGTACAGCTGCGTTGGATATAGATGCTCCGGTAGTATACCTGATCGGAGAGAACGGGCAGGGGAAAACCAACTTCATAGAGTCGATTTATCTTCTCTGCTATGGGGCATCCTTTCGTACTAGAAAGGATGCCAGGCTTATTACCCTGGGTAAGGAAGTTGCCAATGTGCGGGGGAGATCCCGCAAAGCGGGAGATATCGATCGGGATATTGCCGTAAGAATACATAGAGGGGGAAAGAAGGAAATCCGGGTGGATGGACGGTTGATCAATGACAGGATGGACCTAATCGAGAATGTCCCCTGTATCGTTTTTGCCCATCAGGATCTGTCTTTTGTCACAGGATCTCCTGAGATGGGACGACGTTTTTTCAACCAGACCTTGAGTCTGTTCGATCCGTTGTTCGTTGGACTACTGCGCAGCTACCGCAGACTATTGAAGTCTCGCAATATTCTGCTAAAGGAGAACAACAGCTCACTTCTTCCAGCCTATACCAGAAACCTGGTCGAGCTGGGACTTCAAATTCAGAGAAGAAGAGAGGGGATTATAGAAGAGTTCAATACCACGTTTTCGCTGCTCTTCTCGGGTATCTCCGGTTTGAACGGCCAAACCTCTATTCGTTACCGTTCCTCGTGGCCGATGGGGGCAACGACAGAAGAGATTCTGGAGTTCATGGCGAAACGGCAGCATCGGGATTTCACCTTTGAAACCACAACAGCGGGACCGCATAGGGACCGGTTTATTCTCATGCATGATGGTAAGGAGTTTTCCCATATTGCCTCCACCGGGCAGGTCAGGCTCTGTTCCCTGATCCTGAGGGTTGCTCAGGCGAATTTCTTTTCAGGAAAGACAGGTAAGCGTCCGGTGTTGCTTCTGGACGATGTTTTGCTCGAACTGGATGCGACCAAGCGGGAACGGTTTGTAGAGCAACTGCCCGAATTCGAACAGGCTTTCTTTACCTTCCTTCCGGACGAGCAGTTCCGTAAGTACAGTGGTGATGATACAATGATCTACCGTGTAGTGGGCGGGGAGTTTCAACGTGAAAAAAGCAGCTGAGATCTTGGCCCGGGTGCTCGATGAAAAAAACAGGAAGCTGGCTCAGACCTACTCCTCGATATTCGGAATCTGGGCACAGATTGTTGGGGAGTCCTTAGCCGAGCATTCCCGTATCTACGAAATTGACAATGGGTATCTCTTTATAGAGGTTGATCACCCGGGATGGATGCAGTTGCTGCTTATGAAAAAACCTAAGATTCTCAGAGGCGTAAAGCGTACGTTTCCGGCCATGGATGTCAAAGATATCAGGGTCAAGGTCAATCTGAGCTATTCAAATGCAATAGAAGCGGAAGCGGAATCCCCGATTGATCAGAACGAGAATGAATTCACAGAGGAGGGAGGGCAGCAGGAGGAAATCGAGCGAATTCTGTCGTCGGTGAGTCAAGATGCGTTGAAGCGACGTTTGAAGCGTCTGTTCTTGAAAAGCCTGGAAAATGAGAAATCCGGCTGAGGTTGACAGCAGGCCCGGAAAATCAGTATAGTATTGCACTGTAGCACTTTCTTGCCTCTTGCGAGGATGTTCTTACTTTTACTGAGAGTCGAAAGTTCAGCGTTGTTGGATCAACGAAAGGATACTGGAATACGATGAAACGCACATATCAGCCGAGTAGAACAAAGAGGAGGCGGAGTTTAGGTTTTCGTGCCCGTATGTCTACAAAGGGAGGGCGCCGAATACTAAAAAGGAGAAGAAGGAAAGGGCGCGTAAAACTGACAGTAGCGGATGAAAAAAAGCCTTTCTAAGACAGAGAGGTTGAAAGGACGATCCAGTCTACGTAGGGTTTTTACTGAAGCAGCAAAAAGCGACCTAAGAGGAATACGGGTCTACTACATCGGAAACAATCTGGATTGGAACAGAATCGCTGTCAGCCCGGTACGTGGTTTCAAGAATGCGGTGGCAAGAAACCGGGAGAAGAGAATTTGTCGGGAAGCCTATCGTCAGCTCAAGCACAAACTGAAAACAGGATACGATCTGGCCTTTGTTCTTTATCCTGGTAAATACTTACTTTCTGACCGTATTCGGCAGCTTGAGGCGATCTTTGAGCGAATTGGTCTAATGCAATGAAGCACGTTCTCATCTTTTTTATTACGCTGTACCAAAAACTATTTTCTCCGTGGCTGCCTCCGACCTGCCGTTTCACCCCAAGCTGTTCCCAGTACGCCAAGGAGGCTCTGAAAAAACACGGCGCGTTTCATGGTATCCTCCTCGCCTCAAAGAGACTGCTCAAGTGCCATCCCTTTCACGCGGGGGGCTACGATCCTGTTCCGTAATGGAATATGTAGATACCCAGGTACACACCAGGACGGGCTTGAGAGCGAGAAAATCAGACAGGAGTATTTTTAGCGTATTATGGACAAAAGAACAGTAATTGCCGTTGTGCTCGCTGTAGTTGTGATCGTCGGAAGCATGATCGTACAACAGGTGTTTTTTGCCCCGGAAAAGAAGACTCCGGCACAGACCGCGGAGACTGCGGAAGACAGGGGACCCGAGCCGGTCACCGAAGAACAGCCGGCTGAAAAGGCGGAACCGCCCGGTGAAGCGGAGCAGCCGAGTGTGCCAGAGGGTGCCGGCGAAGAGTTGGCCGCGGCGATCGATCAACAGATAGAAGAGCAGAACTTCACAATCGAGACCGAGATATTTCGAGTCGGTTTTACGAATCGGGGTGGTCAGATCACCTCCATCGAGCTGGAGGAGTATTCAAACACCGACGGATCTCCCGTGGAGATGATCTTCTCGCAGGAATCCGGAGTAGATCCTTTCAGCATCCATTTTGGGGATGCCGATGCTCCAACCGTAGATGCCCTGTTCCGGGTGGAGCGCTCCCTGGTCGGCCCAGGGGTCACCTTCTCCCGTACCTTCCGCTCCCAGAGCGGGGTGCCATTCACTCTGAAGAAGAGCTACCTGCTGAAGCCCCGGGACTACATGATCGAGCTTCAGGTGAGCATCGAGAACAGCATCAATGAGTATCCGGACCTCAACTACAACGGCTATGCGTACACCCTGGGTTTCGGGCCGCAGATCGGTCCGGAGTTCGAAAAGCTGGACCGGCGCAATGAGTTCAGGGAGTACCTCTATTTCGCCGACGGGAAGAAGCAAAGCATGCGCATGAAGAAGGAGACCAAGCAGGTCGACACGCGGGTCACCTGGGCGGCGATTTCCGGCAAGTACTTCGCGGTTATTGCAGTTCCCGACGCAACCCAGTATCTGATTACCTACGATACCCGGCAGATGGAGGGGATGAACGAACAGTCCAGTTTCTACTTCAGCCGCCCCGAGATAAAGAGCTCGAAGAATACCGATGTGTTTCGTTTCTATATCGGCCCAAAGAAACTTGATGTATTGAAGAGCTACAACGATTCGCAGAAGAACACCTACAATCTGGCGGATATGAACTTTGATAAGATCGCCACCAGGAGCGTACTGATCGGTTGGCTGGTGGAGATCCTCAAGTTTTTCCTCGAGTTGTTTCATAGAATGATTCCGAACTACGGGGTGGCGATCATCCTGGTGACCATTCTGCTCAAAGTGCTGCTGTTTCCCCTGACTCGCAAGAGCTACGAATCAACGGCCAAGATGCAGACCCTCCAGCCGAAGATGAACGAACTTCGGGAGAAGCACAAGGGAAATACCCAGAAGCTCAATCAGGAAATGGCGGCCATGTACAAGAAGGAGGGAGTCAGTCCCCTGGGCGGATGTCTTCCCATGCTGCTTCAGTTCCCGATCCTGATCGCCTTCTACAGCTTGTTGAACACCCACTTTGCTCTGCGGGGAGCGGTGTTTATTCCGGGTTGGATCAACGACCTGTCGGTACCGGAGACGGTAGTGAGCTTCACACCGATTAAAATTCTCAGTTTTGAATTCGGGGCCATACGTGCCCTGCCCTTCATCATGCTGGTGACCACCTTTCTGTCGTCGAAGTTGATGCAGTCCCCCGGCACAGATGCCTCGGGAAAAAACATGAAGATGATGACCTACATGATGCCGATCATGTTTTTCTTCATCCTCTACAATATGCCTTCAGGATTGCTACTATACTGGACAATGCAGAACATCTTTACAGTTGCCCAGCAGTGGTACATCAATCACCGGCGGCAGAAGAAAAATGCGGGAGGTAGTCCGGGACCAGGGCCCATTCGGAAGAAAAAGTGACGCTTCGGCAAGGAGGAGCGATTGGATGGAAATAAAAGAGTTCGAAGGGAAGAACAAAGAGGAGGCCATTAACAAGGCAATCGAATCACTGGGCCTCGATCGGGATGACATTGACGTAGAGATCGTTGAAGCGAAAAAGGCACCTTTCCTGTTCGGAGGCGGAAAAGTCAAGATTCGGGTTCACCTGGAGGAGGATCGTGAGGAGCTTTCAGAATCATTGGAGCCGGACGGGGATTTCGAAAATCAGATTATCGAATTTGCCAAAGGGCTGATCGACCGCATCGGCATATCAGCCCAGATGAACATCTCCTTCCGACGGGACAACAAGATCGGTATTGATATCGACTCTCAGGACTCGGGGATCCTGATCGGAAAAAGAGGACAGACCCTGGAGGCGTTGCAGACGATTGTAAACGTGGCTGCCAGTCGCATCCAGGACAATCATCCCCGGATCATCGTAGACAGCCAGAATTACCGAAGCAGGCGGGAGCGAAGCCTGATTCGACTTGCCCACCAGACTGCTGATGAGGTTCGTCGTACCCGGGATTCCAGGCTGCTGGAGGCGATGAATCCTTTTGAGCGCAGACTGATTCACACCACCCTTAGCAAAGAACGGGATGTGGATACATCAAGCGAGGGGGATGGTCTGTATAAACGCGTGCGGGTCTTCTACAGAGGATCGAGACACCGGAGTTGAGTCGAGCCGGCCCGTACCGATCGGGCCAGCTCAGTCGTAGCGCCGGCGTCGTCTGGAGGCGCCGCCACCGCTACCGCCGAAGATAATCATCACTCCCAAGATAAAACCGAAGTTGTACCAGCCGCCGTTGTTGTGTACCTCGTACACTTCCACCTTGTCGGAGAAAAGAGAGATGATAAATGTGACCGGAGCGATGATCCCCTGCCACAAGCCCAGCCAAAAACCGGCGATCTCACCCTCCTGATCGGGGATGTCCGTCAACGTGTTCGGCCCCGGGGCACACCCGGCCAACAGCATCACCAGAATCAAAACGATGCCTGCAATCAACCCGCGCTTCATAGTAAAACCTCCTCACATGATATCTCGCGGACAGAATAGCATGTCCCTGGCTGTGAATGAAGCCACACCTGAGGATGATTATCCTGCAAGATCATCCAGGGCTTCTATCCTTTGGGTAACGGTTGGGTGGGAGTGATGGTAGAAGCCGAACAGCGGATGGGGGGCGGGATTGCTCAGATTCTCCCGGCCCAGACGTTTCAGGGCGCTTTGGAGGGCACTGCCGTAGTCTGTTCGGGTTTTTACAAAACGATCCGCCTGATATTCGTGGCGCCTGGACCACCAGGCGAAAAGGGGCTTTAGAAAAAAGGTAAAGGGTCCGGAAACGAACAACACCAGTACCAATGCGGCCCCGGGACTGGCGTCGGAAAATCCGAAGGCTTCGAAAAACGGCGAGTAGCCAAGAAGCATACTGATGATCCAAAAGCTGAACAGGCCTGCGGGAACAGACAGGGCCAGGCGCTTGAGGATATGCCCCAACTTCTGGTGACCGATTTCATGGGCCAGTACTCCTGCCACCTCATCCTCCGTCAACGTATCAACCAGGGTATCGAATAGAACAATCCGCTTAACCGGCCCCAAGCCGCTGAACGTGGCATTGCTGTGCTTACTGCGCTTGCTGCCGTCCATCAGAAAGATTCCCCCTGTTTTGAAGCCCAGCTGTTCCGCCAGGGCCATAATCTTCACTTTTAGAGGGCTTTCTTCCAGCGGGGTGAACTTGTTGAACAGCGGGGCGATTACCTTGGGATAGATCACGATCATTACCAGTTGGAAGGCCGTGAATAGAAGGAATCCCCACAGCCACCATAGGGAACTGGCGCCTATTAGAGCAAAGAGCCCGGCCAGAAGCGGTGTCATGAGCAGGAGGGAAACCAGCAGACCCTTCAAGCCGTCCAGGATAAACAGTTTCCAGCTCATGCGGTTGAATCCGAAGCGGGCTTCGATTACGAATTGGGAGTAGATCGTGAACGGCAGGGATACGACTGAGAAGATAAGGGAGATCAGATATACGTAGAGGATACTCTGAAGGATCGGGCTCAAGGGCAGCGCGGAAAGCCAATCCTCGAGAGAACCCAACCATCCGCATAGTATCAGCAGGAGGATACAGAAGGAGGTAAACAGAGAAGAAACCATAGCCAGAAGATTCTTGCTCTCACTGTACCGGCTGGCCCGCCGGAAGTCCGGAGCACCCCAGATCTCCAGAGCCAAAGGCGGGGGCGCGCTGCGGGACGAACGTGCGCGGCGAAGGTTGAGTAGAAGCAGAAGTTGTTCCCAGATCAGCTGAAGAGCGAACAAGAACAGGAAAAGTGTCAGGATCGTGTGCGGGTCCATCGTCAACAATATAGTTCCGGGGGGGGAGAAACAGCAATGGATGATGGGAAATATTCTTGCAGTGCCGTGGGCCGACACCGTAGAATATCAGATCGTATGAAACCTCTTGTATGTATTGTCTTACCGATTCTGCTTCTCCTGTCTTGTGCCAGCGGGCACAGAGAACCGTTTTCCGAAGACACCCCGGTTTCCCGAGATCTTGCTTCCTTTCAAGTAGAACTAGAGACGTTGTGCGCCGGCTCGCAGCTCCTGGAGCTCGAGGAAATCGGACAGGTGGTGTATGGGAAATTTTCAGCCCCGATCTGGGTGATCCGCTATCGTCCACCCGGGGCTGCACGCCGCGTGTTGATAACCGGTGGAGTTCACGGAAACGAACCGGGAGGTGCGGCTTGGGTTGCCGAGTTGATAAACCAGATTGGACGGAACACACGGGACTTTTCGGATACGAGTTTCGATCTCATTCCCCTGGTCAATCCCTGGGGTTGGAGCCGGGATATCCGCTTCAACAGGGACGGGCGGGATATCAATCGGGATTTCGCCTCTTTCGAAACCCAGGAAGCAGGCATCCTGAAAGATGAGTTCGCTTCCCAAGCCTACGACCTGGTGATCGACCATCATGAAGATCCCGATGCCACCGGATTCTATCTGTACCAGTATGCTAAACGGGATACGACGATCAGCAGAAAGGTTATTACCGCTGTCCGAGATCTGGGCTACCCGATTGAGCAGGATATACACATGGTCATCCTCCGAACCCGGGACGGGTTGATCAAGGCGCCTCGCTGGGGTCTGAAGTACATGCGCATGACAGGGCAGCTGAGCATCACCAACTATCTGAGACTGCACCACAGCGAGGAGGTGTATACCATAGAAACCCCCACCCATCTTCTCATGGCCGATCGTTTACGAATGCACGGCGTCGCCTTCGATTTGATATTCGACGGTGTTCTGAAGTAGCGGGCGGCTCATCCAGGAGCACATCGTGTCGGAACGGCAGCATCTGAAGCGAAATATTTCTCTGGTTCATCTGATCGGGATAGAGGTGGGGCAATCGATCGGTGCGGGCATCTTTGCCCTGACCGGTATCGCCCTGGCCGCCACCGGACCTTCGCTGTTTCTGGCCTTCCTGGCCGCCGCCGTTCCCGTGGCCCTGGCCATGGTCGTGCTGGCCATGCTGGCCACGGCCGAGCCCATCTCCGGAGGCACCTACTACTACGGATCCCGATATTTCTCCCCGGTTGCTTCCTTTACCGGCGTGTGGGCCTATGTCCTGGGAGCGGTCCTGGGTATGTTTCCCCTGTATGCCCTGACCGGAGCGACCTTTTTAAAAGCGGTGATTCCGGCCCTGCCCAAGATCCCAGTGGCTCTGCTGCTGCTGGCCGTTTTTTTTGCCACCAATCTGTTCGGCGCCAAGATCGCCGTCTGGGTTCAAGC